>Ga0075530_1000064_pt1 | contig 42642 bp, 76 predicted proteins | sample NGEPerD_2_FD_75101 | JGI IMG/M metagenome (GOLD analysis project Ga0075530, IMG submission 75101) | Arctic peat soil microbial communities from the Barrow Environmental Observatory site, Barrow, Alaska, USA - NGEE PermafrostL1-D | ecosystem: Environmental > Terrestrial > Soil > Wetlands > Peat ... | reverse complement strand
CCTATTATGCCTAAAAACAGAAAATATACCGAAAAGGAGCTTCGCTTAAAGATGGAATCGGCTATGCAGATGATGGAGTTAGTCCTCGAAGATGATGAGGCCACGCCCAACCAGCGGATTTATGCCGGTAACAATCTTTCCGGCCTTGTCAAGCAATACAAGGAGCAATTCGGGGTAAGTGATAAAACCGATGGAAAGAAACTGCAATCCGTTAAAAACTTCTAAATGGGCCTACCCAAAACAGGTATAGAGCAGCTTGATCATTACTGTGAGGGGGTGAAGTGCAGTGATATTAAGGTATGTCATTGGGTGCGCAAGGCTGTTGATCGGCATTATAAGGATTTAGGGGAATGGGGGCTTAATCACTACGATTCAGATAAGGGCGAGTTCGAGAGCGAAAAAAAGGGGGATTACTACTTTGATAGGCAGGCGGCCGAATACTATGTATCGTTTTTCAGGGACAATTTAAGGCATTACGATGGTGTATTTGCAGGCCAACGCTTTGAATTTGAACCGTGGCAATGGTTCACTTTTGCCTCTCCCTTCGGTTGGTTAAAGTATAAGCGTATCAATGATATGTCTATACGTAGATTCAGCAGCATGGATATCTTTATCCCAAAAAAACAGGGCAAATCTGCATGGATAGGGGGTAATATGCTCTTCTTTTTGGAGTGGGATAATTACCCCGGGGCACAGATTTATTCCCTTGCGCTGAACCAAACACAAGCTAAGGAGCTTGGCTACCGAGATGCAGAAATTATGGCTTTGGAATCTCCGACTCTTGAGTATAAAATCAAGAAAGGGGCGGCATTTATGGGGATCTATTACGAGAAGGGCAACGCGCACATCAAACCCCTGGTGAACGATGAAGAGATAGCCGATGGTCCGAAAATACACCTGGCAGCCAACGATGAGATTAAAGACTGGGAAAATAAAGAGCTTTACGAGACGCTTGTGAATGGTACGGCGTCCGACCCTATGGCTATGGTGGCGAATATCTCTACAGCAGGCACCAAGAGGGAATCTTTAGGCTATGAACGGTTTGAGTACATAGAGAAGCTGCTCAATGGGATTGTGCAGGACGAAAGCTCTTTTGGATTAATCTACACTATTGACGAAGAGGACAAGGAAAAGGATGATTATTGGCAGGATATTGAGCTTTACAAGAAGGCGAACCCGAATTTTGCCGTTACAGTTGGCGAAGATTATTACAAAAAAAGGATAGCCGCTGCCGTTGGGTCTCCAAATAAAATAGCCATGTTGCGCTGCAGGCACCTAAACGAGTGGGTGGATTCGGCGAATGGGTTTATTCTCAGCGAAAAATGGAACAGATGCAACACGGGTGAGGTGGCATGGAGTGATTTTCATGGCCGAACATGTTATGCGGGGCTTGATTTAGGTGAAATATCCGACTTTTCGGCCTTTGCCCTGCTTGGGATGCCCAATGAAGAGCACAAGAACTATATTGTCAAGCTTATGTATTGGATACCCAAATTAACGCTTAAAGACCGTGAGAACGCGCATATTCTACTACCGTGGGTTGAGGAGGGCTGGATAACTACCACAGAGGGCAATGCGACCGATTACGACCAAATTAAGGATGATATTGAGGCTATTTTAGACGAGGGTGTGAGTATTGACAAGTTTATATGCGATGGCAGTAAAGCGCAAAACCTGCCGTCTAAAATAGGGGCTGAATTTGGTATTGAAGTAGCGGCCGTAACACAACGAGCGTCGAAGATGAACGCACCTATTGAAGAAATTTTGAAAACAGTATTCGATAAGGCGGTAGAACTGGGTGGCGACCCCGTGTTAGCATGGATGAACTCAAATGTTGTGATAAAAGGTAATTATAATGAAGAGAAACGTTTTGATAAAGGCTCTGCTAATGACAAGATTGACGGCATGGTAGCCTTGGCGATGGCTTTTATGCCTGCCGTGGATGAGCAAGAGGAACCGGAAGAGGAATATACGGGGTATGGAATGCTATCATGATGAAAATTCCCGAACGCATAAAAAAAATGAAAGACCCTAAAGGATTCTATGACCTTTGGATTGAGAAGGTGTCAGAGGGCATGACCTATGAAGCCGCTTATGATGATTTAGAGCAGGAATATAGCAAGTTTGTAGAAGACCGTGGGTTAGGGCCTATTTTAGGGGAGCGAAGGTATGCGAGCTACGACAGTTTTCGAATCACCAATGGGAAAAGGATTAAAAACAGCCAATCGCCTAATTAATACTTATGAAACTGAATAAAGAAAATATTATTGGATTATTAATTATAGCATTCGTTTTGATTGCGCTATTAATTATAACAGCGATAAATATAGGATTTGTTCAAACTGCTAAGACTTGGGGGCTGGCATTTCTTTCGTGCATATTTATTATATATGGGGCAAAACTTTTAGCAGATTAAGGGCGGCCAATCAATAAAATAATACTTGTATATAATTATAACTACATTCACGCATGGCAAAAAAACTTAAACATTTTTACTTAGAACCTGAACAGTGTATAAAACTGGAAAGGGAATCCGAATCGCGCGGGATACCGCAGGCCGAGATCGTGAGAAGGGCCGTACAGCAGTGGCTTAAAAATAAAAAAGAGGAATGATTATGAAATTAAAGGAAAATGAAGAAGCAAAAGTAAATGGTATTGAGTGTAGAGGATACGCAAGAATAATAGTAGAGAAGCTTAATATTTCCACCGATGAAGATGAGAAAAATAATTATAAGAGGACTATAAAGGGACCGAGGTCATTTGTAGGGGAAATACTTGTACCCGATAAGCTATATCCTGCATATGAGCATTCCTACGATGGCATTTTTCGATATAATGGGGAATCTACAATTGGTAATGGAAAAATATTAATAGATAGCGATCCTATTAAATATGATGATATGTGGATATATAAATTCCAGGGTACGGGGAAACCAAAACTAAAAGAGGAATTAGTATGAGCAAAATGAGTGAGTTAGATATCGACCGGCAGAATATAGAACGAGAGTTGATCGAGGCTGGATGGTCTCCTGAGATGGCTTATGAGGAATCATTGAGGCAGATCAAAGAGAAAATGAAGGGAATAAGATGAAACGCCCAATACTTAACCAAATAGAACGCCGGGTATTACGAGAGCAACCAGATTCGTTATCGGCAGCCCTCCTGCGCTTAAAATTAGCTCAAGCGGGGCTTAAAAGGGAATTTCCTAATACATTTACCCCTTATTTGAATAAACTCTTAATTTGAAGCCAGTTATAATAAGAAACCCAAGGAATAAAAGCGAGCCATAAACGGCAAGACACCCACTGATTGCAAGCGAGCCATATAGATAAAGACACCCATTCATATAAAGCAAAACCCCTGTCATAGTTGGCAGGGGTTTTTTTATAAACGTAACAGGTTACCGGTGATATAGACCAGCATATCAGTTAGCTTAGACTAACAAAATCACCAAGTCTAAGTTGAATGTCTGTTTTTCAATGTTTAGAAAAGAGCTTCACGCCTTTTAGTAAGGCCAGTATTCGCACGTCCAGTGATTTAGAAGATTTTTTGAGAACGGCCAACACGACATCTACAAAAGTACGTGTAACACCCGACACAGCCATGCAAGTTCCGGCTGTTATTGCCGCTATTTCCGTTATAAGCCAATCCGTTGCCCAGCTTCCGCTTAAGTTTTACAAAAGAGAGGAAAACGGTAACGACAGTGTGGCCAAAGACCACCCGCTATACCCCATTCTACACGACCAACCCAACGATTTTCAGTCAAGTTTTGATTTTCGGCAGCTTATGCAGATGAATGTGCTCCTCTATGGTAACGCGTATGCTATCATAAACCGTGTTGGGGCTACGATGAACAGCCGTATAACGGAGCTAATACCCATAGAACCCTCTAAAGTTGAAGTGAAAGTGGGTAAAAACATGGAGTTAAGCTATGAAATTACACTAAAAGATGGTGAAAGGGGCAAAATATACGACCAAAAAGACATATTACACCTTAGATGGTTGTCAAAGGACGGTTTTCGTGGCATTTCACCCGTAAACCAGGCTAAAGAAGCTATTGGCTTTCTAATAGCCGCAGAACGCTACGGAGCTAAGTTTTTCAGCAACAATGCCATTCCGTCTGGCGTAGTAAGCTTACCAGGTAAATTTAAAACCCGCGAAGCCGCTAAAGAGTGGCGCAAAAATTTTGAAGATGCTAACGGCGGAGACAATCAGCAAAGTACCGCCATACTTGAAAATGGCGCAGAATATCAGACGGTAACCATGCCTAATGATAAGGCGCAGTTTGTGGAACTCCGCGAATTTCAGCTTAAAGAGTTGGGCCGGGTGTACCGATTAACGCCGCATAAGATGCAGGATTTGGGTGATGCAACTTTTTCTAACGTATATGAGATGTCCAGGGAATTTGTAACGGACACGCTTATGCCACAAACAACGATGTGGGAGCAGGCTATTCGCCGAGACCTTTTATCGCCTACTGAAAAGAAAAAATATTTTGCCGAACATCTGTTTGACGAGCTTCTGAAAGGAAATACGAAAGAACGATACGAGGCCTACGGCATTGCTATTCAGAATGGAATATTGAATCGTAATGAAGTTCGCGCTATGGAAAACAGAAACAGGGAGGATGAATTGGATGAGTTTTTACAACCGTTAAACATGGAAGGTGCCAGTGATGGACAGGAAGCAGCTTAATGTAGGATTTGACATAAAACAGGTTTCGGAGACCGGCGACTTTGCCGGATATGGAAGCGTATTTGACGTGGTGGATTTGGGCTATGACCGCGTTAAAAAGGGTGCTTTTATGGATTCAATTAGAGAGCATGGGAAAAAAGGTACATGGCCGGCGATGTTCTATTCACATGACCACGTTAAAGAAATTGGTGAATGGAAAAACATACGTGAAGATGACCGGGGATTATTTGTTGAAGGGAAATTGTGGATTGACGGCAGCCACCCCGACCCTGATGCCATGAAGGCTTACAGAGGCATGAAAAAAGAGAAGGGAAAGATGGGATTGTCTATTGGTTATTCCATTCCTGACAATGGATCAGATATTGATGATGAAACTGGCATAAGAGATTTGGAAAAAATTAATCTGTGGGAGGTATCTCCAACCGTTTTCCCGATGAACGAGGCAGCAAGGGTAGACACGGTAAAAAGCACCTTAGAAAGTGGTGGGATGCCCACAGAAAGAGAAATTGAGCAGCTGCTACGGGATGTAGGGTTTGCGCAATCACAAGCCAAGGAAATAATTTCCAACGGCTATAAATCTATTCATTCGCAACGGGATGTTGGCTTAATAGATTCAATCGATAATTTAATTAAAACAATAAATAAATAATAGAACAATGCCTGAATTAAAAGATAAGATCGAGCAATTAGGCAGCGTGTTTGAGGATTTTAAAAAGGCCAACGAAGAGCGGCTGGAACAGATTGAATCCAAAGGCAAGGCTGACCCGTTGCTTGAAGAAAAAGTAACTAAACTGGAAAAAAAACTGGCTGATGTTCAGTCAAAAAAAGATGAATACGATGCTGAAATAGCACGTCTTGACGAGGTTGAAAAAAAGCTCAACCGACCGAACTACGTAGATGATAATGGTGATGAGATTTCATCCGAACAGAAGGAGCACAAAGATGCTTTCTTGGATTTTATGAAGGCCGGCACTGAGGAGGGGCTTCGGGACTTAGAACGCAAAGCTATGTCTATCGGATCAGACCCCGATGGTGGCTATGCTGTTCCGGAAGAGCTGGATAGAAATATCTATGCGCTTCAACGCGAGGCTACGCCTATGCGAGCGATCTCAACGGTGCAACGCGTGTCCAATGAGAATTATAAGAAGCTTGTGAACCTGCATGGTGCTGCTTCTGGATGGGTGGGCGAAACAGCCGCTCGTACCGAAACGGGTAGCCCAACGTTGGCAGAATTAACGCCTTCTTTCGGTGAGATATACGCTAATCCAGCCGCTACACAGCGTTCATTGGATGATGTGTTTTTTGACGCCGAAGAATGGTTGGCCCAAGAAGTGGCCATGGAGTTTTCTGAAAAAGAAAACCTGGCATTCACGTCTGGTAACGGCACGAATAAGCCTAAGGGTATCCTGGACTACTTGTCTAATACCACGGCTGACGGAACGCGAGCCTTTGGCACGCTGCAACAAGTTAACACCGGGGTATCTGGAGACTTTGCCGCCGCTGATCCGCATAATATCTTTATTGATGCTGTGTATGCTCTTAAGGCTGCACACAGAGGTAATTCAAGGTGGGTGATCAACAAATCCGCACTTGCAAGTGTACGCAAGATGCAGGACGGGAATGGTAATCTCATCTGGCAACCAGGGCTTTCTGAAGGACAGCCTCAAACCCTTATGGGTTATCCGGTAACGGAAAACGAGGACATGCCCAATATCGCAGCCAACTCCTCGTCGATTGCTTTCGGTGACTTTAAGCGGGGTTATCAGATTGTAGATATCGTGGGCACTCGTGTGCTTCGGGATCCCTATACGAACAAGCCTTATGTGCATTTCTACACCACGAAGCGTGTAGGTGGACATGTTGTTGACAGCGAAGCCATCAAGTTGATTGCTTTCAGTATTTAATTTTAACGGGAGGGGCTTAGTCCTCTCCCCTTTTTTAAAAAAAGTTATGAAAATATACGTAAAAAAGCCTTTCGATTTTGCACACAGAGGCTATGATATTAAACGAATTGAAAAAGGAGAACAAGACGTATCTAAACGATGCGCTGAGGTTGCTCTTGAAGAAGGATGGGCTACAAAAAAGGCTACTATGCCCGAAAATAAGGCCGTAGAACCGCCTAAAAATAAAGAATATCCGAAACACACCGGCGGCGGATGGTATGAGCTTTCTGATAATGAGAAAGTAAGGGGCGAAGAAAAAGCAATAAAAGCCCAAAAAGAACTTAAATGAATGTTATACCCGTAAATATTACAGGACCGGAGCCTATTGACCTCCCCACGGCAAGGCCACACTGCTATGTTGTTGGTACAAAGTGGGATGCTAAGATCACGAACCTTATTAAATCGGCACGCCGTACCGCCGAGAATCAAACCTGGCTTACCCTTCGCGCGGGCACGTATAAGATGAATATAGATGAGTTCCCGAGCGGTGAAATATTAAGGATTAGCGAGTATCCCATTAAATCGGTGGAATCCATAACCTATATAGACGGGAACGGGGCGTCTCAGACGATGGACGCCGCTAATTATTATGTAGATAACAAGGCTATAACAACACGCATACAGGCTCCTGACGGATGGCCGGCAACGAAAGATCGTATTAGCGCCGTGTCTGTAAATTTCACGGCTGGATTTGATGATAGCGATGAGCGGTTGACGATGCCGGAGACGCTAAAAGATGCCATGCTGTTTATGATTTCACATTGGTTTTTTAACCGCATGGAAGTAATGGTTAGTGAAGGGCAGTCTGTTGATGCGAAAGAGATACCCCAGATGGCGTCTATGATTTTTGAACAAGAATCTATAAGAACACCGGTATGAGCATTCGCGGAAAGCGCGTTAGGTATATTATTATTTTGAAAAAGACGACCGGTAAGGACGACTATAATCAGCCTGTTGAAGCCTGGAACCCGGCGGCAGCCCTTGATGGTGTAGCTGACGCTTCCGGCGGAGTGTACGCCGAGCAGCATTTTAAAGGCGGGGATGAAGGCGAGAAGGACGGTCAAATTTTAGCGTGGCAGAAAGTGATATGGAAGATACCCACGATGGAAAGTTTAAATGCGAAGGATTACAAGATTAAGTATGAAAATGAGATTTACGACATTGAAAATATATGGCTTATACGCCGTGCAAATATGATGGTTAAAACAACGCAGAAAGATAACCGGTAAATACGGTATGAAAAGACTAATTAAATAAAATAATCCAAAAATAAAAAGGACATATTATGGCTACAATTACAGCAACAAATATAAGCGGAACCGGCGCAACAGTATTGGCAGAAACCACACTAACTGGAACAGCAGATACTTTTACGTATAGTAGCGGTGTTAATCAACTTTTAACACTCAGAAATGTAACAGCAGGTGCCCTAACTCCGATTATAGACGGGGATGGAGCACCGACAGCTCATCCAATTAGCGGCGCAGCGCCAGTTGATTTATCGGCTGGTTATCCAGTGGGAAGTATTGCGGCCGGTGCAGTAGTAGCTATCAAAACAAATACTATTAACCTCTATCTATCTGGAGCTATTGCAATCACTGGCGGTACTGGCATAGTCGCTACTCTATCAGAGGAATAAAATATGAATAATTATTTCAAAATATCAGAATTTATTATCGCCCCTAACATGGACCTTATTCCGCTCCATGTTGCCGATAAAATTGTAGAGAAACATCTACCGATTTTAAATCCCATACGTGAGGTTTTGGATGTACCCGTTATCATTTCAAAGCATAGTGGATACCGAAGCGTAAAATGGGAAAAAGAACATGGAAGGAGCGGTGATTCGCAGCACACATTTTCGGGTTATGGGGCCGCAGATATTAGGAGTAATGAAAGGCTTGAGGAATTGCTTGATTTGTTGAAAGCAAGCAATTACAAAAGAGTTTGCTACTACCCGTATCATGGGTTTGTGCATTGTGATTTTAAGGGTAGCATAAAGATTTATTTCACAGCCGATCGTGCTGGAAAATGGAATTATGAATCTGAGCGAAAATGATAACAATTAAATAAAATAGTGTAATGGCAAATAAAAACGAGATGACAGACGATCATTACATATCCCTACAAACTGATGTTAAATCTATTTTAGACCTTCTTGAAGGCAGCAAGAGATTTAACAGGATGGGTTTGTTGGATGAAGTATCAGAAAATACACATGAAATTAAACGTGCAAAGATTGAGCGTAACAATAACAGACAAAATTTAAATAATTTCAAAACAAAAATAGTAGCCTATACCGCGGGAGCCACTGCTGTGGCTACTGCTTTGATACAAGGCATGGTTGCATACTTCTTTTAAATAGGATTCATACTAAAATGAGCCAAAAAGATACCATACAGCGCGTGCACAAAATTGACAACGTGAGGCTATCAGATCCTATCACCATAAAAGAAATTAAACCCATTGCGGGTGAATCAAAAACGATTAGTGAAATAGCCCTTGGTAAACCTTCTTTTTGGGACAGGGCTTTGGGTAGAACGATTAAGGCAAAAAATAAAACCGGAAAGATTATTTATGGCGTACTAACAGCAGGATTATCACTTTTAACGGGCGTTAATATTTCGCCTATAACTTTTACGGAGCCAATTATGACAGACTTTTTTACTTCATTCGACATAAATGTATGGACTGTAATCCTCTTTTTTTGGGGAGCAGTAGTAACCTATTTGAAAGTTAAGACCGGCCCTATTGTGGATCGGATTCTTGATAAATCTGAGGAGGGATTGGAGCTTTACGCAAGTTTTAAGGCGCGTGATTCTGAAAAAGGCGAAAATATATCAGATGGCGAAAGGGATCAACTTATTGACTTTTTCGCGCATCTATTTCACAAACAAAAGAAAGTATCTCCATAACAATAAAATAATAATATTATGGCAACACTGACAAAGCAAACAATTACGGAATCAGGAGCAGATTTAACACTTGCAGCTGCAACGGCCGGTGGTGACCAATTCACCAACACAGGCAAAGAGATTCTTGTTATTCAAAACGGAGACGTAGCTGGCAAGACGGTTACAATCACAGCACAGCAAACATCTGCAATCGTGTCTGGGTTAGAAATTGTTACGAAAAATAATCAATCGGTTACAATAGCAGCAGGAGGGGTTGGTGTGATCGGCCCCTTCAACACGCATTCATTTAATGATTCAAACAAGGCTGTACAGATTACTTATTCGGCTGTAACAAGTCTAAAAGTAGCTGTAATTAGCAATTAAAACGATAAAAACATAGTAATAATATTATGGCTAAACAAAAAGGAATGACTAAAGGAAAAGGAATAACGTGTGTGCTTTTTACCGAAACTCCCGAAGGTACACACTTTCGGAAAAATAACAGCACCTGGCTGGAACATGCCGAGGCGCAAAGGTGGATTGATGAAGGGGTTGCCGTCGAATGGAATCCTGAAAAGGGTGCGCCTGAACATGCCGAAACGCCTACGATGAATGATACCAAAGATGCCATTCTTGGCTACTTGGTTGAAAATGGCATTGAACATGATGCCGAAAACACCAAAAACGAACTCTTAAAGATTATTGATGCCCGGTAATTTTATCACCATATCGGAAGGGGGATTAGGCGAAGCCATACAGGCTTTAGAACGTCCTAAATTAGGTATTGATAGCCAATACCTAAGAAAAGTGCAATCCAGATACGCGCGGAAGCACTTTGTTCCGGAGATGAAAGCGAATGCACCCTTTGCGAAGCTTGGAAAAATGGTTGCGGTAACGCAGCGCGTTAAATATACAGGCCCGCGCGGTGTCCGTGTAGGGGTGGTAAAGAATGATGCAGGCTTGTTCCCGACATTTTCGGCGCAAGCCACAGCATCGGTATTTGAATACGGCACGCAGGAGCGATTCCGGCAGACGGGGGCGTTTAGCGCGGCCAGTACCGGCGAGATAACGGCCGAGCCTTGGTTACGAAATGCTTTTGACAATAACGCACCGGCGTTCTTGGATGGCGTTACAGGAGCTATTGAACGAAAAGTAGTGCGAGAGGTAGGAAATGGTTGACAAAAAGAAAGCTTTAGAGGCTTTAAAAGAACTTACGCAGAAGATTGAAAGCGGCGATGCTAAAGTTATTGGCTTAAGTATTCAGGCCGAGATAAAGACGATGGATTTAAGCGATTTTGACGAACGGAAATTTGAGCATGTAGATACCGGAATCCGCAATCTTATAGTTAAGCATACAACATGATAAAAGGATTAATTGGACTCATAGAAAGCAAAACGGCTATCACCGACATGATCGGAACGGCTCCGATGCGGTTCTATGCGAAAGTTATCCCACAGGGGCAAACACTTTTCCCCTGCCTTACGTTTCGCACGAATAACATCATTGATACAAGCGATTTTAGCGGGCCGAGCACCTTTGATATGGCGATGGTTGATATCTGGAGCTATGGCAAAAACAGAGATGGCGTAAACGGCTATGCTGAAGCATTAGAACTACAAGAAGTGGTACGCAAAGAGCTTGAAGGCAAAAGTGGCACCTTTAACAGCATTGAAATTGATGATGTTTTTTATATGCCTTCGGGTATGGAAGATTATTTGGACGAACTTGAACTATACACTAAACAACTGGAGATCAAAGTGGCATACCGCCGCTTGGTTTCCGTATAACTTAAAGAGGTATCAAAAATGGCTAAAAAATTAGGACGATCACTTGTGTTTCTGTGGGAAGCTACGAAGGTGGGTAACGTTACCAGCGCTAGTCTTACCGTAGATGGACAAATTATTGACGTATCGGATTGGGATTCCGGCGACTGGAACGATAAACTGGCCGGTCGCAAAGACTGGAGCATGGACATCGGGCTATATCATAACCCCGAAGGCGATGCACAACAGGCTGCTATCGAAATAGCAATGATTTCAGGCACACGGAGCGGAACTGCTTCTTTCGGGCCCGAAACACCCGTTATTGATGATGTAACCTATACTGGCGACGCCATCTTAAGTAACTTCTCGATTGATGCGGGCGGTAGCGACGACCCAATCGAATCAAGCTTCACGATTGAAGGCAATGGTGCCCTTACTCGAAACGTAACAACCATATAATATGAATCAAATCATAAAAGTAGGTGATAAGGACTATCCTTTTCATTTTGGCATGCGCGTGTTTTGGTATATATCCAATTCCGGCGAGATAGAATTTGATGAGGTCAGCGGTGCTATTCATTCTGATTTCGATGCGTTCCTTGAAATGTTTCTTAAAGCTAACCACGCTGCCCTTAAAAAGACAGACGGTAACAAGCTTGATGTAACGACGCTTGAATTTGCTATTGATGAAAATCCAAAGCTGATGAAAGAGCTTCAGGAAGCCCTTCAAAATTCAAGTGTGGCTAAAAAGTTAGAGGAACAGGCCGAAAAAGAGGGAAACGCAAAAAAGCCGAAAGGTTAACCTGGGATAGATTATTTCAGGTCGCTTTCGGCAAAATTGGGTTAAACCGCGAATCCTTTTGGGAAATGACCTTGCGGGAATTTGTGAACGCATGGATAGGATGGGCTGAATCTCGTAATGAGGAAATAGAGGCCATTCGTGGATATGGATTCTTTTTTGCTCAATACAATGCTTCACGAACGGCGTGGAGTAAGAAGCAGTCAAAAAGCATTATGCGCGAAAAAGCACCTTGGGAATCAAAAAGGAAGCGGGGTGAAAAACCGAAAGTGCTTAATTACGATGAAATGAGAGGCCTGTTTGAAGGCCTTGCAGAAAAAAGGAAAAACTAATGCCTTCAAGAAAAGTCACTTTTCTCTTAACAGCCAATGCGCAGCAGTTTAAAAAGACGCTGGCATCGGCGCAATACCGCTTAAAGGCGTTTGGCCGTAAGACCGAGCGGCTTGGACGATCGGTTGCTACCCTTGCTGCACCGCTTGCTATTGCCGGAGCCGCCTCTGTTAAGATGGCCTCCGACTTCCAGGCATCAATGACAAAAATACAAACGTTGGTTGGCCTTTCGGCAGAATCGGTACAGGGAATGCGCAAAGACGTGCTGGATTTGGCAAAACAAACAGGCCGTGGCCCGAAAGAGCTTGCCGATGCGCTGTTTGTAGTAACGAGCGCGGGGCTTCGTGGGGCGCAGGCCATGAATACACTGGAGCGCGCTGCTAAGGCTTCGGCTATTGGCTTAGGTGAGACAAAAGACATTGCCCGGGCCTTGACGGGTATTCTGCAATCCTACTCAAAACAAGGACTTACGGCGGCCGAGGCAACTGATACCCTTATTGGTGTCATTCGGGAGGGTAACCTGGAAGCATCGGAATTAGCCCCCGTATTAGGACGTGTTACGGGTATAGCCTCACAATTAGGTATTTCATTTAGCCAGGTTGGTGCTTCTATTGCTTCATTTACGCGGCTTGGTGTTGGCGCCGAAGAAGCCGTAACTGGACTGCGTGGAATAATGAACGCGCTTCTTAAGCAGACGCCGAAAGCGAGAAGAGCATTGGATAGCGTAGGGCTTACCTTTGATGGCCTTCGGGATAAGATCGAAAAACAAGGATTGGCCCGGGCTTTAGTTGACCTTACAAAAAGCTTTAAGGGAAATGAACAGGGATTGGCAGCCTTTGCAGGTCGGGTGCGTGGATTAGCTGCCATTATGGGTACGGCAGGTGCTCAAACGGAATCCTATTTAAGAATAGCAGACGACTTACAGGAATCTACGGGCAACCTTGACAAGGGATTCGCAACCGTTTCTAAGACCGTGCAGTTCAAGTTTCAAAAAGCTTTTGCGAGATTAAAAGTAGAAGCGGTAAAACTTGGGACAGTTCTATTCCCGATGGCTATCAAGCTGATTGATTATATTAGCGACTGGGTGAAATGGTTCGGCGAGCTTTCCGACCAGACGAAAAAAAATATCTTTTGGTGGACAAAATGGACGCTTATCCTTGGCGGCTCGTTAATCATTTTGGGTAAACTTTCAATAGCGTTGTCAAGTATCGTTGGGGTTATGAAAGGCTTGGTTGTTTTTGTTCCAAAATTGATTGTGGGCTTTCAAAGCATAGGAGCCGCCGCGGGCCTTGCTGCAACAGAGGGAATATGGGCTGCGGTTACGGCCCTTACGGCTTTCGAGGGGTTATTATTAGCAACTGGTATTGGAGCCATAGTTATTGGTTTGGCGGCCATTGGTACTTCGGCTTTCAAGAGTTATCAGCAAACGCAAAAGCTTCATGATCTTTTAGAAAATTTAGATGCAGCAAATTTAAAGCGGGTTAATGCAGCTATTGAGGAAGTTCAAAAAAGGCTCAACAGAAACATGGGATTTGGATTAATGGATAAGATTTTGGGCAACACCGCTCATTTTAAAAAAGAATTTGACCTTCTTATTGAGAAGAAGCATCAGCTCATGGGCAACATTGAGATCCCTGTAAATATAGCCCTAACACCAGGCCAGACATTAGACGACATGGGGCTTAGCATGCTTGGGTTACAAGATAACAAGGGGCCCTTTATTTTCAAGCCCAAAGTTAAGATTGAGCCGGTAGTTGAAACGGGAGGCGGAATCTCGGACGCCGTGAAAGATATTTTAGACGGACTTCAAAAACAATTACAGCAAATTAAAATAAAAAGTTCCTTTCCCGAATTATTTCCAAATCTCAAAGAGAAGCTTGCAACGGTAACGGCCTTCAAAGACAAGTTGCGAGATTTGGCATTACAGGGATTGGATAGAACCAGTGCGGCATACAAAAAAGTAAACACGAGGTTCCAAACATACCTGCAAAGCATTCAAGATGGATTGCCAACAATTAATAAGATCAAAAACGTAAGTGTCAGCGACATGGCGGAAGGTTATGCAAAAGATTTAGGAAAGATGGCGAAAGCAACAGGGGCTTTATCAACTGTGGCTGAAGCTGCTCTTGGGGATACATCAAATATATGGACAAAATTTGTAGATGATTTTAAAGTTACGGGGGAAGCTTTTCAAACATTCCTTGTTGATAAAATAGGTGGGGCTATAACCAAACTATCAGCAAACATAGGGAAAAATTTGGCGGGTATAGGCAGCAAGTTTAAAACAGCTTTTGAACAAATTATGCAGATCGTTGCCGATTTTGCCATTGCGCTTGGTGAACTTTTAATAGCGATAGGTACCGCGATGGCTTTTACGGGGATTTTATCCGGGCCGGGCGGGCTCTATATATTAGCGGGCGCGGCACTTGTTGCGGCTGGCACGGGTGTTTCTTCGGGCATAGATAAACGAGCAAAAAACAGAGAAGGCCGCTCTTCGTCTGTAAACGATGCCCTTATTCGTTCGGACGGCTCTATCGTAAAATTTCATCCTGATGATAATATTCTTGCGATGAAAGACTTCTCGAATCTCATTCCTTCGATGCCGGGCATGGGCGGGGGGATGCCTTCGATGGGAGGATTTTCAGGTGATCAAAACATCCGTGTTTTCGGAGAATTTGTCCAGCGCGGCCCCGATATGGTAGCAACGATTAATACGGCGCAACGAGGGAAACTACGATAATGAGTTATGGAGTTAAATACCGCCTTCAACATAAGACCTCCACGAATGGCACCGAGGCAACCCACGTAGTTGAGCTATTAAAGGATGGGTATATCGGCTCGGTAACGAATATCAAGGGCAACAAAAGCGAGGGCGTTGGCAAGTTATTTTTCGAGAAGATCAACCCCAAAGAGCCCTTCGAAAAGCCCGCAATAAAAGGACGTTTTGAGCTATATCTTCAAATACGCTCACAGGGTGTTGATAGCGTGTTGGGGTACGACGGTAAGGCTATTCTTGATGAGATATACGCCTCTGATGAGAATGATTTTCAAATGAACTATAAGATCAATGGCTCGCTTATCTGGACGGGTGCCGTGCTGCCCGGCATGATGGACTATCCCGATGGGCAGTATGTGTACAGCGCAACGATCATTGCGAAAGACCTAACGCGGCTTTCGGGCGTGTCATACGGATTGAATAGCGGCAGAGAAGCCATCATCACAACGATTGCTGATATTTTAGGTCAGCTGGGATACAACCTGCCGATCTACTCATATACGGCGTGGACAGAAAGCGGTATATTGGCAACGGACGACTTCCTCAATCAAATTTATAATGACGTCTTTGCCCTTCGAAAATATGCACAGTCTGGAGACGAGACAGACCAACCGATAAAGAGCGATGTAGCCCTTAACCACATCCTTCGCAATCACGGGCTTATCCTGCGGCAAGATGCGGGTGTGTGGAGGCTCTACCAGCTTTCCGCGCTCCAAAACCCTGCGGCGGTAAAAGAATATCAATATAACAGTTTAGGCGTGCAGCAGGCAAGCGCAACCGTTGACCTCACAACGACTATTGACAAGATTAACCGCTTTAAAAAACCGGGCGGGCTGAATAGTGTTAATGACGGAATAAAAGAAGCGCGCGTTCTATTTGATCACAGGACGACTGTTTCAAATATTAAGTTTCCCGACCTGGTAACGATAGACGGGGCAGGCAGTCCAAAAGAGTTTACCCAGTATTTTCAATCTGACGGCAATCAGGACATACAACTATCTTTTAGAATTAATGCCCTGCTTAACAGCCCAACAGATCCTGTTTATGGATATTTCAAAATCAAAGTGGGTAATTATAGCTGGAACGTAAACACAGACGCATGGGATCCATCTCAAACCATCAATAAGGTTGAACTTCAGGGGACGTTGAACACGCCTGCTGGCGAGACGTTGTACATAGGATTCGTCTTTATCAATACCCTTCCAATTCCCGTTGATGCTGACGGAGATATCACCATCAGCTTTTATCCTTCTGATGATTCAGCTGGCGTGTATGCAAGCGAAACGTCTTTTGGTGGTGGGTCTTCTTATCGAATTAATAACACCTCCGTCGCAGATGGTAATAATACGGCGATTGAGTACGAACTTACACAGACCGCCAACCAGTCAAAAAATTACGACCACGAAAAAGTACTGTTTGGCGACGGGCCAACATCGTATAGTCATGCTGCATTAACATCTGATAGCTTGGGAGCCAACCTGACATCCGACTCCTGGAAGCTTGTAGGAGAGACCTCGATCATCGGTCATGCCAACCTATTGCTGCGCGAATTTATGGATAGTCAGCGTTCGTCGAGATTATCGCTTGGGGCTGACCTTATCGGGGATTATCGCTCTCAAAATCTTATTGTAAGAGACAGTAAAAATCTTTTCTTTTTAGGGGGCGAACTGACGCTTGGGGAGCATGAGTGGAACGGGCTTTTTTGGGAAATAAATATAGTAACAGGTACCGATGATTTTAATATTATATATAAGAATAGCGATTCGGGCACATCTTCGACGATCGGTTCAAGCGGTTCGGGCGTTAGTGGCACGGGATACACTGACTCGGATACAAGGTACCTGCAGCAAGCCAATAACCTTTCCGACCTTAATGATTTTGTTACGGCGCGAGCAAACTTAGGCGTATATTCTACGTCTGAGGCTGACGGACTGTACGGTTCGCTAAGCGGAAACAACACGTGGGCGGGTGTAAATACCTTTAATGCCGACATTACAATAAACGGTAACATCACCCAGAACGGGCCTGCGTATATTAATTACGCCGAGCAGATAAAGACTACCAAAGACTTCATCATCCAACGCGAAGGAGCAACGGGTTCTATTGCAGCAGGTGCTATTGCAGGGTCTAAGATTCTTAAGGCAGACGGCGTAAATGACGTAGTATTTGGAACGGATAACAGTGCTGTTGCAAGAGTAGGCTGGGCTGGTGGAACGCTGCAAGCGATAATGACACGCCCTGACAGCTTGCCCAACGGAGCGATTACCTACTGGGATAACGCTAATTCGAGAGTTGCTGGTACAGCGAATGCTACGGTGGATGGGAGTGGGAATGTAACGGCTAATACCTTGTCTATCACATCAACAGTTGAAAGTTGGATAGGGGGAATTAGGTTTATCCAAGCAGCGGGAACAAATTATATTCAATCTGAAACAGCTAATGGTTCAGTCATTTCAGCTCCATTAAAGTTAACGGGAGCGAGCGCAACTCCTGTCAACGTATCTACGGTTTATAATACGCTTGATGATGGAAGTGGTGCAGCTAGTTTTCGGGGTGCTCTGTCAGCTGGCACTCTACGCCCTGATTCGGGCAAGTTCCTATCTCCTGTTTCTTACCAGTTCCGCAATGCAGGAGACACGGGATATAGAAATGCACAGATGGCTGGACTTACGGCTACCATAGGCTCTTTTTCTGGCTTGCTTACCGCTGCTGGTAATGTAGCTTTTGCGCAAACCGTGGAAGATAAAATAAGTCTTTATGGCAACAGTCTTGGCGGCGTATCTATGTATGGGTTTGGCGTAGAACCCTCTACACTATACTATAAATCTAATGGTGTCCATAGGTGGTATTCAAAGCACAATGCGGATGGTGGTACAAGTGCTATCATGGAGCTTAGTGGTAGTGGGAAATTAGATGCTGCGGACGGCATCAACATAGCAGGCAACCCCTTTGTAGATTCTTCGAGAAATGTTACGGCGAATGATGTTACGTTTGCAGGCAATGTTGAGACCGCTACCTTTTCTGATTGGTTTTCGGCTAATCCAGCAGGCGCACAAATAACACAAAGTGGCATTGGAGATTTTCGCACACTATATATTGATGAGCTTATAGCTAAAGCTTTTACCGTTGACGTTGCACAAGCGTTAGCAGGCAGTGATATCCTTACAAAATCTGTGGGTATTTTAGATAGTAATTTTACGATACCTGCTGTCGGGAGTTCGGGCACCATGACGATTGAAGATTTGGCTGGGCTTGCTAACTTCCAAACCTTTGCCTCTGGTGATTGGATTCGCATTCGCATTGTTGACCGAACGAACGGGCTTAAAATTGGCGATATTTGGGGCACGGTAACCCTTTATGTAGATAACGCGGGCGGAACACAAGATTGGACATTTACTACCGATTATGCGGGACCTACAGGCTTGTTGGTTGGAGAAGATGCCAATAAAGGGGCGGTTGTTCTTGATTATGGAACGAGCGGCGATTCATTTATTGAGCGGACGGTATTAGATCGAAGTTCAACATCTGACTTCTCTAAGACACCTTATAGTCGTATGGTGCGATGGACAAACACAGGCACCGGCGGCCCACGCCCCGCTGCGGCAACCTACCAAGTGCTCACGCAGACAGGGAATCTAAATGGATTAGCTGGTTATAGCTCTTCTACCTACGGATTTTACGCAACGGATACGGTTTTTGTTGGAGATCCATCTCGTTCTAATAATTATTTAGAATTTACGGGTAGTACGCTCACCCTGAAAGGACAGATGATAATAACGAGCGGTTCGGGTTATGGCAATCTTACCGATAAGCCAACATCTTTGGGTGTGATTAACTCAACCGAAGGCACTAAATTAGGTGGTATTGCCACAGGGGCGGATGTAACCGGGGCAAATACCGCTAATGACACCTCAAACGTAAATGGCACGGCGGCTTCAAACATCTCTGCATGGTCGGGTTATGCTAATGCTGGCTTAAATGGTGCGGGGTACGTTAAAAAGATTATACAGGGCTCCTCCATCGTGTCAGGTTCCCTTGCCATCGGGTTAAACCTTACAGCCACTTATTTCGGTTATTACAATGGTGCTTCTTGGAAGAACTATTTCAAGAGTGATGGTTCGGGTTATTTGGCTGCGGGGAATTTTGTTTGGGACACGGCGGGAAATGCTACCCTTACGGGCACGGTAACAGCGGATACCTTCACCCTTACAGCAGGGACGGATTATTTCAAATCAGATCAAACCTTCTCCTTTGGCGGTGGCATCTTAAGCGGAACAAGTGCTTTGGTTAACCTTGCAAGTTTCGCCGCTGACGCCAACACGCTCAGCCAGACAAACACAAACGGTAGCCTGTATATTGGGAATAATTTATCCACAGTCGCTGGCGAGAAAACGATGAAAGTCGGTTTTTGGTATCCAAACACAGCAACCAATCCCTTGCCGATTATACGTATGCAAGCTGCAAGTACTGCTGGCGGTGAAAACTACACGCAGATGTATTACAATGATAGCGGTGATTGGGGGTTTCGGGGGTCTGTTGATGGAAATTACCTTTTGCAACTTGGCTCAACCAATGTCATTGCAGGTTCTTACTTCGATGTAGGCGCACAATGGGCAGGGAGTGCAACCAAGGCAAGTGCTACGTTCCTCAACAATTGGGCCGAGCAGGTGTTGCAAGTAGGCAACCCTTCAAATCCCGTGTTAAAGGTGGACGGATTTGCGGATACAGGTAGGATTGCAGGTTCTTACTTCGATGTAGGCGCACAATGGGCAGGGAGTGCAACCAAGGCAAGTGCTACGTTCCTCAACAATTGGGCCGAGCAGGTGTTGCAAGTAGGTAGTCCCTCAAGTCCCGTGTTTAAAGCAGATGGATTTGCAGGTACGGGTATATTTGCAGGCGCATCTTTCGACTCTGACAGGGTATATAATTATAGTTCAACCGGGGGTCTCGAACTTAACTGGACGGACAAGAAGCTGAAAATTTTTGAGGATAACGGCACTACCGCGCGAATAACGCTGGACGGAAATAGCAGCGTGCCCGGATTCCCCACAACGGCGGCTATACGTGAATCAGTTTCAGGCACGAATCAAGCGTCTACCAGTAACCTTATCGTTGTTGACTATGAAAATATCAGTGGTTCATATGAAGTAGAGGAAGTGGGCGGTAGTAGTGTGTCGACCTATGATTACACACTCTATTTTGAAGGGTCAACTGATGGAGGTACTACTTGGAATGGGATTAATACAAAAGATGGTTCATTAGCAGGCAGCTCAATAGAGATTACAAAGTTCTTTTCTATTTCAGACAAAACGGGGTTCAATCGGTTTAGGCTGCGTGTTGCTGATAGAAATAGTTCGGGAGGCAACTGGCAACTTAATGCTTATAATATGCAACAGATAAAATCTGAGTTCTACGCATCACCAAGAGGCGTTGCTTTGCTTGGAAACACCTATATGGATATTCCTACTACTGATGATTTGACGCTTGATATTACCGAAATTCCATCTGGGATGTTATTTTCTGACGAAAAGGATTCAAATAATAACTGGACTGTGAAAGTTAAGGCATAATACATCCGGCTACATCTTTAACGGCTTGCAAGAATCCCGTTGTTTGGAACTCGTAAAAACGATAGGCCTCGGTATTTTCGGCATTGCGGAGTTCAAGAAATATGCGATTAACGTCTCCTTCAAAATCACAGTTAAGTCGAACCGAAAGCTCCATATACATATAGCCTTGTTTATAGTTCCAATCTATCCCTAAGTGCCCGCCTGCATTATCGGCTCCGCTGAATGTAGAATCAGGAAATGTCATTCGAGTTGCAGCTGGAAATATCAAGCCTCTTGTGATAGACGTGTCAGTTATTTGAATGTCAAATCCGTTTACAATTTGATCATTGGTTACTATCGTAAGTGAATGTTGCCCCGGTGCTGCAATGATAGACGTGTCTGCACTTAGCGATGCCATCGATTTACCTCTCGTGCCGTTCCACTCTGCCATGTTAGGGCTTTCAACCGTCCACGTGCCTACGGTGTAAGGATAGTTTTGTTCAGGCGGCTCTACGCTTGTACTTGAAGAGCATGAGAACAGAAATGGAAAAATTAAGAATAAGAGTAGTTTTTTCATAGTAGTATGGTTTTTGGTTTAATTAACAAGTTACACATTTTTTTGCTATCTTTTGTCAAATCCTAATCTAATTCCTCAACATGAAATATTCCGAGTCAAACTTTATCCTAAATAACTGGTCTGAACTTGACGGTCTCAGAAACGATGAATGTATCAAAGCTTTTGAGATTAACTGTAAGATCGAAAATTCTTTCAAGGCCATTAAGGCAAGCGAAAAGAAACTTGCAACCGAACGAGACGAAATTATTAAAAAAGTAAGCGCCTTAGATCAAGTTGAAAAGATTGAGCGTCCGGACGGCCAAGTCTTTTTTGAAAACATCCCCGATAAGACAAAAGCAAAGATCACTGCTATTGACGAAGAACTTAGGGAGCTTGCAGACAAAGAGAAAAAGGTTGATTTTGAAGCCCTCACCAAAGAAGATCTTGACAAACACGACATGCTCAACGGTAAGATTCTGCGTCTTTTCGGGCCGATCATTGACCTGTCAAAAAAGGAAGAGCCTAAAAAAGACTAACCCTCCCACTTAGCAATATCGAGCAGGTGCGCCCGTACCTGATTGTTCTTTATCTTGCCTGTTTCTAAGTGGGACACGGCCCCCTGGTCAGCATAGCCAATGCGCTTAGCCCATTCTGTTTGACTATTTTCACCACGCAAGGTGATGGAGAGTTCAGCGGTGGATAGTTGCTCGGGATTTTTCATAGTTTTGTTTTATTTGTTTCGGTTTTAGTTTCTGTTTTACCGCCCCAGAGGGAAGTAGCACTAAAAGTTATGGTGCACGTTTTTTGCATATGCCCTTCTAAATCTTCAATGCAGCCGATCATGCCGTTAAAAAATTCACGCTTCTTCTCGTTGTCAAAAAACTTATCCCGAAGAGCAATAGCATGATCTTTCTTTGCCTGCATTCTTTCGAGCATATCAGCTATAACTTCGTTTTCCGTTTTATTCATAATATTTCTTAATAAAGTTTTTAGGTTCAAAGGCTTTACTGTTTAATCTTCTACGGCAGTTTTTGCAAGCATTACTTAATGGTACATTAAATGTAGCTCTATAAACGTCCACCTTCTTACCGCAAACTGGTTGTGTCAATCCATCTTCTAATTCGTAGACAAGGTGTAATTTTTGGCCACCTTTGTGTTGTGCATATCTCATAATTTTGTCGTTTTGATTCCGTTACTTTTCATATACCCATCTATTATTGTTTCTGTTGGGAGTATTATTAACCTTGGATGTTGTTTAAGGTCATCCATAAAAGCAATTAACTGTTCGCGTTGCTGTACAACACCAAATAAAGATAATATTTCATTATGTGCTTTAAATGGGGTTTTTGTTCCCTCGTCAACTTCTGTTAATATTGTAATTAATTTACTATTTTCCATACTATCCTTATTTTTAACGTTGGGTGTACAACTCAAGTATTACATTACCAATTTCGTAGCTATCACTTTTGCTTGGCTCATCATGTTCAGAATCGTAAGCCGTCTCACCATCAATTACTATCCAATGTTGGGCTGGCGTAAACACCCGCGCTATAAATGGTTTCTTTGTATCAGGTGGCCACGTATCACAATTAGAACGGTATAAAACGCGAGTTGCTACACCTAAGTATGAAAGCAATATCCAAAGCAGCTCAGGCCCGCATCCTTCACGGGTCGCCAATGAATCGCCTGCTAATTTGGTAACATAATCCAAACTTTCCTCGGTTACACAGGCTACACACGCCAGCCCGCAATCATAGCTTTTATTTTGTTTTGTGTGCTTCATTTTCTTGTATCCATTTCTTGCATTCTGTTATTGTTTCGGCCCAAAAATGAAACTTCAATCCATCAAAGATAGATTGATCTTTACTGACGACATAGAACCCGGGAAAACGATTCCAGGATATTATTTCTATTTCTTGATTAGTTTCCATAACGCTATCAAAATTAGGTTTGGCTCTATCTTCTTGTTTAATGTGTTCCAAAACACCCGGAGGCGTATAGTATTTTCCGGTTAATTTCTTCACTGCTTCTACTAAATAGTTGCCCTTTTTTTTGGTTTGTTTTTCTTTCTCTTCCTCCCTTGATAAACGTCTGACCTTTTTTGTATGCACCAATTTAGGACAAACAACCTCCCTCCGTTTATCAGTATATGCAAACAAGGCTATTCGCCTATTTCCTATTTCATTACAATAGTCCCGCAAGGCATCGTCTATGGTTTCACCATCACCACGGGGACTACATAAACACCCACCTTCCATTACCTCCACATGGTCAAAACTTACATGATATTTAGGCAAGTTGTCTGCTTCAGGCCGCTCGTTAACAGTTAGTTCTACCCCAAGCTCTTTCTCAAAATCTAAAATTTCCTTAGCCTCAATTAAATTAAATTTCATTTTATCCTCTTTGTTTTTGTTTATTCAAAATTTCTTGGCCCCTTTGCACGAGGGCATTGATAGCATTTATTCTGCCATCTATTATATTACCACCGAAAAAATAGGGGGCTTCTCCAATATAAATTTGAACCCACCACGTATCAAAATCCATCTCTTCCATCCTGAAAAACAGATTGCCGATAGTCATTGCAAAATCATCTTTATCTTCATCACTAAACGTATCTGATAAGGCCTTCAATTCGGCACTGGTAACGTCTTTTGTCTTGTTCATTTTCATTGTGTTTTGGTTAAGAAAAAGGCGCCTACTCCCCGAAGGTTTCGGCGCCCTTAGCAGGATAAGTTATTTTATTACAACGCCTTCCCAAACACCATAAGTAGCAAGTGTTTTTCCTGACTGATTATCTTTAACATAGATACCTACAGCACTATCCATGTCATAAATAAAATATCCAAAATACCGCGCAAAGGCACGGACGGTATTCTCTTTTTGCTTACTATTAAATGCAAACCAGTAAACTCTCTTTATATAGAAGCTTTTATTTTGGGTATCAATTCTTGTTAACATGCCTATTTCTTTGGCTTTTTCAACGGCATTTTTAACTGCCTTTTTAATTTCATATTGGTTAGATTGAGCATTTGTAAGTGATACACAACCTAAAAAGAAGATTATCGTTCCTATGGCTATTCGTGATTTCATATTACCTGTTTTTTTATTCATTTTGCTAAGGGTTTGTTTGGGATTTAAATTTCTTGGCTTGGGTCTCTTAAAACTAAAAGCATAACATGTATATCATTTCCTTTGTACTTCTCATTGTCTTTATAGGCATCAGTATTAAGAAAGCTCTTTGCCTTTCTACTTGCATAAGCATTTTTATCAATAAAATCTGATTCCTTTCTGTTATCTAAGAACCTTTTGAGCTTGTTAGTCATTATACTATGTTGTTAGTTTTTGAGGTTTCCCTCATTTGCTTCACCTGTAACATATAGCTGTTAGGCATAGCGTGCAAATTATTCTCCCATCTTTCTTCTGCTATAAACGCATCATGTGTGCTTTAAACAAAGCTTTTAAAAAAGAGATGGAATTACTTATGTTTTTCTGATATTTCCTGTGCGGGTTTGTGGTTGTGGTTTATTTGTGGTATCTTCGGGTTATGGAAGATTACTTGAAAATACGTGTGCCAAAGGAACTAAAGGAAAAACTACAAGCCCAGGCCGATGCTTTGAACATCTCGCTGTCTGCCTATGTGCGCATGGTTTTAACGAAAGCGGAGGAGTAAATTATGGCAACAGCAGAAGATATTTATGGAAAGAAGAAATACGTAGCAATTTGTCCTGAGTGCAAACGAGAACCAATAACAGAAGGTGCTAAGTTTGCATTTAATTGTTGCACTAAATGTTTTACAAGGAAAATTAAAGCCGAGGAATGAACTAATCAATTAAACAATCAGCTTGATAAGGCTATTAATTTTAGCCTTTGTTAGGCATGGTACTGTAAATTATGAAGGACTCAACAGAAGAATACAGGTATTGCAACCACCACCACAAAATAGGTGATAAGCACGAATTGGTTGATTTTGGAGATGGTGAATTTGTGGCGAACAAAGAAGCAATTCCTTTACTAAAAGCATTAAATGAAATTGGATTAAGAACACGCTCACACCATATTGACGAAAAAGAACACGCTTGGGTATGTGTACTGCTTGATAATGCTGAAATAGAAGTAAAAGAAGTGTTCGAGCGTGATGCAGATAGGACTAAGTATAATGGCAAAAAGGAAATGCTGATTAGATGGCGTAAGTAGTATTATGCCTAACGTAGAAGCTAGGGTGTCGTGGCCGACCTGCAACGGGCTACTTAACTTTCAAAACACAATGATATGAGCAACGAGAAACAAACTTCCGATAACCAACAAGGCCATGCACCCTTAGCGGGTGTTGTGGTGCGTTATTCGGATGGTAACGATTATTCTCATTTAAAAGTAAATAATCCAAGAGAACGGAAATGTGTGGAGTGCGATAGCCTTGAACTAACGGTTACAGATGATGCCGGCATTCACAAGGAGGTAGGCATTCAAGCTGACATCTGCCATGAGTGCGGGTGCGTGTACACTTAATGCACCACAACGGATGCTATCAACAATACGCATATTCGCGGGATAACATGAACAATTCGAAACATAAAATAATCTATGACAAAGTGTAAAGAATACAAAGGTCGCTCCACGATACGCATGTTTTTGGGCGACTGCATGGACTTAATGAAAAATAAGCCTGAAAATTATTGGGATTTAGCTATTTGCGATACTTGATATATTCAATCGAATATGTTAACTTGGGGTATGGGATTTAAAATAAGAACATCGAACGAGTTACAAATAGGCAAAGCAGGTGAATATCTTGTTTGTGCTGATTTAATATTAAAGGGCTTTATAGCATACCCAAGCGAGCAGGGGCTACCTTATGATGTTTGCTTAGATATAGGATCTGAAATAAAAAGGGTGCAAGTCAAAACTACTCAAACTTATAGAATGGTTCCTCAAAGGGCTAAAGAAACGAAAGCCTATATTTTTAATATACGGAATCACGGTAAAAGCAATAAAAAGAAATACACTTTGGGGGAGGTTGATTTGTTTGCATTAGTTGTTTTAGACACCGGCTCTGTGGGTTACTTAAAGCATGATGATATGGCTTCAACAATGAATTTTAGGGTAAATGAATTTAGAGGCACTTATTATGATGAAAAGGGAATACAGGATTATGAAAAAGTAAAAAAGCTTTCTAAGGAAGGGTTGTCTGGAATGGATATATCAAGAAAAATAAACATTGGTAGTTCAGCTGTTTATAGAATGCTAAGAGATGACTATGAGCCACACCAAACGAACGCTAAATATTTTTCAGATATTGAGAGGGGAAGGGAATGGTTTTTGAAGATGTAGAGCTTGATGAGGTTTATTACAACGCCGCAGTGAAGCGATTTGAGCAGCACATAAGCCAGACTACGTTGTTTTAGTTTCCGTTTGCTTTTTAGTTGCACGTTTGTTAATATTCAACTTGACATTTTGAACATAAGCAGTGGCATGCTTAATAAAAATCGTTTATAGCCTCTTAGAAGAGGCGGTTTGCGGTACAACCCCTACACGATTTTGGGAAAATGCCACAGGCCGCAGCCGTTTCTTCTAAGGGGCTTTTTTATTTAACCTAATTATAAGGAAAATGGCTTTTTATATTACACCTAACAAAAGAAGATTAGTACATAAAAGAGATAAATTTACTTGTCAGAAATGTGGTGTAAAAGCACCTATTTCAGATAAAATAAATAAAGATTATGATGGTAGTTTTGCCCCTTATTTACCTGATAGAGAAGATGGTAAATTATGGATACTTGAGATAGACCATGTTGAAGCACAATCTATTGGTGGTGGTAATCATATTTCGAATTTACAAACACTTTGTAATATTTGTAACTCCAAAAAGAGCAATAAATGAGTAAACTAAGAAGTATTAATCATACACAGATACCTAACGATTTCTTAGATGAATGGCTACCAAAATTAAAGGGTTCAGAAATACAAATATTTCTAATAATTTGCAGGCAAACAATCGGTTGGCATAAGGAGACTGATAGGATAAGCACATCTCAACTTGAAGAAAAAACAGGCCTCTCTAATAGGTGCATAATTGATGCTGTACGATCACTTGGAGATCATGGATTAATCAAAACCGAGACCATTAATGACATAAAATCATACGAGGTTGTCTATGAAGAAAGTTCACAGGTAGAATCAGAGCCTATGAAGAAAGTTCATAGCACCTATGAAGAAAGTTCACAGGGCGCCTATGAACAAAGTTCACACACAAAAGAAACTGTTACAAAAGAAACTAAACAAAATATAAAGGATGATGATGTTTTTGATTACTCAAAATGGGTTGACTTTTGGAATAAGATAAATGATGCTCAATGCCGGGTTACAGATAGAAAAAGGAAACAGATACGCCAACGCCTCAAAACCTATTCTGATAAAGAGCTTAAACAATCTATTATCAACCGCTCAAAAGATTCATGGATAAACGGAGAAGGTAAAAAGCACAAAACAAGCTGGAGTACCTTCTGGCGGAATGATGAAAAACCGGAACGCTATCTGAACGTAAACGAAGACAAACCGCAAATAGGAGATCAAAACAAAATTAGGAGAATAAATGCAAGCCTTAACTGAAATGGATGATCGCCGGTATCTTGATGCAAAAAACACAGAACAATATGTGTTAAGCGTATGCCTGCACAGCAAAGAGGCGCTGGCAAAGGCAATGAATACCCTTAGCAATCTTCGTGACTTCAAAATTGGGACCAACAGCAAGGCATTTGGCATTATCCAGAACCGATTCCAAGCCGGAAAAGATATTGACCCGGTTGTTATTTGTGATACGTGGATCGACTTAGGTATTTACAGCGAGGCCGAAGCCAACCATATACGCAATGCGTGGGATCACGACACCAAGTTTGACCCGAAAATTAACGAGCTTGCCAAGCTGGGCGGCATCCGTAAGGCGAAAAAAGATATATCAACCCTTAATGATGAGGCGAACAAGGATACGCACCCTGAACAGTTGGCAAAGATGGCAATGGATTGTGCTATCGGCTGGAATAAGGGATCTGAAAAGAAATATAAAACCGCCTTTGAAGTACACGAAGAAAAAGATAACTGGGGCGAACGCTTGTACCTTGGTATACCGCTATTCGATGATAAGATTTACGCTAATTCCGGACTTCATAAGGGAACCGTTAAAAGCTCCATTTTCCGATCTAAGCATGGCAAGACCCGTTCGGCGTGCTGGGAGGCAGCGCAACACCTGAGACAAGGGCGCACGGTTATGTACTTTACGCTCGAAGGACAAAACAATGATATTTTAGACAACGTCAAGCAAATCCTGAAAGATGAATGGATGAACTATGGCGATAAATTCTTACTCGTTGATGATCGTTTCGATATAGATTCCATCGAGTCGTCGTTCATTGAAGCCGAGTTTACGCAGGGCGTTGATGTTGTGGTTATGGACTACCTGCAAGAGGTGCAACTCAATATCGGGCGCTGGGTTGGTGATAACGAACGCATCACAGAAACGTGTAGGCGGCTAACCCAATTATGCACCAAGTACAACGTGCTGATGAACATGCTTTCACAGGTAACAACAACCAAAGACCGCAAAAGCGGATACGGGCACGTTCCAGAGGTACACGATGCGTACGGCTCGAAACAGATTATCAAGGCATCATCAATGATTATAGTTGGCTTCAGGCCACAAAACTTCGATGATCTAATTGTTGGTTCTGTTATCCCCGGGGCAAGACCGGAAGTGTATGCACCCGACGAAACCCGTGCGCCTATATCAAGCGTATTTATCAAGCCTGCGCTTTCACGAAAAAAATGTGATTACCAACACCAATGGGCACACTTTGTAGATACTGATGATGGCCTTAAACTTTATAGCCAGGAGCTGATATGAAAGCAGTAGCCATGAAATGTTATATAGAACTTGCAATGGCGTTACCTAACTGTAAGATCACCGAACCCAAAGAGCGTATCCAATATATCCTTGATGCTAATAATGAAAAGGTTGGTGAGATTTTATGGAGTGGATTTGACCCGGTAATAGGCATTTACAGTGATTATGAGTACGCCAAAGAGGTTCGGGAATCATTAGGCAAAGAGCATTTTTATGATGTTGAAAATGTATGCCATTGGACGCCTGAACAGGCTGATGCGGACATAGAACCGAAGGCTACCGGAAGGAATTAGAGCGAACATATAAGCACTACAAGGAAAAAGGGATGTTATGAATGAAAAAAACGAACTATGGACGTATTAAATTTATATGCCGGAATTGGGGGAAATCGTAAGCTATGGACGGACTGCGATGTAACGGCCGTAGAGTGGGATGAAGAGACGGCAAAGGTTTACCAGGATTACTTCCCTAATGATAAAGTAATAGTTGGTGATGCTCATCAGTATCTTTTAGATCATTATAAGGAATTTGATTTTATATGGAGTAGCCCGCCTTGCCCAACGCATTCAAGAGCACGTTTCTGGGCAAGTAAGGGGGGGGTATTAGAACCTAAATATCCAGATATGAAGCTATACCAAGAAATATTGTTACTCGATAATTACGCACGGTGTAAGTGGGTGGTTGAAAACGTAACTCCTTTTTATAACCCAATGATTCCGGCCCAAAAAGTAGGACGCCATTTATTTTGGTCAGATTTTAAGATAGGCGTTTTTAAGGATGTTGAGTTTGAAAAAGATAACCTAAAAAAGCTTGAAAAAGAATATGGGTTTAAAGTAAGTGGGCCTAAAAGAAGAAAGATGCTCCGCAACTGTGTACATCCCGAAATAGGGGAATACATCTTCAACTGTGCAAAAGAGATATACCTTAAAAGCAATGTGGCTCAAACCTCTATGTTTTAAAAAAAAACTAAATATTATTTTGAAAGTTCAAATAGGTTTTATACATTCAAGGAGTTGCTTCACATTAACGCATCACGAACATAATAAAAATGGATAAACAAACAGAATACAGCGATAGATTAAAGAAATTTAAAAAATCTCGTATTGATTTTGACGATACCGTACAGGATGTAGCCGACCATTTTGGGTACTCAGGTCGTAGGATATATGACGTGTTGAAATATCCGAATGAAAACAAGGCCTTATTTCAAAGAGTCCATGACTATGTTAAAAGTGCCGGTTATCCTTTTAACAAAAAGAACAAAAGAAAATGAAACTACACGCCATCCTATATGTAATTGAATTAGTCATACCAAGCATGCTTGTAGGTTTTGCAATCGGCAAAAATTGGCAGAAAGACGAGCAGCTTAAAAGAATTTGGAAATGGTTTTATAACCCAAATAAATAATTATGAAGAAACCAAAAATTAAAATAGAAGAGATTGGCTTTTATGGGCCAAATGTCTTAGAAATGAAGATCGGTAAAAATATAACGATCTATTGCAGAAAATGGGCGGAAGCACAACTCATTGAGGAAATGATAGATGCGTTGATTAATGCCCATACTGATATGAAAATATCTAAGAAAAGTTTTATTAAGGAATTTCTACCTGGATCTGTTAGATATGCTAATAAAAGGATGGGAGAAATTGAAAAGGTGCTTCAAAAAGTAGGGGTAGAATTATGAAACAAGAAATAAAATTTAGGGCACTGCATCCGGTTACGGGTGAAATAGAAGATATTGAAAGCATAGATTTTGCCGACAGGTGGGTTATGTTTTCTGATGGCGATGTATTTAAGATAGACGAAGTTGAGATGCATCAAGTCAAAGATGGCCTTACCAAACGCGAAGAAGCTTGTATTCGCCTAAAAGTTCCAAACTCAGGTGATGATGAGCTTGACGAATTAATAAGACAATCGCTAAAGCAAGATGCAACTATGGCAGCCATGCAGGGTATCTCATCTGATGTATCTCTGAATGCAAAAGAGGTAGCTGAATTATCAGTAGAATATGCAGATGCGCTATTAGAAGAACTTAATAAATAAAACAAAGGAAAATTGGAAGTATCAAAACGCACATTTTTTTGGATTATATTTACGATATGGTTACTGCTGTTAATGTTTCCATTAAGGTAATTTAAAAACAACAGACTTAGAAAAATGATGAGAACACCAGAAGAATTTAAAAAACAGGCCGAATTAAAAGGCATTACTTATTGGCCTTCACATGACTGCTCCATTTGCGGCGAAAGCGTGGGCACAGAAATAGAAAATGGCGAAGCAAGTTATAGAAGTGCTTGCAGATGCGCTTGGTCACCCAACCATTCTCAAGGATGGGAACACGTAGCAGAAAAGTACAACACACAAACACATCCTGATGTAATTCGGGAGATGGATGATTTTTGGGGATTTAATGTATCGGAACAAACAACAACTAAAAATAGGCACCAATGAATAAAAACAAAGAACAAACAAAAGTAGTAACTGTATGGGTTACACCAGAAACAGAGAACCTAATTAAAGAAGCACAAGACCCTGATACAAAAGAAGCCATACTTGCCGATTATGCAAGATCACTAAAATCATCTATGCAAAGCGAGATTGAAATGCTTGATGAAGATGTGGCACGGTATCGTGGTTTAATGGCAGCTTATAAGAAGGAATTTCGCGAGGTTAAAAATGAACAGCTGAAGCAGATGGAAGATTTATGGCATGACTTTGAAAAAGACTTGACACAAAAGAAAAACAAGTCAAAAGAGATTGTTAATTCGATGAAACCTCTTTTAGAAGAGCTTTATAAAATGGAAGCAAAAATAAATAACATAAAAACATACAACCTTAAGACTACGGCTGATTTGTTAGGTTCTATAAGTAGCCATCTTAAAAATAAGGACACGAGAGATGTAATGAAATTTCTTGCTAATAACTATAAAAAAGACCAATGAATAAAAAAACACAAGCCCTTGTAACCGAAGCCAAACGAGCCTTCGATGAGGAACTTACGCGGCAATTTGCGCAGTATTGTAACAGGAATGTAGGAGAGATAAATTTTAACCCTTACACCTGGAAGGCAGATGTTGAGGCGTTGCTGGAGGCCGTTTTGAACGATGATGCTATTGATATGAGCAAAGTAGTAGTAGCGGAATTTGCAGAAACGATAATGGATGAAATTAGGGAGGACTTTTTGGCTGATTTTTCCGATAGGCAGGCGCTCAAAGACGATCCCCACAAATATCATGGCGTTTCCCGCGCCGAATTTATATAGGATAAAATTATGGATTACGAAAAAATATTAGGTGATTTAATCAATCAGGAATCAACGGCGACCTTTTGGAGCGGAAAGAGCGTAGCAGAGCCGGATATTTTCCGATTAGAGAAGCAGAATTTCAGGTGGTACTACAAAACCAATCCAATTAAATTTTATACCTCTATCACGACGTGGTTGAAGAAAGTGATGCCTACCCCATATTTTTTAGAAAAATGGTTTAAAGAAAACGAACTGGCCTTTTTGGATGAGCGTCTGTTTTATAGCTCTAACTACGGCACGTTTGCACATATCATGGCCGCCTTGCTACTTAGAAACGGCAGTATTGATTTAGGCAAGTTAGGTAACGCCGTGGATGTTTACTGGGCTATAAACGACATACAGGAAGCGAAGTTTGTTGAAGAGCTTGCCACACGCGAGCAATGGACGGATCGCATAAAAAATGAATTACTTTGTATTGTGGCTTTTATTCAAGAGCGTAATTTTGAAGTGATAGCCTTGGAGTGGATGGGGAGCTACGATGGGTCTGATAGTATCCCGTTTAGTTGGTGCTGTACCCTTGACTTTGTAGGGGAGCTTGATTTTAACGGTGGGCGTAAACGAGCGATTGTTGATTTAAAAACCGGTAGTCTCAGCAAAGATCAAGTATATCAGCTAATCGGGAATAAATTAGCGTGGGAGCAGTCCAACCCAGACTTAAAAATTGATCTACTTATGAATTTGAAGCCTAAAGACTTTTCTAATAAGGGCAAGTACACGTTGAAAAACAGGAAGGTTTCTGAAGATGATTTTATGAACTTTAAATCTTATGCTCAAATAGCCAGTCGGACGGTGAAAGTTAATCCGTCTAATATTGCTGCAACGGATGGGATGTTGTCAAGAGACAGCGACCTTTCCAGCTTTTCTATGAGTCCAGAGGCTTACGTTAAAGAGAAGCATAGTTAATTAAAATAAGAGGTAATTATGGGGACATCTGAAATCGTATTGTTAATTTTTATAATAATTATAAGTTATTGGATAAGTGAATCAGATCCTGAAGAAAGGAATATTGAACCCATTCATTATGATGAGCCTGAAAATAAAGATGATTATATCTATCATCCAACGACAGGTTATAGTGCCGAAAATAAAGACCAAATGGATACCTATATAAAAAATAGGGAGCGTGATATTATGAGAGAATAATAGTTAAAAATAAAGTTGCAATTCAACATACAATTATATAACTTCATATATGGAACGAAAAAGCATAAGCATACGAAAAAAGCAAGAGCAAAGGCTAAAATCCTACGTTAAAAAGACGGGTTTGAAGGAAGCGGAAGTATTCCGTCAAGCTCTTGACCAATATTTAGAATCCAAAAAAACAAACCAACCATGACTAAACGATTTCCAAATCAAACGAGTAATCCAGTAGAACGCTATCTTAAATGGAATGGTGGTGAGGATGCAGGATATGTAAGCTACTGGGATGGGGAGCAGGAGCAGAAAGTAGAATTTCCTTTTGTTTTTTTTCCCTTGGATATGCTTTCGTGTATCACAGGGTATAATTCCCAAAGTGAGGAAAGTATTTATTCTAACGAAGTTCGCAATACCCAAAAAGAAGTGTTAAACGTGCGTATGGGCAAGCAGACCGTGGCGCAAGGGCTGTATCAAGAGATAAAAGACAGTGTAGTAGCTAAGGGTGGCAAATATACGTCAAGCGTGTACATAGCCTATAAGAGTGATTCGGGCGAATTGCATATTGGCAACATCAAATTCAAAGGGTCTTCATTGGGGCCGTGGATTGATCTGCAAAAGTCGTCGGCCAATCTATCAGAAGAAGCTGTGATGATAAAAGAAGCAAAGCTTGACAAGACGGGAAGCATTAACTTCAAGTATCCCGTATTTGGCACCAAAAAAGTCTCCGAGGAATCGAATACAAAAGCAGATGATCTATTTGATGAAATAAAGAAGTATCTGCACGGGCGGAATGTGGTGGAGCAGGAAGAGAATGAGGAACCGCCTCAAAAAACGGCAGAAAACAACCTGCCTGAGCGGGAACTACCGTCGGTGCCCGGTGATGATGAGCTATATCCTGAAGGCATTGATGATGATCTTCCATTTTAGTTAATACGGAAAGCATGAAGTAACCGAAAAAAAACACAAAACAAACAACTAATAATAAAATTATGCACGCACAAGAATCAGAACCCCAAATGAATGATAATAAGATAGGACAAAAAGCTGACAGAGGAGAAGCCTCGGGAATATATGTAGATGCTTTTGATGAAATACGCTATTCGCTTGATGAGTTAAAAGAAGGAATAGAAGGTCTAAGGGTTAGTTTGTCTCCTTATTCCAACAACCCACCCGAAAAATGTAGCGAGGAGGGAAACATATATAAGGACGGTTTTGAAACAGATATGGATAAATCATTACATGATTTAGAAAAAGCCATAGAATACATAAAACAAGACTTAAACAAAGTAATTTCAGACTTTCGGGGATGAGATTGATGTATTTACCGGATTCCCTATGAAGATAGGCTTAATTAAAAATAACCAGGGTTCCTTCATTCCTGCTCATAATAGCGACTGGGAGAAAGCCAAAAAAATCAAACAAGGAGAATTGAGGAGATATGAGGTTAAGAAGGAACGCAATCCGATGCACCATCGCAAACTTTTTGCTTTTTTCAGGCTTATGCTACATTACCTGCCGGAGCATAAAAAGGAAAAAGCGTTTGAAAAGGGATTCCGATTCAATAACGAGGAGGACGTGCTGTTTTATATGAAAATTAAGATGGGGCATATCCGCAACCGTGCGGTAACGGCAAAAGGTAATATTGTGTATGACACAGCAAGTATCAGTTTCTCAAAGATGGGACAGGATGAGTTTACGGCGTTTTACAATAAGTGCATAGATATTGGCCTTGCCCTCATTGAGGCAACCAGGGAGTTGATTGAACGGGAACTAATGGATTTTATGTAATTAACCCCTAAGAAACCCCTGCCCGTGTGAAGGCTGGCAGGTGGATTAACTGTTCTTTGTGCGTACCGAGCCTTTGCCGTTAAAAGCGGAAAGTGTCAACGAGGGCTTGCTTACGTGATGGTACTGAAAGTGGCGGAATAGCCAGATTAACTTAGAGAACGTGTTGGACACGTTGAAACTGGTAGACGCCAATGTGGTAGTCATCCACAGTTGTTAGTTCAAACCGGAGATTTAAACATCAGGCGGTCAAATAACAACGTGCAGGTTCAAATCCTGCCTTTCGGACAACTTAAATAAGAAATGCCCTTAATTAAGATTAGGGCGTAAAACTTAAATAAAAACGAATCATGGCAACAACTAAATATATTGCAGCTCAAGAAAAATCGGGCTTAAAAGTAGGAGACCAGGTAAGAATAGTAAAAAAAGATTCCCCCTTAGAAAGTGAATGGGAAAATAGCTGGACGTCCGAGATGGATAAGTATGCTAAAGAGAACCAGGTTGATGTCATAACCGATATAACTGATGTTGGTATAAAATTATCCAGAGGTATTATATGGGTATATCCTTTTTATGCACTTGAAAAAGTAGAAAACAACGAATAAAGATGGACTTCAAAAAATACATAGAAAACCTGCAAAAAGTAGCCGACAACAAGCTTATGCCTTACAAAGAAAGGGTTGAGGCCGTTGCTGAAATAGTTCTCTTACAAAAAGGAATCAAAATAAAACGACATGAAACACAGTAGATTAGTCAAAGACAACTGGGAAGAAATCTGGATACGCATGTGCCTGTTGCATCCCGAACAGGCGGAGCAAAAGATATGTGATGCCGAGCAACTTCAAATAAAACAAGGGCAAGATGATACTCAAAATAATTCACGCGATAGCAATGTTTCTGCTTGCAATTTTTTCAGCCGGTCTCTTTCTGGGATTAGTGGTGAGCAGTTTAGCTGAGCGGAAAGATAAAACCGAAACCTAAAGGAAACTTAAAATGAATATATACGCACAAGAAGTAACAAAGGTAAAATATACTGGAACTGGCGGTTATGACCACCAAAAAGAACACGCTAACGAATACCTTGAAAAAGATAAAATTTACACGGTATTAAGAACAGAAGTAAGCAGATGGCATACTGACGTGTTCTTGAAAGAAGTTCCGAACCAATGTTTTAACTCTGTTCATTTTGAAGAGGTTAAGGAAACAAAAATGGACAAATTAAAAAATGCTGATGTAGCTTTAAAAATAGCTGGATTTAACTTTAAAAAGAAGGATCTCGAAACAATTCTAAAAATGATTGAAATGTCTAATGACCAAACGACCTTGGCACAAATAGCAACAGCAAAAGAGCACATTGAAAAGAAATACGAAAAATAAAGGAGGAAAAAAATGAGTAAAGACGAGCAATATGAGGAATTAGAAAAGAAAGCTGAATTAATGAGCACCGGATATGGAGGAATAGACAGGCAGGGAAATATTGTAGATCGTAGAAAAAACAAATCTGCGGTTGCTGTTAAAGAAAATAGCATGATGGGAATCCCAAAACCAAAAGAAGTAAAAACCAAGTTTGAAAAATGGGTGGATAAGAAAATTAATGATTGCTACTACGGTCGAACCCGCTTCAATTTTATTCCTTTTTACTTCGAATTGTTGGGATATAGGTTATGTATTTACGCAATGAACCAAGACTGGGAAAGCGTTCGTATTAAGATTGAAGATGTTAAGGACGGATATCGGATATCGAAAGTTTTGAAAGAGGGCAAGTATTAGCAAATTCTAAACCTTAAACATTATGAAAATGAGAATAGTAATACCCGGCAACCCTAAATCGCAAAAAAGGCACCGCACGGCAAAGAGTGGCCACAGATATGACCCGTCCAGTGGAGATAAGAAAACGCTTCGTAAGGAGCTTATGCAGATCAAGCCTGCAACGCCGATAGGTGGGCCAGTAAGGGTTGACATTAACGCCTGGTTTCAGACGCCTACAAGTTGGAGCGAGGCAAAGAAAAAGCGATATGAAGGCAAGTTTAGGCCGAAGACGCCGGATAAGGATAATATTGAGAAAATCCTTTACGATACCATGAATGGTTACATACTGGCTGATGATAAGCAGATTGTAGATGGGAGGACGCGAAAATTCTACAGCGTGGAGCCATGCACAGAATTAATCATTGAAAAGATTGATCAAACCGATGTCGATTAGCAAAATAAAACAGCTATATGCGGAGATATGGAATGAGCGGCCGCATGTTTGCGTCGCCTGTGGGCACCCTATAATCAGGCCGGTGGCACATGTTTTCAGCCATATAAGAAGCAAGGGAGCGCGACCGGACTTGAAGTATGATAAGGATAATATCGAGTTGCTATGTTCCACGCTTATTCGGCAGGACGGCGAGATAGGTTGCCATGAAAGCATACATACTAAACCGGAAATAATAAAAAGGAGAAGGAAAGCATTATGAACTGGAAAGAACATAATGGAAAGTTTAAGGCGCAAATAGGAAGGGATGCAAAATACATTGATACGTTTCAGCCCTATATGAACAAGACAGACGGGAATTATTATCATAATGGATTTGGGATGGATGAATGCACCCTCATTGCTCGTAAAATCTCAGACATGACGGATGGGGAAAGAGAAATTTGGAAATCCTTCTTTCGTGAAAAATCAGGCCGGATGATTACTGTTTATGAAAAACAAAGGGATTATTTACTATCAATAAGAGTTTATCCGTTCGATCATGCAGCGTTTGAAACCGGCGACGTAATAGATTCTACCACATTATGAATAGACCAGCCCAAACATACAACACCGACTTTTACCTTCCGCTACAAATAGCACGTTTGCAGAAATCCGCTAATAATCAGCAGAAGAAAATAGCAGCTTGGTTTCAGGAGCATCCCTACCGGAGTATCGGCCCCACCTACCTTCACCAACAGTTCTTTCCGGACTTTCCTGATCGGCGTGGTGGCTGGGAAATCAACTCCACAAGGCGGACGATAACGAACCTTACCGATAGCGTGAGGAAGGATGGTATTATTTACCCGCCCCTTTTGATGATGCTGGATGAAACCAACAAAAGCCTTTTGGGCGGAACGGAACATAAGTGGCGATGGCGGCGGCGCGAAGATTTTGAAGGGGGGCCTAAACAGATGGAGGCCTTTGATTTTGGTAACGGCGCGTATTCACGATGAAGGGGGGGGTAATGCGTTTACGTGCAAAAAGACCCCTGCCCAAGCTGTTTAAACGGCATCTTTTAGGGCAGTTGAAAATATTTTGAGCAGGTTGGACGGACGTGTAGATTTTAAAACAGTTGAGATTATTATGAGGAGATTGGTGAAAACTTTAAATTTCAAACCAGATCAGATTTTTTTAAGCAGGTTGGATTTTGCGATCATTTTCAAATCAGTTGCAAATATTTTGAGTAGGTTCAAAAAAAACTCAAGCTTCAAACCAACTCGGATTTTTATGAGAAGGTTAGTAAAAAAATCAAATTATAAACCAACTCGATTTTTTTTAATAAGGTTGCCTAAGATTTTATTTTTCAAACCAGTTGCAAGAATAAAAAGAAGGTTCATAAAAAGTTCAAGTTTCAAACCATCTGAGATTATTCTGAAGAGGTTGGCGAAAAGTTCAATTTCTAAACCAACTGAGATTATTCTGAGGAGGTTCGCCAGATGCGCTGATTTGAAACCAACTGCAAAAAATAAAACGAGATTGGATTTTTAGGGCACTAAAAACGCCCTCCAGACGCTATAAACGCCTATTAAAAATGAAGGAAGGAAATTACTTAGACAGCTATGGTAAAGATGTCTGTGGGCATTGTGGTAAGAAGCGAACCCCTGAAGGACATGATGGATGTATCGGAACGCTCGAAAATGTAATGAACGCCTGTTGCGGGCATGGTGAAACGAAAATGGCCTATGTACAATTTTGGGATGGGAAAATTATAGATGGAAAAGAAGCGTTAAAGTATATTAATCAAAACAACAACTAAAGAGGAAAATTATGAGTGATTCACAAACAAGATTAATAAATAAAACAATCGGTTTATTATACTCTATGATAGATAGCGGCGAACAACATTCATCTACAAGTGAGAAAATGGTTGATTTATCATATCAGGCCATAGATGATATTGAACAAAGACTCGCATCTGGTCAGGTTGATGAAGAAATCCCTTCGGACGAAAAAGTATTGATTAAGGGCGACGGGTACGTAATAACCGATAAGAGGTGGTATTTTAATAGCGTTACTTTTGCTAAACATCCCCATAAAAACACCAAAGAAGAAAAACTTAATGTGGATGGGACGGTAACGTTTGAGGGTCCGTATATTAATATGAATCTATACAAAGTTGAAGTACATGGATTATTTGATAGCACATGGATTTATGTTATCGCACCCACACCTAATGATGCGCAGGATAAAGCCCTTGATAAAATGCGAGCCTTAGAATGGAAATATACGCATTATGCAGGAAGCGTTGAATTAGTTGCCTGTGAAAAACACCAAAAAGGTGCCGATTTGGTTGTTGTGTAACTTCACCCGATTACCAACACAAGCCCATCCAGTACTTCCTGTATAGCTTCGGCTTGCTCCGGTGATAGCTCGCTTCCGCGTTTCATCTTGACGTAGATGGTATTATAGCGTAGCCCGGCCTGGTTGCAGACGCTCTGTAGGCTAATCAGCCCTGTGTCGTATATGGTTTTTAGTTTTTTAATGTTCATTTTACTAAGATTATGATTCAATTATTTCAATAAACTTATTTTCAAACGCTTTATAGCCGGCATTTGAAAGGTGCTCTATTTTATAAGTATTGTCATCTACTTTAATGATTCTTGACTCAACGTTCAGGCTGCCATCTTCATTAAGCATGAAAACACCATGAATGCCAATCAATCTTCCGGCTTTTGGTTTATACAGTCCGGAGTTCATGCTGTGAAAGAAGCTGATGGCATCTAAACACTTTTGTATCGTATCATGCGTTACTTCGCCGACCCACTGAGTTTCCTTTACCGTTTTTAGAGCTATCTTTTTTGCTTCTGATTGTGTCATGGCTAAGGGGTTTGGTTATTATTTCTTTTTTAAGCCCCATAATATTCAGTTATAATGTTGAATAAGTTACCTTCGCTATGAAGTTTTTCAAGGTCTTTAATCGTTTGCTCATCATCACCCGTTTCTTCTGAATCAGAACCCTCCCATATACCGCCTTGCTCTTTTTGTGTGTTTGTTAAATTCCATTTTGTTTTTCCTTCATCATTCACAACTATATCAACGTGATAGGTTTCTTTTGATTCAAGTTCATCAGATAATTCCCAACCTAAATTAGCAAGGTCTTGGATGTCAACTGATACTTTTACACTTTTAGAGAAGTCGATGTTTTGATTTGTAGTTTTCATAACGCTAAGGGTTAAAATGCTCGCTCTGCATCCCTGAATATCAGGGCCCGGGCTTGCGACCGGCTTGGCTGCATTAAGCCAGGAGCCTACTAACCCGAAGGCGTTCGGCTCCCTTAGCAGGATAATTTTAGTGCTTGTAATAGGCATCTCTTTTATCTTGCCGCGCCGGATTAGATAGGTCATCCGTACGAGCAATGTATAAGCCCTTGAAATCATCGCCGAATAATTCGCGCATAGCCTGTGAGACTTCTTCTTTTTTATCCATGATTTTTTGCGCTTCAATAGACCGGCAAAGAATGGCTCCTGATCGGTTTATATACCCGCGAAGGCCGTTTTTGCATACAGCTATTCTGTTAATGTCCCCATCTCCTTGGGCCAAAACGGTTGCTGCTCTTTCGTTTTTTATGGCCGATTCGATTACTTTTAATGTTTTCATAATGCTAAGGGTTTAATTAGCGGGGTTACCCCCATTTGCTTCACTTATATAGTATAGCTTATAAACATAAGTGTCAAGTAATAATTACAATTAATTAATCTAATAATGCATCTTTAGGGCGCATAAACGCAACATCTCAAATAAGCCTATAAAAAAGCCCAAAAAGCTTCCTTTTCTGTGCGCATACAGAAACAACATGCTTTTTACGCGATAATTTTGTATATTTAGAACAACGAATATACGCCCTGAAGCCGGGAACCCTAATAAGGCCGGTGGACGGGCTCCATTTTAAAACCCAATGAATGCCCCATCTTACAAAAAAGATATGCCATAAGCCCCGTTGCTCTGAGGCCATAGATGCTTCTGAATCATACTGTGCCTTACATAAGAAAGACAGCCCATCTCAAAAAAAGAAAGCAGATCCCCATTACAATAATTCAGGATGGAAGGGCAACCCCAACAAACAATTAGGCAGCCGCGGCGGACTACGTGAGCAGCACTTGATGAAAGAGCCTACATGCAGGCATTGCAGGGAAGAGGGAAAGCGAACGGCCGCCCAGATGGTAGATCATATAAAGCCCTGGAAGCAAGGGAAAACAAAACAAAGGCAAGAACAACTCTTCTGGGATGAAGATAACCTGCAATCACTATGCCGACATCATCACCGAATTAAGACGATCATGGAAAATAGGAACGGTTAACGTATAGTATATAATTAATAGATATGAAACCAAGATTTGAACCAAGCCAAGAAGTTTGGACGCCTTATAAAAATAGAGCTTTGTGTGTAGATATAATGGAAATACTTTGGAAAGAAGATGAAATTGAATATGAAATCCAAACTATTAGCGAATTAGGACACCAAGCGTTTGAAACGTATGCAGACACGGAAGAAAAAAATTGTATTCTTTTTAAAACTAAAGAAGATTGTGAAAAATGGATAAGCAATGATTTTGATAACGTTACTTTTGCCAACCCCCTATTTACTAAAGAAGATATCGAGCTACTACGAGCAAAACTTAACAGCAATTAAGAGGATGGACGCAGAAAAGGTTCTTAAACACATATTTGACGGCGCGGTCTATTTATATACATTGTCATTAATAGCCGCAGCCTTGTTCTTACTTGTAAGGGCTTCGATAGAAGCAAGCAACGGCAGCTACTGGTATTGCTTGTTAGGCCTTATAGGAAGTGCAGCCAGCTTCAGCATCGTAATCCTGACAACAAGATACCTAACAAGACAGGAGGAGGAATGAGGATAAATAAAACTAATCCTAACTTTATGAGGGGGAGGGCGGGTAAAATCGCTAAAGCTATAACCACTGTGAAACCTTTTAACTCGTATTATTCTCTTTCCGTAAACCATACCCCCAATG
>Ga0075530_1000061_pt1 | contig 43128 bp, 48 predicted proteins | sample NGEPerD_2_FD_75101 | JGI IMG/M metagenome (GOLD analysis project Ga0075530, IMG submission 75101) | Arctic peat soil microbial communities from the Barrow Environmental Observatory site, Barrow, Alaska, USA - NGEE PermafrostL1-D | ecosystem: Environmental > Terrestrial > Soil > Wetlands > Peat ... | reverse complement strand
CCCCGCACATTGCCGGAGTCGTGGCGCAGTTGGCCCAGGCGAAGCCCACCGCAACTCCCACCGAGATCGAGGACGCCATCAAGCTGACCGCCCACAAGTACTCGTACGGCGCGCCGTACGAGTCGACCGCCGGCGGGACGACCTCGTTCGACAAGGGGCACGGGCTCGTCGACGCGGTCGCTGCGGCCCAGTCGCTCAACTAACCTCGACTGACCGATACTGCGACCAGGGAGAGCCAACGCTGGCCAGGAGAAACGTCCGGCACCTAGGCCGGAAGCTCCTCTGCCTCCACAGACGGCGGGGCCAGAATCACCCTATCGGGTGGCGCTGGCCCCGGTCTCGGCTCCCGATGACAGGTCGCGGGGGTAGAATCTCGTTCTCGTGCGCTTCCTTCATGAGAACCGACCTCCCTACGACCTGACCTACGACGACGTCTTCCTAGTCCCGCACCGCTCCGACGTCGCCTCCCGCTACGACGTCGACCTGGCCACGAGTGACGGCACGGGTACCACGATCCCGCTGGTCGTCGCGAACATGACCGCGATCTCTGGACGTCGGATGGCCGAGACCGTGGCGCGCCGCGGCGGCATCACGGTGATCCCACAAGACATCCCGCTAGCCGTCGTCGAGGAAGTGGTGTCGTGGGTGAAGTCACGGCACCTCGTCTTCGAGACGCCCATCACCCTCGACCCGTGGCAGACGGTCAGCGACGCGCTCGACCTGCTGCCGAAACGGTCCCACCGCGCGGCCTTCGTTGTAGAGAGCGGAAAGCCGGTCGGCGTGGTCACCGAGGACGACTGTCTCGGAGTTGACCGGTTCACGCAGGCGCATCAGGTGATGAGCACGAAGATGGTGACACTGCCCGACACTGTTGACCCGCGCGCCGCGTTCGAGGCTCTGGAGGACGCCCGGCGCCGGCTTGCTCCGGTCATCGACGGCGAGGGCAGGCTGTGCGGCGTGATGACCCGCACCGCAGCACTGCGGTCAGCTCTCTACATACCGGCCGTGGACCACGCGAACAGGCTGCGGATCGGTGCGGCGATCGGCGTCAACGGCGATGTCGCGGCCAAGGCGGCAGCGGTGCTGGCGACCGGTGTCGACACCCTCGTCGTCGATACCGCCCACGGGCACCAGGGCAGGATGCTCGACGCGTTGAATGCGGTGCGCTCGCTGAGCCCGTCGGTTCCTGTCGTGGCGGGCAACGTGGTCTCGGCTGAGGGTGTCCGTGAGCTGGTCGAAGCGGGCGCCGACATCGTCAAGGTCGGTGTCGGTCCTGGTGCGATGTGCACGACCAGGATGATGACCGGCGTGGGACGCCCGCAGTTCTCTGCCGTGCTCGAGTGCGCCGAGGCGGCCCGGGAGCTCGGCAAGCATGTCTGGGCAGACGGCGGCGTACGCCATCCGCGGGACGTTGCGCTGGCGCTGGCCGCTGGCGCCTCGGCCGTCATGGTCGGGTCCTGGTTCGCCGGGACCTATGAGTCGCCGGGAGATCTGCATTACGACGCGCAGGGCGCGGCCTACAAGGAGAGCTTCGGCATGGCCTCGGCGCGTGCAGTCGCGAACCGGACGGGTGCCGAGAGCACGTTCGACCGGGCGCGCAAGAGCCTCTACGAGGAGGGCATCTCCTCCAGCCGGATGTACCTCGATCCCGAACGCCCCGGGGTCGAGGACCTGATCGACCAGATCTTCGCGGGAGTGCGGTCCGCATGCACCTATGCTGGTGCTCGTTCGCTCGAGGAGCTCTGGAACCGTGCGGTCGTCGGCGTCCAGTCAGCAGCCGGCTTCCACGAAGGGCGGCCGCTCCCCAGCGGCTGGTGACCTCGATCTACCTTGGCAAGCCGGCGTCTCGTGAGTCGCTCAGACGAAGGCACCGATGCCGGTGATGGCGCGCCCCACGATCAAGGTGTTGACCTCACGGGTCCCCTCGTAGGAGTAGATCGCCTCCGCATCGGCGACGAACCGTCCAACGTGATGCTCGAGCAGGATGCCGTTGCCACCGAGGACCTCGCGGGCCAAGCCGACGGTCTCCCGCATGCGCACCGTGCTGAAGGCCTTGGCCAACGAGGCATGCTCGTCGCGCAGCCGACCGGCATCCTGGAGCTGCGAGACCCGCGCGCAGATCGCGGTCGACGCGGTGACGTTGCTCAGCATCCGGACCAGCAGGTCCTGCACGAGCTGGAACCCGGCGATGGGTCGGCCGAACTGCTCGCGTTGGCCGGTGTATCGCAGTGCATGCTCGTAGGCGCCACGTCCGCATCCGGTGGCCATCCAGGCCACACTCGCACGGGTCAGCCGCAGCACCCGCGCGGTGTCGGCGAACGAGTGCGCCTCGGCGAGCCGGTTGCTCTCGGGAACCCGGACACCGTCTAGTCGAACAGTGGCGTTCTGTACGACGCGCAGCGCGATCTTGTCGCGTTGCAGCTCGAACGTCATGCCCTCCGTGTCCTTCTCCACGACGAATCCCTTGACTTCGCCATCCTCGGTGTCACGCGCCCAGATGATCGCCAGGTCGGCAAAGGAGGCGTTGCCGATCCACTTCTTCTCGCCGTCGAGCACCCAAGTGTCGCCGTCGCGTCGCGCGCTCGTTGCCAACCCTCCAGCGATCCCGGACCCCTGCTCGGGCTCGGTCAGCCCAAAGGCGCCGATCAACTCCATCCTGGCCATCGCCGGTAGCCAGCGCTGTCTCTGCTCTTCGGAGCCGCACAGGTGCACCGACCCCATGGCCAGGCCTCCGTGGACGCCGAAGAAGGTAGCGATGGAGGGGTCGATGCGCGCCAGCTCCATCGCGACCATGCCGTCAAACAGGCTGCTGCGTCCCGGACAACCGGGGCTGTCGTACTGCAGCCCGGCGATTCCGAGCTCGGCTAGGCCGGGCAACAGCTCGTGCGGGAACTCGGCGCGGGTCCAGTAGTCGTTGATCACCGGCTCGACCACGGCGGCCATGTGTGTGCGCACCCGGGTGAGCAGCTCGCGGTCGTCGTCGTCGAGCAGCAGCTCGAAACCGAGGAAGTCGGACTCGGGGGAATCGGTCAGGTCCATGTCACTCCGAATCGTCGGGGCCAGGGAGGTCTGGCCGGTAGATCTCACGGGGAAAGGTTGGCGTTCATCGAGGATCCTCGGAGAGGAACCGCTCGATGATCGGGACGAGCTGGTCGCTCTCGGTGAGAACGCCCAGATGACCACCGGCGTAGACGTGCAAGCGGGCATCGGGAATGAGCCGCGCCATGAGTCTGGAGTTGACCAGCGGGATGATCGGGTCGTCGTCGCCCGCGAGAAGAAGAGTCGGCTGCCGGACCAACGGCAGGAAGGGCAGGCTGGACCAGCCAGTGGCCGCCGCGAGCTGGTAGTAGTAGCCGCGCCGGGGCCCGGCTCGGGTCGCCGCGTGGAGCAGCCGTGCACCGATCTCGGGTGCGGTCCGCATGCTTCCGCCATAGATCTCGGGAGCGATGCTCTGGGCGTATGCCGGGTCTCGGTGTCGCCGGGGGGTCATCATCTTGGCGAGCACGCTCGGGTGCGCCGGCACCATCAAAGAACCGGTCCCGGTGGCCACCAGGACCAGACGTCGTACCCGCCGTCGGCATTGCACCGAGAGCTGCTGGGCGAGGCCGCCTCCCCACGAGAGACCCAGCACGTCGAACTCCCGGTGGCCGAGCTTCGCGACCATCGCCGACACCCAGGGAGCCAGCGTTGCGAGAATGTAGGGAAACGGCGGGACTGGCGAGCCACCGACGCCGGGTACGTCGAAGCGAATCACCCCGCGATCCTCGTGGAGAGCGTCCACCAGCGGCTGCAACGCTTCGAGGCTGGCTCCGATGCCGTTGCAAAGCAGCAGCGGCGGCGCGTCCGCGAGGAACCCGCGTCCCGCGCGTTCGGAGACCCGGACCTGCAGCCCGCGCACGGCGAGGGTGCGGACCCGGTCGCGGTCACCTGTCGTGGACATAGGTCCCCGGCGCAGCGGTGATCGGCTGGAAGGCAGCAGATCCCATCCGCCGCGGCTTGTTTCGTTCAGGTCCTGTTCGCGCACTGAGCCAGTCGACGTAGTCGGTCCACCAGGAGCCCTTCACCGTTTCCGCGGACTCCAGGAACTGCTCGGGATCGCTCGGATTGCTCGTGGCGGTCTGGAAGCTGGCCTTCTCGTTGCCGGGCGGGTTCACCATCGAGGCGATGTGGCCGCTGGTGGAGAGGATGAACCGGCTTTCGCCGCCGAGCAGCTGGGTGGTGCGGTAGCACGACTCCCACTTGCACAGGTGGTCCGCGATCCCGGCGACGACATAGGTGTCTGTGTCGACCTTGGCAAGGTCGACCGGGGAGCCGAGCATCCGTGAGGCGCCCGGCTTGGTGAGAGCGTTGGTCACCGCAAGGTCGATAAGGGCGCGGTGCATCGCGGCCGTCATCCGCACCGGGTCGGCGTTCCAGAACAGGATGTCGAAGGCCCGCGGCGACATGCCCAAGAGGTAGTTGTTGACCCAGTAGTTCCAGATCAGGTCGTTGGGGCGCAGCCAGGCGAACACCTCGGCAAGCACCCGGCCGTCCAGGTAGCCCTTCTTCTTCGACGCGGCGGTCGCGACTGCCGCAACCTTGCGCGACAGCAGCGCGCTCGGCAGCCCGGCCCTGTTCTGGTCGAGCACCGTGACCGCAAGGCTGAACGCGGCCACCCGGTCCAGGTCGCCGACCTCGGCGAGATGAGCCAGCACCATCGATGCGAGCATCCCGCCGGAGCACAGCGCGAACAACGCCACCTTGTCCTCGCGGCAGATCTTCTTCAACGCGTCCATGCTCTCGATGACTGCCTGGCCGTAGGTGTCCAAGCCCCAGTCGGCGTGCCGCGCATCCGGGTTGCGCCAAGAGACGACGAACACTTGTTGACCGCTGCGCACCAGGTGCTCGACGAGGCTGCGCTCCTCTGCGAGGTCGATGACGTAGTACTTGTTGATCGTCGGGGGCACGATCAGCAACGGCACCCGGCGTACCTTCGGGGTCTGTGGGGTGTACTGGATCAGCTCGAAGATGTCGGTGCGAAGAACCACCTCGCCGGGCGTGACGGCGATGTCGGTGCCGACCTCGAACGCGTCCGGCTCGACCATCGCAGGCACCCTGGGTGCGGTCGCGAAGTCACGCACCAGCCGCCGGCCGCCGTCGAGAAGGTTCTCGCCTCCCGTTTCGACTATCTTCTTGAGCACCAGGGGGTTGAGCAACGGGTTGTTGCTCGGAGCCGACGCCTCGACGAGGTTGTCAATGATGAACCCCATCCGCTGGTCGTCGCCCCAGTCGAGGTCGGCATCCTCGACCAGGCCGCGGGCGGCAATGCCGACGGCGAGGTAGGTCTGGACGGCGCGGGTCAGCACCGGGTTCTGGTTCCACCCCTCGTCGGAGAAGCGGCGGTCCTTCTCGTGCGGCGCGAGCTCCGACCTGCCGAGGCCGATCCGCGCGAGATCGCCGATCAGATGACCGCTGCGGCCCGCGATGCGCCGAGGGCGCCGGGCGAGGTTCGCGGCGAAGCGAACGCCCGACACGCCTGGGACGAAGCGCCGAAGCGGACCGAGGGCGGCGTCGGTGAGCAGGAGGTCGAGCGGTGCTGCGACGTCGGTGCCGTCATCGTCAACTTCGTGCACTCGCTGCTGTGCCTTGTTTGCCTCGGTCAGGTTGTGGGTCAAGGTTGCCAATTCCGCCTCCGGGTCGTGAGCCGCACCGCACCGCACCGCACCGCACGGGACGGTGACGTTGGATAGTCCAGGTGTTACCCACAACGGTCCTCGGTCACACCGATGAGATGGAGCGGAGGTTGTGTACGGCTGAAGGTCTGATCGTTGGCGCTCGACAGGTCAGCTGCTCCGCAGTCGTCTCCGTGGAGTCGACGAGCACGGTCCACGACCGGGATCCGTCTGTGAAGACGGCCTCGGTCTGCCCGCCACGCCTCGAACGAGCAGTCAGGGTCAGGGCGCCGATGGCGGTGCAGTCGAGCTCTCCACGCAGGAACACCTCGGCCGCCTGGACGGGGAAGGGGTAGCCGCATCTGCCTCGCAGATGCTCGAGGTCGAGATGTCCCCGGTTCTGGCTTCCGGCGAGGGCGGCGGCCGCTGCGGGGGAGAGCCGGCCATAGTAGAGCCCGTCGGGCAGGACGAGGACGTTGCCGGCGAACCTGTCCCCGCCGATGTGGGAGACCTCCCAGGTGTCGTCGCGGGCGATCTCATGCAGTGCGGCTGCCACCGGTCGCCCACGCTCGGCGCAGCACACGTCGTGCTTTCCGTGGGTGCACACCAGAAACAGCGGGGACGTGTGCGGCCTCATCAGGCCGGGGGAGCGTCCCGCAACCAGCTCGGCCAGGTCGAGGTCCAGGAGGTCGGCTGGACCAGCGAGGCAGGCCGTCTCGAGCCACGGGTTCGCCGGGTCGGCGTACGCCGCGAAAACGGTGTCACAGGGGGTTGACCTCCCGTGCCTGCGGATCATCAGCAGCCGCACACCGTGCCTGTTCGCGCGGGCGGCAAGCTCCGCCTTCACCGGACCGGGCAGCCGGTTGTCCCGCACAGCGTCGACGCCCCATGAGCCGGGAACCTCGATGAGGAGAAAGGCGCGAACCGTCGACGCGGTGCCGGCGAGGGACTCCCGGCGCTCGTCACTGCGGTTGGAGCACCGGAAGGGGTCGGTCAACCGACGATCCGTAACAGTCCTTCACGGACCAGTCGTCGGGTCAGCACCAGTCGGCTCTCGGGGTCCAGCCAGGGGGCGAGATCCCGAGGCTGAAGGGCGGGCTGAGCGGCAATGAGCCGCATCGGCGCTTCGATCCGTAGGGGCATCCGGAGCTCCCGGTCTCCGAGGAGAACCCGAGTCCGCTCCGGGTCGGCCATGACGAGGCATGCTGCGGTGGGACGACGCTCCAGCAGGGTGTCGTCGGCGACCCGGTCCAGGTCGAGCCGATCCCTCAGCCCGCCCCGTAGCGTCGGGGTGCGGTTGCCCAGGAAGCGGGATATCTGTTCCTCGACGACCCGGGTGGGGTCACTCTCGGCGATCTGTTGGGTCAGCTGCTCGAGCTGTTGCGCGAGCTGTCCGGCGAACTGTGCGGGGTCGGAAAGGTAGCCGGCGGGGACCGCTCCGTCGTACGCCGCGTCCTGGAGCAGGTCGCTGGTGAGTCGCTGGAGGACCTGGCGCCAGGTGACCTGGTTGATCCCGACCGTGACGTGTAGCGACGCGGTCTCCTGCGCGCGTGCTGCGTGCGGGGTGCCGTGGGGGAGGTACATGCTGATTCCGGGTTCGAGCAGGACTGGCCGCGCGCCGGACGCGTCGTACACCTCCCACTGCTTAGTGCCGTGGGTCTGGAAGACGAAGACGTCATGGGTGTCGCTGTGCACGGCGAACCCTTGGGAGTCCGGCGGCGTGAGGTAGGCATTGGCCTGGCACGGGTGACCCAAGGTGAGCTCGAGTTCGCGGACCAGGCGGGTCAGTGGTGGCCAGTAGCGGTGTAGACCCTGGAGTACGACGGTCGCACCTTCGTCGAACAGGTCAAGCACCTTGCGCGCGTCCACCAGACCGGTCAGTGGCTGACCGGCCAGGGTCGCGGCACGCGTGAACGCTGACGAGGGAACGACGTTGCCGTCCTTCGCGATGCGCAGGGCGGGTGCGCGCAGCGCCGTACTCGTGAGCAGGTGGTCGACGTCGTCGAGCGACAGCAGGCTGACCAGGTGGTCGGGATCGGTGTGGTGGACATGGACGTGTGACGCCCAGATCTTGTCAAGAAAGCTCTGGGCGTCACCGGTGAGGAGTGGCAGGGCGTCCAACGTCAGACTGCTGCACCTTGGTCGGTCGCATCGCCGTCGGTGCTGTCGGTCGAGTCCCCGTCTGTCCCGTCGGCGTCTGTCCCGTCCGCATCAGTGGAGTCGCCGTCGGTGCTGTCGGTCGAGTCGCTGTCGGTGGCGTCCGCGTCGGTGCCGTCGGCATCTGTTCCTGGTGCCGGCGAACCGCCACCGCCGCCTCCGACAGTCTCGATGTCGTCGTCGCCCAGCGGTTCCTGCGGAGTGGTCGTCATTCGTCCTCCTTCGATGCCGGCGCGCGATGCGCCGTACGTGTTGTGGCTCACTACCCGGCGAGGTCACCCCAAACGAGACTGGCCGTTAGCTCTAGTGTGGCCGCATGGAACAACCTGTCGAACATCAGGTGGCAGCGAACGGTTTTGTTCCACGTCGCCGAGGCGGGTGGCGGCGGGTCGGAGCGCCGGTCGTGGCCTAGCGCGAGCTGCGCTCGGTGCGTCCACGGACGATGCCGATGAAGGTCTCGACACGGGCGTCGGTCGTACTCGTCAACCAGGCGAGCCCGATCCGGGAGTCGGCGACACCGGTCACTGGTCGGTAGGTCACATCCACGCGATCGTGGAGCCGGGCCACCGACCGGGGAACGATGACGATTCCGGCGTCGGCCGCGATGGCCGCGATGGCATCCTTGAGCGTCGTCGCGGGCACATCACCCCGAGTCAGGTCTCGCATCTCGGCGGCGAGGTCGCGCCACTCAGGCACGCTGTCCGGGTCCTGAAGGAGGTGCTCGTCGGCGAGGTCCGCAACCGACACCTCGTCGTACGCCGCGACAGGATGGTCCCTGGGGACGACGACCACCGGGATTTCGCGGTAGAGCGGGATGACGCTGAGTCCTTCGCGGTCGACCGGCAACCGCACGAAGCACATGTCCGCGAGCCCCTCGTGCAGCACCACGAGCTGGTCGCTCTCCTCGATCGGCGCGACGTCGAGTGGCACACCCGGCACCCGCCGTTCCCAGATCCGGGACCACTTGCCCGGCGTCACCCCCGGCACGAAGGCGATCCGAAAGCGTGCAGATGACGCGCGCTCAGGATCATTGGGCTGCTCGGTCATCGATGCCCCCTCGGTGTCCTCACCCCGGTTGCGTGCCGCGTGCGAGGTCCCGCCCTGCGCTAGTGGTGTGTCGGGAAAATAACAAGGGCCGTCAGGTACTCTGGGGTCATGCCCCGACCCGCTGCTCCTGCTCTGGATGTCTCTCCTGCACAGCGCGATGAGCTGGTTCGAATGTCGCGGTCATCGAGCCGACCTCACCGCGTCGTCCTCCAAGCCAGGGCGATGCTGCTAGCCGCTGACGGGCTCGCGAACGCGAAGATCGCCCGCCGCTGCGAGGTCGATCCCGACGCGGTACGGCGGTGGCGCGCACGGTTCGCAGTCGAGGGTCCAGCTGGGGTCGGTGTCATAGCGAAGGGACGCGGACGCAAACCCTCGCTCCCGCCCGGCACGGTCGAGGAGGTGCTTCGTCTGACTCATACCGAACGACCGGCCGACGGCTCGACCCATTGGTCGACCCGGACGCTGGCGGCACGGGTCGGGATCGGGAAGGACGCAGTGGCCAAGATCTGGGTCGATCACAACCTCAAGCCGTGGCGAGTCGAGACCTTCAAGGTCAGCAACGACCCGCACTTCGAGGAGAAGCTCGTCGATGTCGTTGGGCTCTACCTCAACCCGCCGGCCCGTGCGGTGGTGTTCTCCTTCGACGAGAAGACCCAGTGCCAGGCCCTGGACCGCACCCAACCGTCCCTGCCGATGAAGCCGGGCCGCGCGGGCACGATGACCCACGACTACAAACGCAACGGCACCATCGACTTGTTCGCAGCGATGAACATCGCTACCGGCGAGGTGCTGACCGGCCTGAACAAGGGCCACACCGGGGCCGACGTGCTGAGGTTCTTCAAGCAGATCGACGCCACGGTGCCCCGAGGCCTGGCCGTGCACGTCGTCCTGGACAACCTCTCCGCGCACTCCACCCCCGAGATCAAGAAATGGCTCGCGCACCGCGACCGTCGGCGCTGGCATCTTCACTTCACCCCGACATCGAGCTCCTGGCTCAACCTGATCGAACGCTGGTTCAAGGAACTCACCGACCGGCGCCTACGCCGCGGGGTCTTCACCAGCGTGAACGACCTCGCCACCGCGATCACCACCTGGGCCGAGCACTGGAACACCGACCCCAAGCCCTTCATCTGGAAGACCACCGCCGAAGACATCATCACCAAAGTCCAGCGAGGCCGCGAAACCCTCCGCCAGATCAATACGCAGACGGACCACTAGCCCCGCAAAGCCGGCACCCCCGCACGCATCCCCCACGGTCAGCGGTCGACGTACCGCCGCGACCGGGGGATCGGCAAGCTGCCCTGCAGTTTGGCAGGGAGGACCCAGATCGGGTTGGAGAATCCAACTATCGCCCCGGCCTCCGTTCGCACCATCACGCGCACGTAGATCCCGCCACCGCGACGCACGCGGGCCGACCACTGCCCCCCCACGACCTGGGCGGCCGGCACCACCGTGCTGGTATTGGCCGGCGCGAGCTGGGAGAGCCCGGCGCGGTCGCACCGGCCCACGACCAGCTCCAGCGAGCCGTCCCGGGGGAGTGCGGTCGCGGTGACGGTGAGGTCCCTGAGGCCGCCGCTGGTAAGCAGGACTCCTCCCATGGGGACGTGTCCGTCGATGAGCAGATCGAGCTCGCCGCTCCACCACAACGGGTCGTAGAACCATGCGCGCCCGGAGACCAGCGCAGCGCAGGCGTCGTTGCGCGATACACCCTGGCTCCAGACGCCGGTGAGCCAGCGGGGGTTGTCGGTGCCCAGCCAGTCCACGCCTTCGTGATCGTCGCTGGTGCCGTTGGCGGTCAGGAACACTGCGTTGCGGGCGGCGATGTCGTACTGGCGGGCGAGGGTCTCGACCTTGCGGTCGGTGCCGATCTCGATCACGTCGGCGCCGAGCCCCCGGGTCGAAACCAGCTTTCGGGCCAGCTTGACGCTGCGCGGCGGCCCCGTGGCGGGATGGTTGATGCTGACCACGGCGCCGTGCCGGTGCAGGAACCGCACCATCTCCATATGGGCCCGCAGGCTGGTGTCCTTGATCAAAGTCTTGTCGCGGTAGGTCGGCAACGCCCCATCGCCACCGAACGCGTTCAGGTGGCTGACCAGCGAGACCTCGGCCGCGGCGTACTGCGCGATGCCGGGGTAGCGGCCGCGGTACTCCTGCACGACCGACCGGAGCAGCGCGGCTCCGTCAGCGGGTGTCTTGCGCTCGCGCCGGAACCGTAGCCGGTCGACCACGGCCGACACCGACGCCGTGTTGCGTGCACGGACACCGACGCGGAAACGCTTCAGCGAGGCATCGCCGGCCACGGTGTCCGGCCACAGCGCGGCATGGTCGGCGCGCAGGTGCATCTTCAGGCGCTGCCAACCGCCGGCGCTCTGCACGCCCACGCCGATCACTCCGAGCAGGCCGTTCTCCTCGGTCCACCGGCCGACCTGCCCGCCGAGCCGGTACTGGAGCCGGTAGATGCCAGCCGGGCGGCCACCCGTTGCGGGTCTATGGCTAGAGCTGACCTCGACGATCACGTTCGCGTCGTTACCGACCTGTTGCGGCAGCACGTCCAGCACCAGGGTCGTGTCGATGTAGCTGGTCGAGTACGTGAAGAGCCAGGCGACGCCTTCCAGCAGGTAGGTGCCCCACGTGCTGCCCGCCGGCGCCGTCGCCCGCAGCTGCAGTGCGCCGCCGGTCTCGTCGGGACTCGTCGGCCCGGACACGAAGGCGTGCGCGGCCTGTGTCAGCTCCCCGGTGGTCGTCGGCAACCACGTCCACGCCTTGCCGTCCTCTGGCTCGGACTCACCGTCGAAGCGGACGGCCCGGCGGTACCCGAACGCACTCTGGCGGAAGTCGTGGTCGGTCCACCACACGATGTCGACCCCGAGCCGCTGCGCCTGTTCTAGGTGCGCGTCCATGCTGGCGATGCCCTCGCTGAACGAGCCGTGCAGGTGCATCGCCATTGAGAGCGGGTCGCCGGGGCTCTGTCTTCTGGTGGCGGCGAGAGCCGGCGCGCCCAAGGCGCCCACCCAGAAGACTCCACCGGTGGCGATCGCGAGCAGCCTGCGACGGTCCAGTCCTGCTTCCGCAGCCATGGCGCCTTCCCGTTTGACAGGCGCAAGCAGCGTGCCGACCGATCTGCGGTCGAGCCATGCCGCTGCTGGACGGCCATGGCGCGCCTTCCGGTTCGATTGTCGCATGCAAGCCCGGCCGACGACTTGAAAACCCCTTTTTCTGTTCGGGGTCGCCTCCCGGCGCGCGGCTCAGACTCATCCTCAATTCGAGCCGTGCGGAAATCACGCTCGACCAACCGCGCCCGCGACCACGTGGTCCGGGTGGGGTGGCAAATGAGAGTTTCGGACTTTGGGGAGTTCCATGAACAAGTACGTGAGCGTCGCACTTGCCTCCTGCCTGGTGGTAGGTGCGCTCTTCGGCTCCGAACCCGCGACGGGCTCGATCGCCCAACCCGGCGTCGTCAGCGAGGACCCAGCCAACTTCACTCCCAACGTGGTCGAGGGCGGCGGTGTCAACAAAACGTCGGTTGACGCCGTGGCCCAACTGGGTGGCACGCTTTACGCCGGAGGACTGTTCCGGTCGGTGGAGCGAGGGGGAACGACGTTCACCCGGAACAACCTGATGAGCTTCAACGCGACCACGGGAGCCATGAACGCATTCGCTCCGAACTTCGATGGCAAGGTGTTCGCGCTGCTAGCCACCGGCAACGCGCTCTACGTTGGCGGTTACTTCAATAGGGTCAACGGGGTCGCGCGCCGCGGTCTGGTCAAGCCCAATGCAGCAACGGGCGCAGTGGACACCGCCTTCAATGCCAGGCTCAAGGGCGCTGTGCAGGAGATCCGGCTCTCCAACGGCCGGCTCCTTGTGGGAGGAAGGTTCCCCCAGAAACTGCTCGCTTTGAACCCGACAACCGGGGCCAACACCGGATACATCAATATCCCAGTCACCGGAAGTGTCGCGTCGAACGCAGGCGCCACCGACGTCTACCGCTTCGCGGTCAACCCCGCAGGAACCAGGCTCGTGGCTCTCGGCAACTTCACCACCGTGGGCGGTCAGAGCCGCAGCCGCGCGTTCATGCTCGATCTTGGAGCGGGCTCGGCATCTCTGAACGACTGGTACTACCAGCCCCTCATGAACGCCTGCCGCGCCAGCAAGCTCCCCGCGTACATGCGCGACGTGGACTTCTCTCCCGACGGCAGCTACTTCGTCGTCGTCACCACCGGATACATCCCGTTCTCCGGGGGCGTTGGCCGAGACCTCTGCGACGCCGCCAGCCGGTTCGAGACCAACATCTCCAACCCGGCCCGGCCGACATGGATCAACTACAGCGGCGGAGACACCTTCCACTCCGTCGCGGCGACCGGAGCGGCCGTCTACGTGCAGGGCCACTTCCGTGCGCTCGACAACCCCAACGGCAACGACGGGCCCGAACCCGGCTCATCACCCCGGGAGGGGATCGGTGCTATCAACCCGGCGACGGGCAGGGCGCTTCCCTGGAATCCCGGCAAGACCCGCGGCGTGGGCGGCAAGGACTTCCTCGTGACGCCCACAGGGCTGTGGGTGGCTAGCGATGGAGCGCGCTTCAACGGCGAGCGACGAGACAACATAGCCTTTCTGCCTCTCTGAGGGGTGCGAGTCGGGATCGGTTCGGTCGAATCCGTCCATCCGCAGTTCACGCGGCTTTGCTGATGGCACATCCGTCTGTACTGCCCTAGAGTCACTCTCATGCCGCACATGAGGATTCGTGAAGCTGCTGGCTTCATGGGAGTAAGCGACGACACGGTCCGAAGGTGGATCGAGCACGGGTCGCTGAACGCGACCCACGACAGTGGCGGGCGCAAGGTGATCGACGGGTTCGAGCTCGCCCAGTTCGCCCGCAGCCAAGCCACCGCAGCGCCGAACCCTTTGGGGGTCGGTAGTTCGGCCCGGAACCGCTTCGTGGGTCTGGTCACCGACATCCGGGTGGACACCGTGATGGCGCAGGTCGAACTCCAATGTGGTCCGTTCCGGGTGGTCTCGCTGATGAGCAGCGACGCGGTCGTTGACCTGCGGCTGGAGCTCGGCTCGGTCGCGGTCGCAGTGGTCAAGTCAACGACGGTCATCATCGAGACGCCACAGGAGGAGTCATGAAGCGCGGGGCCGGAGCGATGGCGGGTGTTGTGCTCCTGTCAGCGGGTGCCGCGTGCGCGTCCGGTTCCTCGGACAGTTCCTCGGGTGGTAGCGAGGAGACCACCCTGACCATCTACGCCGGATCCTCGTTGACGTCGACGTTCACCGAACTGGGCAAGAAGTTCGAGGCATCGCACGAGGGCGTCACGGTGACCTTCAGCTTCGGTGGGTCCGCCGACCTCGTCGCGCAGATTCAGCAAGGCGCTCCCGTCGACGTGTTTGCCTCCGCGGACACCGCGAACATGGACAAAGCCGTCGCGGACGACCTCGTCGAAGACGACCCGGTGGACTTCGCCTCCAACACCTTGCAGATCGCAGTCCCACCGGACAACCCCGCGGGTGTCAGCTCCTTGCAGGACCTAGCGAAACCAGGCACCACGCTCGTGGTCTGTGCCCCCGAGGTGCCATGTGGCGCGGCGGCTCAGACGGTCGAGGAGTCCTCCGGGGTCACCATCGAGCCGGTCAGCGAGGAGCAGGCGGTGACCGACGTGCTGACCAAGGTCGAGTCCGGGCAGGCTGATGCCGGACTTGTCTATGTCACGGACGTGAGATCCGCCGGCGACAGGGTCAAAGGTGTGGCGTTCCCTGAGTCCTCTGAGGCGGTGAACAGCTATCCGATCGCCGTGCTCTCGGCCAGCGAGAACGGGGACATGGCGCAGGAGTTCCTGGACCTGGTGACCGGCACCGAGGGACAGACCGCCCTCGCTGCTGCCGGGTTCGCCAAGCCGTAGCAATGGCAGGTCGACCGGGTTCGGTCGGGCTACCCGGTTGGGTGTTCGTCCCCGCAGCAGTGGGAGCACTGTTCGTCGTACTCCCACTCGCGGCGATCGTCACTCGCGTCGAGTGGTCCAACTTCTTCGGTCTGATCACGTCTGACTCCTCGGTGGCCGCGCTGTTGTTGAGCCTGCGGACCTCGGCCACGAGCACCCTCCTGTGCGTGATCTTCGGTGTCCCGATGGCGATGGTGTTGGCCAGGGCGAGCTTCCGGGGACAGCAGTTGTTGCGGTCCCTCGTGCTGCTGCCCCTGGTGTTGCCCCCGGTGGTGGGCGGGATCGCGTTGCTTTACACGTTCGGCAGGCGCGGTCTGTTGGGAGAAACGATCGACGTGCTCGGCCTCCAGATCGCATTCTCCACGACCGCCGTGATCCTGGCTCAGACCTTCGTGGCGATGCCGTTCCTGGTGGTGAGCCTGGAAGGCGCGCTGCGTACGTCCGGTCAGCGGTACGAGGCGGTCGCGGCGACCCTCGGTGCCCGACCGACGACCGTGTTCCGGCGGGTAACGCTGCCGCTCGTGCTGCCCGGGCTTGCCGCCGGTGCGGTCTTGTCGTTCGCTCGGTCACTGGGCGAGTTCGGTGCCACGATCACGTTCGCGGGCAGTCTGCAAGGTGTCACCCGCACCCTGCCGTTGGAGATCTACCTGCAACGTGAGGTGGACCCGGACGCGGCGGTGGCCCTGTCTCTAGTCCTCGTCCTGGTCGCGGTCGTCGTCATCGGACTTGCCCGCGGTGGCCGGGGCGCTTGATGGCCTTCGAGTTCACAGCCACCGTCGGGAGCCGCGGCATGGACCTGACCCTGGGCATCGGCGATCAGGAGGTGGTTGCAATCCTGGGTCCGAACGGTGCCGGGAAGTCCACGGTGCTGTCGGTGATCGCCGGACTGATGCGGCCCGACACCGGAAACGCGTCGCTGGACGGCCGAGTTCTCTTCGACGTCGGTCGGTCCGGCACGCCGCACGCGTGGGTGCCCGCACACGCCCGCGGGGTCGCACTTCTGGCCCAGGAACCGCTGCTGTTTCCACATCTCACCGCTCTCGACAATGTCGCGTTCGGCCCCCGAAGCGTCGGGCGGAGCCGGAGCGAATCCCGCGCTCTCGCCGGGCGATGGCTGGCCGAAGTGGACGCCACGCAGTACGCCGACCGGAAGCCGAGCCAGCTCTCAGGGGGTCAGGCGCAGCGGATCGCGGTCGCCCGCGCGCTGGCCACAGACCCGCAGCTCCTGCTGCTCGATGAGCCTTTAGCAGCTCTCGACGTGGCAGTGGCACCCGCCGTCCGACAGATGCTTCGCCGAGTGCTAGCGAACCGTCCGGTCATCATCGTCACCCATGACGTCCTCGACGCGCTCCTGCTGGCGGACCGGGTTATCGTCGTGGACCAGGGCCACGTCGTCGAGGAGGGATCGACAACACAGGTGCTCGCCCGGCCTCGGAGCGCCTTCGCCGCACGCATCGCCGGACTGAACATGGTCCGCGGGACATTCGACGGCCACGGCGTACGCAGCTCAGGCGGGCTGCACATCGAAGGGCTCGCCGAGGAGCCCATTCGACACGGCGAAAGAGCGGTCGCGGTCTTCCGTCCGAGCGCCGTCAGCGTGTACAGGCAACCGCCGGGCGGCAGTCCCCGCAACGCCATCGACGTCACCATCACGGACCTTGAGCCACACGGAGACCAGGTTCGGGTTCGCACGGCCGACCTCAGCGCAGACGTCACCGCCGCAGCTGTCGCCGACCTGGACCTGGTCCCCGAGTCGCCGGTGGTCTTCACGGTCAAAGCCAGCGAGGTGGCTATCTACTGCTCGTGACCGGCCGGCGCACGCCGAAGCGTGTCACCGGGTTGGTGTTCGCGTCCCAGGTGTGGCCAAGCTCAGCTTCATAGCACAGCTTGACCAATAGACATTCACTCAGTCATATTTGAGTCAATGAGTATCGAGCGAATGTCCTCACTGACGAGCCGCGCTGCCAAGCATGCCGCGCTTGCCGACCCCACCCGACTGATGATCGTTAACGCGCTCACGCTCGGGGACGCGTCACCCTCCGAGCTGCAGTATCGGCTCGGAATGGCCTCGAACCTGATGGCTCACCACCTCAAGGTGCTCGAGGCCGAGGGAATTCTGCGCCGCGGACGCTCCGAGGGGGACCGTCGGCGCACCTATCTGCAACTCGTTGCCTTTTCGTTCGAGGGCCTGGTTCCGGCCGTGTGGGTGTCGCCTGTGGCGCGCATCGTGTTCGTGTGCACCGCCAACACGGCCCGCTCGCAACTGGCGGCAAGGCTCTGGAAGGACGCCAGCCCGGTGCCGGTCGTCTCGGCCGGGACACATCCGGGCGACCGGACCGACCCGGGTGCGATCGCTGTAGCGAGACGGCACGGTTTGCCGTTACGAGCCACGCGGCCGCGGGCGGTCGGCGAAGTAGTGGCCCCCGACGACGTCGTGATCACGGTCTGCGACAGCGCCCACGAGGCGCTCGCCGATCCCGCCGCCATTCACTGGTCGGTCCCGGACCCCGTCCCTGCGAAGACCGACGCCGCCTTCGACGCCGCCTTCGCCGAGCTCAGCAACCGGGTCGACGACCTGGCTCTGCGCGTCACCTCATCCACCTAGGGAGAACCGTCATGCCCAGCACCCACCCCGCAATCACTCTGGACCAAGAGCTCGCCCTCAGGAGTGCCGCAACCCGGCTGCACGAGGAGTTCTCCACCAGTTTCGGCACGGAGACGATCGAGCGCTTCCTGCACTCCTCCTACGACCAATTCGCCAACAAGGCGACCATCGCCAACTTCCTGCCCCTGCTCGCCGAGCGCTTCGCCCGGCAACGCCTCGAGGCACTCTCGAGGGTCGAGAACAAGTCCCACGACGGCAGGCCGATCGTCTTGTTCCTGTGCACGCACAACGCGGGACGGTCCCAGATGGCTCTCGGGTTCTTCCGACACCATGCCGGTGATGCGGCCATCGCCTGGTCCGGCGGGTCCGAACCCGGCGACCAGGTGAACCCCGCTGCGATCGCGGTCATGGCCGAACGCGGCATCGACATCTCCCAGGAGTACCCCAAGCCGTGGACGGATGAGGTGGTCCAGGCCGCCGAGGTCGTGATCACCATGGGCTGCGGGGACGCCTGCCCGATCTTTCCCGGCAAGCGCTACGAGGAGTGGACCCTTGATGACCCCGCGGGTCAGCAGGTCGACGCCGTACGCCCGGTTCGCGACGAGATCGAAGGGCGGGTGCTCGCGCTCCTCAGCCAGCTCGAGGTGCCGCACCGGGCATCCTGACCAGGGCGAATCCGATGGTGCCGGTGATCAGCTGCATCAGTACGAAACGTTGCCTATCAGCCACCGACCGGCGTGTGCTCGCGCACTTCCTCTGCGAGCGACAGGCGATATCCGACCCCACGCACGCTGATAATTCGAACCGAACCACCCAGCCGCGAGCGAATCCGCCGAATGTGAACGGCGATGGTGTTGCCGGTGGGATTATCCTCGCGAGAGCCCCACACCTCTTCACGGATCTGTTCGGGTGTCACGACTCGACCAGGGTGCAGCATCAGGAGCCGCAGCAGCTCGAACTCTTTCAAGGTGAGGGTGAGTGGCTTGCCGGATGCCCGGACCTCGTAGGCGAGGGAGTCCAGTTCGAGGGAACCTACGCTGATGCGAGCCTCCTGGTGCACACGGGCCTGCGCGTGCACCAGCAACGCGCTAAGTATCGGTTGGATCTGACCGCGTTCGTAGGGTCGGTTGAGGATGCGGCTGCCGCCTGCCGCCACTGCCGAGGCAGCAGATTCGGCCTGCTTCCCCATGCCAACGATGATGGGAACAGCAGTATGTCTTCGTAGCGCCGTGACTACTTCGGGGCAGGACAGAACCGGGGGTAGCTCGGCGCTGATCACGACCACGTCCGGAGTCAGATGGCCGGCGAGGAAAAGCGAGTCGGCACCGTTGTCGCAGGCCGTGGGGGTGGCGCCGAGGTGCTTGCAGACCTCCTGGAGCTCACGGTAGGCACGGGAGTCGGGGTCAACGACGAGCACGTTGAATGCGGCGTAGTCCCAACATCGCGACACACTACGCATCTCTCGTGCTCCTTGAGGTGTAGCACTGGCGACCCACGCATGGCCACAGCACGCCAGGCTTCAGCCAAATCGTCCGCTGATGTAGTCCTCGGTGCGTGAGTCGACCGGATTGGAGAAGAGACGATTGGTGTCTCCGAACTCCACAAGACGCCCGTAGCGTCGATCGTTGTTCTCCGACTCGACCTCCGCGGTGAAGAAGGCCGTGCGATCGCTGACCCGGGCTGCCTGCTGCATGTTGTGCGTCACGATCACGATCGTGTAGTCCTTCTCGAGCTCCCTCATCAGGTCCTCGATGCGGGCCGTGGCGATGGGGTCCAGCGCCGAGCATGGCTCGTCCATCAGGATCACCTCGGGGTCGACTGCCAGTGCTCGCGCGATGCACAGCCGCTGCTGCTGGCCGCCGGAGAGACTGTAGGCGTTCTCCTTGAGCTTGTTCTTGACCTCGTCCCATAGTGCCGCCCGCTTCAGGCAGCTCTCGACCAGATCATCGAAGTTGACCTTCATCCGGTTGACCTTGGGGCCGAACGTGATGTTGTCGTAGATCGACTTCGGGAAGGGGTTCGGCTTCTGGAACACCATCCCCACGCGCCGGCGCACCTCGACGGGGTCGACGTGCTTCGCGTAGAGATCCTCACCGTGGTAGTTGATTCGACCGGTGACCTTGGCCGTTGGAATCAGATCATTGGTCCTGTTGAAGCAGCGGATGAACGTCGACTTGCCGCACCCAGAGGGACCGATGAAGGCGGTGATCTCACGTCGACGGATTTTGAGGGAGACATCGACCAGGGCGGGCACGGAACCGTAGTTCACCGAGACGTTGTCGACGTTGAAGACAACGTCCCCGACGAACGGCCCCTCTTCGGCGGGCGACGTGACAGTGCCCAGGTCGGTGTCCGCCTTCGCTTCCGTCTCAGGGAGGCCCAGCGGTGAGGTGCCCGGGGACTGCAGGTTAAGTCTGTGTTCCATTAGATGTTCCTCGAATAGCGGTTGCGGATGATGATGGCGGCGGAGTTCATCAGGAGCAAGATGGCCATCAGGACGATGATCGCCGCCGAGGCGACCTCGATTTGGAACTCGGACTGTGGCCTCTTGACGAAGTCGTAGATCTGGATGGGGATCGCGGTGTACGCCTCGAAGGGATGCCAGGGCTCGTTATCGGCGCGACGGGAAAAGATCGCCCCGGCCACCAGGATCGGAGCCGTTTCTCCGACCGCCCTGGACAAGGAGAGGATCAACCCGGTCATGATGCCCGGGACCGCCGCGGGGAAGGTCTGCCGGGTGGCGACCTGGAGCGGCGTCGCGCCCAGCGCCAGTCCGGCAGAGCGGATCTCTTGGGGAACGGCACGTAGGGCCTCTCGGGCCGCGACGATGACCACCGGCATCACGAGCAGGGTCAAGGTGAGTGCGCCCGCGATGAGGGCACGTCCGAAACCCAGGACGTAGACGAACACCGACAGGCCTAGCAGTCCGTAGATGACAGACGGTACGCCGGCGAGGTTGTTGATGTTGGTCTCGAGGAGCCGGGTCATCCGGTTTCGTGCGGCGAACTCCTCGAGGTACAGCGCAGCACCGACGCCGATCGGGAACGTCATCAGCGCGGTGAGGACCATGAGGGACAGGGTGCCCGTGATGCCGGCCCTGATGCCGGTTTCATCCGGGAAGCGGGAGGTGTACTGCGTCAGGAAGTCGATGTTGAGTCGGCCGACTCCGTCTCCCAGGATGTCGAAGGCCAGAACGGAGAGGACGATCAGCGAGACGGCCGTCGCAAGGAGCAGGAGGGTGAGCACGGCCCGGTCCTTGGCGTTGCGGCCCCTGGAGGAGCGCAGGTCGTCTCCCCGGCGGGACGGCGAGCTTGTCGGCGTGGATGCGGCGGCCATCCCTAGTACTCCTCTCGGAAGCGTCGCACGATCCTCGAGGCGACCAGGTTCATCGCGAAGGTGATCACGAACAACAGGGCGCCGATTGCGAAGATCGACTGGAACGTTACCGAGCCCCGCGGCGACTCACCGCCGACCGCCTGGGTGATGTAGGCGGTCATGGTCTGCACCTGCTGGAAGGGGTTAACAGCGGGGAGGTCACTTGGGGGCAGGTTACCTGCGGCAAGAGTCACGATGAGTGTCTCACCCACGGCTCGGCCGAAGCCCAGGATGATCGCGGCGGTGATTCCGGAGAGTGCCGCGGGGAACACGATCTTCAGGGCGACGTGCCGCCGTGTGGCGCCCAGTCCGTACCCGCCGTCGCGCAGTGTCCGGGGGACCGCGCTCATCGCGTCCTCTGAAATGGAGGCGATCGTCGGCACGATCAGAATCCCGACCACGATCCCAGCGCTCGTCGCATTGAAGATCGGAACGAACTCGTCGCCCAGGAACCTGCGCAACAGCGGCGTCATGAACGTCAGCGCGAAGTAGCCCAGCACCACGGTAGGGACACCGGCAAGTAGCTCCAGAATCGGTTTGATGGTCTTGCGGGCGCGGGGGCGGGCGTACTCAGAGAGGTAGATCGCGGTCCCCAGGCCCAAGGGCACGGCCACCGCGAGGGCGAGCGCCGTGATCATCATGGTGGAGTTCAGCAGCGGTAGCACCCCCAACCGGAACAGGTCGGACTCGGGATCGGTGAACGGCCGCCACTGGGTGTCGGTGAAGAACTCGACGACTGACACGCCTGGGATATTGAAGAGCGCGATTGCTTCGGTGAAGAGCACCACGATGATCCCGACCGTGGTGACGACCGACACCGCGGCGCACAACCACAGCAACGCCAGCGCGACCTTCTCCCCGTACCTCGGCCTGGAGGAGATCAGCGGGGAGCCGGGCTGGCCGGAAGGAGTGCTCAACTTCTCCGGTCTAGTCGTCGAACTCATCGGGCTCTTCTCCTACGGTTCGTCTGGTCGGCACTCAACAGAACAGCCAAGGCCGGGGGAGCGCTGAGCGCGCACCCCCGACCAGGCTCACGAGTCATCTCAGCCGGCAGCCTTGATGGCGGCTTCGAGGTCTTCCGCTGAGGAGGAGATGGTCTCGTCCGTGGCCGGGATGTAGCCGACGCTCTCGATGACCTCGTTGACGGTCTCGATGTAGTACGTCGCGTAGTCCGCGACGTGCGGCTCCGCGAGCGCTTCGTTGCTCACGTAGATGAACAGGGGGCGGGACAGCTTGTAGCTGTCGTCCTGTGCGGCCTCGACGCTGGGAGCCACGCACCCGTCGCCGGCGTCGTACTCGATCGCCTTGAGCTGGTCCTGGGTCTCCTGGAAGTAGGCGAACCCGAAGTAGCCCCACGAACCGGGTGTGCCGATGACGCCCTGGGCGATGACGTTGTCGTCCTCGGAGGCGTTGAAGTCCTGCCGAGGAGCCTCGATCTCATTGGGCTCGAGGATCGTCTCGTTGAAGAAGTCATAGGTGCCGGAGTCGGTCCCTGGTGCAAAGACCTCGAGCGGTTCTTCGGGGAACTCAGGGTTCACCTGGTCCCAGCTGTCGACGCCGTCCGGCCCCCAGATGCTGATCAGCTCGTCGGTGGTGAGGCAGGTGACGTAGTCGGTGGAGGGGTTGGTCACCATCGTCAACGCGTCGGTGCCGATCCGGATCTCGGTGTACTCGACACCGTTCTCCTCGCAGATGGCGGCCTCCTCGTCCTCGATCGGGCGTGAGGCGTTGGAGATCTGGGTGTCACCGGTGCCGCAGAAGCGCTCGAAGCCACCACCGGTGCCGGAGATTCCCAGGTTGACGGTCACCCCGGACTCGACGCCGGCGTACTCCTCGGAGATTGCGTCGGTAAGCGGGCCGACGGTGGAGGAGCCGTCGATCTCGATGGACCCGCTCATCTCGCCGCCGCCTTCCGAGTCATCGTCCGACTCAGCGGTCTCGCCGGCGGCAGGGGCCTCTTCGTTGGCTGAGGGCTCGCCCCCACCGCAGGCCGTCAGGGCCAGGCTGAGCACTAGTGCCGCAGGGAGCGCAGTGCGGCGCAGGATGCTTCGCTTCACGTGTTTAGACCTCTCTTATGGGACCGAATTCGGCCTCGTCGTTGGGGCGGTGCAACAGCAACCTAGGGAGACCACATGACTGAAGAGAGCATCAATAGTGAACAACTGGTGAAGCGCACTCGACCATTGGGCATTCGCCGCGCCGCTGCACGCGAAGTCACGGCGGGTGAGCTCGTGTGTGCGCTGGCGTAGCGCTGAGGGGTTTCGTGTGTCCGTCGCAGCCTCTTCTCTCTCCAGGCGGCCCGGGAGATACTGAGGGCATGGACAAGCTCACCAGCAGGCAGATCCTCGACGCTGGACTCGGCGACTGGCGCAAGCTCGCCCAGGCCCTCCACGGGCGGTTCCTCACCGGGGACTTTGTCACTGGACTCACGTTCGTCACCGCCGTCTCCGAGGCCGCCGAGGCGGCCAACCACCATCCGGACGTAACGCTGACGTACCCGTTTGTGGACGTGAAGCTCGTCAGCCACGACGTCTCCCAGGTCACCGTGCGCGACATCGACCTCGCCCGGCAGATCAGCGAGATCGCCCGCGAGCAGGGGATCGGCACGGAACCGAGCGCGCCTACCCAACTCGAGCTAGCGCTGGACACCGCCGACCTCGCCGCCGTCGGACCCTTCTGGGCCACCTTGCTCACCGGGAGTCCCGACTCACTCAGGGGCGACGACGTTGTCGATCCCAGTGCGCGGGTGCCCCTGCTCTGGTTCCAGCACACCGACGCCCACGAGACTCCGCGTCAGCGCTTCCATGTCGACCTGTGGGTGCCGCACGACGTCGCCGAGCAACGCATCGCGGCCGCGGTCGCCGCTGGTGGGTCAGTGGTCGACGACGAGCAAGCCCCGTCGTACGTCGTCCTGGCCGACCCTGAGGGCAACAAGGCCTGCGTGTGCACGTTCCTCGACCGCTGAGCCCCTGAAAAGGCGTGGGAGCGCGACCTTCTTGACGTGGAGCAGAGGCCACACTCGACCGAGTGCGCAGTGTGGCCCCTCAGGACGCCGAGCCACACTCGCAATCACCTTCTTGCGACTGATCTATGCCGCCTAGACAGCGTGCATACCCCCTGGCGAACAACCATCCAGTTTGTCGTCGGGGGCGTATTTGCTCGGCCGCGCTGTCCGTACGACGGGCCACTCGGGCCAGGCCCTGCCGCCAAACGGAATCTTCGAGCCAGGATCGCCGCGAACGCAACCGGTCCGGGCATGTATCAGCCGCCCTCGCAACAGGTGACCCGGATCGGACTAGAGTTTGCGGACTCCCGGCCCGTTGACGAGGTGTGGCATGAACGTGCATGACGATCGGATCGCCGCATTCCACCGCCTGCACTCCTCGGGGTGCTTCGTGATGCCGAACCCATGGGACGTGGGGAGCGCGCGGGCCCTGGAACAGATGGGGTTCAAGGCGTTGGCGACGACCAGTTCCGGGCTGGCATGGACGTTGGGTCGCGCGGACAGCCAGGTCCCACTCGAAGAGGTGCTCGAGCATCTACGGGTCGTCGTAGACGCCGTGAAGGTGCCGGTGAACGCAGATTTCGAAGGCGGTTTCGCGGTAGATCCGCAGCAAGTCGGAGCGAACGTGAAATTGGCCGCGGAGACGGGGATCGCCGGGCTCTCCATCGAGGACTCCTCGGGCGACGAGGCTGATCCGCTCTTCGAGTTCGAACTGGCTGTGGAGCGTGTGAGAGCCGCCCGACGAGCGATCGACGAAAGCGGCACGGTGATCGTTCTCACCGGTCGATCCGAGGGGTTCGTGTGCGGGCGTCCCGACATCGACGAGACGATCCGAAGGCTGCGCGCGTACGCCGAAGCTGGCGCCGACTGCCTCTACGCTCCACGGATCGAAACGGTCGAGCACGTCGCCGCGATTGTCTCCGCGGTGTCACCCAAACCGGTGAACCTGCTGATCAACGCTCCGTTCACCAACGTTGCGGAGGCGGCACAGTTGGGTGTACGGCGGATCAGCGTGGGGGGCACGCTCGCGCGGACCGCATGGGGTGGATTCCTGCAGGCCGCGAAGGAAATCGCTGACGCGGGGACGTTCTCCCGGTTCGAACGGCTACCGAACGTCGATGCACTTTTCGGCCATTGATGGTTGAGGTAGGCGACATGGTGACTATCCGCCTGGCTGTCGATGTCTGACCAGCCGGCGAACCAACCAGTTCGCCGTGCGCCGCAGATGCGGACATGACCATGACAGGTCGCCGTCGTCACAGAGAGCTTTGAAGACGGTAGTGATACGTCGCGATCTCCGTGAAGCAGGCGCTCTCGTAGAGACCTCTGGCTGCGACGTTGTCCCTTTCCACCTGGAGGTACATCCGGGGTGCGTGCTGGCTCACGGCCCAGGCGGAGATCGCGGAAAGTACACACCTCCCGGCACCACGCCCGCGAGCGGCGGGCAGCGTCGCCATACCGAACACGCCGGTCCAGCCGGTGTCAGCGACCGCTCGACCTACCGCGATCGGCTGGTCGGAGTCGAAGACGGTCAGGTAGGCACTAGGAGGTTGAACGCGTTGCAGCAAACGCCGCTCCGGCTCCGGAGGGCTTTCGGCTGCGCTGACCGCGTGCCAGATCGCGAACCATGCAGGGCCGGGACAGTTCGTGACGTGAACCCGCAGGGAAGCCGCCGATAACCGGTCGGTGATGTCCTCGGCCTCAGCGACCAGTAGAGACATCGGGCACTCCAATCGGTAACCCCGTCGGGCCAGCGTGGTGTCCAGCCGAGGTGGGCAGTCGGCGCAGACCTGGAAGCGTGCCGGCACGCCGCGGTTCACGTAGAACTTCTCCGTAGAGTTGACACCCAGCTCCAGCGGTACGACCTGGCTTGGCGCGTGAGCCAGCGCGGCGCCGGACCACCACATGCTGCTGTCGGTGTGCCGCAACCACCAGCCGTGTCTGCGTTCCTCATCGGCTGCGGGGAGGGCCCGGGCTCCCCGCTCCAGCAGTTCTCCCACAGGGTTCCTGTTGATCGTTTCGATCTCCTTCGATGGCACGTCCCGAGCACTGCATGAGAGGCAGGGAGACGTATTCAGACGATGATGATCTCGCATGTCATGTGCGCGCCGACCGTTTGATCTGGCCATCGGCGGTGAGCAGCGCAGTTCCGTGCCGTTCAGCGGCGGCGACGTTGATGGCATCCGCGTAGCGCACCGACCCCTGCGCGAGTGCCCATGCCCGTTGCACGTCCGGCCACGGGGTCGCCTCGATGACGATCTCGAGGGCCTCGGCCACTTGGAGCGCCTCCGCCAAGTCTGCTGGCTGCAACGGGTGATGTGGCCAGTTCGCGGCAGCGCCCAACCCGGACACGATCTCGAAGGCCAAGTGACCGGGCGCGAGGAGCGGCTCGGCCGCTGTCAGACCAGCCAAGCCGCCCGCGCCGCCACACCGCGCGGCCCCGCGTCGGCCACCGCGTCGATGACCAAGGACGCGTCAATGATCACTACTCGCGCAGTCCGGTCAACTTGTCAGCACGTTCGGCGTTCGCACTATCGACTGCTTCAAGTACCGCCTGTTGGGCGTCGTCGCTATCAAGTGTGCTAGGGCACATGCAAGCACGATGCGCATCGCGGTTCGCGGTCTGCGCGGCGCGGCGGAACCGGGTGAACCCGGCGTCGGTCATCACCTGCCGGATGGCCGCCTCTCGCCGGCTGTGCACCCAGTGCGTAACCCACCCGTCCAGCGCTGGGATCCAGGTCCGGGACCAGCTCGGCGACGTAGCTCGGCCGGTAGCCTCTCGGGCGATCGAGCGGAACCGCACCCGATGATGACGTTGCCGGGGTCAGCCGCGCGCCGGCACGGCGAAGGACTCGTCGCCGACCCACGCCGTGTAGCACTCCACTCCGAGGGTGGCGAGAAGCCCGGCCGTCTGGGTCGTCTGTGCGCCAACGCCCGGACCTTGCGGGCTGCAGCCTCCGGGTCCAGTACCAGGTCGACCGCGAGCCGGCCAGTGGGCGTGGTGACCGGGTAACCAGCCGGGTACACGCCCAGGCTCTCGCCGAGAGCCGTCCACTGTGGCACCCGCCGCTCGGCGATCGCGGCGTACAGCAGCCGCGCCCCGGACCGGGTGACACGTTCGAACGCCGCGGTGGCCCACGCCGACACCACCTGGTGGTCCGGGTGACCTGTGATCCCGTCCGGGCCGAAGGTCAGCACGGTGTCAGGGCGTACCCGTTCGATCACCTCGCAGAGCTGCCCGACCGCGTCTGACGCGCGCACAGCCGCACACTCGCCGTCCCGATACCCGAGCCACTGGTGCTCGGTGACCCCGAGGATCCCCAAGCAGCGTGCCAGCTCAACGGTGCGTTCGGCGGCCAGCCGCTGCGGCGGCCAAGCGACTGGGTCGGGTGTGCCGAGCTCGCCGCGGGGGGTGGTCACGCACACCACCCGCGATCCGGCGTCGCGGGCCAGCGCCATCAGGCCACCGGACAGGTACGCCTCGTCGTCGGGGTGGGCCCAGATCCCAAGGATGGTGCCCAGCTCCGCGACGGCGACCGTCGACCTGATCATCAGCCCACCTCCCGAGTACGTTTCCCTGCGGGATCAGTCCGGTGCCACGCATCGTCTCGCATCTCGTCCTCAGCGTTCGGTGTGAGTCCCATCATGGGGGCGCGTGATCGATGCGCACTGTCTTGGCGCCGACGCGACCCTGCGGCTGACGACAGCGCCGCGTTTTGCCGCGGTGGAAGCCTTCGGACCAGGCAAGCCGGACAGACCACATCTGTGGAGCGTCGATCACGTAGCCGTTGCTTCGCGTGTGCCCGCCGGCCGGGGAGGCCACGCCTGGCGCCCAGCTCGCGCGAGACCGCTTCGCCACGCTGGCCCAGCAGGCACTCACCCTGGGCCACGCCGACGACGCGCGGAAACTGGTGCTTGCCATGCTGTCGGAAGCCGGGGGCTGACCCGAGGCTGGGTGGACGAGGCAATCGAGTCCGTTGGCCTCTCGCACGTCGCAGACTCCTAACCAACACCGGAGGGACCGGTGAGCTACGGCTGCACGCCCTTGCTGTCCGCGAGTGGGTGTACCTTGCCACCTTCGGCGCGGACCAACCCCGCGAGGGCGGGGTCTGATGTCGCCAGGGGTGAGCCTGGCCGAGCGGCGGCGGCCGCGGCAACGCAGTCCGCCAGACTGACCGCGCAACGCTCCCGGTGGTAGTGCCTGGCCCGGAGGCGGCCCGCGGCGAGTCCCTGGTCCGCTGTCACCACGACGATGTCCATGCCTGCGTTGGCGAGGAGCGCGAGGTCGGCGTGTACGTCGTCGGGGTCGCGTTCGTACATCCGGAACTGAGGAACACGACGCGCTAGCGCGAGCAGCATCGCATCTGTGCCGCAGGTGCGTCCTACCGCCGCAATAGCCCGGTCTGGCTCCGCCACTGCCCAAAGTCGCGATCTGCCGATGAGCGCTATAGGAGCAGGACGGTCGGCCAGGTCGGGCAGCGCCGTCGCGAAAGCTAGGCGCGCAGCCCCTCGTCGATCTCCGCCAGCGCCTGGGTGAGCACCACCGCCGGGGACCAGCCCCACCCATGGGCGCGCCCGGCCAGGACCCGGCCGGTCCACGCGGGAGCGTCGTCCCAGACCGGCTCGACGCCGAGAGCCCCGGTCACCGTCTCGTAGTAGTCACGAGCAGTGGCCGGGCCAGCTGCGACGTTGACGACAGTGCATGCGCCCGCGACCGGTCCGCGACCGGGGTCGGTCGACGTCTCAACGCGACCCGAAGCCACGTCCGCGGCAAGGGCAGCGAGGTCGTCGACGTGGACCCACGCGATGCTCCGCCCGGGGACGGCGTGGCGGGCCTTCTCGTCATCGCGAATCACGGTCGGCCGGACGGAGTTCCAGATCGAACTGCCGCCGGGGCCGAGGATCGCCGGCGGACGAAGGATCACGCGGGTGAGGCCGGCGACCTCGGCCAGCGCGGCGTCGGTGTCGCGCTTGGTCACCGCGTAGGCGTCGGCGTCGTCGACGACCAGCGGCGATCCCTCGTCCACATCACCCGCCCCGGGTGAGCGGTCGTAGACGGCGGCGGTGGAAATGTGGACCAACCGCGCGACGCCCGCGTCTCGGGCCGCCCGGGCCAGGACCGGTGTGCCCTCGACTGCGATCCGGTGCTGGGTCCCGCGGTCCGTCCCCATTGGGTGGACCGTCGTGACGACGGCGCTCGCGCCCTCGACCACGGCCGCTGCAAGGTCAGGGTCGTGGAAGTCTCCGACGCGCTCCTCGACACCCGCGAGCGCTGGGGCAGTACCGGGTCGTCGTACGACGGCACGCACGGACGCGCCGCGTTCGACCAGCGCCGCGCAGATACGGGAGCCGACGAGGCCATTCGCTCCGGTAACCACGACGATGGGTGACGGGGTGGCGCTTGACTCACTCATGCGGCCACCCTGGCACGGGAGCCCACACGCATCGCCAAGAAGCGGCCTTGAGGCTGCACTGGAGCTCCAGGTGCTCGCTCAGTCGATACACATGGCGGGCAAGTCCCGTGGAGTGGTGTAGATCGGTCGTGGTGCCTCACCCAAGGTCGACAGAGGGGTCCAGCCAGCCTCTTGCTGGATGCCTTTGTGTCACGGGGCGGGCCCGCGGGCCTTATCGACCAACGCGAGAACCACGGAGCCGGGTGGCGGCCGGGATCTCCCCAAGTCCACGCTCATCTGCCGAGCTGAGTGGGTTCCGTCAACGCCAAGCCCTCAGCTAGGCTCCGCGCGTGAGCGACGTGCTCCCGCAGAGCGGCTTGATACTCGAGATCCCTGAGGCGGAGGGGGCGGTTGGGCAGCACCGCAACGCCCTCGACGCCAACGCCCGGCTCGGCGTCCCGGCTCACTTCACGGTGCTTTTCCCGTTCATGGCTCCGGTTCAGATCGACTCGACGGTCCTGACCCGGCTCCGGCAGATCTTCGCCGGGGTGAGGGCGTTCGACGTCAAGTTGACGCACACAGCATGGTTCGACGACGACGTGTTGTGGCTCGCGCCGGAGGATCCTCAGCCGTTCCGAGCCCTCACAGAACTCGTCTACGGAGCGTTTCCCGGCTTTCCGCCGTTCGCGGGCCAGTTCCCCGATGTGGTTCCTCACCTGACGATCGCTAATGGTTGCGACCTGACGGAGATGAAAGCTGCGGAGCGGACGGTCGAAGAACTCGTGCCGATCCGCGGGTGCGCCAGGGAAGTGACGCTCATGGCTCAAACGGAGCCGGGGGAGGCAATCTGGACCAAATTGGCCAGCTTTCCGCTGGTGGGGACTCCATGACCAACGAACTCACCCGAAAGCCGCCTGAACGGTCGTTGCTCGAAGGGTTCATCGACCTGGTCGGCATCGATCTGTCGCCGAGCATGGTCGAGGTCGGACGCGCGCAAGCGCCGGGGATAGGGTTCGCGGCAGGGTCGATGCTGCAGCTCCCCGGTCGTCGACAGCGCGTGGTCGGGCGCGGTCGCCTTTCACACCGTGAGTGCAACAAGCACCCCGGACAGTCCGATCGTGACAATGGGGCCACAGGCCGAAGGACGTCGAACCCCAGATTCGACGGCAGGGTGTCCCAGACCAGGTGCTCGAGCTGGTGCACTGCTGCCAAGAAGCCGGACGCGATGAGGGAAAGCGGGATCCCAACAGCGCCGCCACGAGCAGTAGCGCGAGATAACTCGGGTTGTGCAGAAGGGCGCCAAGTCCGGGAGCGGCTTCCCGTCCGGGCTCACCGTGCGACGGCTCGACGCTCATCACCGGATGATACTGGCAATCGCGTGCGTTCGATGTCGCGCGTAGTTCATCCTTCGCGGGGGATGACTGCGTGCCTAATATCGAAGGATCGTGTACGCAACAGAGGATGACAAGGGGACACGATGGTGTGGTTGTCGGCCTTGATTCGTTGGCTGCTCTTGGCCGGTGCAGTCGCTCTGACGGCCTGGGTGATGCCCGACGTCTCGCTCGAAGGCGGCGTGTTCGCCGCCCTTTGGGTCGCGGTGCTCATCGCGCTGGCCGACGTAGCCCTGCAATTGATCGTCCAATTCCTCCCGACGCCTCGAGGGTTCCTGCTCCTGGCGGCGCTGACGCTCGGGGTAAACGGGCTCCTCGTCTGGGGCGTGTCCGCCTTCACGAGCTACCTCAGTGTCGACGGCTTCCTGCCCGCTGTAGGAGCGGCGATCCTGATCTCCATCTTCTCGATGGTGCTCGTCGCGGCTGCTGTGCGGCTTCTCCCGGAGACCGAGACCGAGACCGAGACCGAGACCGGGAGGCCCGCTGTTGCCGACTCACTCGTCCGGGCCCGCGACAAGAAGGCCTAATGGTACGCGCGGAAGGACTCCGTGATGTCGTTGCCCGTGCAGGCGCAGTGCGCGACAGCCGGGTGCTGAGGCTGGGGGTGCGACGCCAGGAAACGGGCACGATCACTCTTCTCGACGGCTCGGCGCCACTCGTGTCGACGGTTGGGTAACCCGTGGCCCTCCAGTCAGATGACCTCGCGGCACTCGCCCAACGCGTGGGGGGATCGTTCCTGGGACGTTGCATCTATCGCTTCATCTCCATGGCGGGGATCGACCGCTGCCTCGTTCTCTCGTCGCAGGCGTTCACTGCGCTCATCCCGCTGCTCATCCTGATCTCGACCTTGGCGCCGGTCGACGAGACGGACTTGGTCGCTCAGACGATCATCGCGAGATTCGGGCTCGCGGGTGACTCCGCTACCGCGGTCCAGCGGCTCTTCGATATCCCCGACGATGCATCGAGCAGCGTCAGTGTCTTCAGCGCGGTCCTGCTCGTATTCTCGGGCGTCTCGTTCACCCGCCGGATGCAGACGATGTACCGCGCAGCCTGGGGTGTGGAGAAGGCGGGCGTCCGCGGTGGGTTGTTCGCGGCTGCCGGTCTCTTTCGCTTTGCTGGCGGAGGTGCTGGTGCTCTATGGCATCCGGAGCCTTGTCCGCCATCTGCCGTTCGACTGGCTGCTGGCTCTCCCGCTCTCAGCAGCGACGGGTGTGGTGTTGTGGACGTCAATCCCGTACCTGCTCCTGAATCGTCAAGTGCACTGGCGTCGCCTTCTGGTAGCCGGGGGGATCGCGGCGACGGCTACCGCGATCTTCGGCGCGGCAACGACGATCTACATGCCGCCGCTGGTCGAGCGGTACACCGAAGAATTCGGCCTGTTCGGCATCACGATCGCGATCATAGGATGGTTGCTCGCCGTCGCCTTCGTGATTGTGGTGAGCACTGCCATCGGCGCGGAGTTCGACGAGTCCCAGGCGCCTTGGGCCGTTCGGCTGAAGGAGCGGTACCACCTTGTGGACCCGAACATCGAAAGCCATCCCCCACTGATCAGGCTCAGGCGACCGGCCTGGGAAGCGAGGATTTCGTCCTCCTGGTCAGGGCGCCCTTCATGTCCCTCCAGCCTCGCTCGACGGCCAGCAGCTGCTTGTAGGTCGCGGCCAGGTCCTCGGGGGTCAGCGTGGCATCGGAGGTGCGGAGCAGCCACTTGCCGTCCAGGTGGGACTCACGCTTGGCCGCGGTGGCGTCGATACGCAGCAGGCCGGTCTTGGTGCGGCGCAGGTGACGGCGCAGCGGGGGCTTGGGCTTCAACGACCCGGTGAACTCCGAGCGCCTGGCGGCGGTCCATGCGTCGGAGCCGTCGATCAGCTTGGTCAGGTGGGCGATCAGGTTGGCGCGGACCTGCTCCTCGCGGTCGGCTTGTTCGGGGTTGTGGCAGATCACGAACCGCTGCGCGCGGGCCCCGCCGTGGCCGTCGCCGTCGCCGCCGGGCGTGACGGCGACTTCCTTGACGCGCAGGTTGCCGGCCACGGTGCGGTACCGTCCTGCCGGGCGAGCGCGGCGGCGGCCTCGTTGCTGGTGCGGCGGAGCTTCTCGGCGTGGATGTAGTGCCGCCGCCCTTGGTGAGGTAGGCCCGGTTGGTCGCGGAGGCGAACCCGCGGGTCGGCGACCCACACCACCCGACGCAGGTTCCAGCCGGCGAGGTCGTCCTTGATGGTGCGGATGATCGCGGTGTCAGACTCGTTGCCGGCAAACGTCCGACAGCGCACCGGGGTCCCGTCGCGGGTGACCGCCATCGCGATCACCACCTGGGGCAGGTCGGCGCGGAAGTCTTTGGAGTGTCCGAATGCCCGCCTGCCGGACTCGACCGGGCTGGTCACCTCGTCGTCATCGACCTTTCCGGCGGTCTCGGTCAGCCGGTCGGGTCCCACTGCCTCCCCATACACGCCGAGCAACCGCCTCGACGCTGGCTGCACAGCACGGTGGGTCGGATGCGAAAAGACCAATTTCGTGAGTAGGCCAACTGCCGGGCCGGGAATGGCGATGAGCGCATTGCAGCCGTTCGGCTGACACGTCAACCGTTCGGCCGACAGACCTCCGTCGATCGATCACGCCAACGCTGACCGATCGCCCGCTAGCCCGCTCAAGCGAACTCCCACAGGCTATCGACACACGGATCAACGCAGCGTTGACCCGACGGGGCATAGGGCCTCACACCTTTGAAGGGGTAATCATGGATCAGTTCTTCATGAAGATGTTCGTTGCACTGCAGACCGGGCTTCACGGCGTGCGGGAGAACCGTAAGGACAGCGAGCGTGGCGCAACCGCGGTCGAGTACGGCCTGATGGTGGCCCTGATCGCCGGCATCATCGTGGTGGCCGTGACCGCGCTTGGGATCAAGGTCGACGGGGCCTTCACTTTGGTCGAGGGCGCGATGCCGTAACTGCGTTCAGTACGTCGGCGGATCGGATTCGTCCGGTCCGCCGATTGTGTCAGATCGGGTCAGATCGAGTCAGGGGGCAGTCATGAGGGTCGTGATCTCCGCGAAAGCGCAGCGTACCGATCGCGGTGCCGCTGCTGTGGAATTCGCTCTCGTCCTGCCACTCCTGGTCATCCTCGTCTTCGGCATCATCGACTTCGGGCGCCTGTTCCACGCCCAGATAACAGTGACTCAAGGCGCCCGCGAGGGTAGCCGACTGGCGGCGCTCGGGCTGCCCGACGTAGAGAACAGGACGGCGCAAGCCGCGACCGGTCTGGGTCTCACCGCTTCGGCCGTGACCGTGACGGCCTGCCCGGTGGGGGCCACCCAGACCACCGACGCTGTCGTGAGCGTCAGATACACCCTGAACTTCAGCACGCCGATGACCGGCCTGGTGGGCCTGCCCGCCAGCAAGGTCTTGACCGGAACGGGGTACATGCCATGTCAGGGCTGACCCGCAGGCTGCGTGGTCGCCGCGACGAGCGCGGCGCCGTCGCGGTCCTGGTCGCGATCCTGACCAGCACCGGGGTGCTGCTCGGCATGGGAGCCCTAGTCGTCGATGTCGGCGGGATGTACGCCGAACGAGCGCAACTGCAGAACGGCGCGGACTCCGGTTCGCTGGCCGTCGCGCTCGGTTGCGCCGCAGGTCCTTTGACCTGTAACAACAGCACCGACGCGGCGGGGCCGGCAGGCGAGCACGCCAACAGCAACGCCAACGACGGAACGGCGAACGTCGACAGGGTCTGCGGAGAGGACACGGGGGGAATCCTGCCGACATGTTCGAGCGACCCTAGCTGTACGGCGGACGTCCCACCCTCGGTCAACTACGCGCAGGTGAAGACAAGCACCCTGGACAAGGGCAGCACGCTGCTGCCGCCTGCCTTCGGTCAGGCCCTGCTCGGTTCGTCGTACCAGGGAAACACAATCCATGCGTGCGCCCAGGCCGCTTGGGGTTCGCCTGGATCCCTTGACGACACTCTCGCATTCACGTTGTCGGCCTGCGAGTGGATCGCCGCGACGTCCAACGGCACGGTGTTCGCCATGGGGCCGCCGTACCCGGCCAACTTCCCGTCGGCGTATACGGGAACCGTCCCTGAGGCCGGCGTTCCCGGTGCTGAGCAGGTCCTGCAGGCGCACGGTTCGGGAAACGCCTGCTCGGATAGCCCTGCCGGATGGGACCTGCCCGGCGGATTCGGCTGGTTGGACGACCCAGAAGGCAACTGCTCGGTCCACATCGACATCAACGGTAACTATGGCGTTGACACCGGCACCTCCGCCAGCAATGACTGCAAAGCCGCACTAGCCGACGCTCAGCAGAACCACACGGTCCTGTACCTGCCGGTGTTCGACGGCCTAGGGGGTACAGGTCACAACGGGCAGTACCACCTCAAGGGTTTCGCCGCGTTCGTCGTCACGGGTTACAGCTTGCCGGGGGCCGTTCGCGCGTCGGCGATCTCAGGCGAGAAGTACTGCAAGGGAGCCGACAAGTGCATCTACGGGTTCTTCACTGAAGGGCTCGTCAACAAGCCGGGCGAGATCGGCGGCTCCGACCTCGGTGCTCGAATCGTCGAGATGATCGGCTGATGCGTCGCATCAGCGTGCCGTGCACACAACAAAGCGATGAACCCGTCGCCGAAGCCGAAGATCGAGAAGAGGAAGTATGAACCGTCGAATTCTGATGACCGCCGTGGCGGTGATCCTGGCACTCGTAGGCACCGGCGCGGTGTACGTCTACGTCAAGAACGCCGACAGCCGGGCCGTCGCGGGCAAGCAGCCTACCGACGTACTCATCGTCGACAAGCCGATTCCAGCGGGAACCGCTGCCCAGGACGTGAGCGCCGGCAGCTACCTGCGGGTGGACCAACTGCCCTCGGACGCCACTCCCCAGGGATCGGTGGAGCAGATCGGCACCCGGTGGGAGTCCGACGTCGCGACTGCCGACATCCAACCCGGCCAAGTCGTGCTGAGGGACATGTTCGGCACCAAGGTGGCTACCACGAGCGGCCTCGCCATCCCGAAAGGCAAAATTGCGGTCTCCGTCAGGCTCACCACAGAAGGCGACGTTTCAGGTTACGTGCAGCCGGGATCTCAGATCGCGATCTTCGACACATTCATCCTGCTCGACGGCAAGAACGTGCCGTCTGGGAGCAAGACCAGCAGCGACAAGAACGACAACTGGGCCACCATGCTCCTACTGCGGCGGGTCGACGTTCTCGCCGTCTCCAAGGCGGCGCCGAACGGCACCAAGGCAGGCCTGGACGACGCTAACAGCGCCGACACCGCAACCCTGCTCGTCACCGTAGCGGTGAACCAGATCGACGCCGCGCGGCTCATTCATGTCGCCCAGACCGGGATGCCCTACGCGGCCTTGCTGTCCGACAGCTCGATCACCCGCCAGGCTCGTGGCGTCGACAACCAGAACCGACTCGGCACCATCTTCGCCGGAGGGATCCGCACGCCATGACCATTCTCTGTGAACCGTCTGCCGAACGAGCCGAGTCGCTCGCCGGACACATCGAGGGCAGCGTGGTGCCCGTGACCGGCGTTACCGCGATCAACGCCGCGCTCGCCGCCAACCCGTCTGAAACGGTGGTCGTGCTCGGTGCCGGCGTCGAGCTGGAGCATGCCCTGGAGTTCACCGTCTGGCTACATCAGCAACGCCCCGCGGGGGGAGTCGTCCTGCTGCGGGAGAGCCTGGAGGTAAATGACTTAACCGCGGCGATGCGGGCCGGCGTCCGGGAGGTGCTGCTGGCCGACGATCGGGCGGCGCTGTCGGAGGCATGTCGCCGCTACCAGCGGGTGTTCGGCTCTGTTTCACCAGACGCTCCGGCAGCATCACCGCGCGGGCACGTCGTCACAGTGTTTTCCGCCAAGGGCGGCTGCGGAAAGACGACCGTCGCCACCAACCTTGCCGTGACGCTCAACCGGGCCGGGCAACGGGTCTGCCTGGTGGACCTCGACCTCGCGTTCGGAGACGTGGCGATCACCCTGCAACTCACACCCACCCATACCATCGTCGACGCCGCGGCCCTCGGCAGTGCGCTGGACGAGCAGCAGGTCGCATCGCTGCTGACGCCGCACCTCCCGGGCTTGGACTGCGTCCTGGCACCGGTCGTGCCTGGCGATGCCGAGCGGGTACCTGCCACGCTGACCGCCGCGCTCATCGACGTGCTCGCCGTCATGTATGACTACGTCGTCATCGACACTCCCGCGCAGATCACCGAACATGTGTTGGCCGCACTCGACGCCTCGCACCAGCACATACTGCTGACCACGCCGGAGATCCCAGCACTGAAGAATCTCCGCCTGACGCTGGACATGCTCGATCTGCTCGCCTATGAAAGCCGATCCCGCACGATCGTCCTGAACCGCTCCGACGAGCAGGTCGGTCTCACCGAGGACGACATCGAACGAGTGGTGAGGAGTCCGATCTCGGGCCGCATCCCCTCCAGCCGGGACGTGCCGATCTCTATCAACCGCGGAGTGTCGATCGCTGCGCAGTCACCCGATCACCCGGTCAGCATCGCACTCCGGGAGTTCGTCGCAGGCCACGTTCACCACGCACTGGAGCCGTCCTCGCGTCGACGCGCGGGGCGTTCGGGTCTGAGATTTCGCAGGCGGTCGTCATGAACCTCTCGGAACGGTTGGCCGCCCGCAACGGCGCCGCAAGTGCCGGGCCCGACGTCCCTTCCCAACGTCCGGCCAGTGCACCGCCGCGGCATCTCATCGTCGATCCGCTCGGCGACATCAAGCGCAGGGTGCACGAGTCCCTGCTCGAGGTCCTCGGCCCGACCTCGTACGACGCTCAGATGGACGAGCATGAACTGGCAGTCCGGGTCCGCCATACGCTACAAACCGTGGTCGATGCCGAGTCGGCCCCGCTGGCGGCCAGCGACCGAACCCGGATCTGCCAGGAGGTCGCCGACGAGATCCTCGGCCACGGCCCGCTGGAAGTGTTCCTGCGCGACCCCGATGTCTCGGAGATCATGGTCAATGGGGCTTCGCAGATCTACGTCGAGCGGGCCGGACGGCTGCATCCGGCGAACGTGGCATTCGTTAACGAGGCGCACCTGCGGCGCACGATCGACAAAATCGTGGCCCGCGTCGGTCGCCGGGTCGACGAGGCCAGCCCCATGGTGGATGCGCGACTGCCGGACGGAAGCAGGGTGAACGCTGTCGTGCCGCCGATCGCCCTGGACGGGTCGACACTGACTATCCGCAAGTTCGCGGCCGATCCCTACACCGTCGAGGACCTGATCGGGTTCGGGACGATGAATCGACCGATCGCAGATCTGCTCTCCGCATGCGTTCGCGGACGGCTCAACATCCTCATATCCGGCGGGACGGGTTCGGGCAAGACGACGACGCTGAACGTGTTGTCCTCGTTCATCCCTTCGGACGAGCGCATCGTCACCATTGAGGACGCCGCGGAGCTGCAACTGCACCAGGAGCACGTCATCCGGATGGAGGCACGACCGAGCAACATCGAGGGCCGCGGCGAGGTCAGCGTCCGCGACGTGGTGCGCAACGCCCTGCGGATGCGACCCGACCGCATCGTCGTCGGCGAGGTCCGCGACGGCGCAGCTCTGGACATGCTGCAGGCGATGAACACCGGCCACGATGGCTCGATCACGACCCTGCACGCGAACTCGCCGCGCGACTCGCTGTCCCGCATGGAGACTATGGTGCTGATGGCGGGCATGGATCTACCTGCACGCGCGATTCGGGAACAAACTGCATCCGCGATCGACCTCATCGTGCACCAGTCGCGACTCAAGGACGGCACCCGTCGGATCACGCACGTCACCGAGGTGTGCGGCATGGAAGGCGAAGTTGTCACCCTCCAAGACCTGTTCACGTTCGACTTTGCGGCCGGTGTCGACGCCAGCGGGCAGTTCCGGGGAACGTTGAAGTCTACGGGCTTGCGACCGCAGTTCACCGAACAGCTGGCTGAGCGCGGCGTCACGCTGCCGACGCGACTGATCGGAATGGCGCCGCAGTGAGCACAACGACCCGGCATGCACTGCTGACCCTCGCGGTCACCGCCGTGGCAGGCGTGCTCGTGGTCGCGCCCGGCTCAGGGTTCGCCGAGGCTGCCCGGTCAGGCACGGCGAGCGTGCAGATCAACAACGTCCAGGCCGACGGAAAGCAACTTCGCTTCGTGCTGACGATGACCGGATTGCCCGACTCGGGCATCGTCGACCCGGCCAGCATTCGGGTCAGCCTGGCCGGGCAGTCAATGGCTGCCAAAGCGACCACGACTCCAGGTTCGACGGACACCTCGGACGCCCCGGCAAAGGGCGTTGCACCAGTCGAACGCGAGGCGATGCTCGTGTTGGATGCCAGCGGATCCATGAAGGGCGGCAGGCTCGCGGCAGCGAAGGCAGCCGCCCTGAGCTACGCGCAGGCGCTGCCCTCGGATGTGTTGGTCGGCCTGGTCACCTTCGCCGACCGCCCGACGCTGGCACTACCTCCCACCGCGGATCGGGCAGCCCTGCGCGTCGCGCTCTCGGGCGTAGCCGCTCGGGGGGGCACCGCTCTGTACGACGCGATCCCGGTCGCCGAGGCCGCCTTCGACGAGCAGTCGGCGAGGCGACGGATGTTGATCCTCTCCGACGGGGCGGACAGCGCCAGCAACCGCGGCCTCGCCGCCGCGACCGAGTCATTGTCCGGGAGCGACACCGGCGTCGACGCCGTGGGCATCGGCATGTCCAGCGAGCAGCGCACCGTGCTGCGGCAGATCACGGCGGCCGGGTCCGGCCGGGTACTGCCGACGTCGGGACTCGACCAGCTGAGCTCGGCCTTTGTCCGAGCGGCTGCGACCTTCCGCCAGCAGGTGACGGTCACCGCCGAAGTCCCGACCAGGCTGTCCGGTCAGCGGGTGACCCTCACAGCGACGCTCGAGGCCGACGGACAGGAACTAACCGCGACGAGCCGCACCCAGCTGGCGTCATTGACCGCGATCCCCACCACGGAACACTCCGCGGCGTCTGGACTGCCCCACTTCACCACGGTGACACCGCCCTTCCTCCTGTTGGTGCTCACGTTCCTCGGGATGCTCGGCCTGGGCCTTTTGCTTGTGTGGAGACCCCGTTCGGCGCAGGGCAGGCGCGAGCGTCTCGATCAACTCAACTCCTACCAATGGTCTGCCCCGACAGACGCGGCCTCGTCGGTCACCTCGGCCGAGGGACGGATGGCAGGCCTCGCGCTCTCTCTGGTCAACAGGCTCATCCGCTCCGGCAGGTCCCGTTCCCGGATCGCCGCCGATCTCGAGCGCGCTGGCATGCGCATGCCTCCGCAGGCGTGGATCTTGCTCCGGATCTGCTCGGGTATCGCCCTGATTGCCGCGGTCACCTTGGTGACTCGGTCACTGCCCATCGGGCTGCTGCTCGGATCGCTGCTCGGCTGGCTGGGGACGCGGGTGTTCTTGAAGGTCAAGGCCGGTCGGCGTGGCAGTGCGTTTGCCGACCAGCTCCCCGACGTGCTGCAGCTGATCGCGAGCTCGTTGCGGTCGGGTTTCTCCCTCCCACAAGCGCTCGATGGCGTCGTGCGGGAAGGGCCACAGCCGGCCGCGAGCGAATTCGCCCGGGCACTAACGGAATCCAGGCTCGGCGTCGAACTGGAAGATGCGCTAGACAGTGGCGCCGAACGGATGAAATGTCAGGATCTGGCCTGGGTCGTGATGGCGGTTCGCATCTCAAAGGACGTCGGCGGCAACCTGGCCGAGGTGCTGCTGACCACGGTGCACACCATGCGCGAGCGAGCCCAACTGAAACGGCAGATCCGGGCGCTCAGCGCAGAAGGACGGCTGTCAGCTTACGTCCTCATCGGGTTGCCGATATTCGTTACGGCCTGGTTCATGTTGGTTCGGCCGGACTATCTGCGGCCGCTGTACACCGTTCCTGCCGGGATCATGATGCTTGTCATCGCGGTGGTCGGTCTGGTTGTCGGTTCCTGGTGGATGTCGCGAATCGTGAAGGTGGAGGCCTGACGTGTCAGCAACTCTGGTGCTCGGATTGGCAGCCCTCGCCGCCGCGATCGGTCTGGGATGGATCGCGGCGACGAGTGGACCGACCACGGCGAGGGTGCACGCCGGACTCGCCAGCATCGAGCAGTACTACTCCCGCGAAATCAGCATGGAACCAGATCCGGCGCAGCTCAACGCGCCGCTCTCGGCACCCATGCTGGGACTAGTCGGCATCGCCGCGCGACTCTCGCCGGCGAATGTGCTCGCCCGGATTCAGCGCCACCTCGACATCGCCGGCAATCCGGGACGATGGACCGCCCAACGCATCCTCGCCTTCAAGGGATTGGGGCTGGTAGGCCTGGGGATGGTCGGGCTGATGCTTGGACTTCGTGACCCGGTGCTGCTGATCGCGTTTCCGGTCGTCGGCGCCGCCGGGGGGTTCTTCCTGCCGGACGTCCTGCTCTACAACGTCGGACTGAAGCGGCAGGTGCGTCTCCAGCGCGTCCTGCCGGACGCCATGGACATGATGACCGTCTGCGTGGAGGCCGGCCTCGGATTCGATGCCTCGATGGCCCAGGTTGCCCGCAACACCGAAGGACCGCTGGCCGCCGAATTCGCCCGGGTGCTGCAGGAGATGCAGTTCGGCAAGTCCCGGTCCCAATCGCTGCGATCGATGGCCGAACGCACCACCGTCTCGGAACTTCGGACGTTCGCCTCGGCCCTGATTCAAGCCGCCGACCTCGGCATTCCGGTAGCGGCCGTCTTGCGCGAACAAGCGCATGAGATGCGCACCCGCCGCCGTCAGCGGGGAGAGGAACAAGCACAGAAGGTGACGGTGAAGATCCTGTTCCCGCTCATCTTCTGCTTGTTCCCCGCGTTGATGATCGTGGTCATCGGCCCAGGTGCGATCAACATCAGCCACATCTTCGCCGGCCAATGAAGTCAATCCGCGGAACCCGCTCTCACCGAGCGCGCGGCTGCGGCATGTGAGGGGTAAGACGGGGGGCGTCGATCATGTCAAGGCGAACGGCCGCCATTAACGCCTGGGCACGATTGGTCGCACCCAGCTTCTCGTAAAGCCGCGCCACATAGGTCTTCGCGGTCGAAAGGCTGACGAACAGCAATGTCGCAACCTCAGGAACCGATCGTCCGTCCTGGAGCAGACAGAGCACTTGCCGCTCCCGCGGACTCAGCATTGGCCGTTTCGGCACTTCGCCGCGACGTCGGAGCGCCTGGCCGAGGCCGGCTGCGCTGAAGGACGATGCCGCGACGGCAGAATGCCTGATCGCACCAAGTATCTCCCGCGCACTCGCCGACTTGGGAACGAACGCAGACGCGCCCGTATCCAAGGCCCGAAACAGCACGTCGTCTTCGCCTTGCGATGTCAGGATCACGATCCCAAGCTCTTGGTACCGGTCGCGCAGCTCGCTGGCCAGGTCCAGTCCGTCTCCGTCGGACAACAAGATGTCGATCGTGACGACGTCCGGCCTCAAAGTCTCTGCGAGTTCGATCGCCTCGGCGACGGAACCACACTCGCCGACCGACTCCATGTCCGCTTGTTCATCGGCGATCCGCCCTAGGCCCCAACGGGTGATCGGATGGCCATCGATGATGAGCACTCGAAGAGCCGCCAGCTCCTCACCACGTTCTGATGATCCTCCGACGGAACCGCGTGAGGCAGAGATTTCGTCACCACTTGCGACCAGAACGGTCATGCTTCCCCCGAAGCTATCCCCGAAAACACTATGACGCTGAATGGTAGCCGATCGAGTCCCCGCCGTTGGCAAAATTATCGGGGCTGGAGGCTTACCCAGGTTCCCGCCACCATGACTCAGTCGTAGCCGAGGATCTCCCTTCGCTTCTTGAACCAGGCGAGACCGGAGGAGATCGCCTGCTCCGTGTTCAACGAGGAGGTCCATCCGAGCACGTCGTGGACCTTGTCGACGTTGGCAAACGCACCGACGGCGTCCCTGGCCGCGGTGGAGCCTCCGTGACCAGGACGGGCTTCCCGGACACCTTCTGGAAGGTCTCCACCAACTCGCGGACCGTCACACCCTGTCCGGTGCCGACGGGTCACGGTGCTCGGCGCCGCGACCTGGTCGAGCACGGCATCCAACTTCTCGACCGCCGCGACGTGTGCCTGCGCAAGATCCCACACAAGGACGTAGTCGCGGATCCCGGTGCCGTCGCGCGTCGGATGCTCGGTGCCCGTGATCGTGAATGAGACTTTCAGGCCTTGAGCCGCCATCGCGAGCTGCCCCAGAACATGCGACGGCTCTCGCACGTACACACCTGACTCGAGGTCCGGGTCCGACCCGATCGGGTTGAAGTAGCGCAGGATTATCCTGCGAAGATCCGTGGCGGCCGCCTTGTCCCTGAGCACCATCTCCGTCACCAGCTTCGTGCGTGCGTACGGCGATTGCGGATCGAGTGGCGTTTTCTCGTCGACCTCGAAATCGTCGACCGTCGACCGTCGCGTAAAGGGACGCCGACGACGAGAACGAGGATGTCCCGAGTTCCGTGGAACTTTGGTGGCGGTCCGGTGAGCATCAGGCTGCGCTCACGTCTTGAGTGTTGCAGTCGGCGCCGACAGTCTGCGCGGCGACATGGCGTTCCAGCGCGGTG
>Ga0075530_1000060_pt1 | contig 43430 bp, 72 predicted proteins | sample NGEPerD_2_FD_75101 | JGI IMG/M metagenome (GOLD analysis project Ga0075530, IMG submission 75101) | Arctic peat soil microbial communities from the Barrow Environmental Observatory site, Barrow, Alaska, USA - NGEE PermafrostL1-D | ecosystem: Environmental > Terrestrial > Soil > Wetlands > Peat ... | reverse complement strand
TCGTGCGCCGGCCAGTTGCTATTGGCCGCCACGTCCGGCGCACTCACCGAATACGACGTGTAGTTACTGATGGCCGTCACCCGGCTGCGCTGTTCGAGGATGTCAATGCCGTAGGTAGCATCGCGAAGCTGCCCCGGAGCCATCAGGATGCCGTCATACACTGGATTGTGAATGCCGCCCCAGTTCAGCATATCGGTCTGCCCCTGTCGGTCACTGACCGTGACCGTTACCTCTTGCCCACTGATGGTCATCAGGTCGGTCAGCACCGACCAGCACGACTCGCCGTGCATCGAGTAGGTTCTGATGAGCGGCAAGCCGGCCGCAACCGTGCCCAGCGCCAGCGGATAGGTGCCGGACGCATTGGCCGCGTACTGCAACGCCATCCTGGCGATCTCGTAGGCAGGGATGTCGCTGAAATTGCGATTCAACGCAACCGGAATGTGCGAGAGGATGATGGTTGGTTGGGATGCAGTGATCGTCGTACCGTACTCATCGGCGTTCAGATTCGTCACGATACCGCTCCACGCGCCGGAGTCATCAACAGGGGCAATGTGGACGAACGACCCGCCGTCAGGATTAACATAGGCGGTATTGGCGGCAATCGAGTCATGCGGAATCACGAAGGACGCCTCGCCGACCTGCCCGCTGGATGGTAGCGACCAACGCCGCCGGCAAACCAGGCTAACCGTAATGGTGTCCGTGTGCGCCAGCGTAACGAGCGGGTTTTCACCGCTAGTGATCGGTCCTAATGGCTCTGACAGAGTGAGTGTCGCCGTCTCGGTAGCACTGACGACGCTCGTTGTATCTACCGCCGAGATAGCGACGAGCGTTGCCACTGTCGCCGTCTCGGTAGCACTGACGACGCTAGTATCCGCCGCCGAGACGGCAATGCCAGCGTCGTAGTGCGCTTCGATCTGCGTGGCTGTCAGAACCAGGTCATAGACGGCGGGTTCGTCTATCAAACCCTCGAAGAAGTACGCATTCGCCGAGTCCGTCGCTGCGCCGATACGTTTCGTGTCAGAATTACTTGACGCTCCGGCAGATGACGCGGTTCCGGCAGGCTGTCCGTCAATATAGAACGTGACCGCGCCTGCGGAAGTGACCGTCACGGCAACGTGATGCCAGTTGGTGTCGGTGATCGTCCCGGTGCTATCAACCCACGCGCCGGTCGCCGCCCAGTAGTGAAGTTTGTTCCCGCTGACGTTGTAGAACATACCCCAGCCGGGATAAGGTGAGTTTTCACCATAGAAACCAAAGATAGGCTGAAGCGTGTGTGCCGTATCGCTCGTCTTGATCCAGGCTTCGGCGCTGATTTCGCCGATAATGATAGGCGCGGTGCCTACCACGACACTGCCGTCAATGCCGTCGTACTGGAAAGCCGTTGCTTTGATTCCGGCAACGCCGGGAGTCACGCTACCGACGAGCGTCCCATCGTTGGTGCTAACCTCATCATTCGCGTTCGTGCCACTGGTCTCATCGAACTTCCAGTAGGCAACCGGGCTGTCGGCAAGGACAATGTCTCGATATGCCATCAGCTACCGCCCGTCACAGGCGAGGGACTATGCGTAATCGTGCCCACACTCGGGTTGTCGTCAATACGGTTTGGCATTATAGATACGTCCCGCGATGTTTGACCGTTACGCTACCGTCAATGGTTTCGGTGACAGTGTTGGAGCCGGGGTCAACGCTAAACAGGTCAACCTGGTCGCCGAACGTCACGCTACCCAGCATTGGCCCGCTCACCGAATTGGACAACGCGCGCTGGTTGTAGTCAATCGTGGCGGCGATAGTGAGTGTGCCGCTGCGCAAAATAAAGTTTGTGAACGTTAGTGTTTGCCCGTTGCCGCTGTTCGTTATGACGCCGTTGAGAATGCGCCAGGTAGTTGCCGTTGCGGACGAGAGCGTGGGGTAGCTAGTAAGACTTAATGTGCCTGGCCCAGGAGGGTACCAGGACAATGTCAATGACCTGTTCCCCGACGCGGTCACGTCACGATAGAGTTCCATACCCACGACAATCTCAACTGCGTCGCTAACATCTATTGACGTAGTTGTGGTGCCATTATTTAGTGTCGACCATGCAACCGTCCATTGCCGGCTACCATATGCCCGTTTGTAGACATATGCCCGCGTATCGCTCATGTACGCCGTTACTCGTACCAGACCTACGAGCGTTCCCCCATTCGCACCAACCGCGAGCAGAAGCGCACTGGAGCCGTTATCGTAGACGGTGATGTCAGATATGTTAAAAACTGCTTCAGCGGATGCGTTCGTGGTAGACCCATAGTAAACGGCTGTCGTGCCCAGCCATCCTATGCGCACATCGGTTTCGTGCCAGATGGCGTTACGCTCCGGTACTGTCTTTACTGACCAGGTGTCCCAGGCAAACTGTGCGTTACTCGTGTTCGCGGCTTGCAGATTGCCGATATCAAGTGTCCCGGCCAGCGGGTTCGTTACGCCCGTGTTGCGCAGAATATCCACCGTCACCGCCCCCGAGGGCGGCAGATCAACGAACACCCAATAAGAGGCACTGCTAGCCCCTTGTCGAAACGCAACGCTGTTTCCATTCACCAGCACATATGAATCAGCCTGACTGGTTGTCGGCGCAACGTCGGCAATCACGAACGGATAGTTCACCAGCCCGCGTCCCGTGGTGTCGGTGATGGTGTACTGGTTGCCGCTGATACTCGTACCGCCAGTGATCTCCAGCGTCGTCTGCGCCCGCGCGTTGCCGTTGTTCGTCACCGTGCCGCTGGTTGTGACGACCGTGCTTGTTTCCGTCAACGCCTCAAAATAGGGTATTACCGCCTGTAGCTGTACGTCGTACATATCAATCGCGCCAGGCCGTGGCGCAAGGTACACCACATGCACAGCCAGGCGTAGTACCGTCGTAGCGTCATCGCCCAGAATGCGCAGGTAGCGCGTTCCAGAGCGTCCCTTGCCAGGGTCAAACCAGCGTTTGACGTCGGTGTGGAACGTGGCAGAGGTGGTCGTGCCCGCGCTCTTCCTGGCGATCGTCATCGGGATCGTGCGACCATCAACCGAGATCGAGGTCAGCAGGGCGCTACTATTGCGGCGCGACTCCATATTGGGTGTGGCCGCGACCGCGAACGTCTGGTCCGCCAGGAACAACGCCTGATAATCCGACGTGTCGCGCTCAATGTCGATATAGGTCCCGGACCCGACCGGGTATTCGATGCCAGTAGGGCGTAGTCCTGCCATTACAAGGTCCTCCGGTAGTCATCAAGCATGATCTGGCGCGAGAAGCGGCCAATCTCACGACTATCAAGGATGATTGGGGAGTCGATGACGATGACCTGTCCACTGCCGCCGACGCCACCCTCACGCATGGCCACAACCAACGCCTCGGCCACCTGCTGCGCTCCACGGCCCTCCAGCGGTACGACCGCCTCACGGCCTGCCTCGCCCATCAACGCCAGTAGCGGCTGGTCGATGACGCCGCCCATGGCCATGGGCGTGAACGCGCTATTGCCGGGCATCTTCTCGTAGCCTGGGATGGCCGGGTTGTCACGGGTGATCCATGACGGCGGGGGATAGTTCCACCAGTCGAGCGACCGCATAAGCTCGGTGTTATTGACGAGCTTTGGGTTGCCCATGAACAGGGCGTCTACCTGCTGTCTCAGCTTGTCGGGGTTGGACCCGCTCAGGTTCCAGAACGACAGCCCGTACTTTTCGAGAATGCCTCCGTAATACATGGACATGATCGCTGACGGGTTGGGCTGCGTTTGCGCAACCGCGAGCCATTCCGCCTCGCTGTCGCTGGAGCTGAGTCCCGCTGGCGGCGCGCCCGTCCCGGCGCTACTGCCGTTCGCGTTGTCATAGCCACCACCACCGGAAGACCCGCCACCGCCACCGCCGAAGCTACTACCGCCGCCACTTGAGCCACCACCGCCCGCACCAGGTTGCTCGCCTGATATCCACCCACCACCGGGCGACATTATGTGGCCAAATTCGTCAACGGCCCCGGTTGCAACCCCCAGCTCATCTACCAGCAGGCCCAGCAACCGCAGCTTCTCCAGGATGTCGGCTTCCAGCTCGGTGTTGCCGTCGATGATGGATTGCACGAGGTCAACCGTCAGCTGCCTCTCTATGTCTTCCAGCGCTGGGATCAGCTCGTCGCTTGCAATCTGGCCCAGCAGCCCGAACGCCTGTTCCATATCAAACGTGCCCTCGGAGAGGCCGAGCACAATGTCGTCGACGAACTGCCCGGCTATCTCGGGGGCTTCCTCGAAGATCGCAGCCACACCATCCAGAGAAATTTGGGCGATCTCCTCGACCGCCGGGATCAGGCCCGCTGCGGTGGCTACCTGCATATCCTCAATGAGCATATCCATTTCGATTTGCAGGGCAATGCGGGCCGCTTGCATCACTTGCAGCGCACCTTCGCTGGCGCCGCCTGCAACCGCCATCTGGATGGCCGCGTCCATCTCTGAGAGTTGTTCGGCCATGCGGTCGATCTGGCCTGCGGCTCCCTCGGAAAGCGCCGCGCCGTAACGCTCAAAGAGCGCGTCCGCTTCGGCATTGGCCGCGTCAAACATCGCTTCCTGTGCGGCGGCAAAATCAGCCTTGGCTATCTCCGCTTCGATCGAGCTGGTGATACCCTGCCCGATGGAGGTCCCGGCCGCGCGGCCAATCAGGTCAAGCTCCGCTTGTTTGGCGGCGATCTGTTCGTCAAGATCGGCAAGCACCGCCTCCCCCAACCCGAGAGACTCAGCGATGGCGCGCGAGTCCCACAGGCTAGCAAGCTCTGCCTCAGCCTCGGCAACCGACGCCGGGTCAAGCACCACGTACAGGTCGCCCAGAATCTGTAAGGCGGCTCGATCCGCACCGGTCAGTTCGGGCGCGCCTTCCGTGCCCTCGGCGTACCCGCCCAGCCACGGCATGTCGCGCAGCATGGCCGCCGACTCAGGTGCGGTGATAACCTCGGTGCCTTTCGGGAGGAAAACTAGCTCAGGGCCCTCTTCACCGACCAATCCAATACCGGATTCATTTATCGTGCCGCCGGTGGCCGCCGTAAACCCGATTTGGCTACTGATCTGCACCGGCATAACTCTGGTCGTCGTGGCCATGGCTATCAGAGACTCAAGGGCGCCGACCGCCGCGCTAATATCGGCGGAGATGGAAGTATCGACCGAGGGGGTAATCTGATCTTGCAGGCCAACAAATTCGTTGACCGACATATAGGCGTCGGCAGTGTCAGCCGTGATAACGGTCGGATCAGGAGTCGGGATCGTGTCGTACATCTCGACGAGCCGGTTGCGATCCTCCTCAGCGGATGCGATATCGGCAAGCAGTTCGGTCGTGACCTCATCCGGCAGCTCTTCCAGCTCGCCACCGAAACCATCGACCAGTTGCGTACTGCCGTCGAGTCCGGGAGTGCTGACCTCAGTGGATGCTTCTTCGGGGATTAACCCGATCTCCACCATGAAATCGCGCATCTTTTCGATGACGGTTTCCATAACACCGGCGAGACTAACCTGGCCCGCAATTAACGGGTCAAGACCGCCGGCCGCCTCAGCGATGATCTGGTCATATTCCTCCTGGGAAATCTTATGATCCTTGAGTGCCTGGGTTGCTTCATCCTGGAGCTTCACGAAATCAGCGAAGGCGACATTTGATTCAACAACAGCCGCTGCCTCATCATCAATCCCACCGATAGACCGTTCCCGTAACCAGTTGAGCGTTTCGAGCTGTTCCTGTTCCTCCGCGGACAGTTCGATTCCGCGGTCTTGCTTATCCTGCAACAGGCCGATTGCCTGCTCAGCGCCGGACAGATGGCCCTGCCACTCGGAGACACCCTCACCGGCATTGCTGATGTTCTGCAAGAACACGTCCTGGATCGCGCCGAAGTTGCCGAACGCGCCGGTCAGGTCTTCAATGACCGGAATCGCGCCAGCGAAGGCCATCTCAGCCGCATTACCAAACTCGGTGAAACCCTGGCCTGCGGAACTGAGACTGTTACCTGTATCGCCGAGCAGTTGGTTGACGATTTCAAGCGACCGCTGCAACGGTTCGTGAATGAGGTTGTTGCCTAAGCCTTCCTCACCGAGCGTGCGGATGATGTCCCGACGAACATCTTCAAGCGCCGGTGTCAAGATTTCCTTAGGAAGACCGCTGAGGAGGTCTAGGCCCTCCTCCATTGACATTGCACCAGAGTTGATAGCCTCGGCAATCGACCCGGCAAACTCCGCGCCAACGGACGGGTCAAGCGTGAACAGTTCTTTCAGGTGCGCGGTGACTTCGGGTCGAAGTGCGAGAATTGGCCCGATGAATATCTCGTCAAGGAACGGCCCCATCATGCTGGCGTCTGGAGTGAACATGGAATCGAGGAACGGCCCCATCTTGGCGGGGTCAAACTGCATGGCGTCTTCCATGCTCACCCGGTAGGCTTCACCACCTTGTTGTCCCGCATCTCGAAACTGACCGATCACGTCACCCGACACAAGGCCGCCAATAACGGCGTCGACCGGGTTGCCCCCTTTTTGTTCTTCTGAGAAATCGTGAGTCCATTTATCGAATGCGAAGAAAGTATCGACAGGGTTTCTGACCAGATTGACAACAACATCGACCGACTTCGGGATCAATGAGAGGACCTGTATGAAATCCGTCACATCTTCGATGCCAGCATTGATAGCCGGTCCAAACGAATCCATAAAGCCGATAGCAAGATCGTTGAGATTGTTCTTCATAACCTGAATATTGCTGGCCGTCGTCTCGAAGCGCTTCTCAGCCTCAATCGCCATGGCGCTATTTTCCTGCCATGCGTCCTTACTGACATTAAGGCTGTTTGTCAGGTTGTCAGTGTTGGATGCCAACCCGAGCAGCGTCCGGGTGATACGCACATCCTCGAACCCGAGTGCGCTTAAGACCGCGAGCTGCTGTGCCTGGTCTAGCTCGCCCAGCCCGGTGATGACGGTCTGTAGGGCCGCGCTGGCATCCTGTGCGTAGGCTTGCTCGAATGCGTCTGCCGTCATGCCCGCCGTCTCGGCCAGGATGTCGAGTTCATCCCCCGTTTCGGCAACCATTTTGGCGGTCGAAATGAAGAACGTCTGAAGCGCCGTCCCGCCCGCCTGGACCTCTATACCGAGATTAGCAACCGCCGAACCCCATGCCAGCGTCTCCTCCGTCGCAAAGCCAAGCAGCTCTGCCGCCGCCCCAACCCGTTCGGTTATGCCGAGTATCTGGCTTTCGGTCGAGGCGCCCTTGTTACCGAGATCGACTAACGTGCTACCAAATTTCTCGTAGTCATCATTCGTTAGCCCTAAGACATTCGATAGCTGCCCCAAGCTGGTAGCGGCCTGGTCGCTGCTCACATCGGTCGTGGTGCCAATCAGAGCAGTGACACGGACGAACTCCAGGATGTCTTCCTTCTTAACACCCAACGCACCGGCCGCCTCGGCTAACCCCGCGATCTCAGTGGCCGCTATCGGCATCTCGGTCGCCATCTGGCGGATAGCGGTGCTCAGAACATCCAGTTCCGCGGCCGTGCCCTCCACGGTCTTCTCGACGCCAGCGAAGGCCGTTTCGTAGTTAATGCCCGCAGAGATAGCGGCCTTCCCCGCCATGCCGACGCCAGCGGCAAGCCCGAACATGCCGGCCCCCGCTGCAATCGCACCCAGGTTCGCCTTATTAAACGAGCCACCAAGTCTGCCCATCGAGCCAACGGTCTTGTCCGCCGTGCCGCTCGTGGTGTTGAGATGTCCCTGGGTACGGCCAAGCTCGGCGTTCAGGCTCTTCAGCTCTGCATTAGCCGTATTTTTTGCCTCGATGATGATTTGTATGTCGGTCTTCGCCATCGACTACCCCTAGTGTCCCTTGCGTGCCTGCATCACCTCGATAATCGGCTCAACGATGTCGTCTGGCGCGTTCATCAGGTCGTCATAGCTCCAGTGCATAAACTGGCAGATCACGACTTCGTTTTGGAGCTGGGCGTCACGGGCTTCACGTCGTTTGGGTCCGCGTCGCGCTCGATCTGATAGGTGGTAAGCACGGCAAGAATCTCCTGCGCCGTCTCCGGGTCCAGTGCGGAGATGGCATCCTGGGATACCGGCACATTTTTCCCGTTCTCATCAATCAGCGACCAATCAGTGACCCACATGCCGATGCGAATAAGGGGCACACGCCCGAAGTCAACTTCCATTGTGCCGCCGAAACGGGTTCCGGTCAGTCCCGAGTTAGCAAGCGTCTGCTGCTCGCCGTAGGTCAGCCTGGCCTTGATGTCAATCCAGTCGGAGTCGCTCAGCTCAAGCCGTACTGTTTCGGGTGTCACAAAACGATTCTTGCGGGCCATGGTTGATTCCCTCCCTCTCAAAGAAACTCGGGTCTGCCAACAGCGTGTATCGTGAGCCGTCCACTGACCGTTACATCACGCCAGCGCCATATCCGCCGGCCTACATCCAGACGCAGCTCAAATGACGTGCCATTGTCTAGCCAGTAGTCGTTAACCTCTACCGGCTGGCACTCCAGCGTCCAGGTGTCGTCACTATCACGCATGGACCAGCGTCCAAGGTTGGCAGCCACGCGGCCGCCAGCCCTGAGCTGTCCCGATTGGCCGGTCATCTGCAACTTTTAAACCTCCATTAAGCCTTACATTTGTCCCCATGCGTCTTTTGCGGAAAACGAGCTACTGACACTGATCGCGCCACTCACCTCGGTGCTCGTGCTGAAATCCACCCACGCTGGGCCATAGAAGTACTTGGTCACCGCGTTGCGCGACGGGTACAGGTACATCACCACGCCGTCCGCACTGTTGGCCCCCTCGTACAGCTGGTCGCTGGTGTCGTCCCAGAAACCGGAGAGGGTCCCGGATACGTCAGACAGACCCTGCACGTAGGTTTTGTTCGCCGCGCCAAACTCAGACACATCGAACTTATCGGTCGTGCGGTTAAGCGTCCAACCGGTGAGGCCCACGATGCTCGTGGCCTCGGTCGCTCCGCTCGGACTTATGTAAACTACCCCTGCCTTGCCGGCATACTTAGCCACTTGCGAACCTTGCCTTTCTTTTTAGATAGCCAGTGCTACGTCAGACCCCATGCCCACACGGGCGAGATCGCTAATGATTTGGGCCGCGCGAGCGGCGTAGGTGTGCCCGGCCACGGCGGCTGGTAGCGCCGCCGCAATGCGTTGCCGTTCGGCGTCGTGCGCCAGGTAAAAACGGATGGATGATTCAAGGCCGGCGGCGTCAGCGAATGTCGGTACCAGGTCGCCGAAAACCTCGCCCACCTCCGGGCGATGATCGCTGATGGTGAACGCACCGCAAGCGGCCAGCTCGAGCGCGCGTGGATTGAGAGACTCGGCATGTTCGATACGCGGCGCATGCCGGCCAAACCCGCGCGATGTGCGGTAGAGATTCAGACCGATTTTCGCGCGCTGGTAAAGGTTGACCGCTAGTGCGTTGTCCATCACGCCACCCCGGATGTGGCGGCGTATACGCGAGCGCGAGCCGAACAGCCCCCACTCGCCGTACAACCCCAGGTCGATACCGTCCCAATCAACGCCACGTAATACGTCGCAGCGTTCTTGAAATCCAGTCCCGACGAACACCACGTCATGCATTGCCGTGTTGTCCGGCGCAGAGAGAGTGGTGTTGTGCTTGGCCGGGTCGTGGGCGTGCGGCAGGTAGTACACGTGTGGGTTGACTTGCCGCAGGTAGGGCAGACTGGAACGCTCGTTTGTCCAGGCAATATCAACGTGCTTGACGACCCGCGCCTGCGGGAGATCGTCGTATGGACTTTCGGTCAACACCACGCCCACCCGGCGTCCAGCCCGTTTGAGCTGCACGATAATATCCGGATGCAGATACATAGCCGATACCACCAGCACAACGTCCACGTCAAAACGCAACGCTCGCTCCAGCACATCAATGCTGGCCTTGTACAGCACATCAGCTCCAGAGGGCTTCACCGTGTCCGGGTTGTGTTTGCGTGCTCTGTTGTAAGCCAGGCCCAACCACGACCCGGCGAAGGCGATACGGCTGTCCAGCGCGTAATGCACGATCTCGCAGCCCTGTGCCTCCAGCTGAGACGCAAGGCCGTCAAACACATCCGCCGTGGAATAGCTCGCGCCGGGGTGTACCAGGAGGATTTTAGGCATTCGTACGCCCCCGACCTTGCCGGCCTGGGTTTGGTTTGACTGCCAGTGCGTACACATCGCCCGCCTGCTCGTCACGTTCGAGCGCGATGGTGTCGAACCCGGCCTCGTTTAGCCATTCAGCCAATTCGTCCGGGTCAATGTTGCGGTAGAACTCATCACCGACCGCGCCGCCATCCGACCCGTGCGGCGTGCGCTCCGGGCCAGCGGCGGTGAGCAGGAAAACCCCGCCCGGCTCCAGTATCGTGTAGGCGTTGGCAATCAGCGCCACCGCGTCGCTGGCATGCTCCAAACACTCGGTCATCACGACCGTATCCACCGGCTGCTCTGGGCTGTAGGCCGCGCCGTCCGACACAACATCAACCCCGTTACCAGGGCGCACATCAACTCCGGTGTAGTCCACGCCAGGGAACAGATCACGCACCGAGCCATTGACGTTATAGCTGCCAATCTCAATGACGCTCTTGCGCTTTGGCAGACCGGCAACGGTTCTCTGTACGTAGCTGTACGCCTCGTTGTGCATTGTCTTAACTCCAGACCAGGGGGCTATCGATCTCAACGGTCACACTAATGCGGGCGCGGTGACAAAACGTGTCCGAGATCATGGCGTGGTCGGCGGTCATGCCCGCGACGGATGTGCTGTACACACGCGCCTCCGACGCTCCAAACGTCATTTTGTTCGCAAGCGCGCGCATCACGTTCTCCACCAGTTCCATAAACTCGTTTTCGGTGGCGGCCGCGTCGTTGACCGACCGGTATCCAGTGACCTCATATGTGTAGCGCCAGGCGCCTTCGCCGAATGCGGATTCCTCTAGCGCCTCGGCTAATACAAAACGTATGAACCAGACCCGTATCTGCACGACGCCGCCGATGGTCGTGCTGGCCAACGACTTGAACCCAGCACTATCTTTCGTCAGCCGCCAGAAGTCGTAAACCTTGCCGACGCCGGTGACGGTGTTCAGTGCCGCCTCGATACCGTCACGACACGTTGCAAAACTGGTCACCGGAACGCCCGTTTAACGATCGCGGCGATGCGCCGCTCCCACAGACTCTTTATCCTGGGACTTTCGCTATCGAAAGCGCGCTCGAACATATGCGCGCCCTTGGTGCCTCGTCTACCGATAGCCCGCGCCACCAGGAAGGCCGCGCTTCTATCGCCGCCAAACTTGCGCTTGACCCACAGCTCGATGGGCGCCATGGGTGGCATCTTGCCGGGCGCGCGTCCGGTCTCCAGGCTGGCGATCTTGATCGGCTCGTCACGGCTAAAGACACGCCCGGTAAGGTTGATGCCCGACCCGGATACGTCCGTCGTCATGCTCCCGCGCGCAAGGCCGGTGGCGCCCACCGGCGTGTTATCGACAACCACCCGTTCGATCTGTCCAACCGACACATTCATCGTGGCGCGCATCTCGCTCTCCACCAGTGCCGGCGCATTCGAAAACGCGCGCTGTAACTCGCTAACCCCTTTAGCCGTAATGCGCAGCTCAGCCATTAGCGCCACCTCGAGCCGTGGGTCAAATACTCCATACCCGATCCCGAGAACGATGAATCAAAGTCCAGTACCACCAGACCCGGTGGAACACCCTTACGGATACCCATGAGGTCCTTGTAGTCACTCTCGAAGGCGCGCGAGCGTTTGGCCGCCGACTCATCCTTCGAGTTCCGGTTAATCGCGTCGGCGTCGATGGTCGAATCCTGCTCGTGGATAAACCGGCTCGCTAGACGCGCCAGCATGCGGCTGGCCGCCAACGTCGTCACGGCCTCCTCGTGCCAGACCGGGATCGTCGTTGCGGCGGCCAGGTCAAGGTCCTGGATGGTGTGCCGCACCGTGTACGTCACCCGCATGGTGTCACCGCTGTCCGGCGTATGATGTGGCAGATCAAGCACAACCGTGCTGGTTGCCGAGCGGTAGATACGATAATCAGCCGCCTCGAGGAATGTTTGTGGCCGGCTGCCGGTAGGCAGCTCCACACTGTCGATCTGTGAGAATCCCGGAAGGAAGGCGCCCACGAATGTAAACTGGTACAGTGCGCCGTCGCCAGTGAAGTTTTCGACGATGGTGTGTGGTGCGTCCCGGTTGTAACGCGCCAGCGCCTCGCGAAACGCCTGCTCTTTATCGACTGCGGACAGCACGGCATCCTGATTCTGGAGCAGGCTCTCGGCGCGTTGTTCCAGAATCAGGTAATCGCTCATACGTACATCACCGATGCCACCGCGCCAGTGCCCGTTAGTGTGACGTAACCCGTGTTACCGACGACAAATGGCACACACGGGGCGAACACGGTTGACGTGCCCACGGCAGCCGCCAGTGTTAGCACCACCGTGCCGCCCGAGCCACCCATTTTCAGTGTGAGCGTGGCGGCGGCGGCGGCGGCCGTTAGCGTGATCGCCATCACCGTGTTATTCGCGCCCAGGTTGCCCGATGCGCTGAATTCAGTTATTGCAACTGGACCCATAACTCAGGCGCCCTCATATGTGACGCTAACCAACCCGGTCGGCAGCGCCAGCCCAGTGCCAACCTTCTGGTGTTGGATCTGGATCAGTGCTCCGGCGGCAAGGGCAAGCGGAGTGGACGGCTCGTAGAGCGTGACCACCGCGCCCTTTACCGCGTCAGTAGCGTTGACGTAATCCGTGGCCGCAAGCTCGGTTGTGCCCGTCCCCGCAACGCCGGCATTAAGGACATTGACGTGCGTGGTGTTGGTGTCCGCGCCGGAAATGGCCGCATCCCAACGCACCGTCACCGATACCAACTTGCAAGTAAACGGCGCATTGAAAACGCCGGTCGTCTCGGTAGCTGTGGCGGCGGCATGAGCCGAGAGCTGTGCCTGTTGCAGATGTCCGCCCGGAAGATCGTGAACTGAACTCGGCATACTGTTGTCCTTTCAGATGTGGTGGCGGGCCGGTCAGATGCCAGCCCGCTCAGTCAGCTATTTACCCCGCGACGACCTGTCGGTACGCGCCACGGTGATCGAGGTTTGTCGCGCCGTAGATATGGCGGATTTTGTACGTGATTTTGTCAGCGGTGAAATTACTGCCAATCGTTGGCTGATCCTGTACGAATAGCTCAGGCTCTTCGCGCCCGTTGAGGAAACCGACCTCCAGATTTGGGGTGTCCTGCGGGTTGGCGAATGCATACCAGTCGGTTGCATCCGTCCAATCGTCCATCACGATGACCTCATAGCCGCCCTGGAACATGTTCGGCTCGGTCGCTGTAAAGGAAGATGCCTGAGACATCACACCGGACTGGGTAAGCCGGTACGCTGTCTCGCGTAGCTCATTCGGGATCACCAGAATCTTCGGTGTGTTGCCCGCACCCAGGACGTGGCCCGTCTCGTTGTAGGCGGTCTGGTTACGCATGGCGTTCTCGACAGCCAACAGGGCCGTCGCGCTCAACGCGGTCGTGCCGGTATTTCCATGGTTGGAGTGAAAAAGTGTCGTGGCGTCGTACGTCACCGTCGGGTTGCCGAGGATCATGTCAGTCCAGACAAAATCATGTAGCGTGCGAGCCGCCGCGCGGCCCATGCGTTGCGGCAAGCGCCGGAGGGAGCCCACGTCGTCATTAGCGATCACTTCGAGTGTTAAAGACTCCAGGTAGCCGCGCTTGGTTGGGCTGTAGGTCGCCTCTTCATCGGTTGGGCTCGTCGTGGGCTGGTAGGTTCCACCCTCGGCCACTACCGGCAGATCGCCGTACCCGCCGAAGCGCGTGCGCCGCTGCGTGCGGAAATCATTCAGCGGCACAATGTCCGTTGTGATTTTTCGCCATGAATCGAACTGAGGATGGTTGTATTCGCGAATCATGCGCCGCGTGATCGAGTCGCCCAGTACCTGGCCCCAGCTGGTGGAGTCAATGGCCTCGGTCAACGCGCTAACCGGCGAGTACTGGGTCGCCTCGCCCAGAATCTGGAACGGGAGCTGCCCATCAATGTAGGACAGGCTCTGACCGCTTATATCGAGGAACGCCTGTTTGATTGAGCGGTATGGCGTTACACCATCAATGGGCGCGCCTTCAAACAAGCCGTCAAGCGCTTTGCGTTGCTTATCGCGGACATCCTCGGTGATCTCGATACTTCCCGAACGCGGTTGTCCGCCGCCGGCAGCCTCAACGAGCTTTGCCGCCGTGGCGCGGTCGCGCTCAATGCGTTTCGCCAACTTGTCATGATCGAAGATCACCCCCTCAAAATCTTCGCGGATGCCAGCCTTGACCGGCTCCGGGAGTTTCGATTCGGACAACGTTTCCGCCAGCACCAACCGGCATTCCGACATCGCGATACGCTGCTCAAAACGCTGCTCGGCTTCGGTCAGCGCGCTATCGTCCAGCGGCGCTGGCGTCGGGGCGAGCTTCACTGCCTCTGCCGATGCCTTGGCAAGCTCAGCGGGCGCTTCGGTTGCCAGCTGGGTCATCTCCGCCTCAGTCAGCGTCTCGCCCCGACGCAGCCGGGCCAACAAGTCTTCCATGGTTCGTAAAATCCTTTCTTGGCCCGTGTCAATCGCGGCGACGAGCCCAATCAGCTCACCACCGGCACTTGGCCGCATTACAATGTCCACTGAATCAACAGCGGTAAAATCGTCTATGCGTCTCACCAGTCCCTCGGCGAGACGCCGGACTGTGCTTTTGTATTTGCCGTGTGGGACTACATGGGAGAAACCGAACGGGGTACGTCCGGTGCGCTGCGAGACGTCCCATGCGTGCAGGAACGTCTCGCGCAATTCAGGCTTGCCCTTGTTGATTTCGAAGGTCGCCTCAACGCCACGTGGATTGGGGGAGGGGTTGGTTATCCATCCGCCCACATCGCTAAACCCGCGATGTGCGGGCGAGTGGTCAGCGCCGCCGTAATATGCGGTGACGCCCTCGTATAGCCCGGCTCGCCTGTGTAGCACGTCGAGCGGGTACTCTGTCTTGTTTCTGGAAATGCCGGCCTGGATGACCTGCATGCGCCATTTCCAGCCCGCGCCATTGTCGGCAGACTCAAGCAACGCACCATCACTGAGGATGGTCACGACTTCGGCAACCGGCTCAACTGGTTCTGGTTGTGTGGTGTCTTTGTCTAACACAGAAAGAGCGCCTAACGTTAGACGCTCTGGGGCGTTCAATCATTGGGCGCTCTGAAGGGCACTCTGGGCTAGTATTGTCCGTAGTGTAGGTTATGGTTAGCGGCGTGTCAACTACGCCACCTGTTCTTCTTTCAGCGCGTCCGCTTCCTCCAGGATTTGATCTAAGCGGCGAACCGTTACATGCTGCTCGCCGTGGTGCCGGTCACGGTGAACGACGCACACATACCCCGCAATGATCTGTAGCTCAAAGATGGGCATATTGCACTCCTGGCAGCGCTCGATGTGCCGGTCAGTCATGATGGCGTACGCCGCTCCATAATCCACACGACGAGGCGACTCAGCAGGGCATTAAGGTAAAGCCGCACATAATACAGCGTCATGCGTGGCTATTCCGAATCGTCTCAGCGCTAGGCTCCGGACGCACCTCCTTGTACGCTGCCTGTGCCGCCGCCTTGCGCCCCTCCTCAACACCGGCCACATAACGAGCCAGCCGTTGCGCCCGTTCGCGCTTCGCCCGCGATCGTTCGAGATGCAAGCCGGCGAACACCAGGAGGTCGAAATACACAGCGAACGCGGATAGTGCGGCGATGATCGTGAGAAAGTAGGCAATGAGTGTCAAGGGCCTGTCCTCTCAAATGATACTCAGAGTCGGATCGACCGTAGCAGTGAAATCCATGACAAGTCGACACAAACAGCCCACCGTTTCGGACGCCGGTAGGCGCGAATCGAGCGGACCGGGCGCCGCATACCCATTGACACTAAACATCTCCTCCCACGGGATGGTTGTGCCGTCCAACGCCACATGCGCGGGGCGTGGCCGGTACTGCCCCGGCTTCGTCTTGCCAACCATCATCCCGGTCGCATGCACCCACATCTTCCGCGTGCCAGGCACGGACGCCGCGACCTCGTTGCCTCGCTTCTGATAACCCAAGGAAAACGCCCGGCCCACCTCGGTGCGAGCTATCATCTCGGCGCGTGTCGCCACCTTGCCAAACACCGACGGGCTATCCAGATTACGACCAATGTTTTTCACCAATTCGCTGAACGACCGGCCGCCTAGCGACGCCAGTTGCAATTCCGTATTCATCCATTCCAGGGCATCGGCGGACAAGCCCTTGATTAGCTCGGCGCTGTAGCCTTGCACGATGCTGAGCGTCTGGGTCGAGATGCCCACGGTACCGGTGCGCAGCCCGGCGGCGGCCAGCTCCGCGTCCACCACATCGTCGGAGATGTCCCACGCCAGTTGCTGGTAGCCACTGACCGTCGAAGCCAGTTGCGCCTCAAACTGCTGGGTCAACGTCTGTATCTCGATACGCAGCGCGCGGGTATCCGAGATCGTCAGGTCCGGCCGTTGCGCGATCCGCACCAGTACACGCTCGTGCAATTGGCCCAGCAGGTCGAGTACGCGGCGCACAGCGTCCGCATCGAGCTGTCCGGACTGGGCAACGAGCGCGTCAACACGCTCGGGGAACGTGACAGACATCTACGCTACCCGCTCCTTGTCGCGCTTGCCGTTCGCCATTGCGCGTTCGATCTCGTTTGCCACCCGCTCCGGGACATCACCCTCCTTCTCGCGCTGTTCGGTCTGATTCGCGATCCTCTCGGCTTCTTCATCCGGGTCAATGTCCGGTCCGAGCTGTTGGGCAATGGCGCTAAAGATGGCGCGCGCGGTGGCCTTACTGGTGTACTCCTGCTGCTCGGCAATGACCAGCGCCTGCGTCACCTGCACGACAGTGGCCGCCAGTTGCGTCATGTCCGTCGTATCCATATCCGGAGCCACCACCTCAAAAGCCAGACGCGGGTCTATCATCTCGCCGGTCCGCTTGCCGTCCGCATTCTCGACGGCTACCTGTGCCGGGAGCGCGCCGTGGATAACGGCCTGGTCGACCACGTAGCGCAGCACGTCGCTCATAACCTGCTGCCAGTCGCGTTGCAGCCGTGACAACATTTTGATCGTTGGGGTTTCCATCACCGCGCCCACTGCGCGATTCACATCGCCGCCCGATCCAAACCAGTGCTCGGGAACGCCAACACTCCCGAGGATCAGCGTGTTGAGAACCCAGCCCATCAGCTCGGTCGCATCGTACGAATTGAGTTGCGGCGCTAGTGCCTGGTACGTCACATTCTCATTGTGGATTCGCGCGCTACCGGGACGCGGCGCGGAATAGTTTGGGTCTTGCGCGTAGCCCTTGAGGTCGTCCGGAGTTGCGCCATTGATCGTCACATCCCAGACAAACGCCCGCACCATCTGCGCTCGATCCACCTCGGAAAACGCCATGGTATTGAGCGAGTCGAGAAAATCCGCCAGCGGGTAGAGCATTGAGATGCCGCGCAAACCGTCATCGTTGATCTTCAGAAACACACACTCGCCCTCAAGCCGACCGGACTCAGGCTGCTCGTTGATAACCGCCAGATTACGGCCCTCACGCTCGGTTGTCTCTGGCATGAGGATCACCGAGCGGACGATCTCCCAGTTGAGCGGGTCCGGACGCACCTCCTTGACCATGCGGCTGGGAATCATGCCCCAACGCACCGCGCCATCCACCTCGTTGACCCCGGCAGGCATGACGATCTCACCATCGCGCAGGCGCAGGCGAAACATCCTCGGGCCGCGTGCGTCCCAATCGTTCACCGGGTCGTCCCAATGATCGCGTAGTAATTTCTCAACCTCAGCATTACGGCACGTGATCTGTACTCCCTCGGCAAAGACGAAATCTGTCAAGAGGTCCATGATGCGTTTAGCAACCGGGTTGGAGCGGTCCAGATGCGCGGCGATTTTGAGCATCCTGTCGTGCTGATGCTGTGGCAGGTCGGATGTAGCCCGGCTGGTAAGCGGCCGATACAGGTAGTCGTCGCTATCAATCATGATCGATTCGGCCAGCGGTGCAAACCCGAACCAGCCCCTGATGGTGTCCCATGTACTCATGTCCAGAGTGCTCCTGTCCTGCTAGGCGCGTAGGTGTCACGGGTATCCGAGGAAATAGCAACCGACGCGGCGGGTGGCACGCTTGCCGCCTGCCATGCCAGCGCCAGCGCCATCACGCAATCGTCATGTTGTCCTCGGGGCGCGTTGTAACGCAACAAACCGGACGGCAATCGTTCGGATTCGTAGGCCTGCAATTCGTTGATGAGGATCGGGTCATTGACTATTTTTAGGTCGCCCCGCTCAAACGCCAGCGCCAGCGCGTCAATGGCCACAGCTTTGGTTGCGTTCGTCGTCTGGAACGGAATCATGTGTATCCCCGAACGTTGAAGCTGCTCGATAAGTGGCTCGCCGATGCTGTTGCGCTCGGGGATAACAACGGACGGGTTAAAGCGGCTATGCAGCGCCGAGAGACGCCCTAACTGAATCTGGTAGTCGATCTGGTTGAACCGATCCATGTAGACCAGCTCGCGTGTGTTCACGTCTATCACCGCGATAACCGTCCAGTCCTGCGTTTTGCCCCAATCAACGCCGAACACGTACTGGTGCCCTGGCAAAGGCGCTTCCTGTGGCTCGGCGGTAGCAGCCTCCCGCACCCGGCGGAAGACTCCCGCACCATCTTCGATAAATACCGCCATGTACTCCTGTAGGTAGGCACGTTCGGGTAGTTCAAGACGCGCCGCCTCAATCTCAGCAGGATTGATGAACGGGTTTGCGGCTGTTGTCATAGACCAGCTCATCCACTCAGGGTAGGTGTTGTCCTGGCCACGCTGGTAGAGCGTCCAGTAATAATTACGGCCCCTGGGTGTGGACAGGAACCACGCATCACCCTCATAGTCGGTCAGAGTTGGCCGGAGAACTTCAGTCCACGCCTGTTCCAGTGCGCGGATCATGGCCGCCTCGTCGATGACCACCCGCTTGTACCGGCGGCCGCGAGCCACGTCCGGCGTATCCAACGACCAGAAGTCGATCTGGCCGCCGGTTAGCAGCTCAATGCGCTTGTCTTGTTCGGAGATCGTCCTGATAATTGGCCGCAGGATGCGCTTGGCATCCCGCCAGACTTCGGACAGCATTTTATATGTCGGACTGAACCAACCCACTGGGTAGCCTTGCAACATCTGCTCTACGGCGCGGTCAATGCCGAGCGTGGTTTTTCCTGCTCTTCGGCCTAAGTTCACAACATTGAATCTGCGAGATTCCGCAATGACCCGCCTCTGCCCAGCGTGCGGATTGGGCAGGTTAATCGTCAACGTTGTCATACACCACCCGTATCGTTATGTCGCCAGCATGCTCGATGTGGTCGCTATAGCCACGGTTCTTGGCTTGAGTCTTGAGGTAGAACTGAATAGACCACGGTTCGCCTTTCTGGATCGCCTGCGCCAGTTTCAGCTCGGCAGTATCGCCCATCTTGCCGCGTTCGGCTTCGAGTATCGCGCGTACGGACGGCTTGTCTGCTATGCGCTTCTTGATAGTATCTGGCTTGCACCCAAGCCGCGCTGCGGCAACGTACACCATGCCTTTGGTGGCAATGAGGGCGTCGGTGATTTGTTTATCTGTGTAACTAGGCATCACAAACCGCCACTACCGCCGCTTTGATGATCTGACACAAGCAGCGGTGTGAGCCCCATACCTGACATACGCTCCAACGCGACGGCGACATATTTGGGTTCGATCTCCATGCCGTAGCAGACGCGGCCGGTTTGCTCGGCGGCCACCATCGTTGTGCCGGAGCCGAGGAAGGGGTCGTACACGCTCGCACCCTCAGGACACACACGCCGAACAAGGTCACTAATGACGGTCATCGGCTTGATACTTCCGTGCCATCCGGCGATATCGACCTTGTTCGCGTTATCCCAATTAGCGGTGTAGCAGTCGTGGGCAAAAGGGTGAATGTCCACCCATTGTCCTGTTCCAACTGTTGACACTAAAATGGCTTCGCTTTTCAGAATCCAACCCCTCCAGGGGAACGTAATATCGTTTGGCTTGTACATCCAAAGCATGCGTTCAAAATGATGAGCATAAGAACGGATAGCGTCTAACCATTCAGGGAACATGCGACTCGACTGAAACGCAACAATCACCGCGTTCTCAACGGGTAGATTGCGAACAACGCCCTCGAATAGGACATGGAGACCTTCAGGGTCGTCGTTCGGTACTCCATCACGGTTTATGCCGTAAGGCGGGTCAGTAACGACAGCATCCGCCTTTGCACCGTCCATCAACCGCGCCACGTCCTCCGCGCTCGTGCTATCGCCACACAACAGCCGGTGCGCCTTGCCGGACACGGTTAACGATGGTATCTCCCACAGCTGGCCCACAACGCAGCCCCACGCCTCACGCAGTTCGTCGGCGCGATCGACCTGTGCGCCAGGGTCTTCGACCTTCTCTGGTTCGCTATACAGACCGTTAGCCTCTGCCAGCTCCGCAAGCATCTGCTGTACCGCCGCGTCGCCGGTCGAGATGTCCCTGAGCAATTCATCCAGCTTCGCGGTGTCCGTTGCGGCCATAGCGGACAACGGGTCAAGCGTCGCCAGAATCAACGCCTCTTCGGCCTCGTCGAGGTCAACATAGGTGACAGGTATCGTCGGCTCGTTGCGTTGCAGGGCAAGGGAGACTCTGAGGTGACCGTCAATAAGTGCCTGGTTGCGCTGATTAACGATGACACGCTGCACCCAGCCGACCTCGTTCAGCACGCCGGCTAATGCGTCTTGTTGCGCCTTGGGATGGATGCGCCAGTTCCGGGCGTTGGCCATGAGCTGGTCCGGCGCTTCTTCGCCTTCGCCTGTGATGCGGTTTTGCCATACTGCTAGTGCCATGCCGCTCAATCCAGATTCTTAACCACGCGAAAATGCCCGGCGGCGATGTGCTTCCACATTGCAAAACAGCCGGGCAACCCCATACAGGATAGATTATGTCAGTTAAGTGTACATCTATGCCCTATCACGCTGCCAATCGTAGCGGCCACCAGAGACGCTTATGGCAGTGTCCGCACTCCATGCGCATCCTGCCCTGTTCGACGTAGACACGCACGCCATCCAGCGGGTAGACGCCAGTCGGGGTGGCACGCGCTAAGGGCTCTCCACACTGCCGGCACGTCAACAGTTTCGGCGTGTCGTCAGGCCGCTCCACAACGCCTCCTCAGTCTCACCTACTCTCGTCATCGGCACGGTCTTCCAGGCTGTCCCATTCCACCTGCTCCGACAGAATGTCAATTTGTCCAAGATACCGAAACCCATCCTTTTCAGTGCCACGAATAACGATATTGCCGGTTGCCGTCCCCGCATGGACACGATACTCGTCGGGGATATCCTGCAATAGCGTCCTCAACTGACCGGCACTCATGTCCTTCCACCAAAACGCATCAAACCGGGCTGCCATATTCTCCCTATCCCTTCTCCCGTTCGGCGAGCATGTCAAGCGCCAATTCGAAGCGCGCAATCAAGAGCAACACCTCACTCGGGTCTATCCTCCCCTTGAGCGTCTTGCGTGTCATGTCCGCACACGTTCCGTAACCATCCCGTACGAATTCCTCAATATCTTTCGCACTCACATTAGCCAAAATCGTTGTAGAGTCCGTAGCATTCACACTCCCACCCGTCCTTTCTCCCCAAGTCGCTCCCGGCGCACCTGGGCGTACTCACTCGTCATGTCAGCCTCTAACCGCCGGAGCTCCGCCACAAGACTTGCCAGTTGCGTCCAGCCGAGGGCGTCGTCATTCAGAGCCGTATAGATTGCCTGGCGGCGTGTGGCGAGGCTGTGGATGCGTGGCGGGTTACTCAACATATGCGACTCGCTGATTCATTGCGACCTCCAGAAAAAACTCCCTGAACCTTTCGGCCTCATCCTCATCCCGAAAATAGGCAACCGGGCGGGCGTATCCTGGACGAACGCGCATCAGCGCCGTGCTCTTGCGGCCCGGCACACTGCCGATTTCGTAGCCCCACTCCCCGAGATGGTCGTGTTTGGTGATCCGGTTGTAATGCCCTTCGGTATCGTCACTCACGCCCACGGCCTCTCATCATCCTGCCCTGATAGCAGCGCCAATATGTCGTCCTGATCCTCAATTGCCCATGGTTCGACTGAGATGACCGTGCCCTCGCCTCCGGGAACACCGCCGACTGACACGACCTCGATTGACGCAAACACCACCTGCTGGTCGTCACGGTACGCAATCGCGTTGAGTCCATCCTCACAGGCTTTCAGCACATTCGACACATCCCAGCGGCGCTTCTCCGGCGCGTTCAGCATCACGACCACCGTCACGCGCACGGGACCATCGACCGGCACAGCCCCGGCCTCTTTCGCGGCCCAGCCGACGGCGGCCTTGAATGCCAGGTAACGGTCCATTGCGGCGCGTTTAGGATGGTCGCGCACGAACTTGCCGCGACCTGTCATTCTGACTGCCGGGGCCGGTGGCCCAAACACCGCGAAACGTAATTGGCTACTGCTCTTCATAACGCCATCCATTCGTGGTCCATAAACCAGTAGGCCTGCCGTGGGTATTCCGGGTTATCCTCCGCCGAAAACACTATCCCAGCGCCACGGCGGCCATCCTTAACGGGCCTGCTGAGGTACTTGATAATCCCGATCTTGCCGTGGAACTCCGTGTTTATGGCAGTGATGCGGACGCGGGAGCCGACAGCCAGCGGAGTCTCGGTCTTCTGGTTCATGGCGTTGATTCTCCTAGCCCGACCAGCATCACCCGGCCGCCGGTCACGATAACGGTACAGGCCATCCCAGTAGGAATCATCCCGGCAGCGGCGTACAGACCAACGCGCTCCACGTCCGACAGTTGCAGCGCGGAGGCGATGCCGGTGACCATCTCGCGAGCGTCAATCAACCCGTAGCCCTCATCATCCTCTAAGTCCAGTTTGAAGACCTCCCGCAGTGCGTTCATCAACCGCATAATGCGCAGTTCCTTGTGAAGGATCACCTCACGTAACCGATCGTTTTCCTCTGTCATGGCGCTCATTCTCCGGCCTCCTCATTCAGGGCGGCGCGGGCGAGTTCGGCAATCAACCCGTAGCCCTCGTCATCCTCTAAGTCCAGTTGGCCGATCTCTCGCAGTACGTCACTCAACCGCATAATGCGGCGATCCTTGTGACGGTGCGTCTTACGTAACCGATCGACTCTGGCCTGTGCATCGGCCAGCATGGTGTGCAGACGGTTGACCTCACCTAGCAGCCAGTACAAATCGTCCTTGCCCAGCAGCGAGACGATTCCGTCTCCACGGTTTGCTAACTGTTTGCATATGGCTGCCAGCCGTTTTGTACGGTCTGTGGCGGCATGGTTTATCATGCTGTCTCCTTGCGGGTAAAGCGCCGTAATCGTCGCGCGAGAATGCTGCCGGTCAGTGTTGGGTTGTCCGGTTTTGCCGCGTAACAGACGGTCAACGTCTGGGCTGGATACGTCACCGTGACACAGTACAGGCCGTCACGTACGTGCATGGCAAAGGTTGGCGCGGTGATGGTGGCTGGGAGGGTCAGTGGCGCGGTCATGAAGCTGCCTCCATAATCCACAACGTCTGTTGCGCGTTGCGCTTGATAGCCATGTCGAGATAGTCGGCGTTGATGTCGATACCGATGGCCTTACGTCCGTGCTTGCGCGCAACCAGTGCGGCCGTCCCCGAGCCTATAAACGGGTCGAGAACGGTGTCACCCTCACGGCTGCCGGCCAGGATGCACGGCTCGACCAATTTGGGAGGAAACGTTGCGAAGTGGGATGTTTTCTCGGTCTGTATGCGGTAAAATTGACACGTACATGGATTGGAGTCATACGATGTTTCAGTGCCATCAGTGCAGTCGGGTGTTTGAACCGAAATACAAGAGTCGGAACAAGCCTGCTCCAAAGTACTGCTCACGTGCATGTTCCCATCAAGCGCAGCGTACTCGTGTTGTGTTGACGTGTGCCCAGTGTGACCAAGACTTTGAGCGGAAGGCATACATGGCTGACTGGTCAAAAGACCGTGGCCCGTTTTGCTCATTTGATTGCTACGGCCAGTGGCAGGCGGTAAACACTCGTAGTGAAGCGAATCCGAATTGGGTTCCACAAAGCTCGGCTCGTGGTGCTGCGCAATGGCAGCGCGTTCGGCTTGCCGCTCTTGAACGTGACGGTCACGCATGTCAAGAATGCCGCTCAGATCATCGGCTACACGTTCATCACGAAACACCGTGGGAACCGAATCAGGAAGATCCGCATGGACTGGACAATCTGGTGACGTTATGCGCATCGTGTCACCGAAAACGTCACCGCTTACCACAGGGACCAGACGGGAAGTTTCTTTCCAATCACTAAACGGCTGCGTGGCGATTGTCCAGACGGTGCGGCGATTGCGGGTGCCGGTCCCAGCAGTGCGGCTGTCGATGCCTGCTTCCTGCCGGTCAGTGATGGACTTTGCGTGCCATGCGACGCGGGATGGGTCACTGAACGACCGGCCGCGCAGCAGACCCAAGTCCAGTCCACTATCTGCGCGCTCGCTAATCGCCGCCGCATCGTAGTAATACCGCGCCTGCTTGGTCAGCAGAAAAAGGTACTCGTGCGACTTCGTGGGCCGGTCCGTGACCGACTCCGGCATCGGGTTCGGCTTCGCCCAGATTATGTCCGAACGCAGCCACCAGCCGTCGGCCTGCAACGCGAAGGCGACGCGCCACGGGATGCCAACCATGTCTTTGGGTTTGAGGCCGAGTTCGGTTGATGATGGCTTTTGGAGAAGCATTCCCTTCGCCGCGTCGAGTTTCGGCTTGCCGCCATCAACGAACCCGTGTCCGCCATCCCGCTTCTCGCCTCCTCCATTCCAGTACGAGTCGCCGAGATTGAGGAAGACCACGCCGTCGTCTTGAAGGACCCTGCGCACCTCGCGGAACACGGCGACCATGGTGGCGACGTAGAGTTCGGGGGTGGGTTCTAAGCCGAGTTGACCGGGCGTCAAATAATCCCGCAACATCCAGTACGGCGGCGACGTAACACACATCTGTACGGACTCGTCCGGCAGATTTCGGAGTCCTGCGAGTACATCGCAGTGATAGAGCGTCATACCCGCGTCATGGTGATACGGCGTCATGTCGTGTGCCATCATGCTGCCACCAACCGCGCAACATCATAGCCAACCGTCACCAGCCAGTCATCCAACCCGCTCTCAATCTGGCCAGCAACAATCAGCACGTACTCGGCATCCAGGGTTGTATTGCCATTGACGAGGACGTTTCGTGCCTCGGTTTGCATCAGACCAAGCATGCGTGTCGCTGTTTTTATGCTGGTGTTGGCGACGGCGAGCATAGCTTCCAGGTCGAGCACACGTTGTTCAAGCTCATGTTTTGGCATCGGCTCGTCTACCCTACCAGCAGCGGCACATAGGGCCCGTGGTCCACAACCCAGCGCAACAGCCATCCGGCGTATCGTTGCCACGGCAGGCGGTGGAAACGCATTGTTTTCGATTTTGCAAATATACGTGAAATGAATACCTGATGCCTCGGCAAGTTCGCGGAGTGTCAATCCAGCGGCGTTGCGCTGTGCACGTAGTACCCCCCCAAATGTGGTCGCGTTGTCGTCGCGGATAGGCCGGGTTGTCATACTCATGTCGTGTGCCTTTCTAGGCTGTCACCAACCGCGCAACGTCGCCGATCGTGCTGAATCCCGCCGCCGGTTTGGTGCGTTCGTCAATCGCTGGCTCGAGGCCTCTGAGTTCTCTTGAAAACCGATAGAGTTGGTCCATGTCAGTCGACCCGTCTGCATCACGAAACGGCGCATGCAACGCCGAGACATCCGCCCGCCTGCCAGTATCAAAACCCTCCGGCACAACGCCGCCATAACGTGCGATGCTTGCCGATTCCGTCAGCGGATTAAACTTGCCCTCGTAGGAGCAGCCTGGGCAAGCAATCAGTCCATGGTGCAAACCGTTGCGTAACCAACGCGCGCCCAGGCAGTGACCACAAACCAGCCCGCCGTTAGACTCGCGTCCGGTCGTCAGCCGGGCGGCGCGCTGGTGTGACTCACGCTCGGCGGCGCACTCGGCAATCACGCCAGAAAGCCGGGCGATGGTTGGGAACCATTCGTCGGTCCAGAGAATGCGGTCGCAACCCTCGATAAAGTCAGCCTCGTCGTGCGTCGCGAGCATGCGCTGGTAGGTTTGTGCCATGAGATTCGACTCCGGGTCCGAGAGATTTCGTTTTGGCATGCTGGTCGATAACTCGCCCATTTTGCGCGTGAATGTCGTCTGTGGTACTGGCATCCTGGCCTCCTTGCCGAATCAGTGCACGCATAAACGGATCGCGGATAGAGTCGATGTCGGGTGGTGAGGCACGAGCTGCTACAGTTGCACGCCTTGATCCCGTAGTACCCCAATGCTGAGATAAGGCTTTGGGCGAAATGTCGTCGTACTTGGCATTGATGCGCTGCCACTCACCCGGCACGTCTTCAGGCATTGCGCCAACCTCCCGTAACTCAGCTGCCGCAATGCCGACTAGCGACGCCTGCCCCCTGGTTAACAAACCGGGCCGGTAGGGTTCGCCCTTCCACGCCTCAGCGATGGCGTTGAAAAGTGGGTCTTGTGGTTTTTCTTTTCGCCTCGCAACCGAGGCACTCGGTTCTGATGGTTCCTTGATTGGTTCAACTGACTGGTTACTGATGGTTATGGGTGACATAGCTATGTCAGGGGTAGCGGACAAAATGTCAGGGGTAGGGGTGACATTTTGGCAGGGGTGGCCTGACATTTTGGCAGGGGTAAGGGGTGACATAGCTATGTCAGGGGTATTAATGGAAGAAGCACCTTTACCCCCTGTCATTTTGTCAGGGGTAAATGCTGCCTTGCCCGGCGCATTATCGAGCTTCAACCACGTCTCTGAACTGCGTCCGTCACGCTGGTTCTGGAAGATGGTCCCACCCTCTATGAGGCCGTCAACCAGGCGGCGAATCTGACGTTCACTGTAGCCTGTCTTGTGAGCAAGCTTCGGCGCACTGGGCCAGCAGTACCCGTCATCGTCCGCGTAGTCGGCCAACGCCATCAGTACCCATAACTGGTTGTGTGGGAGGTCCAGTGACCAGACTTTACTCATCTGCTTGACGCTCATGTGGCATAACCTTTGTAATCTGGCGTCGATACACGAGCGCGGCGGATAGTGGTCCGCCGCGCATCCTTTTGTCTAAACCTCGGCCAACTCCTGCTCAGTCTCGACGCCTACCGCATCCTTCCCCTCAATCAGCTCCTTCAATAAGGCCGCGTAGTCGGTGGCCTCGGCCTTACTGAGCCAGATGTAGTCCGCTTTTTCGTACCGCAGCACCGCGTCCTCGCTCATCTGCTCAAACTCGATGCCGGCCTGTGTAGCCAACTCCTCCAGACGCAAGATGGCGTTGTCAGACAGGCGCTGTCGTTCCGGTTTCGGTGTGTCGGTGATTTCACCTGTCTCGGCGTCTACTACGGGCGCTGGCTCGCGTTGCGGGGCAACCTCTTTGAGGACCGCTAGATGTTTCCGGAAATGCTGGTCTTTGGCGTGATCGTGGTCATACTCCACCGTCTGCTGCTGCCCCGTGCCCGTGTTGCTTGCTTGTCCCATCTCGTCTGAGGTTAAGAGTCCTGATAGTTCCTGAGGAAATGCTCGCCGTAGGGCCAAACTTTCTGCGCACTTAGCAATCATCAGGTCCGGCATCTTGCCCCAGAGATTTTGTGCGGAACCATCCTGGTTTTTCTGCGCGTAACTCTCGTAGCGTGCCACTGACCAGAGTGGTTCGCGCCAGTCGCTGCGCAACACCCCAACCTTTGCGGCCGCAGGCGGATCATCCGCCAACCAGACCTCGACCCACTTGCCATCTTTCCCACACCAGAAAGGCCCGAGCTGTCCGGCATAGACCCGCTCGCCGTCAACCTTGACGCGTGAGGCAATGACTCGAAAGCCATCAATGCTGGTCTGGATCGTCATGACCTTGCGACCAGCCTGCTTGGTGTAGCGGCTCACCGCGTAGATTTGCTTGGCTATCGGGTCGAGCCCTGTGCGCTCACAGGTGGCGATGAATAGCTGTAGCTCCAAGTCATCGCAGTCCTTTGCTACTGTGCGCTTGATAAGGTCAACCTGTTCGCGGTCGTAACCACTGCTATGGCCCATCTCGGATGGTGAGATCGTTGCTACCGCATTGTTGTTGGTACTCATTGGACTGTCCCTCCCCGTCGTGCTTGTACAGCTGCCTTGACGGCCTCTGCGACCGCAGCCGGTGGCCGCTGGTGCATGCCGAGCTTCTCGATCCGTGCCATTTCGATGCCTGTGTAGTTGACTCCGGTTAGCGCCGGCAGTAGCGCCAAGCCCGCGTCAATCAGGGATTGATTTGTATAGCTGCGCTGTGCCGCTGTTTCGTTTGTTAGCTTCTTCATCCTGTCCCTCCCTTCGGAGTCCATGCCATAATCAGTACAAGCGAATCAATCAGTGCGCTGGCCTCTGCTCTGCTCAGTCTCTGCAACGGCCCGCCAAAGCGACGCCGCGCCGCCAGCTGTGCGTCCATGCCAGTCTCGCGCGCCAGTCTGTCTATGCGCGCGAGCTGATTGCGGGTGATGCCAGCGGAGCGAGACGGCCGGCCGATGCTTGCGGTCATGCTGTCTCCTCCTCCGGCGATGTGCTGGCTATCTCGGCCGCTATGAGAGCGTCAAAAATCTTGTCCAGTTCGTTTCGCAAGTTGTCGAGATACGCTCGGTCCTCTCGGTCCGAACTTGCGAATATCGTGGTGTCAGGGTAGAGGCAATAAACCGCTCTTTGCACGATACTCAGCACGTTGCGTAGGGCATGCCCGTGAGCGTTGGCCAGTAACGCGAGTCGCGCGTGTTCGGCGATGTGGTCGGCTTCAGTCCATGGCATGCTATTTCCCTTCCCCTAGAGCCGCATCAATAATGGCTAGCGTCTTTGTCTCGTCTATGTGCCATCTCAGCTCCGGAGCGGCGCCATCGGCTGCGAACAGGCCGTTCAGGGTTACGAGGGCGTGCCTCGCGACTCTCAATGCCGCGCGTTCAGCCAAGCGTGGATTAATTTCCTCGAAAACATTCAGCAGATCGTATTCTTCCTGCGTGATGTGCCCGTTCTCTTGTAGCCGGTGGTGTAATGCAACGATTCGTTCAAGCCTCATCTATTTCCCTCTCTCAAGCCAGTGGATTATGCGGGCCAGTAGCCCTGTCACATGCAGCAGCAGGCACACAACATAGGTCACAACCGAGGCCACCTGCAGCACGATGAGGTACGTCGCGATTGTGACAAGAGTTGTGTCACTCATGACCGTGCCGCCAGTGCATGGCCATCGTTCGCCAGGCTCTCGCCAGCAACCACAGCGGTGTTCACCAGATCGATCAAAAAATCCGTTTGTTGGTCGTACCCTTTTGCGCGGTAACGATGCCCGATTTGCATCGCTCCTATCGCTGTCGAGAGAGGCATCCTTCCAGCCATCCAGGCAATCAGGACGCACAGGTCCTCACAGCTAATCTGGATACATTCGTCGTGCTCAATCTCAATCGTTGTGTCGCTCATCGCACCAGCTCCATGTCCTCATATTCCAGTCCGCCAGTAATCTCCCCACGGTCGACGGCCGATCGAAACCAAACCAGATATGCCTCATACTCGCTGTCAACAGGCGGGCAGATGCATTCCTGTTCGGGCCGCAGGCACGTAAAGCAGGGGCGATCGTCGGGTGCGGCGCCAGCCATCAGGCTAAAGCTCATGTCGTCACCAGCAGGTCGAGTAGCGGGTCAGTTGTCCCTGGTGCAACTGACCAATCCACCAATGGACGGGTCAGAGCTGCAATAAGGTCCTCGTTGCGGACCTCACACTGTCCGCGGGCATTCAGCCGTCGTCTGAAGGACTGCATGTCCCATTGCCCCATGGGCGTACACAGGACATAGCGTTCGCCCCATTTTTTCGGGCTCCACAGTAACAACGTGATGAGTCCCTCGCGCATTGCATCCGTGTCCCGCCAGTCGGTGCGGATGATGTTGGTGAGCGTCTCGACAGTCTGCGCGAGGATCACGCCATCTGCCGTCACATAGTCGTTTAGCGGTTTAGCCATCTATGACCTCCTTGTAAGCCTCGCCGCGCCGCATCCGGCGGTACGTGACATGCACAGCACCGCGACCGTGTAGCTCCCAATAGCGCCCCATCAGCGCCGTCACGTCGGCGGGGTCAACGCCCTCGGCCAGCAGCTCGCCGGTGGCGGCCAGTGTGAACGTCACCGACCGGCGTGATGCTCGCGGTTGCCGGGTGGCTCCTTTTGGGAACGGGTGGATGATGCGGCTCATGACGCGGCCTCTGCGTTGTTGTCCACGTACACAAGCAGGTCGTCGAGGGCGCTTGAAAACATGTCTACACGGTTTCTGTAGATATGCAGGCCGTGGCTATAGACAAATACCCACTGGATGTCATCACTGCGCTGGTTTTCCGGTCTGTCCTTCTCGTAGTAGGTCAGGCCATACAGTCCCTCATCGTCCTGGGCGGCCCCTAACATGAATTCCCGGCCCCGATAGGTGACATACACAACGTCCGTACCCGTCATGACCGCCCCACTCTCTGTCCGGGCCGGTCGAAACGGGCGAACCATGTCGTGTCGATGCGGTGCTGGAGTTCGTTCCATCCTCCACGGCCCGCCGGCGTGCGTGCCCTGCGAACGTTGTCCTGCAACTGCTCCCACAACACATCGGTGAGCGCGGCGACCTGTGTTTCGAGTTCGCTCATGCGTTCGTCCTCGCTCATGAGTAGGCCTCGCCATCTGCCAGCTCCGCGAGAATCTGCCCATGGCAGGGTAACGGCGCACAAAAACACCCTAACGTCTTGCCCTGGAGTGTGTGGATAACAGCCATCAGCTCCGGCGTGTTGAGTACGTAGTCACGGTATTTGGCGATGACCTCATCGCGGTTTCCGTCGCGGCCGATAACGTACGGGTTGCCCCAGCGCGATGGTCGGCCGATGTAGATATCCGGCTGGCCATGCGTCTTGATGTTGATGACGCGGGTGCGTTTAAACGTTGTTGCTGTCATGCCTGGCCTCCACTGATCTCAATCAGCGCCTGCCGGACGCCTTCCGCCTCACCCATCAGCCGCCTGTAGTCGGCATACCGCTCGGCGCGTTCGGCTGCGTCCTCAACGCGCCGCACACGTCCCAGGGCGGCCGTCACTGCGTCGTTCTTGACAGCCATCAGGCTTTCAATGCGGGCTACGGCCTGTGGCAGCGTGCTGGGATAGGTGGTCCGCATAGCCTTTCGCACAGTGGCTCCCAACGCGGCGTCCTCCGCCGCCAGCATGCCCTCAAGCCATGTCACGGCCTCTGCCTGTGTGGTTGGCAGGGCTCGTAGCCGTGCGATGGCAATTGCGCTGATGTTGCTATCTTTGGTACTATCCATTTGATTCATCTCGTTCCTAGATCAGCCCGAGGCCCGTTAGCGCGGGCTTCAGGCAATTTCCGGTTCAAACTCGGTCGACCGTGGGTAGTTCTTACTCAGCGCCAGGATCGGCGTCAAATCCCGCTCAAGCTCGCGTCCCATCCTCAGTGCGTGCGGTGTCAGTTCGCCGGCGTCTTCAACTGTGCGTCCAATCCGGCGACTGATGTCGAGCCGTTCGGTGTCGCTGCGCAAACGCTGAATGCCGAGCAGCAGTACGTTCTCATCACGGCTGATTGCGCCGTCACGGGTTGCCAGGCTGTACGCCTGTGCGTACAAATCCATCGTCAGCTCGGCCATGCGGGTCGTGATGGGTGTCAAGCGGGCCATGTCTCCTCCAATCTGGTGCGGGTATATACGCAACGGCACAAACGCCGTTACACTGGAATCGGGCGGGCGACTTTGGGGGATAACCCGCCCGTACGAACATCTCATCGTGCATGGTCTCGATCGATAGTTTGTCCTCTCGGTATCGGGCAAGTCGCACTCTGTGGCTCACGGCCACGACTGAGGCTCAGGATCATCGCGGGAGAACGCCAACGATGACTCGGGGCCTCAGTCGTGGCGGTGACGCGCGGGGGCACGTCACCGTGGCGCGGGGTTAGTCGAGAGGCGAGTACGGAAAACGGAAGGATGATCATGTTCATGCCGCCACGTTCCGGGATTTGTCCAGCGGCAACCGGCTTACGTTTCGGGACAGCCAATCGGCGACATGCTCGGGGAGGAAGCGCATCTGCTGGTCAAGCCGCAGACAATCCAGGTGCATGCGGTGGTCGGGAGGAAGGGCCGTCCAGTTGCGCACAGTATTTACGTGTATGCCCAGGTCGTCCGCGAGCTCGCGTGTGGTCCACACCCGCCGCGACTCGGCAAAGGCAACGACGCCGGGCGCGGGCTCGGCCTGTTGTGCCTCAAGCGCCGTGATGCGTTCGTGCAGCGCGTCGAGCTGGTCGACCAGCCGGTCAAACACACTGTTTGCGTCGGCGCGCAGGTCGTGGCTGGTGGTGACAGCACTGTCAGGATTACTGACAGCCTGCACAGGGAAAGCCGCGTACGTACTACGTATACTGGGGCTAATGAGGGTCTTAACGATCATGCCGCCACCCGATCCTCTTGCAGCCAGTGCAGAGGGATGCCGAGTGCGATGGCAGCTTTCACCGCGAATTTCTCGGTCATAGGCATCGAGCCGGAAAGGACGCGGCTCACGTGTTCAATCGAATATTCGGTTTGCTTTGCGAGCCAGTCTTTGCGGCGCCCCTGGACTTCCAGAATCTCTCTGAGGCGCTGGCGGTCGTATGTCATCTTGTCCCCTTTTTGAAGTCAAATGATCCCATATGATGAGTGTAACTGAAGTCAAATGAATAGTCAAGCGTTTTTGATAGATTCCCCTTATAGTGGGTTGATGACTGAACTCACTTTCGGGGAATGGCTGGAAGATCAATACAAGTCGCGGGGTTGGTTACAGCAGGAATTTGCTGCTAACGCCGGCTTAAAATCCACTGCGATAAGTAATTGGGTGAATGGTCGCGGCACTCCAGAAGAGGCCAACTGCGACAAGATCGCGGTCGCCCTTGGTATCGACCGCAACGAGGTGCGCCGCCGCGCCGGTCGACGCGAGGTAACGATCATCACTCCTGCCCCGCCGCCTGATACGTACTGGAACACTCAAACTGGAAAACGAGAATTAGTACACCCCGCTGGAGCGCCGGATGTGGTGGACGAAGCGGATAATCCGCTCCTCGAATACGCCTTGGAAAGCGGGCATAAGATCACGCCGGAGAAGCAGCGTATCGCGATCAGAATGCTGAGGGCACTAGAACAGGAAGACGACGAGAGGTAGCGCATGGGGGCTGTGACGAACGGGGTGGTGGAACGCGCTCGGACAAAGTACGGGGTGTACTGGTTTGATGAGTGGGAGCTGTTTGCTCAGCGTCTCGGTATCCGGGTCATCCGGGGGAACCTCCCGCTTGGACGAGCCGCCGCCTTACTGGACGGCAAGCTGTTTATTCAGGCAGGGTTGCCGTTTGTTATTGAATGCCTCTCTGCATGGCACGAAATCGGCCATCGTTTCGTACAGAAGGGCAATAACTATTGGTGGTCTACGCGCCCACAAGGCCACGTCACTGTGGCTAAATTCGAGCGACAGGCGACCGAGTTTGCGGAGTTGTTTCCAGATTGGGGTGAGTGATGCGCTGGCTATTGATTGCGGTGTTACTGGCAGGGCTGATCGCCGCGTGCGGCAGCAAAGATCAAAGCGCGGCGAATGATGACAGCATCGCAACGCAAGTTGCCGCCGGAGTCGCCGCGACGATCGAAGCGCGTGGTGTGCCAACGTCCTCGGTTGCCGCAGCGAATACAGTGGATTCACAAGAGAGCTACCGTATCCAATATCGTGTCATTATCACGAAGAACAAGAACATGAGCGTGACTTACCGCAACGGTCAAGGCGGCACCCAGCAAGAGGATTTCAAGGGGGATAACTGGATAAATAACACGTGGACTGAGTACGTCACGATGGGTCCAGGCGACGTGGCATCCATCTCAGCACAGAACGGCAGCGAAGATGGCACGGTCACATGCGAGATTTACCTCGACGGCAGACTTTGGAAAACGGCAGAGTCATCCGGCGGATATACCATCGCGAGTTGCTCCGGCAGCGTGGGCGGCGGCTGATGGCCAAACCGAAGGGTAACGTGTACGCCATAACCGCCACGTCCTGGCGTGTGAAATTTCCGCGCGGCAAAGACCCCGTGACCGGCAAGTACATCCCCATCCAGGAAACCTATCCCACCGAAGACACAGCCTGGGCGCGCCTCAACAAACTGAGGGTCGAGCAGGCCGAGGGCACGCTGATCGCGCCGTCTAAGATCACGGTCGCGCAGTTTGCCGAACGCTGGCTGGACGCGAAACGCGGCGACGTGAAGCCAAGCGCCATGCGCAACTATCGCAACGCTCTCAAGTCGATTGTGGCCTACATGGGGCACGTGCCGCTGGCGAAGGTAGACGCGCCGCTTATTCTGGCGTGGAAAGCCGAACGGTTGACGGGGGCGCGCCTCAACGCCGACCAGCGCCACCGTGACCACGGCCCGTATCACCCAAACACCGTCCGGCTCCACCAGACGATCCTCAATATGATGCTCGGCGATGCGGTGGCGTGGATGATGCTCCCGGCGCATCCTGGCCAGGGCGTCGAGCTACCCGCCCACATTGAGCCGGAGTACACGGTTTGGACTCGCACGCAGATCGAGATGTTCCTGGCGCACTGCGAGACGCACAGGGACGGCGCGTTCTGGCGGCTCATGCTCACCACCGGCCTGCGTATCGGCGAGATGGTCGCCCTCAGCTGGGATGACCTCTTCAGTAACAAACTCACCGTGCGTGAGGGTGAGTCGCGTGATGAGGACGGGCGCATTATTGTCGGCTCGCCCAAGAGCCGCTACGGACGGCGCACGTTGACGTTATCGAAGGCGACACTTGTCACGCTCCAGACGTATCGCCAGAACCAGCGCGTCTACCGCGAACGGGTCGGCGACTGGTGGAACGATGCCGACTGGATGTTTCCGTCAGAGCGGGGCGCCCGGCAACGCGCCGCAACCATGCGGGTGAAGTTCCCGAAGATATGCCGGGAGGCTGGTGTGCCCATCGTGCGCCCGCACGATCTCCGGCATGCCAACGCCACTGATCTGATGCGCGCGGGTGTCCCTGCCCGTGTCGTGCAGCAGCGGCTCGGTCATTACGACGTGTCCTTCACGCTGCGGCGCTATAGCCATCCAGATGACGATATGGACAGCGACGCCGCCGAGGCGCTGGAACGATCGTCAGATACGCCTCTGGTTATCGAATCGTTCAAAAAAGATGTTTAGTTTCCCAGGTTTCCGCTTCTAAGAGCCTCAATCACATCGTCCGGCGACAATTCCCACTTGTCGCGACGGGCTAATAGCGGTCAATCCGAGAGACACAATCCGGCATTCGTTGCGCCGTTTCCCGCGACTTCCCGCCGAAACAGCCACACCCGGCCACTAACCGCCACAATCGTTACGGCAGGGCGATTGGTTATTCTTTGGTTATCGTTGCCGTACCCAGCGCATAGCCCAAAGGTCCGGCTTCGATATTGCCCGTGCTACCCCCTTGCACTGCTACGCTAGGCAGTGTATACTCTAGGTATAGACGGTTTGGACGATACGGGAGGGAACCCCACCATGGCAGCAGGAAGAATCGAGACCGTGTGGGTCGTCATTATTGGCGGCGAACTGGCCGCCGTCTGCAGGTCCGAGTCCGGCGCAACCGCCCGCGCCAATACGTATCTCTCGCGTAACGGTGGCGGCACAGTGGAGCGAGCGACGGCCTCGCTCTGGCTGTACGACGGTGACGAAACCATCACTGTCCAGCGCCGCGAGTTGTGCGCGTAACGACTAGCCCCTGCACGATATAGGAAGGGACCCACCATGACACAGGAACGCACCCGCCACGAGCAACACGTCGAGCACGCCACCTATCAACTGGTCGAGGCATACGGCTCTCCATACGATGAGCGGACCCTGACGGAGGTCGCCGCCGAGATCAACGACCAGCCGTACGGTTGGACCTTTGACCTCCGTTATGACACCGAGGAGTACGTTGACAACAACTCCTGGACCCGTGTAACCAATATCGAATTCAGCGCAGCCACCCTTGCCGCAATCGTAAAGCGTGCCCAGATGATCGTCGCCCAGGAAGTCGCGGAATACAAACGCTCGAAAAAGGAAGGTGCCCCAGCATGACCCCATTCGACGGCGTTACCTATCCCTGTATCTACCAGCTTGACGGCGGCAGCTATGCCTGCCCCGAATGTTGGGAGCTACTGAATGAAGACGAGAAATACCCCGCCCTGCTCGTTGCCGCATGCGATGAGGACACGTGTGGCTATTGCGGAAAGGAGATCGCAGCATGACGAAGTATAGCCCGCCGGTTGAATGCTCGACCTGTGGCTCGCCTGTCCCGGTGGCGGCGCGCTTCTGCCCGGTCTGCGAGCGTCCGCGCACCGGAGTGGAGCAGCAGCTCCGGCACGCCGCTGAAACGACCGGGACACCATACGAAACATTGCTGGAGCGGGCACTGGATGAGGATGCGTCCAGCCCTATAGCAACGTGGCCTTCGCGGTCGATCAAAAAGCCGCTTATTGCTGTTGCAGTTGTGGTTGTGCTGATCGTGATGATTGCCCTTGGTGGCAACGATTCCGGCGACTCCAATGAACGGCGTTCCGTTACGTCCGGCTCATCACGGCCGACGGCTACCCGCTTACAACAATCGTCCACCACCAGTGAGTCGGCGTATACAAGCGCGTTGTTCACCATTACCGACGATACGGCCAGTAGTCTGGTTAGGTTCTCACGGCTTGCGGAAAACCCGCGCATAGGAGAGGGCAGTTGGAACGGGCTGGTTGCTGTCGAGTTCGTCACATGGGATACAAATTATCGAAAGCTTCAGGACCTATCGCCACCACCACGGTTCGCCGCCGCACATAGTAAGACTCTTCAGAGCATGAGAGAACTGACCAGTGCGGCAGACGATATCTCCGCCGGGATCGACACCAATAATGTAAATCGAATCAAGCAGGGAACGGCCAAAATCGAACGAGCCGGTCAACTCATGGAAGAAGCCGTTGATCTTATGCCGTAGTACCAGGAGTAACCATGGACGAACCCAAGGGCAACATGTACCCTCTCACGCTCAAGCAGGCTGCCGAGCGCGCTGGCATCATGCCGGACACGCTACGCCAGGCCATAAAGGCCAAACGACTGACGGCCACGAAACTCGGGCGCGACTGGCTCATAGAGAGCTCGGAGATCGCGCGCTACATTCGCGTCCGCAAGCCAGCCCCTCGACGACCAACCGCCGCCCGCACAAAGGAGCACCCCGGCCAATGACGGCCGGGGTACTCCGGGAAGGAGAATTCGCGCCTTGGCAGGGCCGTTCGCCCTTGGCGCTCGGGTGGAGTTGGCTGTGGTTAGGCGCACGTTAGTGCGAGGGTGGGTTGGTTGTAGTATGATTCAATCAACCCACCATAGGCAAAAACTACGCCAGGGTCAATGTTGACGAGACAGAAATTTCCCACGTCGATCCTGAACTTTTGGTGCCTAAGGCTTCTACCTTTCTTGAATACATATTGCCCGCAGTCGCGCTATTAAATAAACCCCATTCATTCCAAACCCAGTTGGCTTCCGCCGATGTAAACGTTGCCTGGAATGTGAGCGCGTTTGCGGCGCGTGTTGGGAAGGTCGCGTCCATCCCCTTGCGTAGTTTATTGGTAGCCGCAATCAGGTCGGTCTGCGTTGCGGCAAAGGCTGTAGAGCTATCACCGACACCCAGATTGGCGTTAGCGTTCGACAGCTTGGCGTAGGTTGTGCCACCGATAATGGCATCACTGAGAAGATCGCGGGACAAGTTAGTCAAAGGCATTGTGTGGCTCCTTCTATGCTATTTTCAAACGCGCTGTTTCGTCAACGCGCACATGCTGGATATCCTCGTCAAGGGCTAACAGCGCATCGGTATTCTGCTCTGTACTACCGTTAATAAATGCGTCGATCTCGGCGATACGCCGTGGGCAGGTGACGAGGGTATGGTCGGCCTCATAGTGCCAGGTGCGTTCGATTACTTCATCCGGCTCTCCTTTCTGTGGACGGCCCTGCCATTTTCGCAGGAGGGCCGTCTCGCGGTATGGCCCGAGCGCCGTCCGGTCATTGGGCATAGCTGCTGTCCCGTCTCATTACGACGCCTTGAAACCGCCCGGCCCGAGTTTGGCGATGATTGCGGCGGCAAGCGCGCGCACCGACGCGGCGAAGACTCCAACGACCCACGGCTGCCAGTTGGTCAGTGATGTTTCATCCAGGACGGCCAATGCCGAGAAGATGGGCGTTAGAAAAACTATTACAAAAAACCAAAGTGTTTCAGCAGAAAATCTAAATGTGTAGGCAGGCATATCGTCTCCTTTTCATTAACAGAACAAACGTGCTAGCCGGGTATCCTGACTACGGCGGCGCGCGTTGCGCACTGGTTGTCATGCCGCCTCCTCTGGTATTGGCAACATTGGCCGCGACTGAATATCCGCTATTCTCTGCCGCGCGATTTCGACAAAACCCGCGTCCTGCTCAATGCCAATAAAGTTGACGCCTTCGAGCAGGGCAGCGCATCCGGTTGTGCCGCTACCCGCGAATGGATCAAGCACCGTGCCTCCGGGTGCGCACGTCATGGCAACCAGGCGGCGCATAATGTCCACTGGCTTTTGGGCAGGATGGTTGTACTCGCCGGTGCGTTTGCGTTGTCCCGGCGGTAGAAACGACCAGACATTGGTGTAATTGACCTCACGTGGTGCTGATTCATATCCTTGACGGGGATATCGAGTACCCCACGCTGGGTTTTGATGCACGTTATTCGTCCGAAACCCGTGATGGCCGTCAATTTTTCGCTGCATCTCTCCGATGTAACGGCGAATTGAATCCAACGTTGTTACATCCACGAGCACGCCGGGCAGTTTGACATCCTCATACGGACCTCGTGTCCGGTGAAACGTCCGGTGCTCGCCAATGGAGTAGATCAGGATGGATTCATGCCCTCTTGATAATCGGTTGCCCATCGTTGCGCTGCGCTTGACCCAGCTGATGTGCTCCATAAAGTACATCCCGTTTGCCACAGCCGCCGCGTGCCAGTCCATGAGAGTGGGCATTTGTCCGAAGACAACGCAGAAGTCACGGCCAACTCTCGCCGCTTCAGCAGTGAACGCAGCAATATCGACCGGCTTATCCCATGGATTACTCTTGTCGATATTGATCCCATATGGCGGATCGGTAATAACCGCGTCAACAGACGCATCGGCCATCTCACGTATGACGGCAAGGCAATCGCCGTGGTGTAGCTCTACGCTCATGTTGCCTCCGGTTTGGCATGTCCCAGGCGCGTCATCTCGGTTGCAACATCGCGCCCGTCCTCCAGGATTATGTCAGCTATGTATCTGCCGAAACTGGTTTTATCCTTGTAGGTGACGACCTTGACCGGCGTGCCGATGGGCACCAGATCGAGCGCTGCTTGACGCGCTGCCTGCCCTTTCTCTAGCTCGCCGGGGTCTTTCTGACCGTATATCTCCCAGGTATTTAAATTGCGAATGCGCAGCGTCTCGTAAGCGTATTTATTTAGCCCCTGGTCAATGTACGCATCGCACGTGTCACCATCTACCCAGTGCTTTAAAACCGCACGATACGGGCCGAACGGGATGTCGATAGGGTAGTTATCAAACTCCACTGGCTTTCTCATGCTGCCTCCAATGCCTCAGCGCCAAGACGTGCCAGGAGCACGCCAACTCCCGGATGCCATTCGAACTTTGCCCTCTCGAAATACTGTTGCGACCCCTGTTTTCCGTCGGGCGTCATAAAGGGCGACTCGCCACTCAAGGGATAGCCGAACACGGCAATCGACACACGGTCGTCACCGAATTGTTCCCAAAAATCTTTAAAACCTTGAGAGATAAACTGGCCTGTCGCCGAGAAGAAACGTGCCGTGGGATGTGGTTTCGGCGGTTGCGCGCCAACATCCCGCGCCTCGTTGATGTAGCGCAGCAGTGTATCCCATCTAAAATGTGGGCCCGGATCGGTATGATCGTTCGGCGGCGGCACCTGATAATGACCAATAAGATACTCACGACTGACGGCCTTGATACCCGGATGGCGTTGCATGATGCCCGCCGAGAGTGCCGCCAGCTCGCGATAGGCTCCCTCGGTAAACCCGCCCCTGGCCGCGTAGCCCTCCAGCTCGATGTTGACACCGCGCAGGTTGTACTCACGGTTGCCGGCTGTCCAGGCCGCGTCACGTTCGCGCACGAGTTGCGCCCGGCGCTTGCCGTCCGCCGAGATAAAATAATGCGTCGAGCTGCCCTCATCCGTCGCCGTCGGCCAACGTGTTAGCCAATTAACGCCACTATCGAAACTGCCCTCGCTGGTGTGATAGATAATGCGGTCGATGGTGATGCCATTGCGCCCCGCAGTGTCTATCGGATAGCCAAAGCAGGGGCTGTATTTCCAGTCGTAGCCGGGCTGGTCGGTCTGCGACACGGGCGGCTCTTCCTTCACTGGTTCAGCAGCCATCCATGCATTGATCCAGTCCACCATCTGCTGGGCATATTGCTCGGGCATATTTTTGTCTTTGGCTGGCGCCCATACGCGGATGTGCTCGACGATGGTGGTTGCCTTGGCGTTGCGGTAGGCATAGCCGGGCTCATCAACGCGGTACAAACCATCCTGCACGCTGTCATATGCGTTGCGGTAACGCACGTAGTCGGATCCTCGTGAGGCGTCATGGATGATTTCGGTCCGTTGTTTGAGGGCGGGATGCCGGACAGTGCGGGCGTTGGTCCAGCTATGGGTGCTGTTACGCCAGAGTACCGACGCTTGATTCGTACCGAATGAACTTTCCTTCCCCAGAATTGCCAGCCACGTTGCCGGGTCGTGTCCTTCCGCTACAATCATGCTGTAGATAGCGCGGGCCTCTTCCCGTCGCTCTGAGGGCACAGTCGGCAACCACAACGCATCGGACTCAAATGAGTTGCGGTCTGCCAGTACAGACACGAAGACTGTCTCCGAAATCCGTGGCTTTGCCTTAAATGGGGAGTGAATTGTTACCGTCATCGTTCGTCCTCTCCATCATGTCAGGACACCCAGCAGACACAAAACGCCCCCTGATAGCCCAGTCTTTATTTGCGGGATTATTTTCCAATACCATGCGCTCGAAACATTGTGTGGTCAATCCACTATCAGCCGCGACGAATTCCTCGGTCAAGGGCAGACCGAAAATTCGTATGCCCCCGTTCGCTTCCCAATACGCTAGGAATCCGTGTCCAATACTGTGATTCGTTTCCGTGAAGTACCGAGCATCTGCAGCAGGAGTCGGCGCTTTCGCAACTGTGACCGGCCCCGTCGTTGAGACGCTCGCCCAATTGTTGCCATCCAGCCCCAGTGTGGTGAACGCGCTCCACGACAGTTCAATTGCCCAGCGACCGAGCCACTGGTCAACGTGCTCAGCCTGAACGCTGTCACCAACGGTCGTCCAGATGCCGACCCCGTTGGCCTCAACCCAGAGTCGCGTACCCGGCGCGATGCCTGGGTAGACCGAGTAATACCCGTTCGGGTCGCAGGACCAGCCGTCAATCGCGTTCCCCCAACTCGCGTGCAGCGCCAGCATGTTGCACCACGAGCCTCTGCTGTAGCTGGGATCGTAGAAAGCAGCGGCGCCAGACCAGCTCTCGGCGGCGCTAGTCGTCACCATTCCACCGAGCATCGGTGTCGTCAACAGCACAGCAGCCACAACCTGTCTCATTGTTCGTCCTCTCCATGCCTAAACGCTATCCACACCAGCGCGATAAACGCCAACGCCACAATGACACTACCGATCTCCTGGTTCATCGCTGCGTTCCTTCCCCTCGTTGTCCGGCACGGTATTCCTGTACCCCGCCCAGCATGTGTTCGCAGACCAGCGCCCCGACCGAGACCGCCCCCCATAACTGCATGACGCCCAGCAGCCGCCAGACGAGCCCGAGCGTAATGGGGAGATCGAGGAGCGACACGTCCAGGCGCAGGATGATCGTGGCGAGAATGAACGCGAACGGGCCCAGCAGTCCCCCGCTGCCGTTCGTGGCCGTGCTGTTGAAGCGATGGGCCATGAAGGCGATAAATAGCAGCTCAACCAGCAGCAGGTTGTAGCCCAGCAGCGTGATGATGTAGAGCGTCATGTCCACAGCGACACCGCCACCTGAATCAGCCCGAACAGCACCATGAAGCCGAACGCCACCATGCCGATCACCCAGCTCGACACCTCCCGCCGGGTGCTGTCGGTGTGGGCCAGGGTGCGGCGAATCGCCAGTTCGATCTTGTCATCAATCGTTTTATCCAGCGTGTCCATGCGGTGGATAAGGTGCTTCTGGTTCTCTCCGAGGTGCGAAACCTTCTCGGAGATGCTGCGGAGTTGGCCCTTGATCTCCTGAATGTCAGAGACTGGTACGTTGTTCAAACCTAAACCTCGCCTCTGTCGTCATCATCTGCGATAGTCATGACGCCACCCGTGCCGCGCACAGCGCGTAAAAGCCCTGCAAATAATTCTCAACTTGCGTTTGGATGCTCGCGCGCTGGGTGGCATTCGCCGTCTGCCACTGGGTTGCCACACTGATAAGCGTGTCCATCGGCACCGTGCGAACCGCTTGCAGGCCCGTCGGCAGATGGAGCACCTCGAACAGGACGCTTGCCGTGGCGAGCGTCGTGGCGTCACCCGGCAGCGCCGCCAGGTCGTCACCTGCGCCCGTCTTGCCGCGTGCCTTCTCGTTGCCCAGCCGCTCCCGCCAGCGCGCCTTCATCTCGTTATCGGCACGTATGCGCTCGGCATCGGATACATTGGTATGGATCAGCTCATACCCGAGATAGTAGTCGGCTGGTAGGAAGCCTTGTACGAGCCGGACCAGGTTCTCATAAGTTCGTGTGCCGGTGGTGTTGCGCTCATTTATCCCACTCTCTGCAAAGTGCGTTGTATCTGGCGGATGTCGTTCAGCACGCGGTTAGTGCTAAGCTGCCCGGATTCCGTTTGCAAATCCAGTCGCATCACCTCACCCTGTTCGTCGATCTCGCGACTGATAATGCGTGTGAGCGTGGTTGCGCCGCTGAAACGCGCCCACGGGATCAATACCCGCAGGTAGTCGCCCTCGCGCAACGACCAGTAGTCACGCGGGACGCCGCCGGTGATAACGATCTGGGGTGTTAGGCGACGAGTAATCTCGGCTTCGGCGATGTTTTTGACATCTGACGGCCGGTCTGCCGTAATAACCTCGTGCGCCGGCCAGTTGCTATTGGCCGCCACGTCCGGCGCACTCACCGAATACGACGTGTAGTTACTGATGGCCGTCACCCGGCTGCGCTGTTCGAGGATGTCAATGCCGTAGGTAGCATCG
>Ga0075530_1000058_pt1 | contig 43793 bp, 42 predicted proteins | sample NGEPerD_2_FD_75101 | JGI IMG/M metagenome (GOLD analysis project Ga0075530, IMG submission 75101) | Arctic peat soil microbial communities from the Barrow Environmental Observatory site, Barrow, Alaska, USA - NGEE PermafrostL1-D | ecosystem: Environmental > Terrestrial > Soil > Wetlands > Peat ... | reverse complement strand
GTCTCACGCTCCGGCTTGACCCGGTCACGCACGAGTGCAATGGCAACGGGGAAGTTCTGCGCATCCTCCAACGCACGATGACCAAAGTCGATGATCCACCGGCTCGGCGCCTGATCAGGCGCCTTCGCAATGTCGTCTCCGACTAGGTAAGGCCGAACGACGTCGGAATAGTCCAGGCCCCGGTCAGGGTGGGACAGCATCATCGATGCCTCTTCCGAGGCGATGATGAAGCCGTTCCCCACGGGGATTGGACCTTGGAAGCAGCGGTCTTTGTTTAAGTTCAGTCGTGCAGGTTTCCACGCGTCGCCAAGCGCATCCGTCAGGCTCGCGCTGATGCCAGAGACCGAAACGCCGTCGAGCAGGAACTCAATCGGCTCATCCGGCTCGTCAATCCAGTTCACAAGGCTTACGTGCACCTTGGCGTCCCCGGGCCATTTCTGTGTTGTCACAGCATCAGTGATCACGCCGCCCTGCTCGATGACGTACTGAAGAGAAACTGAGCGTGCCCGGTTCTGGGAGATGGAGTTCGTGCCGACCAGGCCCGCGCGCTGGCCAGGTTTGAGCTGGTCTGCCGCGCGGCGGAACCAGTAGGTGCAGAAGTCCTTCACTCCGACCCCGAACTCACGCTGCAACCACGTCACGTACTCATCGCCGAAGGACCTCCGGATGAACTGGGATCCAAGAAAAGGCGGGTTGCCGATGATGCATTCGGTCTCGGGCCACGGGACGCGAAGCGCATCGGCCACCCGCACCGAGGACAGGTCGACCAAGGGCAGAGGGTCCTCCGCTTCGCCGTACCTCTCGATCATCTGCCGGTGTCCCATCCACAGCGTGACCCGCGCAATCAGCACCGCGGACCGCTCGATGTCGATGCCCTGCATGTTGGAGAGCGGGAAGTACGGCCACGGGCCGGGCGGAACCGAGTGCCCCTTGTCCCGGGCCAGCGAGACGATCCGCTCCTTGAGCTCGTGTTCCAGTCCGCGCAGCTCGCGGTAGGCGACGTACAGAAAGTTCCCACACCCGCATGCCGGGTCGAGCACCCGGAAGGCACACAGTTCGTCGAGCAGCTCGCGCCCCTGGGTCGGCGAGGTGGTCGCCTCGATCCGTTCGCGCCACGGTCGGATGATCGTCGGGGTGACGATCTTCATGATGTCGACCTCGTGGGTGTAGTGCGCGCCGAGCTCCCAGCGGCGGTCGCGGCCCAGCACACCTTCCAGCAGCGAGCCGAAGATCGTCGGGTCGACCTTGCGCCAGTCGAAGTTGGCCGCCCTGACCATCAGGATGACCTCGTCCTGGTTCAGCTCGACCTCGGCCGGCTGGGCGAAGAGCTCGCCGTTGACGTACCGCGTGCCGGCGAGCTTGCCCTTGCGGTTGTGGTTGCTCTTCTGGTTGAGCACGCGGAACAGGAATCCGATGTCTGCGGCGGACCGCTCCGGTTGCACGATCAGCTCGGTCAGGGTCGACTGGAACGGGTAGCCGTCGAGCATGCCGAGATCCTCGGCGAACATGCACCACACCGACTGGAGTACGAACCGCTGCAGCTCGTCGGGTGGCGCCGCGGACCGGTCCTTGAGCGAGTGGAACGCCTTCGCGACGATCTTGGCGGCGTCCTTGGTGAGCTCCCGGTGGTGCTCGGTGAAGACCGGCTCCACGTTCGGCCCGGCGAGGAAGCCGAGGACGTCGTACTTGTCGGGCAGCTCCTCGAGACCGAAGCTGGCCCGTGCGCGACTGGGGAACCGGCCCGGCTCCCAGATCTCGAACCGCTGGAACGAGCAGAGCACGACCCAGCGCGCGGCGCGCGCGTCGCTGTCCGGGTCCGACGACTCGCGCCAGTAGCGCTCGACCTGATGGTGGGCCACGGCGAGGTCGCGGTTCGGCGCCTTCATCTCCACGATGCAGATTCCGGGCCAGTGCAGGTCCATGAATCCCGCCGAGCTGCGGAAGTCCTCAAACTTCGCGCCCACCGCCTGACGGTCACTGCCGTAGCAGGCGAAGAGCTCGTTCAGGAACGTCTGAGCCTCGCTCCGCTCGCTGCCGGCGTAGTCGGCCCAGCGGGTGACGAAGGCGCGCAGCGCCGACTGGATCTGCTCCCCGCTGGCCATGATGTGTTAGATCAGGCGCATGTCTGAGGCAAAGTAGGTGTCCTGGGTGAGTCGCTTGCGCAGGCGCTCGAGGTCCTTCACCGCCTCACCGAGAGCGAGCTCGGCGTTTGCGTCGACACCGTCCTTGGCGACGGCCGTGCGGGCTTTCTTCGCGCGAGCCAGCGCGTGCTCGATGTTGAGGAGTACGTCGGACACCTCGGCGGCCGCGCGCTCACGAGCGATCTGCTCGTTGCTGCGCTCGGAGGCTGGCTGGCTCATCTAGGACCCTTCCACTTCTGCTGTTTCTTCACCCTAGACCAGGCCACGGACCCTGGGCCGCAATCCACAGGGCCTCGCGATCAACTTGTTCTCTCCGCTCTGCCGGAGGAGCCGAGTCGTTCGGTTGGTCGAGCTTGTCGAGACCACCGGTTGGTCGAGCCGAGTCCCGGCTGGTCGAGCGGAGTCCCGGCTGGTCGAGCGGAGTCCCGGCTGGTCGAGCGGAGTCCCGGCTGGTCGAGCCTGTCGAGACCACTGCTCAAACGGCTGGCAAAGTTGGCTCTCCTGTCTCATCCGTGGGTCAGGGTCTGCCGGGAACTGCGTGACGGTGACGTGCGAGCGGTGACGTCTTCAGCCGGTGTGGGCGTTCACGACCTCAGGGGGCTGGTCCGGCGGGGCAGCCCGTTGTGACGAGTTCGGCGAGTTCGACGGTCGCCCGGATCGGTCACGCAGCCATGCTCCTCAGCCTGCTCAGGCACCCGAAGCCGATACGCCCGCGCGGCATTCACCTGGCTTGCGAACGCGGAGGGGCGGGTACAGCACCTCTGGCGGCCATGCCGCGGCGCACAATCGTCCGTACGGACGAAAATTACGCGGGCCTCGGTCGTATTGGGCGCACAATCGTCCGTACGGACGAAATTTACACAGGCCTCGCCGTCAAGAGTCGTCGGCGCCCGGGTCCGCCGGGGCGTGAGTCTGCCCTCGGAGTGGTCTCGACAGGCTCGACCAGCGGGGCCGGAGTGGTCTCGACAGGCTCGACCAGCGGGGCCGGAGTGGTCTCGACAGGCTCGACCAGCGGGGGCCAGACGCTCACCCCACGGCCGCCGCTACCTCGTCGACCACACCGGCACAACCACCCTCCCCCACACCGCCTGACCGCACACCGCCCGACGCGCACCGCCAATCCCCTGAAGTGACGATGCACCGCGACCCCCCATCGCGGTGCCTCGTCACGCCCGGACTGGGCGGTCACCTGACGAGGTGAACCGTGCGACATTTCCCACAGACGAGCGCGGTGACATGAACGGGTCTCGGCAGGTTCGACCGACGGTGTGCCCTCGACCGACGGGTGCCCCTAGGGTGGCCTCATGGTCAACCTCACCCGCATCTACACCCGCACCGGCGACGAAGGTCAGACCCGTCTCGGTGACATGAGCAAGACATCCAAGAACGACCCGCGGCTGCATGCCTACGCCGACGTCGACGAGGCGAACGCGCAGATTGGCGCCGCGCTGGTCACGGGCGGTCTCGAGGAGGATGTGGTGCGGGTGCTGACCACGATCCAGAACGACCTGTTCGACGTAGGCGCCGACTTCTGCACGCCGATCGTGCCGGACCCGGAATACCCTCCGCTGCGGATCGAGCAGGAGTACGTCGACCGGCTCGAGGGCTGGTGCGACCAGTACAACGAGGAGCTGCCGAGTCTGCGCTCGTTCATCCTCAATGGGGGTACGACGGGCGCGGCGCTGCTACACGTTGCGCGGACTGTCGTGCGTCGCGCGGAGCGTTCGGCCTGGGCGGCGCACGACGAGCACGGCGAGACGATGAACATCCTCGCGATCAAGTACCTCAACCGGCTCTCCGACCTGCTGTTCATCCTCGCCCGCCATGCGAACCGGGAGTTCGGCGACGTGCTCTGGAAGCCGGGCGGAGAACGCTGAGAGCGAGCGCAGCGAGCGGGTCAGCGTGAACCGCCAGAAGGCACCGCGGAGAACGCTGAGAGCGAGCTACGGCTCTTCGGTCTCGGCCGCGTCAGACGAGCTCGTGCGAGAAGGCGTACGCAGCTGAGGCCGTTCGGGACGACACGTTGATCTTGCTGAAGATGTTGCTCAGGTGCCGGGCAACCGTCTTCTCGCTCAGGAACAGAGCGGCAGCAACCTGTGGGTTGCTCTGACCACTCGCAACAAGGCGCAGCACCTCGACCTCGCGCGCGGTCAGGTGGTCGGGCAGCGAGCGGAACTGCAGACCCCGTGTCCAACGCTTTGCGGGCGACGCCCCAAGCTCGGCAAAGGTGCGCTCGGACACGGCAAACTCGGCCAACGCCGAGTCCTCGTCCCCCATCGCGCGGAAAGCCAGACCGATCTGGACCCGGGCGAGAGCCGCGTCGTAGCGGCAACCCAGGTTGATCCAGTCCTTCCACGCACGCCGCAGGTCGGGGAGTGCGGACGACGGGTCGCCCTGCGCCAGCGCCACTGTCCCGGCGATGTACGCTGCCGTCGCCTGCAGGCCCTCGCACCCGAAGTCGGTTGCGATATCGGTCAGCTCGTTTGCCGCCCGATCGGCCTCGTCGATGTGGCCGTCCGCGAGCAGCACCTGGACTGTGGCGGGCAGGACCCGGCAGCGCTGAACCGCGCCGGACGTCTCGTCCTGCAGCCGCCGGATCGCCGCAACCGCCGCTGTCGTCCGGCCCTGGGCCAGCCACATCAGCGCCAGCCCGGGTTGAGGCTCGTGGCCGAAAGCGCTGGCCTCGTCGTATGCCGACGCCGCCTCAGCGAAGTCGCCGCGAGTCCGCAGCACCTCGCCCCTCTCGTAGAACGCCAGCCCGGTCGCCGGGCCCAACCCGTCGGCAACGTAGCGTTGTCGGGCCAGGTCGAGCTCCTCGAGTGCCTGCGCGAAAGCGCCCTGCGCGCGCATGATCTGGGCTCGATGCACGGAGCACTGCCCGGTGAACGGCACCAGGTCCGGCTGCGACTCGCACCAGCGGGTGAGCGCGCGGTCCATTCCGACATGCGTCGATAGTCGGAGATCTCCTGGCAGCCCTCGATCATCGAGCAGAAGACCATCCCCGCGATGATCGGCGACACCTCGGGCGCCGCGAGGCAAGCCATCGACTCGTCCAGCAACGCGAGGCCCACCGGCACCCGCCCGGAGTACAGCAGTAGGCGACCCTGGCTGGACAAACTCTCCGCGACCAGGTCGGCTTCGCCGCACCGATGGCCGATCTCGCTGACCCTGGTCGCGAGCTCCAGAGCCTCCCCGAACTCGCCGGCAAAGATGTGGCGGTACATCTCGTGCACCAGAACGAAGCCGCGCTCGGCCACGTCATCGGGCTGAGGCCCCAGCAGACGAAGCGCCCGCGCGACCCAGCCGCTTCCGACGGCCACGTTGCCACTGGTGTTGAGCACCAGAGCAATCCAGCAGGCATCGCGTGCGGCCGGGAGCGTCTCACCGTCCTGGCTGTGGACCAGGAACGCGCGCTCCCACACGCGCACGCACGTGTCGCGATCCCCGACGAGGTACGCCGCCGTGGCAAGTGCGGTCAGGTCACCAGGATCGAGGTCACTCGGGTCCACGGCGGACAACCGGTTGTACGCCGCAGCCCACTCCCTGTGCTCGAAGGCCTCTCGGCCCCGGACGAGCTCGTCGACGACGCCCATCGAATCCTCCACCTCGGAGGGTACGCGCATGGGTGCCGCACGGTCGACAAGTTTGCCGTGGAACAGGTCGTCTGGGGTCTGTGCACTCATCCCGTTGGCACCACGGCGCGTTGGTGTGAGCGGACCCGATGCTCGATCCTGGCCGCGACGTAGCAGGCATCGCGCCCGACTCCCCTGACGAGCATGGACGAGGCGGCGTACTGGAAGCCCAGTCCGCAGAAGAACAGGCCCGGCGCCTTGTCGACCACACCGCGCTCCTCCTCGGGCCAGCCATGGGTGTCGAACACCGGAAGATGGACCCAGTCGAACGCCTGGCGGAATCCGGTGCACCACACCACGTTGGACACTTTCACCTCACGACCGTCGTCGAGCACCGGATGTCCGGCCCGCACCCCGACCACCCGCGCGGCAACCCGCTCGACGCCACGGTCGAGCAAGTCCTGCCGCTTGACCCGCAGCATCGGTCCGCCGTGCAGCCGGAACTCCTCCATCGCGTGCCGTCCCATGGGGGTGCGGCGCGTCAGGACGTGGCTGAAGACGAACACCACACCTGGGTAGACGATCTTGAACAGCGGGGAGTCCAACCGCCCCGGTACCTGCCCAGGATCCCGGCCGCACAGAACGGTCCGATGCGAAACAGCCGCCTCGAAGGCGATGTCGCAGCCGGAGTGCGATGCGCCCACCACGAGCACCGGCCCGTCACGCAGCTGGGACAGACGTCGGTACTCGCTCGAGTGCAGCTGCACTATCTCCGGGTCGAGCTGGTCAGCGAACTCGGGCACATGGGGCGTCCGCCCGAAAGTCCCCGTCGCCACCACGACGTTGTCGGCCTCGATGCAGTGCGCGCCGGCTGTGACGGTATAGCCGCCGTCGCGCGCCTCGACCCGGTGCACCCGTGTCCCGAGGCGCACCGGCAAGCTGAACTTCTCGGCATACGCCTCCACGAAATCTGCCATGTCGTCTTTGCCGGGGAACGACCACGACGGAGCGGGGAACCGCATGCCGGGAAGGCCGTTGAACCTGGCCGGACTGTAGAGCCGCAGGCTGTCCCACTGCCGCCGCCATCCGTCGCCAACCCGGGCGTTGCCGTCGAGGACCAGGCATGGTCGCCCGCGGCGCTGGAGATGGTACGCCGTGGCAAGACCTGCCTGCCCTGCTCCGATGATCACGGTCTCGATGCGTTCTGTCGTCATGGCTGCCTCCCGCGGTGGTTGCCGATGTTGCCTCAACGCTACGAACCGCGAGAGTGCCGGCGCGTCGGGCAAGCGACGCATACCCCTCAGCCGCGACATGGGTGGATCTGTGTACGCCGCATGCACAGGACAGCTGAATCAGCGGCGGCGGGTGCCCTCGCCCGGTGGGGCGGCCTCGAGCCAGGACAGGAACCCGGTGAGAGCCTCGGGACTCATCGCCACTTCCAGCGGCCCCGACGGCGTACGACACGAGACGACGATGTGACCGGAGTAGAGGGAGTACGACTCGGCCCCCACGGGATCTCGGCGCCCGAGGTACTCCAGGTCAGAGCGCTGGAAGGTCAGCTTCGGCCGCGGGGCGAGTGAGAAGACACGGAACCACTCGAGCGCGTCCCTGGAGTAGCGGCCGACCCCGAGAACCCAGCCGCGTCCCGTGCTCTTGGGCCGGGCGCGCACGCTGAACTCGAACGTCCCGCTGGCACGCGAGATCCACCGACGGCGAACCACCAAGGCGACGCCCCAGAGCAGGACCAGAAGCAGCACGGCACCGACTGAGTCCAACAGCCACTGCCAGAGCGGCATCTATCTCCTCACTTCCGAACGGCACGTCTTCGGTACTCCTGCTCAGGATGCCTTCTCCACCGCCCGGATGCGAGCCTCCGCACGCCGAACGGCCTCCTCGGCCTCGTCGTCGTTCTCCCCCGCGGACTTCGCGCGTTCCAGGTCGGCGCGGGCCTTCTCGAGGTCGATCTCGTGCGACAGCTCGACGTGCTCGGAGAGAATGGAGATGCGGTTGTTCGCCACGGACAGGAAGCCGCCGTCCACGGCGGCCACCCAGGTCTCGCCGTCACCGGTCTGCACGTCGACCACGCCGTCGACCAGAAGCGACAACATCGGGGCGTGGTGCGGCAGGATGCCGACGTCGCCCTCGGTGGTGCGGGCGACGACCAGCTTGGCCTCGCCCGACCAGACCAGCCGGTCGGCTGCGACCAGCTCGACTTGTAGCAGATCCTCACTCACGCGAACTCCTCTCCGTTGTCCCGGGGTCAGGGGTAGACCTCAGAGGCCCTTCTGGATCTCGTCCCACTTCTTCTCCACGTCCTCGAGCCCGCCGCACATGAAGAAGGCCTGCTCGGCGACATGGTCGAAATCACCGTCAGCGATCTTCGTGAACCCCTCGATGGTGTCCTCGATAGAGACCGTCGAGCCCTCGAGGCCGGTGAACTGCTTGGCCACGTAGGTGTTCTGCGACAGGAACCGCTGGATCCGGCGCGCCCGCATGACGATCACCTTGTCCTCCTCGGACAGCTCGTCGACACCGAGGATAGCGATGATGTCCTGCAGCTCCTTGTTGCGCTGCAGGATCTGCTTGATCCGCACCGCGGTGTTGTAGTGGTCGTCGCCGATGTAGCGCGGGTCCAGGATCCGCGAGGTCGACGTGAGCGGGTCCACGGCCGGGTAGATACCCAGCGACGCGATCTCACGAGAGAGCTCGGTCGTCGCATCGAGGTGCGCGAAGGTCGTCGCGGGAGCTGGGTCGGTGTAGTCGTCGGCCGGCACGTAGATCGCCTGGAGCGAGGTGATCGAGTTACCACGCGTCGAGGTGATCCGCTCCTGCAGCACACCCATCTCGTCGGCGAGGGTGGGCTGGTAGCCCACCGCCGAAGGCATCCGGCCCAGCAGGGTGGAAACCTCCTGACCCGCCTGGGTGAACCGGAAGATGTTGTCGATGAACAGCAGCACGTCCTGGTTCTGGACATCACGGAAGTACTCCGCCATCGTCAGCGCCGACAGTGCCACGCGCAGCCGGGTGCCCGGCGGCTCGTCCATTTGACCGAAGACCAGTGCGGTCTGGCCGATCACCTCGGCCTCGGTCATCTCCGCGATCAGGTCGTTCCCCTCGCGGGTGCGCTCACCTACGCCGGCAAACACCGAGACACCGCCGTGGTCCTTGGCAACGCGGGCGATCATCTCCTGGATCAGCACCGTCTTGCCGACACCGGCACCGCCGAACAGGCCGATCTTTCCGCCCAGGACGTACGGCGTGAGCAGGTCGATCACCTTGATGCCGGTCTGGAACATCTCGGTCTTCGACTCGAGCTGGTCGAACGCGGGGGCCTTGCGGTGGATTCCCCACCGCTCCTGGACATCGAGCGTCTCGCCCTCCTCGAGGTTGAGGCAGTCACCGATCGCGTTGAACACATGACCCTTGGTCACGTCCCCCACCGGGACCGTGATCGGCCCACCGGTGTCGGTGACCTGTGCGCCTCGGACCAGGCCGTCGGTCGGCTGCATCGAGATGGCGCGCACCATGCCGTCTCCGATGTGCTGGGCCACCTCGAGAGTCAGGGTGCGCGTCTGGCCGGCGAGGTCGAGCTCGACGGTGAGCGCGTTGTAGATGTCGGGCATCGAGTCCGTGGGGAACTCCACGTCGACCACGGGGCCGGTGACTCGCGCGAGGCGGCCGGTGTCGGCAGCGGAGTCGTCCGAGCCCTTTTCTTCTTCAACAGTGGTAGTCATTCTCTCACTCACTCCGTCATTCACTGGTGGCGTTCGCATCGGCGAGGGCGTTCACGCCACCGACGATCTCGCTGATTTCTTGGGTGATCCCGGCCTGGCGGGCCTTGTTGGCAATTCGGGTGTACTTCTTGATCAGCTCTTCGGCGTTGTCGGTTGCCGCCTTCATCGCCTTCTGACGCGCCGCGAGCTCCGATGCGGAGGCCTGCAGCAACGCGAAGTAGATCCGACTCTGGACGTAGCGCGGAAGCAGCCCGTCGAGGACTTCGGCCGCGGACGGCTCGAACTCATAGAGCGGCAGCACCTCGGCTTGTTCCGGGGCCTCCGTGTCGTCGACGACCTCGAGGGGTAGCAGCCGAATGGCAGTTGGCTCCTGGACCAGCATCGACCTGAACCGTGTGTAGACCACGTGCACCTCGTCGACCCCGGCACCGGCCTCGTCGGAGGCCTCCGTCTCCTCGGAGAGGAAGGCGCCGATCAAGGTGTCCCCGATCTCTCGGGCCACGTCGTAGTTCGGCTGGTCGGAGAAACCGGTCCACGCCTCGACCACCGGGCGGTCGCGGAACTTGAAGTACCCGACGCCCTTGCGGCCGGTGAGGTAGATATCGACGTCCCTGCCGTCCCCCCGCAGCTTCTCAGCGAGGCGCTCGGCCTCCTTGAGCACTGCTGACGAGTAGGCGCCGGCCAGACCCCGGTCGCTGGTCACGATCAGGATCGCGGCCCGCTTGGGGTCGTCGGGCTCCGTGGTCAGCGGATGGTCGACGTTGGAGAACGTCGCCACCGCCGACACCGCGCGGGTCAGCTCACGGGCGTACGGCGCGGCCGCCTGCGCGCGCTGCTGCGCCTTGATGATGCGCGACGCCGCGATGAGCTCCATGGCCCGGGTGATCTTCTTGGTCGACTCGACCGACTTGATCCGGGCACGGTACTGGCGAAGCGAGACGGCCATCGTCAGCCCCGCTTCTGCTTGACGATCTGCTCCTGCTCGACATCCTCGTCTTCGAGCGCCTCGTGCTCCTCCTTGCCGGCCTTGATCGACCCGCCGTCAGAGGTCTCGAACTGGTCGAGGAACGAGGAGTAGGCGTCCTCCAGCGACGATCCGGTGTCATCGGTGAAGTCCCGCGACTCACGGATACCGTCCAGGATCTCGCTGTGCTCGCGTCGAAGGTAGTCCAGGAACTCGCGCTCGAAACGAGCGACGTCCTCGGTGGGCACCTTGTCCAGCTTGCCGGTCGTGCCCGCCCATAGCGAGGCGGCCATCTCCTCGACCGGGTACGGGGTGTACTGCGGCTGCTTGAGCAGCGCCATCAGCTTCTGACCGCGGTCGAGCTGCTGACGCGAGGCGGCGTCGAGGTCCGAGGCGAACATCGCGAACGCCTCCATGGCGCGGAACTGGGCGAGGTCGACCTTGAGCGAACCGGTGACCTTCTTGATCGCCTTGGTCATCGCCGCTCCGCCCACCCGCGAGACCGAGATGCCGACGTCGATGGCGGGCCGCTGGTTGGCGTTGAACAGGTCGGACTGCAAGAAGATCTGTCCGTCGGTGATCGAGATGACGTTGGTCGGAATGTAGGCCGACACGTCGTTGGCCTGGGTCTCGATGATCGGCAGGCCGGTCATCGACCCCTTGCCCATCCCCTCGCTCAGCTTCGCACAACGCTCGAGCAGACGGCTGTGCAGGTAGAAGACGTCACCCGGGTAGGCCTCACGACCCGGCGGACGACGCAGGAGCAGTGAGACCGCGCGGTAGGCCTCGGCCTGCTTGGTGAGGTCGTCGAAGATGATCAGCACGTGCTTGCCGTCGTACATCCAGTGCTGGCCGATGGAGGAGCCGGTGTACGGCGCGAGGTACTTGAAGCCGGCCGAGTCGGAGGCCGGAGAGGCGACGATGGTGGTGTACTCGAGCGCGCCGGCCTCCTCGAGGGCACCGCGCACAGCCGCGATGGTCGACCCCTTCTGACCGATCGCGACGTAGATGCACCGCACCTGCTGCTCCGGGTCGCCGGTTTCCCAGTACTGCTTCTGGTTGATGATGGTGTCGATCGTGATCGTGGTCTTGCCGGTCTGCCGGTCACCGATGATCAGCTGACGCTGACCGCGCCCGATCGGCGTCAGGGCGTCGATGGCCTTGATGCCGGTCGCCAGTGGTTCGTGGACCGAGGTGCGGTTGATCACCGACGGCGCCTGCACCTCCAGTGCCCGACGCTCATCGGTCTCGATGTCGCCCAGACCGTCGATGGGGTTGCCGAGCGGGTCCACCACGCGACCCAGGTAGCTGTCGCCGACCGGAACCGAGAGGATATCCCCGGTACGGCGTACGCTCTGGCCCTCCTCGATGCCCGCGAAGTCGCCGAGGATCACGACACCGATCTCACGGGTGTCGAGGTTCAGCGCGAGGCCCTGTGTGCCGTCCTCGAACTCGAGCAGCTCGTTGGCCATCGCCGACGGGAGACCGGTTACCCGGGCGATACCGTCGCCGGCCTCCGAGACGATGCCGATCTCTTCGCGGCTCGCGGTCTCCGGCTTGTAGTCGGAAACGAAGCGCTGCAGCGCATCCCGGATCTCCTCCGGACGGATCGAAAGTTCCGTCATGCGAAAATGTCCTGTCTCTCGATGTCGAATCTTGCTGTATGCCGGCAGCCGCCGACCCATGTAGTAGCAACTCTTCTACCCCGCCAACCGACGCCGGGCATCGTCTAGTCGACTGGCCACCGTGCCATCGATGACGTCCTCACCGATCTCCACACGGATCCCCCCTACCACGTCAGGGTCCACCAGCACGTTCAGGTGCACCTTCCGGCCGTACTGGCCCTCGAGTGCACTCTCCAGACGCCGAAGATCCCCCTCCGACAGCTCTCGTGCCACCCGGACGGTGGCGACGTTGCGGTTGTGCGCCTCCGCCGCGACCTTCTGATACTCGTTGATCGCGACACCCACCGTCCGGTGCATCCCGACCACGGCCTGCTCGGCGAGGCGGATCGTGGCGGAGCTGACCTTGCCGTCGAGCAGGCTGTGCAGGAGTCCACCCTTGTCCGCTGCCGACCGGGCAGGGTCGGAGAGTGCGTCGCGCAGCCCCGGAGTTCCCGTGACCAACCGGCCGAACGCGAACAGCTCGTCCTCGACCCGGTCAGCCTGGTTGTCCTGGTCGGCCGCCTTCACCACGGCCACAACTCCCAGCTCCTCGAGTGCGTCACCGAGGTCCCGGCTACCGGCCCAGCGCAGCCCCACCGCCTGGGCGACGATGTCCAGCGTCTCGGCGCTGAACTGGTCGCCGAACAGGTCACGAACGAATCCGGACTTCGCGTCGCCGTCCACCGAGACGTCGGTGACCATCCGACGCAGTCCGGGCTCGTCACGCAGCACCCTCGCCACGGCGAACAGGTCCTCGCCGACCCGGGTGGCGTCCGCGCCGTCGTCGACCGCTGCATCGAGCGCTGCGGTCAACGCCGCGAGTGAGTCCGCGGACGCGCCACGCATCAACGGGCTCCGTTCGCGGACGCGTCGTCGGACTCGAGGTCGGCGAGGAAGCGCTCGACCACGCGGCTCTGACGGGCCTCGTCGTCAAGGGACTCGCCAACGATCCGCCCCGCCAGCGAGGTCGCCAGCGAGCCGACCTCGGCACGGAGCGAGGTGATCGCCTGTTGCCGCTCGGCCTCGATCTGGTTGTGTGCGTGCTCGACGATCCGAGCAGACTCGGCCTGCCCCTGTTCGCGCATCTCGGCCACGATGGTGGCCCCTGAGAACGAGCATCCTCACGGATCTTGGCCGCATCGTGCCGAGCCTCGCCCAGCCGTTGGTTGAGCTCTTCCAGCTTGGCGTCCGCCTCGGCCTGCTTGGTCTCGGCGGCGGCCAGTCCACCTTCGATCGCCGTCGTCCGCTCTGAGAACGTCTTCTCGAAGTTGGGGACAACCCACTTCTTCACCGCGAGGTAGAGGAGACCGAAGACGACCAGAGCGAGGACGATCTCCACCGGATGCGGGATGAGGGGGTTCAGCTCTTCCTCAGCCGCGAGGGTGATCGGGTTCATGGACGTGGTCCTTCTTCAGTAGGTCTTAGAGCACGAACGCGAGGGCGATACCGATGATGGCCAGGGCCTCGGCGAGCGCGAAGCCCAGGATGGCGATCGACTGCAGGCGACCCTGCGCCTCCGGCTGGCGTGCGACACCGTTGATGTATGCGGCAAAGATCAAGCCGATGCCGATACCCGGGCCGACAGCAGCGAGGCCGTAGCCAATCATGTTCAGGTTGCCTTCCACGGCGGAATCCCTTCGGTTGTTTCTTGCTGCTCTCAGTGCTCGTCTGCGAGAGCACCGGAGATGTACATGGCATTGAGCAGAACGAAGACGTAGGCCTGCAGGAACTGGATCAACAGCTCCAAGAAGCTGATCGCGATGAACAGGACCCAGGCAAGGACGCCGACCGGCTTGAGCAACGTCGAACCGTGCAGTAGGAGGTACTCGCCGCCCAGGGCGAAAAGCAGGATCAGCAGGTGGCCCGCGAGCATGTTGGCAAACAGACGCAGGGCCAGCGTGACCGGCCGGACCACGATGTTGGAGAAGAACTCCAAGGGGATCAGTAGCGCCAGGATCGGGCCCTTGATGCCCGGAGGGACGGTCTGCAGCTTGACGTAGCCCGCAAACCCGTGCTTCTGGACCCCGACCCAGTTGTAGATGATCCAGCTCAGCGCGGCCAGCGCGTAGACCATGCCCGCGCGGGAGAAGGTCGGGAACTGGATGAACGGGATCGAGCCGAAGAGGTTGTTGAGCAGGAGGAAGAAGAACAACGCGACCAGATAGGGCACGAAGCGCATGAAGTCGTGGCTACCGATGATGTCTCGGCCCATGCTGTTTCGCACGAAGCCGTAGGCGCCCTCACCGACGTACTGCAGTTTGCCCGGCACCATCGAGCGCTGTTTGGCGGCGGCGTAGAGGAACCAGAACGTCAAGCCGGCAGCGAGGACGAGCTGGAGCATCGGCTTCGTGACTCCGAGATACATCGTCTGCCCGAGAAACTCGAACTCAGAAGAGGGCCCGATCGGAGGCAGGTTGAAGTCGTCGGGGCCCGGTGGCGTGAAGCTCATTGTCAACGCTGTCTCCCCTGCACTAGCGGTTGAACCGGGCGTACGTGAGATAGATCCCGAAACCCGCCCCCAGCAGGATCCCGATGACCACCAGGAACGAGGTGCCGAGCCATCGGTCCGCGAACCAGCCGAGAATCCCGTATACCGCCACTCCCGAGACGAGATACCCGAAGGCATGCCACGGATCGCCGGCAACGGGTTCTTCGTCGGGAGCAGGCCGGGGATTCTGCGGAGTCATCGCGCACCGGACAATAGCAGCCATGCACGCTCATCCGGCATTCGCCTCCTCCCGGGGAGGCAGGTCGTACACGAGCTGGCGCGCCCGCATGCTGAACACGATCTGGCTGGTCATCCACACCAGCGTGCAGGCGATCACGCTGCCGCCCAGCCACTGCGCGTCGATGGGACCGTCGGTCCCGTCGGCACCGCGCACGGCGCCGGAACGGTTGAGCGAGACGAACACGAGGCCGATCAGGACGACATTCAACGTGTAGGTCAGCAAGGCGATGAGCAGCGACGCCGTCGGCGCGAGCCTCGTGACCACGTCGAGGACGACCGCGCTCGAGAAGAAGAAGATGCACACGAGCGTGACCCCGATGCCTGCGCCCATCGCAGCCGAGGAGCCCGAGACGAACCAAGCAACGAGGATCGCGATCACTCCGGCCCCGAGGGTCCAGAGGAGAGCCGCCCGCACGACCGACGCAACTGAGGTGGTCCCGTAGCCAGGCTCACCCATCTGCCGGAGCGACTGCTGGTCGGTCGTCATGTCGGCGGCCGTTCTGTGGTCCGTGCGGGGCTGGGCCCAACTCTCTCACAAGGCCTGCGTACCGACGAAATCCACCGACCAGGATCTGCCGGTTCCCCTGCTTGCGGTTCAGCCTGCCATTCCGTGGCGTTGCACGCGAGGGAGGAAGAAGGTCAACGCCACCGTGCCGACCACCCAGACCGCCAGGATCGTGGACGTGATCGGCGAGGCGTACAGGCTCGCCAGCACTCCGCCGAAGGCGATCAGGCCCGCCCACATCCACATGATCAGGACGGCACGACGATGGGAGTGCCCGATCTCGAGGAGCCGGTGGTGCAGATGCTCCTTGTCCGGGGCGAATGGCGAGCGGCCTGCCCGCGTGCGGCGTACCACGGCCAGCACGAGGTCTGCGAACGGAACGATGAGGATGGTGATCGGCAACATCACCGGCAGCAGCGCCGGCAGCAGGCTGGCCTCCGCCCCCCCGGCGCCCTGGGTGATGTCGGTGGGCGTGAACTGGCCGGTCAGGGTGAGCGCCGACCCGGCAAGAACCAGGCCGATCAGCATCGACCCGGAGTCGCCCATGAAGAGGCGCGCGGGAAAGAAGTTGTGCGGAAGGAAGCCGGCGCAGGCGCCGCCGAGCGCGGCCGTGAGCAGGGCGGCGGTGATCGCGAGCGTTTCCCCGTTCGCATCGGCGAGCTGGTAGGAGAAGAGGAAGAAGGCGACCGCGCCGATGCCCACCACGCCGGCGGCCAGGCCGTCGAGGCCGTCGATGAAGTTCACCGCGTTCACCGTTGCCACCACGATCACCACGCTCGCCAGCGCGGCCTGGGCGATGTCGAGTGTGAACTGCTCTCCGCCGGGCAGTTGCAGGAAGTACAGCTGAACCCCAAAGGACACCAGGATCACGGACGCGAGAACCTGCCCCGCGAGCTTGGTGATGGCGTCGAGCTCGAACAGGTCATCCAGCACGCCGACGGCGCAGATCAGCGCTCCTCCGAACAGGACGGTTCGGGCGTCCTGGAAGACCTGCTCGTTGCTGAGCGAGAGAAACGGCAGCTGGCGCGCTGCGAGGTAGGCCGCGACCAGTCCACCCAACATGGCCAGACCACCGAAGTAGGGGATCGGGACGGCATGCACGTCACGGTCGCGCACCGCGGCGATGGCTCCCGTGCGGACGGCGATCTCGCGCGCCACGACTCCCAGCAGGTATGTGACCGCTGCTGCCACCAGGAAGACCGTCAGATACTCGCGCAAGGGAGCCCTGCTACCCCTCGTCCACGATCTCGATGCCGAGGGTGGCGACGATCTCGTTGAGCCGCTCCAGCGACACCCCACCGATCCGCAACACGCGTCCGGTGGAGCCGGTCGCGTCGACGATCGTCGAGGGAACCGCTCCGGGGCAGCGCCCGTCATCGAGGATGACCGCCACCAGCTCCCCCAGCATCGACTCAGCCTGGTTCGCGTCGGTGGCGGCCTCCATCCCGGACTGGTTGGCGCTGGTGACCGCGAGCGGACCGGTGCGGGAGAGCAGGTCCAGCGCGACCCGATGGTCGGGCATCCGGACCGCGACCGTCCCCCGGGTGTCACCCAGGTCCCACTGGAGAGACGGCTGCTGCCTGCAGACCAGGGTGAGCGGACCGGGCCACAGCTCCTCGATGAGGGTGCGTGCCCACGACGGAACCCCGACGGCCAGTGCATCCAGCGTGCTGGGAGCCGAGACGAGCACGGGTGGCGGCATGTCACGCCCGCGGCCCTTCGCCGATAGGAGACGCTCCACCGATGCCGGGTCGAAGGCATCCGCGGCAACGCCGTACACCGTGTCGGTCGGGAACACGACGAGCTCGCCACGCTGAACCGCGAGGGTCGCGGCGGCGAGCCCGGACTTGAGTTCGTCCTCGTCGGCGGTGTCGAACCGGATGGTCACAGCGTCATCGTGCCAGTCTCGCTGTCACAAAGCGGGAACGACCTGCGAGATCGAGGTGGTCGCGGACCTCGGACCAGCGACCGGAGGCGATGAATATCCCCTGCGCGGAGTCCGCCTGCGCGTCGGCATGCTCGGCCCCCAGTACGCCCCTCGGTCGCAGCAACCGGGTGCCGACCGTTTCCAGAACACGCATCGCATCGAGCCCGTCCGCTCCTGACCAGAGGGCCAGTGTCGGGTCGAAGTCGCGTGCCTCGACTGCCACCGACTCGAAAGCCTCCAAGGGTATGTAGGGCGGGTTGCACACGACGATGTCCACGGTGCCGGACAGGTCCGGGAAGGCATCGGCCATGTCGCCGCGTCGCAGGTCCACGTCGGTTCCGCCCAGGTTTCGAAGGGCCCACCCATAGGCCCGCTCGTCCAGCTCGACGGCGTGGATCGCGGCATCGGGGATCTCGTCGCGGAAAGCCAAAGCCATCGCTCCGGAACCGGTGCCAAGGTCGACCACCACCGGAGGTCGCCCGGACGCATTCACCTCGCGAGCCCGATCGATGCCCCAGCCGGCCAGCAGCTCGGTCTCCGGACGTGGCACGAAAACGCCCGGCCCGACGGCGACCTCGACGTAGCGGAACGCCGTGGTCCCGGTGATGTGCTGCAACGGTTCGCGCAGCACTCGACGGTCGACCAGCTCGTCGAAAAGCGCGTCCTGCTCGAGGGTGATCTCCTGGACGAGAGCGAGGCTGGCGCGCGAGGTCCGCAGGACGTGGGCCAGCAGCTGTGCGGCGTCGTACTCCGGGCTTGGCACACCAGCCTCCGCAAGCCGGGTCGCCGCCGTGTCCACCCGCCGTCGCACCGCCCCACCCATCACTCCCCGCCCGTCAAGAACCGTCGGCGGACTCGATGCCGTCCAGCCGTGCGGCGAGATCGGCCTGCACGCACGAGTCGATCACAGCCTGGAGTTCTCCGTCGAGGATGCTGTCGAGGTTGTGCGACTTGTGCCCGGTGCGGTGGTCGGTGATCCGGTTCTCGGGGTAGTTGTAGGTGCGGATGCGCTCGGACCGGTCCACGGTCCGGACCTGCGACTTGCGGGCATCGGATGCCTCCGCGTCGGCAGTGTCCTGCGCCGTCTGGAGCAGCCGCGAGCGCAGGATCCGCATCGCCTGCTCACGGTTCTGCAGCTGGCTCTTCTCGTTCTGGCAGCTCACCACGATGCCGGTCGGAAGGTGGGTGATCCGGACAGCGGAGTCGGTCGTGTTCACGCTCTGGCCACCGGGCCCCGAGGACCGGAACACGTCGATGCGCAGGTCCTTCTCCTCGAGCGAGACGTCGACAGGGCCTGCCTCGGGCATCACCAGCACTCCCGCGGCAGATGTGTGCACACGGCCCTGGCTCTCGGTGACCGGGACGCGTTGGACGCGGTGCACGCCCCCCTCGAACCTGAGCAGGGCGTACGGCGCCTCTCCAGGTTCCGCAGTGCCCTTGGCCTTGACGGCGACCGTCACCGACTTGTACCCACCAAGGTCGGACTCGTTCGCGTCGAGCTGCTCGACCTTCCAGTCCCGGCGCTCGGCGTAGCGGGTGTACATCCGAAGCAGGTCGGCCGCGAACAGGGCCGACTCCTCGCCGCCCTCGCCCGACTTGATCTCGAGAATCGCGTCCTTGGAGTCCGCTGCGTCACGCGGCAACAGCAGGTGTCGCAGCCGCTCCTCGACGCCGGCTCGGCGGTCGGCGAGCGCCTCGGCCTCTGCGGCGAAGGACGGGTCCTCGGCTGCCAGCTCCCGTGCGGCATCGATGTCGCCACAGAGCTGCTGCCAGTCGCGGTAGGCGCGCACGATCGCGTTCAGCTCGGCGTACCGCTGGTTCAGCCTCTTCGCCCGGCCCTGATCGGAGTGCAGACCGGGTTCGGCGAGGGTCTTCTCGAGCTCGGCGTGTTCCTCAACCAGCCCATCGACGGCCTCGAACATGTCGCTCACCTTTCGACCAGGTCATCCGCAGGGACAGACGAAGCGCCGGCCTCCGCTGACATGCGGGGACCGGCGCTTTGCGGAAGCTACTTCGATGCGTCCTTCTTTGCCTCGTTCTGCGCCTTCTTGGCGTAGCGGGCCTCGAAGCGGGCGACGCGGCCGCCGGTGTCGAGGATCTTCTGCTTGCCGGTGTAGAACGGGTGGCACTGCGAGCAGACATCGGCGTGGATGTCGCCGCTTGCGGCAGTGCTGCGGGTGGTGAACTTGTTTCCACAGGTGCAGGTCACCTGGGTCTCCACGTAGTTCGGGTGGATGTCGTTCTTCATGATGTTCCTCTCGGGTCTCAGCCGCCGGGTCGTCCAGGGATGCACCACTCCAGATGCGGTGGACGTGAACCGGAACCGACTACCTAGTCTGCCACCGATGCTCAACCCTGCGTTAATCGGTTCAACCAAACGACATCGCCGTTTCATCCCGCCGGACAACCCCGAACATCAGCGCCGACGCGAGGAGCGTCACGCCCAGCATCGCCGCACCCATCGGCACCACACTCGTGCTGCCTGACAGACCGACGAGGGGGGCGACGATCGCGCCGACACCGAACTGCACCGAGCCCAGCAACGCGGCGGCAGTTCCGGCGGCCTCGCCGTGCCTGGTCAGCGCGAGCGCCGGGGTGTTCGGCAACGAGAGTCCACACGACGCGACCACGAACGCGAGTGGCACCAGCACTCCTGCCAGGCCGAGCCATCCGGTCAGGCCCGCGACGAGCAGGGCGGTAGCGGAGAGCGCACCGGTGACCATCGCGCCCGACAACACGTTGACCACACTGAACCGGTGGATCAGCATCGGGTTCAGCTGGGACGCCACGGTCAGACCAACGGCGTTGGCCCCGAACACCAGGCCGAAGGTCCTCTCGTCGAGGTCGTAGCCGTCCTGGAGCACGAACGACGAGCCCGCGACATAGGCGAACAGGGCGGACAGCATCAGCCCGCCGATAAGAACCAGGGCTACAAACGTGTGGTCGCGCAGTATCGAGCGGTACGTGGCCAGGGTGGATCTGAGGTCGGCGGGGCGTCGCCGCGAGCGCGGCAGCGTCTCGCGGATGCCGAGAGCTGCGACGACCACGAGTAGGACTGCCGCTGCCGCAAGCACCCCGAAGATCCCGCGCCATGTCGTCCACTCAAGGACCAGGCCACCTATGCTCGGTGCGAGAATCGGTGCGAGCCCGATCACCAGCATCAACCGTGACATCAACCGTGCCACGGCCACACCTGAGAACAGGTCGCGCACGATCGCCATCGCCACCACCGAAATCGCTGCTCCGGCGAACCCCTGCAGGATCCGAACCGCACTGAGCACGGCGATGCTGGGGGCGATTGCGCACAACACGGATGCGACGGCGTGCATCACCACGCCGATCATCAACGGCTTCTTCCTCCCGAACGCGTCCGAGAGTGGGCCGATCACCAGCTGTCCGAACGCGAGTCCGCCGAGCATGCCGGTAAGCGTCAGCTGCACCGCGGAGTCCGAAGCGGATAGCTCCTCCGCGATCGCGGGGAACGCCGGGAGGTACATGTCAATGGTGAGTGGCCCGAGCGCGATCAGCGCACCGAGAACCAGAACCAGCTGCAGATACGGTCGACCGGCTGAGACCTCGCCAGACTGTCCCTGTGGCTCCAGGGTCTCGACGGCAACCCCTTCGTCGGGATCCGCATCGCGGTATCGGGGTGCAGAAGGGGCATCGCTCACTTGGGCATAAGCACCTAAACCGGCCGCCTTATTCCCCTGGTCCGTGGTCCGAAGATTCCCTTGCTGGGGCCTGGGTGCTTCTTCGCCAGAGGTATGGACGCTTTGCAAGCGGCATAACGCTTGTAGAGCGTCCACACCCCGTGCAAAGTTGCGCGGTCTGCGGGGTGCAGAGAGAGCCTGTCGCAACCGGCACCGCAGCGCAACGGCTTGCGTCGGACGTCATACGTTTTGGCCGCTGGCGCGCGCTGGTTGGATGACGTTATTCGGCGACGAGCGCGTGCCTGAATGCGGCCCGAGGACGTGCGCCACGTGCCGACGCGAACGACTTCCCACGACAGTCCTGCACTCCCCATCACGAACTCGTCGTGGGATGTGCAGGTTGGCCCGCATACCTTGATGAAACTGTTGCCCCATCACGTGGCCGGTCACGGAACTCTCCGCTGCAAGACCCCGGCCACCCGGTCGGCCAGCTCGCCGGGACTGAACGGTTTCACCACGTAGTCATCGGCCCCTGACCTGAAACCGCGCGCGATGTCCGCCTCCTGGGCACGCGCGGTCAGCAAGATGATGGGAACCTGGGCGAGTGCCGGGTTCTGGCGCAGGACCTGACAGGCATCCAGCCCGCTCATCCCCGGCATCATCACGTCGAGTACGACCAGGTCCGGCGCCGACTCCTGGCAGGCGGCGACTGCAGCGGCGCCGTCGGCGACCGCGACGATCTGGTGACCCGACTGACGGAGCTTGAACGTCACCAGCTCACGGATGTCCTCGTCGTCATCGGCGACGACGATTCTGGCCACGGGATTCTCCCTTGAGCGGCCCGCAAACAGCAGCGCGGTCGGGTCAGTTCTCGAGCCGCCCGTTGGCGGCGGTGGGCATGGTCTTCTGGACCTGCATCAAGAACTCGCCGTTGCTCTGGGACTTCTTGAGGCGCTCGAGGAGAAGCTCCAGCGCCTGCTGCCCGTCGAGCCCGGAGAGCACCCGACGCAGTTTCCAGACGATCGAGATCTCCTCCTTGCTCATCAGCAGCTCTTCACGGCGAGTGCCGGAGGCGACCACGTCTATCGCAGGGAAGATGCGCTTGTCCGCGAACTCGCGGCGCAACCGCAGCTCCATGTTTCCGGTGCCCTTGAACTCCTCGAAGATGACCTCGTCCATCTTGGACCCGGTTTCGATGAGCGCGGTGGCCAGGATGGTCAGAGATCCGCCGTCCTCGATGTTGCGGGCGGCACCGAAGAACCGCTTCGGCGGGTACAACGCCGAGGAGTCCACGCCTCCGGACAGGATGCGCCCACTAGCCGGCGCCGCGATGTTGTAGGCACGGCCCAGACGGGTGATCGAGTCGAGCAGCACCACGACGTCGTGACCGAGCTCCACGAGACGCTTGGCACGTTCGATGGCGAGCTCCGCCACGGTGGTGTGGTCGTCGGCCGGACGGTCGAAGGTCGAGGCAATGACCTCGCCCTTGACTGTCCGCTGCATGTCGGTGACCTCTTCGGGGCGCTCGTCGACGAGCACGACCATGAGGTGGGTCTCGGGGTTGTTGGTAGTGATCGCGTTCGCTATGGCCTGCAGCACCATCGTCTTGCCGGCCTTCGGCGGGGAGACGATGAGCCCACGCTGTCCCTTGCCGATCGGGGCGACGATGTCGATCACTCGGGTGATCACGATGCTCGCCTCGGTCTCCAGGCGCAGCCGGTCCGCTGCGTAGAGCGGGGTCAGCTTGGAGAACTCCACCCGGCTCTTCGCCGACTCCACGTCTGCTCCGTTGATACTGTCCAACCGGATCAACGGGTTGAACTTCTCCTTGCGCTCGCCCTCGCGCGCCTGCCGCACGGTGCCGGTGACGGCGTCGCCCTTGCGTAGGCCGTACTTGCGCACCATCGACAAGGAAACGTAGACGTCGTTCGGCCCCGGCAGGTAGCCGCTGGTCCGGACGAAGGCGTAGTTGTCGAGTACGTCGAGGATGCCCGCCGTGGGAACCAGGACGTCGTCCTCGTTGACTTGAGGGTCCGGCTCGTTCGACTCGCGTCGACGGTCACGGTAGTTACCGCCACCGCCACCGCCACCGCCACCGCCGCCGCGGTCGCGGTCACGTCCACGACGGCGCCGGTTGCGACGGCTTCCACCGCTCTGGTCGTCGTCATCGCGGTTGTTCCGCCCGCCACCCTGGCTGTTCTGGTTCCGGTTCTGGTTCTGGTTGTCGTTCTGGTTGTCGTTCCGGTTCTGGTTCTGGTTGCGGTCCCCGCCCTGGTTGCCCTGGTTGCGGTCCCCGCCCTGCTCGTTCCTGGAGTCGCCCTGGTCGTTCTGGCCTCGCGCGCCGCCGTGCTCGTTGTTCCGGTCGCCCTGCTGGCGATCTTGGCTTCCGTTGCTCCCGGACTGCCTGCGCTGCTCGCGCGGGTCACGGTTCTCGCGGTCGGTGCTCGGCTCCGCGGTGCGGGCACTATCCGCGGTGCGGGCACTATCGGTGTTCGCCTGGCCAGCCGATTGGGCGGCCTTGATCGCATCGATCAGCTGGCTCTTTCGCATGCCGCCGATTCCCTTGATCCCGAGCCCGCCTGCCATCGCTTTGAGCTCAGGCAGCAGCATGCCGCTGAGCCCCCCTGCGCGTCGCTTGGCGGGGGGTGCTTCGGTAGTTTCCGTCACGTGAGTCCTTCCCACGTCCAGGGCCTTCCGGACGATGCCGGCGGCCGTGTTCTTGTGGATTCCTGATCTGCGTCCGGACGCATCGGCCATGAGTGCCGATCCGGCGTCCAAGACGAAGGGTTCCAGGAAGGTGATGCACCAATCGCGGATCAGCGGTTCAGCGGTTCGCTTGATCACTGGTGCAGTACCAGCCTAGCACCTCTGCGCCGAGGTGAGGCCCGCGGAGAAGAACGGGCGGCAGCGCCAAGGACCGGTCCGGCGGTCAGCCGTCTGAGGTGACGCGGGCTCCGTCGCGGTCCACCCGAAGCACCAACGCCTGCCAACCCTCGGGCGCCTGGCTCTTGAGCTGGCCCAGTTCCGACGCATCCGCGAATGCCAGGACACTTGGTCCGGCCCCCGACACGACCGCAGCTACGGCGTGGCTGCGTAGCTCCCGGACCAAGCGCAGGGTCTGGGGCATGGCAGGTTCTCGGTAGTCCTGGTGGATCCGATCCTCGGTCGCCGGGAAGAGCAGGTCCGGTCGACCGCTCAGGGCGGCGACCAGCAGAGCGGTCCGTCCGGCGTTGGCCGCCGCCGAGGCGTGCGGCACGAACTCGGGGAGCAGCCCCCGGGCGGCCGTGGTCTCGACCGGGGTGGGTGGCACGAAGACCACCACGTTCACCCGCGGGTCGATGCGGACGATGGTCGCCAGGAAGCCTTCCCCTTCGGATCGGGCGATCGTGAACCCACCGAAGAAGGCTGGGGCCACGTTGTCGGGATGCCCCTCCATCGTCGCCGCCAGCGAGAAGACCGCGGCGTCGTCCATGAGCAGCGAACCCCCGGGAACCAGACCACGTGCGGCGCATATTCCCGCGACGATCGCCGCCGACGAGGAACCCAGACCGCGGCCGTGCGGGATGAGGTTCTCGCAACGCAGCGAGAGGCTCGGCACCTCACGGCCCATCTGCATGAAGGCACGGGCCGATGCCCGGTAGACCAGGTTCTGCTCATCGACTGGCACCTGGCCGGCGCCTTCGCCGGTCACGGTGATCGCGACACCGGAGCCGGCCACCTCAGCGACGACCCGGTCTCGGAGATCGAGGGCGAGACCAAGGGAGTCGAAACCCGGCCCGAGGTTCGCACTCGACGCCGGTACCGAGACCCGGACCCGGCCAGTCACGAAGTCGGCCATGGTCACCGAAGTCCAGCGGCTTGCGCGGCTGCGTCGACATCTGCTTCCACCACTGTGTCCACCAGATCGGTGAACGTGGACAGGGCAGTGTCGATGTCCTTGAGACCGTGGCCGGTCACGGTGATCACCAGCGTCCGGCCGGCGAACGACTCCCCCGTCTCCACGTCTCGCAGGAGGCCGGCGACTCCGGCTGCTGACGCGGGTTCTACGAACACACCCTCCTCGGAGGCGAGCTTTCGCTGGGCGGCGAGGATGAGCTCGTCGGGAACGGACCGGAACCGACCTCCCGACTGCTTGCACGCATCGACGGCCAACTGCCAGGACGCCGGGTTGCCGATCCGGATCGCCGAGGCCACGGTCTCCGGATCAGCCACCGGAGCGCCGGTCACCAGCGGTGCCGCCCCGTTCGCCTGCCACCCGAGCATCTGGGGCTTCTTCGTGCTGTTCCCGGCCGACTCGTACTCGGCGTAGCCCTTCCAGTAGGCGGAGATGTTGCCGGCGTTGCCGACCGGAAGGATGTGCACGTCCGGGGCGTCCCCCAGAAAGTCGACGACCTCGAACGCCGCAGTCTTCTGTCCCTCGAGCCGCATCGGGTTGACCGAGTTCACCAGTGCGACCGGGTAGTCCTCGGCCAGGCCGCGCGAGAGGCGCAGGCAGTCGTCGAAGTTCCCCCTGACCATGATCACCTGTGCACCGTGGACGATGGCCTGCGCCAGCTTCCCGGCGGTTATCTTTCCCTGCGGAACCAGCACCAACGGTTTGATCCCCGCTCGCGCGGCGTAGGCGGCCATCGACGCCGAGGTGTTGCCGGTCGACGCGCACACGACTGCTTCGGACCCCTCGCCGACCGCCACCGACAGCGCGACGGTCATTCCCCTGTCCTTGAACGACCCCGTCGGGTTGTCACCCTCGACCTTGAGCCACACCTCGGCCCCGGTGAGCTCTGAGAGCCACCTACTGTCGACCAGTGGGGTCCCGCCCTCCCGGAGCGTGAACGTGGGAGTCCCCTCCGGCAGGTTCAGCCACGAGCGGTACTCCTCGATCACCCCGCGCCACTGACGGGTCCCCTGACGGCGAGGTGGAGGGTTGCTCATTCCCCCTCTCCTTCGACCCGCATGATCGACGAGACGTCATGAACGTTGTCCATCTTGCGCAGCGACTCGACGGTCGCGGACAGGTCGGCGTCCATGGCGCGGTGGGAGACGACGACCAGCTGGGCCTCGTCACCGCGACCTTCCTGCCGAACCGTCTGGATCGACACGTTGTGCTCGGCGAAGGTTTGTGCGACCTGGGCCAGCACACCGGCCCGGTCCTCGACGTCGATCGCCACGTGGTAGCGGGTCTCGGTCTCGCCCATCGAGAGCACCTCGCACTGGGCGTACGCCGACTCCCCTGCACCGCGCACGTCGTTTCGACGGTTACGAGCGACGGTCACGAGGTCACCGAGCACCGCACTTGCTGTCGGCGCCCCACCCGCGCCGGGGCCGTAGAACATGAGCTGGCCCGCGGCGTCACTCTCCACGAACACTGCGTTGTAGGCCTCGCGGACACTCGCCAGCGGGTGGGACCGAGTGATCATCGCCGGGTGCACCCGGGCGGAGACGGCCGGCCCGTTGGCTCCTTCCGTCAGCTCACAGATCGCCAGAAGCTTCACCACGCGCCCCATGTCGCGCGCGGAGGCGACGTCGCTGGCGGTGACCTCCGAGATGCCTTCGCGGTAGACGTCGGCCGCGGTCACCCGGGTGTGAAAGGCGAGGCTTGCCAGAATCGCCGCCTTGGCGGCCGCGTCGAACCCCTCCACGTCGGCGGTGGGATCTGCCTCGGCGTACCCGAGCGCCTGCGCCTCCTCGAGCGCCTCGGTGAATCCGGTGCCGACGGTGTCCATCTTGTCGAGGATGAAGTTCGTGGTGCCGTTGACGATGCCGAGGACCCTGCGGACCTTGTCCCCTGCCAGCGACTCGCGTAACGGCCGCAGGATCGGGATGGCGCCGGCCACCGCGGCCTCGTAGTAGATGTCGCGGTCGGCCTTCTCCGCCGCCACGAACAGCGTGCTGCCGTCTTCGGCGAGCAGGGCCTTGTTGGCGGTGACGACCGAGGCGCCGTGTTCGAGCGCAGTCAGGATCAGGGTGCGCGACGGTTCGATGCCGCCGATCACCTCGACCACCACGTCGATGTCTCCCGAGCTCACCAACCCCACGGCATCGGTGGTCAACAGTTCCCCGGGGACGTCGGCATCGCGTTCCAGCTCGAGACGGCGCACGGCTACACCCACCAGCTCGATCGGTGCGCCGATCCGGGCGGTGAGGTCGCCTGCCTGCTCGCGGAGCAGCCGGACCACCTGGCTGCCCACGGAACCGCAGCCCAGCAGGGCCACTCGTATCGGCGTCGTCATCTTCGGACACCTCCGTGCGGGCCGACGTCGGTGCGCAGGAGGTCGTCTTCGGTTTCCCGTCGAAGAACCACGGTGGCAGCCCCCTCGCGAACCGCGATCACCGGCGGACGGAGCGCATGGTTGTAGTTGCTGGCCATCGAGCGGCAGTAGGCCCCGGTCCCCGGTATCGCGAGCAGGTCGCCTGGCGCGATGTCGCCGGGAACGAACTCGTCCTTGACCAGGATGTCACCGGCCTCGCAGTGCTTGCCGACGACTCGGCCGAGAACCGGTGCGGCCGTGGAGCGACGCGACGCCAACGTGCAGCTGTAGTCCGCGTCGTACAAAGCGGTCCGGATGTTGTCGCTCATGCCGCCGTCGACGGAGACGTAGGTGCGTGCGGCGCCCGCGTCGAGCGCCACCTCCTTGACCGTGCCGACCTCGTAGATCGTGCACACCGACGGGCCGACGATCGCGCGCCCCGGCTCGATCGAAAGCGCGGGGACCGCGACGCCGAACGCGCGGCACTCATGCTCGACGATCGTGGTGATCTCCTGCGCGAGCTGAGCAGGGTCGGCCGGATCGTCCTGCGAGGTGTAGGCGATCCCGAAACCACCACCGAGATCCATCTCCTCCATGTCGACGCCGAGCTCGCGCGAGACCCGGGCGTGCAGCGTGAGAACCCGCCGCGCGGCGACCTCGAAACCCGAGGTGTCGAAGATCTGCGAACCGATATGCGAGTGCAGCCCGAGCAGCTGCAGGCGCGGGGTGTCCAGGATCCGGCGTACCGCCTCGAACGCGTCCCCGGAAGTGATCGAGAAGCCGAACTTCTGGTCCTCGTGCGCGGTGGCGATGTACTCGTGGGTGTGCGCCTCGACACCGGCGGTCACCCGCACCATCACCCCTGCCTCGCGACCCGCCTCCGAGGTGAGGGCCACCAGCCGGTCGATCTCGTGGAAGGAGTCGACGATAATTCGCCCCACACCTGCCTGGACGGCACGACGCAGCTCGTCGACGGTCTTGTTGTTGCCGTGGTAGCCCATTCTGGACGGGTCGAATCCGGCACGAAGTGCAACCGCAAGCTCCCCCGCCGAGCAGACGTCCAAGCTCAGCCCCTCCTCGGCGATCCAGCGGGCGACCGTCGTGCACAGGAATGCCTTCCCGGCGTAGAAGACCGCGTAGTCGGCGAACGCGTCCCGGAAAGCCGCCGCACGGGTGCGGAAGTCTGCCTCGTCGAGAATGTACGCCGGGGAGCCGTGCTCGGCCACGACATCACGCAGGTCCACCCCTCCGACCTCGAGGGCACCGTCCAGGTTCTTGCGCGCGCTGGTCGACCACAAGAGGGGGACGAGCGCGTTCACGTCGCGCGGTTCAGGTAGCCACGACGGGCCACGATGGTTGATGTCGGCATGCAGCGCACCTGCCTCGTGTGCACGCATCGGCCCTCACATCCGCTCGGGCGCCGAGACGCCGAGCAGAGTGAGTCCGGTGCCGAACACGATCCTGTTCGCCTCGACCAGCAACAGGCGCGCGCGGTGCAGGTCGGAGGGCTGCTCATCACCCTGGGGCAGCACCCGACAAGCGTCATAGAACTTGTGGAACGCCGACGCCGTGTCCTCCAGGTAGCGCGCGACCCGGTGCGGCTCGCGAAGCCGGGCGGCCGAGGCGACCACGCGAGGGAACTCCGCGAGCGCACGGAGCAGGTCGCCCTCCTTCTCGTGAGAAAGCAGGGACGCGTCGAAGTCGGTTCCGTCCAGACCGGCGGGGCGCAGTCCGAGCTCTGTGGCATTGCGCAGGATGGATGCCAGCCGGGCATGTGCGTACTGGACGTAGAACACCGGGTTATCGCTGGTCTGCCTGGCCCACAGGTCCAGGTCGATGTCGATCGTGGTGTCCGTGGTGTAGCGGGCAAGGGCGTACCGGGCAGCGTCGACGCCGACCGCGTCGACAAGGTCTGCCTGGGTGATCACGGTCCCGGCCCGCTTCGACATCTGCACCGGCTTTCCGTCGCGCAACAGGTTGACCATCTGGCCGATCAGGATCTCGAGGTTCACTCCTGGCTCGTCCCCGAAGGCCGCACACATCGCATTGAGCCGGCCGACGTACCCGTGGTGGTCGGCGCCGAGCAGGATCAGGCACCGGTCGAAGCCGCGCTCGCGTTTGTCGAGGTAGTAGGCCAGGTCACCGGAGATGTAGGCGCCGTTGCCGTCGGACTTGACGATCACCCGGTCCTTGTCGTCGCCATACTTCTCGGTGCGGAGCCAGAGCGCACCGTCGTGTTCATAGGTGTTGCCCATCTCCGTCAGCCGCTTGATCGCGCGCTCGACGGCACCGGAGTCGTGCAGGTTGTTCTCGTGGAAGAAGACGTCGAAGCGGACTCCGAAGTCGCGCAGGCTCCCCTTGATCTCGTCGAACATCAGGTCGACGCCGGCCGACCGGAGAGTCTCCTGTGCCTCCGCGTCGGGAAGGTCTCGGAGCTTCGGCTCCTTCGCGATCACGTTCTGCGCGATCTCGTCGACGTACTGGCCCTGATAGCCGTTCTCAGGCGCCGGATCGCCCTTGGCCCTGGCCAGCAGTGATCGGGCGAACCTGTCGATCTGCGCGCCGTGGTCGTTGAAGTAGTACTCCCTGGTGACATCGGCGCCGCTGAACTCGAGCACCCGGGCGATGGCATCGCCCACTGCGGCCCACCTCGCGGAGGCGAGGGTGACCGGACCGGTCGGGTTGGCCGACACGAACTCCAGGTTGACCTTCTCACCCCGAAACAGCTGGGAGGAGCCGTACGACGGACCTGCCGCCACGATCTGGGCTGCCACCTCCCCCTGCGCTCCGGCGTCGACCCGGATGTTGAGGAAGCCCGGCCCGGCCACCTCGACCGAGGCGATCCTCTCGTCGGCGTTCAGCCGCTCCACGAGGAGAAGCGCCAGGTCGCGCGGGGCGATGCCGGACTTCTTGGCCAACTGCAGCGCCACGTTGGTGGCGTAGTCCCCATGCTCCTTGACCTTCGGTCGCTCGACGACGACCTCCGCCGGGACACCGTCGGGCAGCCTCAGGACACCTGCGTCGGTGAGGTCGGTCAGGGCTTGGACAATCGTGTGCGAAAGCTGCTGGGGAGTCACTCGTCTAGGGTATCCGCGGTCCCCGCCCTGTCGTGGCCAGCCTGGTCACGACATCGACCAGCTCGGCGGGCTCGAAGGGTTTGGTGAGGTACGCCTCGACGCCCACCTCCTCGCCGCGAGACAGGTCACTGGCCTGCGCCTGGCTGGTGACGATGACGATCGTCGAGGGCCGTGGTCACCTCGAACCCCTCCAGCTGCAGGTTGACCATGATCAGGTCACGGATGGCAAACGAGTCCTCGACGACGAGCACCTGAAGGGGTGGGTTTCGCTCTGCTCTCAAACGCCTACCCCCGCACTCGTGCACGCCCGCCGATTCCCTGTTGAGGTACTCTGGCGCGCAGCCTGTGAGCCCCCGTAGCTCAGGGGATAGAGCACCGCCCTCCGGAGGCGGTGGCGTAGGTTCGAATCCTACCGGGGGCGCGGTCCGCCCTCTAGCACGGACCCTCGAGAGTGGCGTCACTGCGCGCACGGTCGGCGATGCGCCGGGCCTGCGCGATGTCGGGGAAGACAACGCTGGCCGCACCGGCGTACCCCACTCCTCCGTGCACGACGCAGGTGCGGAACTTGGTGGGCGAGATCTGGGTAGCGGCCTGCGCCAGCCGAAAGAGCTCGGCTGGGGCCAGGTTCGTGTCGAGGTTGTTGATGACGCTCAGCACGCCGCGTTCCATGAAACCCGCCTCGTCAGCGTTGCTTCGCACCTTGTCCAGGATGCCGAGCAGCGCCCTCTGCTGGTTCGCCGACCTGTCGAAGTCCCCGCCCGGAAGGAACTTGCGGATCCGCGAGAAGATCATCGCCTGGTAGCCGGTCAGCTTGTTCGCGCCCACCCGATAGCCACCGGGCATCACCGCGTCGGGGAACGCGAACTCGGAGTCGACGGTGACGCCACCGATCACGTCGACCATATTGACGAACCCGACGAACCCGGTGGTGAACACGTAGTCGGGCTGGATCCCGACCATGTTGCCCACCGAGCGTGCCATCAGCTGCGGCCCGCCGTACACAAGCGCCGAGTTGATCCTGTTGCGGCCGTAGCCCGGAATCTCCACGTAGGAGTCCCGAGGAATGCCGACCGCGGTCCCCGCGCCGGTCAAGGTGTTGACCCCGACCAGCTGGATCGCGTCGGCGCGGCTGCGCAGGACCGGCTCGCCCGGACGAGCATCCGAGCCGAGGAGGAGGATCCACAGCACATGGGGATCGTGGGCGACTTCTTGGGCCGACTCCACCTTCACCAATGATGCGGGTGCCTCCCGCACGCCCGAGGGAGGTACGACGAGCGCGGTGAACGCGAGCACCACCGCGAGGACAACCACCCGGCGAGCCCTGCGCAGGCGAGCGGCCCATGTCCTGCCGGTCATCGGTTCACCGCCTGGCTCAGAGGAAGTGCTGACCGGGTCACGTCGTAGCCGAAGATCTCCCACCGGCCGGACCCCTTGGTCAGCAGCAGTCTTCCTGAGGTGGTCACCCTCAACGGTCTCGCCTCGCCCCGCTCGACCACGGAGACCAGTCGGATGTGTGCCGTGACACCAGCGGCAGCCCCGTTCGCGGCGAGGACCGACAGTGACGCCTTCTTGCTCCGCGGGTTGACCGAGCTGGCCGACTTGCTGAGATCCCCAGCGACGAAGGCAGCGTCGGAGTACGCCGAGATCGTCCGCCCAACGGCGCGCTCCACACCGGACCGTCGCGGCTTCGCCAGCCTGCCAGAGACCCGCGTCACCTGGACATCCATCCGAACTTCCGGAGTCGCATCCGGAGTCGCAGCCGTGGAGCTACCTGACGGTGCTGCGGGAGGGGGCGGCTCCTCGGAGCTGCCGGTGCATGCGGCCGCTCCCGCGACAACAGCGATCAGGAGCGTGCCGACGAGTAGGCGGAAGCGGGCGGGAACGGCGGAGAACACCTTTTTCAGCACCTCCATCGAGTCGGTTCGCAGCGTAGCCGGACACCGGCGCATCGTCCGAACGGTCCCGGCTGCAATAAGTTGTCACAAAGGTCTAGCCTGGGAGCCGAAACCTCCAGAATTGAAACGCACCGGAAGAGGCGATTCAGGCCGTGGCCGAATCTTCACAAGACAGCGCCGATGACAGCTCGATGTCGGCATTCGGAGCCAACGAGTGGCTCGTCGACGAGATGTATCAGCAGTACCAGAAGGATCCCACCAGCGTAGACAAGGTCTGGTGGGACTTCTTCGGCGACCGTCGTCCCGGCGAGGACGGCGAGGACGGCGAGGCTACGAAGTCGAGCAACGGTGCCGCCACCCAGGCGCAGAGCACCGCAGCCAGCCCGGTCGCCTCGGGTTCCGGCAAACAGAAGACGGCCGCAACATCCAAGGCGCAGGCAGCCAAGGAGATCGTGGAGGACTCGTCGGCCCAGAAGGCGAACGCGAAGAAGGAGCCACAGGAGCCGGTCAAGCCGTCAAAGTCGAGCACCACCGCGAAGGCGAGCGCTGCGAAGAAGTCGACCGCTACGAAGAAGGCGACCGCTGCGAAGAAGGCGACCGCTGCGAAGAAGGAGCAGCCCAAGGGGGACGAGTCATCCCCGGCGGAAGAGGCCGACGACGAGCCGCAGCTGACCGTGTTGCGCGGCGCTCCCGCGCGCACCGCCAGCAACATGGACATCAGCCTGAGTGTGCCGACGGCCACCAGCGTCCGGTCGGTGCCCGTGAAGCTGCTGATCGACAACCGGGTAGTGATCAACAACCACCTCGCCCGCGCCCGTGGTGGCAAGGTCTCGTTCACGCACGTCATCGGCTACGCGCTGGTCAAGGCGCTCAGGCAGATGCCGGAGATGAACAACGGCTTCGACATCATCGAGGGCAAGCCCAACCTGATCCAGCCTCAGCACATCAACCTCGGGCTCGCGATCGACATGAAGAAGCCGGACGGCACCCGGCAGCTACTGGTGCCCTCGATCAAGGCCGTGGAGGGAATGAACTTCGCGGGATTCTGGACCGGCTACGAGGACGTCGTTCGCAAGGCACGCGACAACAAGCTCGCGGTCACCGACTTCCAAGGCACCACGATCAGCCTCACCAACCCGGGCACCATCGGAACCAACCACTCCGTCCCCCGTCTGATGAAGGGGCAGGGTGCCATCATCGGGGTGGGCGCGATGGACTACCCACCGGAGTATCAAGGCGCCTCAGAGGAGACGCTGGCTCGCAATGCCGTCAGCAAGGTCATGACGCTCACCTCGACCTACGACCACAGGGTCATCCAGGGCGCGCAGTCCGGGGACTTCCTCCGTCGGGTGCACGGTCTGCTGCTCGGGGAGGAGGGCTTCTACGACGAGATCTTCAGGGCGCTGCGCATCCCCTACGAGCCGATTCGCTGGGCCAAGGACGTGTCCACGAGCCACGACGACGAAATCAGCAAGCAGGCCCGAGTCCTTGAGCTGATCCATGCCTACCGGGTGCGCGGGCACATCATGGCCGACACGGACCCGCTGGAGTACCAGCAGCGCAGCCATCCCGACCTCGAGGTCGAGTCGCACGGCCTGACCCTGTGGGACCTGGACCGTGAGTTCGCCACGGGTTCGTTCGGCGGCGAAGGTCGCCGGTTCATGAAGCTGCGCAGCATTCTGGGTATCCTGCGCGACACCTACTGCCGCACCGTGGGCATCGAATACATGCACATCCAAGATCCCGAGCAGCGCCGCTGGATACAGGAGCGCGCCGAGCAGCCGCACGTGAAGCCTCCGCGAGAAGAGCAGCTCCGCATCCTGCTGAAGCTCAACCAGGCCGAGGCGTTCGAGACCTTCCTCCAGACCAAGTTCGTGGGCCAGAAACGGTTCAGCCTGGAAGGTGGGGAGACAACAGTCCCTCTCATCGACGAGATCTGTGAGGCCGCAGCGGAGGCCGACCTCGACGAGGTGTGCATCGGCATGGCGCACCGCGGCCGGCTCAACATGCTGGCGAACATCGTGGGCAAGAGCTACAGCCAGATCTTCCGTGAGTTCGAGGGCAACATGGACCCGCGCACCGTCCAGGGGTCCGGCGACGTGAAGTACCACCTCGGCGCCGAGGGCGAGTTCAGCTCCGACTCCGGGGCGGAGATCAAGGTCTCCGTAGCCGCGAACCCCTCGCACCTCGAGGCGGTCGACCCGGTCCTCGAGGGCATCGCCCGCGCCAAGCAGGACATGTTGAACCGGGGTGCGGAGTTCCCGGTGCTGCCCCTCCTCGTGCACGGAGACGCGGCCTTCGCGGGCCAGGGCGTGGTCGCGGAGACGTTGAACCTCTCCCAGCTGCGCGGCTACCGCACCGGCGGCACGATTCACGTCGTGGTGAACAACCAGGTGGGCTTCACGACCTCGCCCGCCTCATCGCGCTCCTCGCTCTACTGCACCGATGTCGCCCGGATGGTCCAGGCACCGATCTTCCACGTCAACGCCGATGACCCCGAGGCGTGCATCCGCGTTGCCAGGTTGGCGTTCGAGTATCGCCAGGCGTTCAAGAAGGACGTGGTCGTAGACCTCGTGTGCTACCGCCGTCGCGGACACAACGAGGGTGACGACCCGTCGTACACCCAGCCTTTGATGTACGACCTGATAGAGCAGAAGCGCTCGGTGCGCAAGCTCTACACCGAGTCGCTGATCGGCCGGGGCGACATCACCCTCGAGGAAGCCGAACAGGTGTTGCGGGACTACCAGCAGCAGCTGGAGCGTGTCTTTACCGAGGTGCGCGAAGCGTCCAGCACCCCGTCTGAGTGGACCACGGTCCCGGACTACCCGGAGAAGCACGGCGAAGAGACGAGCACGGCGATCAGCAACGAGACCCTCAAGCTCATCGCGGACGCCCACGTCAACACCCCGGACAACTTCATCGTCCACCCCAAGGTGCTTCCGCAGCTCCAGCGACGGGCGGCAGCCATCACCGCGGGTCCGATCGACTGGGGCACCGGCGAGATCCTGGCCTTCGGTTCCCTGCTGATGGACGGTCGCCCCGTGCGTCTTTCCGGACAGGACACCCGCCGAGGCACGTTCGTGTCGCGGTTCGCCACGATCATCGACCGCAGGAACGGCGACGAGTGGACCCCCCTCGCGAACCTGTCCGAGGAACAGGGTCAGTTCTACGTCTACGACTCGTTGCTCTCGGAGTACGCCGCAATGGGCTTCGAGTACGGCTACTCGGTGGCACGTCCCGACGCGCTCGTGCTGTGGGAGGCACAGTTCGGTGACTTCGTGAACGGAGCGCAGATCGTGATCGACGAGTTCATCACAGCCAGTGAGGCCAAGTGGAGCCAGCGGTCCGGCGTCGTACTCCTGCTTCCGCACGGCTACGAGGGTCAAGGACCCGACCACTCGTCCGCGCGCATCGAGCGGTTCCTGGGCATGGCCGCCGAGGACGCGTTCGTCGTCGCGCAGCCGTCGACACCGGCCAGCTACTTCCACCTGCTGCGAAAGCACTCGCTCGGCGAGGAGCACCGTCCGCTGATCGTGTTCACCCCCAAGTCGATGCTCAAGCGCAAGGAAGCCGCCTCGCAGCCGAACGACTTCACCGAGGGCACCTTCCGCCCCGTCATCGGTGACACTGAGGCCGACCTGGACGCGGTCACGAAGGTGCTGCTGTGCAGCGGGCGGATCACCTGGGACCTGATGGCGGAGCGCAAGAAACGCGAGGCCGAGGGCGCCGACACCGCGATCGTGCGCGTCGAGCAGCTATATCCGCGTCCGGTCGAGGAGCTGAAGACCGAACTGGCCAAGTTCGCGAACCTCGAGGAGATCCGGTGGGTCCAGGACGAGCCCGAGAACATGGGTCCGTGGCCGCACATGGCCCTGAACCTGACCAAAGAGCTGGACGGAATCCCGTTCAACGCCATCTCACGGCCGGAGTCCTCCTCTCCGTCGGTGGGTCAGCACGCTCGCCATGTGGATGAGCAGAAGGACATCGCGCAGCGGGCTTTCTCATGACCGGCCGGGTCGGCGATGTACTTCACTGACCGTGGCCTCGAGGAGCTGGAGAGGCGCCGAGGGGACGAGGAGGTCACCCTTGCCTGGGTGGCCGAACGACTCCGGGAGTTCACCGACCTGTTCCCCGAGTTCGAGAACTCGGTCGAGCGGCTTGCCACCTGGCTGGCCAGGTTCGACGACCCCGACGACGACTGACCTCCAACCGTTCTGCCGCCGAGCGGGGTCAGCGGTCAGGGGCCAGGGCGGACCGAGAGGTCGGTGACCTCGGCGTCACGCGGAAGGTCGAGCGCGGTCAGGATCGTCGTGGCCACAGAGTCGGCGTCGATCCAGTCCGAGGGTTCGTAGCCCTTGCCCTCCTGCGTATGCACCTTCTCCTGCATGGCCGTGGCCACCCGCCCCGGGTACACGCTGGTGACCCGGACGCCGTTGTCGCGCTCCTCCGCGCGTAGTGCCTCGCCGAGCGCTCGCAGACCGTGCTTGCTCGCCGCGTAGGCGCTCCACTTCGGCCCCGCATGGAATCCCGAGCCTGAGTTCACGAACACCACGTGACCACGAGCCGCACGGAGCGCAGGCAGAAAGACACGGGTCAGCTCGGCCGGAGCAAGCAGATTCACGTCGGTTGTTCTGCGCCAGAGCTCCGGCGTGAGCTCGCCGACCAGGTCGATGTCGACGACTCCGGCCACGTGCATCAGCGAGTCGAGCGAGGACGGCAGGTGCTGTCCCGCCAGGGCCTCGGCGATGCCCGCCGGGTCCGAAAGGTCGGCGACCAGGGCACGCGAACCGGGGAACTGCGCCGTCAGCTCAGCGGCACGTTGGCTGTTGCGGGCGACCAGCACCAGCTCGTCTCCACGGTCGTGGAGCCTCCGGGCTGTTGCTGCTCCAATGCCTGAACCAGCACCGGTGATCAGATGGATGGCCATGAACCCAACCTAGCCAGCGAAGACAATCTTCCCGAAGACATCTCCCTTGGCCATCGCCTCGAAACCCACTCGTGCCTGTTCCATCGGCAGCACCTGGTCGATGACCGGGCGTACCCCACTGACATCGAGCAGGTTGACCAGCGAACCCAGCTCGTCGCGGGTTCCCATCGTCGATCCAATCACCCGCAACTGCAGAAAGAAGACCCGAGTGAGCTCGGCGTTGTCCGGGTTCGGCCCGCTCGTTGCGCCGGAGATCACCAACGAGCCGCCGGGACGCAACGACTTGACCGAGTGTGACCAGGTTGCCATTCCCACGGTCTCCATCACCGCGTCGACCTTCTCCGGAAGACGCGCGTTGCTCTCGAAGACGTCGGTAGCGCCGAGCTCAAGCGCCCGGGCTCGCTTGGCCTCGTCTCGGCTGGTGGCGTACACCCGCAGCCCGCCCGCGCCGGCCAGCGCGATCAGGGCGGTTGCCACGCCACCGCCCGCTCCCTGCACCAGCACGCTGTCACCGGGCTTGAGCTGCCCTTGGGTGTAAAGCATGCGATAGGCGGTCAGCCATGCGGTCGGCAGGCAAGCCGCTTCCTCGAAGGACAACGAGGCTGGCTTGGGTATCACGTTGCCCGTCGGGACGATCACCTTCTCGGCGAGCGTGCCCTGATGACGTTCGCTAAGTAGCGAACGCTTCGGGTCCAAGGTCTCGTCTCCGGACCAGGCGGGGTCCTTGACCACGGCGTGCACGACGACCTCGTTGCCCTCCTCGTCGTACCCCGCGGCGTCGCAGCCGAGGATCATCGGCAGCGACTCCTCACGCAGGCCCACACCACGAAGGGACCACAGGTCATGGTGGTTCAGGGAGGCAGCCTTGACCCGCACCGTCGTCCACCCCGCACGGGGTTCGGGTTCGGGGCGCTCACCGACAACCAGGCCGGACAGCGGATCCTCGGTGGAGAAGTTCTGTGCATAGGCAGCAAGCATGAAGCGACCTTACCGATGTCGCCTGGCCCGGCGACCTCCGGACTCAGCGGGGGGAGACCTGGTCCATCCGGGCCTGCCGTGGGAGCGGAGGATTCGGCACCTGCCCCCCAGCCTCGTGGGCCACAGTTTCATCAAGGTATGTGGGTGAACCTGCACCTCCCACGACGAGTTCGTCATGGGGAGTGCAGGTCTGTCGTGGGAAGTCGTCCACGCGCGAGCATCCTGGGTGGTTCGTGGAGTGCCCAAGATCTGAGCCGCATTCGCAAGCACGTTTGCGACAGACTCTGTGCCGCTCGCACAGCGTGCATACCCCTGGCGAACAGGCATCCAGGGCCCCGCCACGAAACGGGATCCTCGACTCAGCGGCGGGCGACCTGGTCCATGCGGGCGGCCTCTGCAACAGCCGCGGCGACCGCGGGACCGACTCGCGGGTCGAACGGAGAGGGGATCACATACTCCTCCCTCAGGTCGTCGGTCACGAGGCCGGCCAGGGCGCCGGCGGCAGCAAGTTTCATGCCCTCGGTGATCCGGGTCGCGCGCGCATCGAACGCACCACGGAAGATGCCCGGGAACGCGAGCACGTTGTTGATCTGGTTCGGGTAGTCGGAGCGACCCGTGGCGACCACCCGGGCGTAGCGGGAGGCGAGGTCGGGGTGGACCTCGGGCATCGGGTTCGCCAGTCCGAAGATGATCGCGTCCGGCGCCATTCTTGCCACAGCGTCCTCAGGGACGCTGCCACCCGAGACACCGATGAACACGTCGGCGCCTGACAGCGCGTCGACGAGCAGCCCCTGCCGACCGGTGGTGTCGGCGGTGGCCCGCGCCAAGGAAAGCTTCACCGGCGTGAGGTCTCCGCGTTGCGAGTTGAGAACCCCTTGCCTGTCGACTACGGCAAGGTCGCGGACTCCCGCCGCCAACAGGATCCGGGAGACGGCTACCCCGGCCGCCCCGGCGCCCGAGATGACCACGCGGGCATCGCCGATGGCACGCCCGGTGACTCTGAGGGCATTGCCGAGTGCGGCGAGCACGACGACCGCAGTGCCGTGTTGGTCGTCGTGGAAGACAGGAATTCTCAGGCGGTCCTGGAGGAGGCGCTCGATCTCGAAGCACCGTGGAGCCGAGATGTCTTCGAGGTTGATGCCTCCGAAGCTGGGCGCAAGTCGAACAACGGTCTCCACGATCTCATCGACATCGGTGGTGTCGAGGCAGATCGGGATGGCATCGACGGCACCGAACTGCTTGAACAGCACCGCCTTGCCCTCCATCACGGGCATGGCGGCGGAGGGACCGATATCACCCAGGCCGAGCACGGCAGTCCCGTCGGTGACAACTGCCACCGTGTTGGAGACCCACGTGTAGTCGTCTACGAGCGAGGGGTCGAGGGCGATGGCCTCGCAGACCCGTGCCACCCCGGGGGTATAGGCCATGGAGAGGTCCTCGGGGCCATCGAGCGGAACCGTGGAGGTGATCTCCATCTTTCCGCCGGCATGGAGGGCGAAAACCGGGTCCGCCGAAAATAGGCCCCCGGGATCTGGCGTTGGATCTGGTGCAACCATGAGCACGGTGCCTTCATCTCGTGGGGAACTGGGTGCAGCTCGAACAGCCGACGCGAGGTGGGGAGAAGTGCAGACACAGCTGGGGTCTCTCCCTCTGTTCAGTGTGGCACAGCGGCGTGGTGGGACGGTCTCGGCTATCGCGAACGACGCCACGGTCCTTGCCGCGATGGCCACGCCCGGCAGACCACAGTTGCCACGACGTCCCGGTCGGGGATCAGTCCCACCGACCACGAGTCCAAGCCCTCGACCGGGTTGTCCCGTTCCACCCACCAGCCACCCGGCTCGCGCCGGGTCGCTCGTTTGACCGCGACGACACCGTCGGGGAGCCGCACCACCACCAACCGGCCTGGTCGGGGTACGGCGTCGTACCGCACCAGCAGACGGTCCCCCTCGCGAAGGGTCGGCTGCATGGACCGGCCGCGGACGACCGCGAAACCCATCCGAGCGCCCATTCGCACCACCCTGGTCGATTACTCCTGCCGCTGCTGGGTAGTGTCGCAGGAGGTTCATCAACACACGCGATCGACGAAAGGGCCTCAACGAATGTTTGCGCGACTGTTCGCACCGACCATCGACGTCCACGCTCACTGCGACCTTCCCTGTGGCGTCTATGACCCCGCCCAGGCGCGGATCGAGGCCGAGTCGATCAAAGGCATCATCGGCAAGCTCGCCGACAACGACGACCCGGACTTCCGCACCCGCGCCGTGATCATCAAGGAGCAGCGGTCGGAGCTGGTCAAGCATCACCTCTGGGTGCTGTGGACCGACTACTTCAAGCCCCCGCACTTCGAGAAGTACCCTCATCTTCACCAGCTCGTGAACGAGGCCACCAAGCTGGCCGGCGCATCTGGGACCAAAGGCTCGATGGACGCCCAGGCAGCCGACGACCTGCTCGCCAAGATCGACGAGATCGACGAGATCTTCAAGGAGACCAAACAGGCCTGAGTGACACCGAGATGGCACAGCCGGGTTCGGACGATCTGTCAGCCTGACCGTGCCGTGTGTGGTCCATTCTCACGACGACATCGTCCGAAGGGAAACCAGCAGTGGCAGAGACCCGACCCGACGTCGAACTGAGGATTCCTGCCGACAGCGCCTACCTGTCCGTGCTGCGCACGGTCACGGCAGGGCTTGCCGCTCGCCTCGACTTCACCCTTGACGACATCGAGGATCTCCGGATCGCCGTTGACGAGGCGACCGCGATGGTGCTGCCGCAGACCGTCCCGAAGTCTGACCTCAGCTGCGCCTTCTTTCTCGAGGTCGGGCGCCTCGGTGTCTCCGTCACGGCCATCTGTGACTCACCCCGGCCACCGAGCCAGGAAGGGTTCGCGTGGACAGTCCTCTCGGCGCTGACCAGCTCACTCGATGCCCGGGTGGGCGAGAACACGCTGACCGTCACACTTTCCCGCGTGAGTGGTGTCCCCGCTTAACCATGGCCGACAAGCACGTGACCGTGAACGTGACCGAGATCCGACGGCAGAGCGCGACCCTGTTCGCGGAGCTGACCGTCGACGGCACCACACCGCAACGCCGCGCTGAGCTCCGAGACGACCTCGTCCGCTTGCATCTTCCGCTCGTCGAACACCTCACCCGACGGTTCCTCAACCGTGGAGAGCCCTACGACGACCTGATGCAGGTCGGCACGATCGGACTGATCAAGGCGGTTGACCGCTTCGACATCGAGCGCAAGGTCGAGTTCTCGACCTACGCCACCCCCACCATCGTCGGCGAGATCAAACGTCACTTCCGTGACAAGGGGTGGGCGATCCGCGTCCCGCGTCGGCTACAGGAGCTCCGGATCTCCATCTCCTCGGTGACCTCCGAGCTGACCCAGTCACTAGGTCGATCCCCCACCATCGCCGAGCTCGCGCGTGCCGTGGGGGTCACCGACGAGGAGATTCTCGAGGGGCTGGAATCGGCAAACGCCTACTCGACGTTGTCGCTCGACGCCACCACCGACTCATCTGACGACAGCACCCTGAGCATGCTCGACACGCTCGGAGAGGAGGACATTGCCCTCGAGCACATCGAGAACCGGGAGTCGATCAAGCCCCTGCTCGACCAGTTGCTCCCCCGCGAGAAGCACATCCTCGCGCTGCGTTTCTTCGCCGGGATGACCCAGTCCCAGATCGCCACGGAGATCGGCATCTCACAGATGCACGTGTCCCGCCTGCTGACCAAGACCCTGGCCCAGCTGCGATCGCGCCTAGACGAGGAACCGTCGGTCAACTAGACCAGTGCGACGTTGCCGACCACGAAAAGCGGTCAGGCGTCGTCGGCCAGGGCATCGATGGAGGCCGGGTGGAACATGCCTGCCAGGACGAGTACGGCGATCAGGCCGAGCGCTACCGCGACCGGAGTGGTACCTCCTCCTCGAAAGCTCCAGGCCACGAGGAGCTGGATCAGCTGCGCTACCACGATCGGCGCTCGCGCCCACGACCTGAGCCGGGGTACCGCCCACGCGCAGAACATCAGCCCGGCGCCGTACACCATGAAGAACAGGGCCGTGGAAACCCCCATCACCACACGTGCGCCGGACACGGCGAACATCTCCGCAACGCCTTGTGCCACGAGCAGGATCGCCTCGACCGCCACGAGGGAGGCCGCCACCACCAGCGGAGGCGGGGCGCGGCGGCGCGCCGCTTCCGCGGTCGGAGGGTCTGGAGGGGGGGCCGCCACGGGGACCGATCGTAGCGGGCGGAGCCAGAGATGAGAGAGTCGGAGACCTGCGAGAACGGAATCGGTGGGATGTCGCGGTCACCGCTTCGGATTCCATCGATCGCCCGGCTGCGAGTGCGCAGAAGCACTGGTTTGGGCACGGCGGGCGCGGTAGAGTCATCTGTGTGATCAAAGTGACCCGCCGTAAGGGTTGCTTGCGCCTGTAACTCTTGCGACGATCAACGACGTCATCATTGACCAGGTCCTCCGGGCCTGAGCTGGTAGTGACACCCCGAAAACACGTTTCCCGGACATTCGAGCGGGGCCGAGACTTGTGAAAGCGCTCACACGCCGTGCGCGCTCTCACAGCGGCAGCGGTTGGCCAACGCCAGCCGTCCGCGACGGAGCAAGATAAGGAGTTTGCCGCCATGGATTGGCGCCACCGCTCTGCATGCCTCGACGAGGACCCAGAGCTGTTCTTCCCGATCGGCAACACCGGTCCGGCCATCCTCCAGATCGAGGAGGCCAAGCAGGTGTGCCGACGCTGTGACGTGCGCGAGCAGTGTCTCGCGTGGGCGCTCGAGGCGGGACAGGACCACGGCGTCTGGGGTGGCATGAGCGAGGACGAGCGTCGGGCGCTGAAGCGGCGCAACGCTCGAGCGAGGGTCCGCACCGCCTAGTCTCGACAAGCTCGACCACCCGGCGGAGCAGAGCTCGACCACCCGGCGGAGCAGAGCTCGACCACCCGGCGGAGCAGAGCTCGACCACCCGGCGGAGCACAACTCGACCACCCGGCGGAGGGGGGCTACGAGGCCGCGGGCGCAGGCAGGTCAAGGCTCACCCTGGTGCCTCCGCCGCGGCCCGGTCCCATCTCCAGAAGGCCGTCGAGCTCGGACTCGACGAGGGTGCGCACGATCGAGAGGCCCAGGCTGGTAGACGTATCCAGGTCGAAACCCTTCGGGAGGCCGACTCCGTCGTCCTCGACACTCACGTGCAGTCGACCGACGAGGCGGTGCGCGGCCACCACGATCTCGCCGGGTCGGTCGCCGAACCCGTGCTCGACGGCGTTCTGCAGCACCTCGGTCAGCACCATGGCAAGAGGCGTCGCCGTCTCGGCCGGCAGCGTGCCGAAGCTCCCGGTGCGAGACGAGCTGACCTGCGCCGCCTGCGAGCTCACCTCGGTGACCATCAGGCGAAGCCGGTCGGCCACGTCGTCGAAGTCCACGTTCTCGTCGAACCCCTGACTGAGTGTCTCGTGCACGATGGCGATCGAGCCCACCCGTCGTACCGCCTCCTCCAATGCCAAGCGCCCTTCCGGGATGCCGATCCGGCGAGCCTGTAAGCGCAGCAGGGCCGCGACGGTCTGAAGGTTGTTCTTCACCCGATGGTGGATCTCGCGGATGGTGGCGTCCTTAGTCACCAGCTCCCGGTCCCTGCTGCGCAGGTCCGTGACGTCGCGCAGCAGGACGAGCGCACCGAGATGCTCCCCCCTCGGTCGCAGGGGCAGGGCGCGCAGGATCAGCGCAGCGTCGTCGTTGTCGATCTCGTTCTCTGGCTCCCGGATCGTGC
>Ga0075530_1000051_pt1 | contig 45927 bp, 51 predicted proteins | sample NGEPerD_2_FD_75101 | JGI IMG/M metagenome (GOLD analysis project Ga0075530, IMG submission 75101) | Arctic peat soil microbial communities from the Barrow Environmental Observatory site, Barrow, Alaska, USA - NGEE PermafrostL1-D | ecosystem: Environmental > Terrestrial > Soil > Wetlands > Peat ... | reverse complement strand
AGTACCGCCGCACCAGCACCGCCTCCAGGTCACCTCCGAGCCGACGGCCCTTCTCCACCAGCGCCGGTCGTCGCGAGAGCACCTTCAGCGCCCTCGGTGCGACCCGGTGCACGACGCGGCCCAGCCGGTCCAGGCCGAGGTCCAGGTTGCCGAGACCCCCGGCGCTGGTGGCGACCAGGGCGACGCCGACCACCCGGTCGGCGAACAGCTCCGGCTCGTGGGCCGCCAGCGACATGATCGTCATCCCGCCCATCGAGTGCCCGACCAACACGAGCGGACCCTCCGGCGCGGTCGCCTCGATCACCGCCCGCAGGTCGGCCCCCATCTGCTCGATGGTCGCCGAGCCCACCGGCCCGCGCCGCGAGCGGCCGTGGCCGCGCTGGTCCCAGAACGCTGTCCGGTAGCGACCCCGCAGATCGAGGCGCTGGTAGTGCCACAGGTCGAGGTTGAGTGAGTACCCGTGGCAGAAGACGACGGTCAGCTGGTCGGGGTCCGGCTCGGTCGGCTCGTCGACCTCCGCGTGCAGCCGTGTGCCGTCGTCCGCCTCGACCACGACCGGCGCCGACCGCACCGAGCCGTACGGGACGTCGGACGACGGTCCGGCTCGTCGGCCGACCAGCGGACGGCCCACCGCGACCCGCTCGGCGGCCAGGCCCAGGGCGGCCCCGGTCCCCGCAGCGGCCAGGCCGATGCCCAGCGACAGCAGGCCGGCCCGGCCCTTGCTCACGAGCCACCGCCGACGTAGGTACGGGGCACCCGCGAGCCGACCCGGCTGACGATCTCGTAGCTGATCGTGCCGGCCGCGTCGGCCCAGTCCTGGGCGGTCGGCTCGCCGTCGTCCCCGGGCCCGAACAGGACGACGACGTCGCCGGCGGCCGCGTGGTCGTCACCGAGGTCGACGACGAACTGGTCCATGCAGACCCGGCCGGCGACGGTTCGTCGCGCCCCCGCGACGAGGACCGGGCCGGTGTTGCTGGCATGCCGGGGGACGCCGTCCGCGTAGCCGAGCGGCACCAGGCCCAGCGTGGTCTCCGCGGCCGTGGTGTAGGCGTGGCCGTAGGAGACGCCCTGCCCCGCGCCGACCCGCTTGACCAGCGACAGGCGCGCGCGCAGCGTCATCGCCGGGCGCAACCCGTAGGCGGCCGGCGACCCCAGGTCCGGCACCGGCGACAGCCCGTACAGGGCGATGCCCGGCCGCACCAGGTCGAGGTGGGCACCGCTGTTGGTGAGCGTCGCCGCCGAGTTCGCCAGGTGACGCAGCTGCGGTCGCACACCCAGGCCCGCGGCCACCTCGAGGGCGTCGGTGAACGCCTGCTGCTGCCGCACGACCGTGGGGTGGGTCGGCGCGTCCGCCCAGGCGTAGTGCGACCAGATCCCGACCACCTCGACGGATCCCTCCGCCTGCGCCGTGGCCACCGCCGCCAGGAGGTCTGACCAGTCCGCCGGAGCGGTGCCGCCGCGGCCGAGCCCGGTGTCGACCTTGAGGTGCACCCGGGCGCTGCGGCCGAGGTGCCGGGCGGCGGCCACGACCTCCTCCAGCGCCCAGGCGGCGGCCACGGAGATGTCGATGTCGGCGGCGATCGCCGCGGCCATGTCGGCACCGGGGGCGTGCAGCCAGCTCAGCACGGGGGCCTCGACCCCCGCCTCCCGCAGGGCCAGCGCCTCGGACAGCTGCGCCACGCCGAGCCACGACGCGCCGCCCGCGAGCGCCGCCCGGGCGACCGGCAGCAGCCCGTGCCCGTACCCGCCGGCCTTGACCACCGCCATCACCTCGGCGCCGCGTGCGTGCTCGCGAAGGGCCGCCGCGTTGGTCCGGACGGCGTCGAGGTCGACCACCGCCTCGGCGGGGAAGGTGCTCATCATGTCCGGGCTAGTGTCCCAAAGCCGGGACGGGGCGGGTCAGCAGGCTCGCGACAGCGGTCGGCAGGGCGGCCAGCACGGCGGAGGCGGACGTCGGCCCGCCGCGCGAGGCCAGGTGCCCGGCCAGGCTGTGGACGACGACCGCCGCGCTGCCCGCGTCGAGCGGGTCCAGCCCCGCCGCGAGCAGGACCCCGGCGATGCCCGAGAGGACGTCCCCCGACCCCGCGGTGGCCAGCCAGTGCGGGCCGTCCGGCTGCGCGCGGACCGGCCCCTCCGGAGGGACGACGAGGGCCGTGGCGCCCTTGAGCAGCACGGTCGCGCCCGTGAGCCCGGCAGCGACCCGGGCGTGGTGCAGCGGGCGGGCCTCGACGTCGGCCCGCTCGACCGGTTCGCCGCGGGACGACAGCAGTCGGGCCAGCTCGCCGGCGTGCGGCGTGAGCAGGGTCGGCGCGGCCCGACGCCCCGTCAGCACCGCCAGCGCACCGGCGTCCACGACGCACGGCTCGGCGGATCCGAGGGCGGCCTCGACCGCCCGGCGCTGGCCGTCGTCGTCCGGGTCGACCCCCGGGCCCAGCACCCACGCCTGGACGCGCCCGTCGCCCGGCACCACCTCCGGCCACCGGCTGCGCACCAGGTCGGTCGGGGCCGGCGGTCCGAGGTACCGCACCATGCCGACGCCGGCCGCGACCGCGCCACCGGTCGCCAGCACGGCCGCCCCGGTGTACGTCTGCCCGCCCGCAACCACCCCGAGCACGCCGCGGGAGTACTTGTCGTCGTCCGGCCCCGGCACCGGCCAACGCGCCGCGGCATCCGCCGGCTCCCACCGCTCGACCGCCGCCGGGCCGAGGCGGCCGGCGTCCAGACCGATGTCGACGACCACGACGCGGCCGGCGGCCTCGTTCGCGGGCGGCACCAGCAGGCACGGCTTGGCTGTGCCGAACGTCACGGTGGTGTCGGCCCGGACATGAGGTACGGGCGTCTCGCCGGTGTCCGGGTCGACGCCGCTGGGCAGGTCGACAGCGACCACTGGCAGACCGGGCGGCATGTCGTTGGCCAGGTCGGCGGCGAGGCCCTCCAACCCGGGGCGGGCACCGATGCCGAGGATCCCGTCGACGACGAGGTCCGCCCGGCCGAGCAGCCCGCGGGCCGTGCCGGCGTCCGCCACCCGCCCCCCGGCACGGCGGAGAGCCTCGAGGCCGCCCCCGTGCACTCGCCCGGAGGTGAGCACGGCATCGACGCGTACCCCACGGGCGGCGAGGCGGGCTCCCGCCCACGAGGCGTCACCACCGTTGCTGCCGGGTCCCACCAGCAGCACCACCCGCCGTCCGTACACGCCGCCCGTGCGCCGCCGCAGCTCGCCGACGACGACGCTCGCCAGCGCGGACGCGGCCCGCTGCATCAGGGCGCCGTCCCGCAGGTCCGCCATCGCCGCCTGCTCGGCGGCCCGCACCGCGTCCACCGCGTGCGCCCTCACTTCTCCCCCTCGGGCATCAGCGGGCCTCGGCGATCACGATGGCCGAGGCGATGCCGGCGTCGTGGCTCAGCGACAGATGGAAGGTGTCGATCCCCAGGGCCTCCGCACGCAGGGCCACGGTGCCGGTCACATCGAGGTGCGGTCGGCCGTCGTCCGCGCGGTGCACGGTGACGTCCTGCCAGCGGAGGCCCACCGGCGCACCCAGGGCCTTGGCGAGCGCCTCCTTGGCGGCGAACCGGGCGGCCAGCGACGCGGGTGGAAGGTGACGCTCGGCCTCGGTGAAGAGCCGCTCGACGAGCCGGGGCGTGCGGGTCAGCGTCTGCGAGAAGCGCTCCACGTCGACGACGTCGATCCCGACTCCGACGACCACGGTGTGCTCACTCCACCGTGACGGACTTGGCGAGGTTGCGCGGCTGGTCGACGTCGAGCCCCTTGGCCGTGGCGAGCTCGCAGGCGAAGACCTGGAGCGGGACGACGGTCAGCAGGGGTGCCAGCAACGGCGGGCACTGCGGCACCCGGATCACCACGTCGGCGTGCGGCTCGACGTCGGTGTCCCCGTCGTGGGCGATCACGATCGTGCGGGCACCGCGGGCGCGGATCTCCTGGATGTTCGACACGACCTTGGCGTGCAGGCCGTGCGCGGACGTCGGCGACGGCACCACCACGAACACCGGCTGGCCGGGCTCGATCAGCGCGATCGGGCCGTGCTTGAGCTCCCCCGCCGCGAAGCCCTCGGCGTGGATGTAGGCGAGCTCCTTGAGCTTGAGGGCTCCCTCCAGCGCCACCGGGAAGCCGACGTGGCGCCCCAGGAAGAGCACGGAGCGCGTGTCGGCCATGAACCGGGCGATCTCGCGGACCCGCTCCAGCCCGTCGAGCACGGACTGCACCTTGGCGGGCATCGCGTGCAGCTCGCGCAACACCTCGCCCGCCTCGTCGGCGTAGGTCCTGCCGCGCAGGGTCGCCAGGTACAGGCCCAGCAGGTAGCAGGCCACGATCTGGGCCAGGAAGGCCTTGGTCGACGCCACCGCGATCTCGGGGCCCGCGTGGGTGTAGAGCACCGCGTCGGACTCGCGAGGGATCGTCGAGCCGTGGGTGTTGCAGATCGCCACGGTCAGCGCGCCCTGCTCGGTGGCGTGACGCACCGCCATCAGCGTGTCCATGGTCTCGCCCGACTGCGACAGCGAGACGACGAGGGTCCGGTCGTCGACGACCGGATCGCGGTAGCGAAACTCGTGCGCGAGCTCGACCTCGGTGGGGATCCGGCACCAGTGCTCGATCGCGTACTTGGCCACCATGGCCGCGTAGGCCGAGGTGCCGCAGGCCACCACCACGATCTTGGTGATGGCTCCGAGCTGCTCGGTGGAGATCCGCAGCTCGTCCAGCACGAGGTTGCCCTCGACGTCGGTGCGGCCCAGCAGCGTGTCCGCGACGGCGTGCGGCTGCTCGTTGATCTCCTTGGCCATGAACGAGGGGTAGCCGCCCTTCTCTGCCGCCGCCACGTCCCAGTCGACGTGGAACGGCTTTCCCTCGGCGACCTGGCCGTCGAAGTCGGTGATCGTCACGTCGGTGGGTGTGATGGTTACCACCTGGTCCTGGCCGAGCTCGACTGCCTCGCGGGTGTGGCCGATGAAGGCGGCGACGTCGGAGCCGAGGAAGTTCTCACCGTCCCCGAGACCGACGACCAACGGTGAGTTGCGCCGGGCCCCGACGACCGTGTCAGGGGCGTCCACGTGCACGGCCAGCAGCGTGAACGCGCCCTCCAGCCGACGGCAGACGTCACGCATCGCCTCGGCCAGGTCATCGGTCTGCGCGTAGGCCTCCGCCAGCAGGTGGGCGGCGACCTCGGTGTCGGTCTCGCTGGTGAAGCCGACCCCCCGGTCGGCCAGCCCGGCCTTCAGCTTCGCGAAGTTCTCGATGATCCCGTTGTGGATCACCGCCAGCTTCTCGTGCGACCCGCCCAGGTGCGGGTGCGCGTTGGCGTCCGTCGGTGCACCGTGCGTCGCCCACCGCGTGTGGCCGATGCCGGTAGTCCCGCCCGCGAGCGGGTCGGCCTCGAGCGCCTCCGTCAGGTTGGCCAGCTTTCCGGCCCGCTTGCGCGTGGCCAGGCCCCCGGCGACCAGGACGGCGACGCCCGCGGAGTCGTACCCGCGGTACTCCAGTCGGCGCAGCCCCTCGAGGACCACGCCGAGGGCGTCCTGGCCGGTGCCCGTCGCCCCGACGTAGCCCACGATTCCGCACATGACCGCAGCCTATCGGCGCCGTTGACGACGCCCGCGGCCACGGGAGCCCGCTCATGACGGCACAATGCGGCGGGTGTCGACGGCGACGGCGGGCCCCGGTGGGGACGGCGGTGCGTCCGGTTTCGGGGTCTCCCCCTACGTCGACTTCGACCGCGCCGCCTGGAGCGCGCTGGCCGGCAAGACACCCTTGCCCCTCGACGCGGACGACGTCGCCCGGCTGCGCGGCCTCGGCGAGCGGATCGACCTCGCCGAGGTGGAGCAGGTCTACCTGCCGCTCTCGCGCCTGCTGAACCTGTACGTCGCCGGCGTCGACGAGCTGCACGCGGCGATCACGACGTTCCTCGGCGAAGCGGGGGCCCGCACGCCGTTCGTGATCGGCGTCGCGGGCTCGGTCGCGGTCGGCAAGTCGACGACGGCACGCATCCTCGCCGAGCTGCTGTCACGGTGGCCGGACACGCCCCGCGTCGAGCTGGTGACGACCGACGGCTTCCTCTACCCCAACGCCGAGCTCGAACGCCGCGACCTGCTGCAGCGCAAGGGCTTCCCGGAGTCCTACGACCGGCGGAGCCTGCTGCGCTTCGTGGCGGACGTGAAGTCGGGCGCCCCGGAGGTGCGCGCGCCGCTGTACTCGCACCTGACCTACGACATCGTTCCCGGCGCCGAGGTCGTCGTGCGCCAGCCGGACGTGCTCGTCGTCGAGGGGCTCAACGTGCTGATGCCGGCACGGCCGCGCAGTGACGGCCGCCGCGGGCTCGCCGTCAGCGACTTCTTCGACTTCGCCATCTACGTCGACGCGCGCACGTCCGACGTCCGCGACTGGTACGTCGAGCGCTTCCTCCGGCTGCGCGAGGTGGCGTTCAACCAGCCCGAGTCCTACTTCCGCCGCTACGCGGCCCTGTCGGACGACGAAGCCGTCACCCGCGCCGAGCAGATCTGGCGCGACATCAACGAGCGCAACCTGGTCGAGAACGTGCTGCCGACCCGCGGGCGCGCGACGCTGGTGCTGACCAAGGACGCCGACCACGGGGTGCGGCGGATCCGGCTCCGCAAGCTCTAGCCTCGCCACCCGTCGCAGTTGAGTGGCGCCGGCCACTAGAGCGCCAGGCGGTCCCGAACCACTCCCGCGAGCGCGTCGGCCACGCGCTGAGCCGCCTCGGCGTCGGTGGCCTCGACCATCACCCGAACCAGCGGTTCGGTGCCGGACGGGCGCAGCAGGACCCGTCCGGTTCCGGCCAGGTCGGCCTCGGCCGCGGCCACCGCGTCCCGGACGGCGGGATCGTCACCCGCCCGGCCCTTGTCGACGCCGGTGACGTTGACCATCACCTGAGGCAGGCGGGGGACGGCGGAGGCCAGCTCGGCGAGGGGCGTCTGGCTGTCCGCGAGGCGCGCCAGGAGATGCAGGCTCGTCAGGATCCCGTCGCCGGTGGTGGCGTGGTCGAGCATCAGGACGTGGCCCGACTGCTCGCCCCCCAGCGAGTACTCCCCACGCAGCATCTCCTCGATCACGTACCGGTCGCCGACCGCGGTCTGCACGCAGGTGATGCCGGCGTCCTGCATGGCCAGCCGCAGCCCGAGGTTGCTCATCACCGTGGTGACCAGGGTGTCGTGCGCGAGGACGCCCCGCGCGCGCAGCGCGAGCGCGAGGATCCCCATGATCTGGTCGCCGTCGACGTTCTCCCCGGCCGAGTCGACGGCCAGGCACCGGTCGGCGTCCCCGTCGTAGGCGACACCGACGTCCGCCCCGTGCTCGACCACCGCCGCACGCAGCGGCTCCAGGTGGGTCGACCCGAACCCGTCGTTGATGTTGAGTCCGTCGGGCTCGGCCCCGATCACGACGACGTCCGCACCCGCCGAACGCAGCGCCGCCGGACCGACGGCGCTGGCCGCACCGTGCGCGCAGTCGACCACGACCCGAATCCCGTCGAGGCGGTTCGGCAGCGTCGAGACGAGGTGGCGGACGTAAGTGCCCGCGCCACCGGCGTCATGGCGGACACGGCCGACGGCCGCGCCCGTCGGCCGGTCCCACTGCTCCCGCAGCCGCCGCTCGATCGCGTCCTCGACGTCGTCCGGGAGCTTGTGGCCGCCGCGGGCGAAGAACTTGATGCCGTTGTCGGGCATCGGGTTGTGGGAGGCCGACAGCATCACGCCCAGATCCGACTGCCGCTCGGCCACGAGGTGGGCGATGGCCGGGGTGGGCAGTACCCCCACGTCATCGACGTCGACCCCGGCGCTGGCGAGCCCGGCAGTCACCGCCGCCGAGAGGAACTCGCCCGACACCCGGGGGTCGCGACCCACGACGGCCCGGGGTCGGTGGCCCTCGAACACCCCGGCGTCGCCGAGCACGTGCGCGGCGGCCACCGAGAGGTCGAGGGCGAGCTCTGCGGTGACGAGCCCGTTCGCGACGCCACGCACGCCGTCGGTGCCGAACAGACGGGGCACGCGGGTCTCCTCTCCCCCCGATCAGGGGCGCACGGCAACGGCCCCGGGAGCGTACCCCCGGGGCCGTCGGACGGCAGATGCGCCGCGGTCAGCGCTTGCTGTACTGCGGTGCCTTGCGGGCCTTCTTCAGTCCGGCCTTCTTGCGCTCGATCGCGCGCGGGTCGCGGGTGAGGAACCCGGCCTTCTTCAGCGTGGGCCGGTTGTTCTCCGTGTCGATCTCGTTGAGCGCACGCGAGATCCCCAGACGCAGGGCGCCGGCCTGCCCGGACGCGCCACCGCCACCCAGGCGGGCGATCACGTCGAAGCGGCCCTCGAGCTCCAGCAGCCGGAACGGCTCGTTCACCAGCTGCTGGTGCACCTTGTTGGGGAAGTAGCCGTCGAGGTCGCGGCCGTTGATCGACCACGTGCCGCTGCCCGGCACGAGGCGGACGCGGGCGATCGCCTGCTTGCGCCGACCGGTGGCCGCGCCGGGGGCCGTGATGCTGGCACCGGCGCCCCGGGTGCCCGGCGTCGTGGTGGAGTAGCTGCTCGGCGACTCGGCGTCGTCCAGGGGGGTCTCGTCGGTGGGCTGGTCGGTCGACTGGTCGGTCGACGCTGCTGCAGTGGGCTCGGCCACGGTTCTCCTCGGTACGTACTTCTGGGTGATTACTTCGCGGCTGGGTCGGCCGTGGGGTGCTGGGCGACCTGGGTGATCTCGAACGGCGCCGGCTTCTGCGCGGCGTGCGGGTGCTCCGGGCCGGCGTAGACCTTGAGCTTGCACAACATCTGACGCCCCAGGCTGGTCTTCGGCAGCATCCCCCGCACCGCCTTCTCCACGGCCTTGGTGGGGTGCTGGGCCAACAGGTCGGTGTAGCCGGTGATGCGCAGGCCGCCGGGGTAGCCCGAGTGCCGGTAGGCCACCTTCTGCTCGCGCTTGTTGCCCGTCAGGGCCACCTTGTCGGCGTTGATGATGACGACGAAGTCACCCGTGTCGACGTGCGGGGCGAAGACGGCCTTGTGCTTGCCGCGGAGCAGGGTCGCGGTCTGGCTGGCGAGCCTTCCGAGCACGACGTCGGTCGCGTCGATGACGTGCCAGACGCGCTCGACATCGCCGGCCTTGGGGGTGAACGTGCGCACGGTCGTAGCCTTCGTTCGTCTCGAGGGTGTTCTCCGGGGCAGTCGCGACGCCAGCCGCTCCTGCAGGCGTGCTGACCGCCCGGGGGCAGCGCGGCACGCACAACGACTGGTCAGGCTACCCGCGGCCGGTGCGGGCGGTCAAAACGCGCTGTCCACTTCTTGCTCCCGCCGCTGCCCATTGCCCCCTCGAACAACCGTCGCGCGGGCAATACAGGGTGTCGGCGGGAGCAACGGTCGTCGGCGCTGGCTGATGGGCCGTCAGCGCACGCGTTCGACGCGCGCCTCGTCCCATACCGGCTCGACCGTCTCGACGACCTGGCCGTCGGAGCGGAACGACAGGAAGCGGTCGAAGGATCGGGCGAACCACCGGTCGTGGGTGACCGCCCACCACGGTGCCCTGGTAGGACGCGAGCCCATCCTCCAGGGCCTCGGCGGAGGCGAGGTCGAGGTTGTCGGTCGGCTCGTCGAGAAGCAGCAGGGTGGCGCCGGACAGCTCCAGCAGCAGGATCTGCACGCGCGCCTGCTGCCCGCCTGAGAGCGACTCGAAGGTCTGCTCGGCGGCGTGGGACAGCTCGTACCGGTCGAGCGCCCGCGACGCCTCCTCGCGTCCCATCCCGGCCCGGTGGTCGTCACCGCGCCACAGGATGTCGAGCAGCGTCCGCCCAACCAGCTCGGGGTGCGCGTGGGTCTGCGCGAACCACCCGGGCCGCACGCGGGCGCCGAGCCGGGCGCGTCCGGTGTGCTCGACCGCGGCGATCGCCAGGTCGTCGACCGGGCGGTGCTCGGGCTCGGGGTCGGTGCCACCGGTCGCCAGCAGCCGCAGGAAGTGGGACTTGCCCGACCCGTTGGACCCCAGCACCGCGAGGCGTTCGCCGTACCAGAGCTCCAGGTCGAACGGCCGCATCAAACCGGACAGCCCGACGCCCTCGCAGACCACGGCACGCTTGCCGGTGCGGCCGCCGCGAAGACGCATCGTGACGTCCTGCTCCCGCGGCACGGCCTCGGGCGGCCCCGCCGCGTCGAAGCGCTCCAGCCTCTTCTCGGCCGCGTGGTAGCGGCTGGCCATGTCGGAGTTGTAGGCCGCCTTCTGCTTGTAGAACAGCACCAGCTCGCGCAGCTTGACCCGGTCCTCGTCCCAGCGCCGTCGCAGCTCCTCCAGCCGCGAGAAGCGGTCCCGACGGGCGTCGTGGTAGGTCGTGAACGACCCGCCGTGGGTCCAGGCGGTGTTGCCGGCCGCGCCCAGCTCGAGCGTGACGACGCGGGACGCCGTCCGCGCCAGCAGCTCCCGGTCGTGGCTGACGAACAGCACGGTCTTGGCGCTGGACTGCAGCCTCTCCTCGAGCCACCGCTTGGCCGGCACGTCGAGGTAGTTGTCGGGCTCGTCGAGCAGCAGGACGTCGTCCGGACCGCGCAGAAGGGCCTCCAGCGCGAGGCGCTTCTGCTCACCCCCCGAGAGCGTGGTCAGCTCACGCCAGCGGGCCCGGTCGAACGGGACGCCGATGGCCGCGTGGGTGACGACGTCCCACAGGGTCTCCGCCTCGTAGCCGCCGGCGTCGGCGTAGTCGGCCAGCGCCTGCGCGTACCGCAGCTGGGTGGGTGTGTCGTCGTCCTCCATCATCGCCAGCTCGGCGTCGTCCAGGGCGCGCGTCGCTGCCCGGAGCCGCGGCGGGGCCACGCCGACCAGCAGGTCGCGCACCGTGCTGGAATCACGGACCTGCCCGATGAACTGGCGCATCACGCCGAGCCCGCCGCTGCGGGTGACGGCCCCGCCGTGCGGGTCGATGTCGCCGGCCACGATCCGCAGCAGGGTGGTCTTGCCGGACCCGTTCGCGCCGACCAGCGCGACCTTCGCGCCGTCCGCGACCCGGAAGGTGACGTCGTCCAGCAGCCGCCGGCCGTCCGGCAGCGAGAACTCCACGGTGTTGACGTCGACGTGACCCACGGCAGCCAGTGTGACCGGCGCGGCGTTCGTTGTCGGCTCCTTTTCCGCGGCTAGGTGACGTCCCGGCGGGCGCGTGTCCGCGCGGCGCGGGCGGCGACCTCGTCGTCGGACGGGTACTCGACGCCCTCCAGGGTGAGCCCCTGCGGCGGGGCGACGAGCACGGCGCTGTCACGTCGTCCCGCGGCGAGCACCTGACCCGGCCAGGACGGCGGACGGCGACCCTCACCGACCGCCAGGGACACACCCACGAGCGCTCGCACCATGTGGTGGCAGAAGGCGTCCGCGACCACGGTGGCGACGGCGAGGCCGTCGGTGTCACGCTCCCAGCGCAGCTCCGTCAGGGTCCGCACCGTGGTCGCGCCAGGGCGCGGGCGGCAGAACGGGAGGAAGTCGTGCTCGCCGATCAGAGGCTGCGTCGCCTCGTGCATCGCCGGGACGTCGAGTGCTCGCCGGAGCCAGAGCACGTGACGGCGACGCAGGGGGTCGCGGAGCCGCTCGTCGTCGGCCACGCGGTAGACGTAGCGGCGGGACACCGCCGAGAACCGCGCATGGAAGTCCTCCGGGGCGAGCCGCGCGCGTCGCACGACGACGTCCGCGGGCAGGACACCGGCCAGCCGTCGGACGAGCCACTCCGCCGCCCCGGTGCCGGGCCGCGACGGCAGCCGGTCCCAGGAGGACGCCGGTACGTCGGCGTGGCAGACCTGGCCGCGGGCGTGCACCCCGGCGTCCGTCCGCCCGGCGACCGTCAGCCTCGGTGCGGGATCCATCCGGAGGACGCGGCCCAGTGCTTCTGCCAGCAGGTCCTCGACCGTGCGCAGTCCCGGCTGCGCCGCCCACCCGGCGAAGTCGGTGCCGTCGTAGGCCAGGTCGAGCCGGACGCGCACGAGCCCGCCCCCCCTTGGTGGGGTGGCGGGCTCGTACGGGAGATCCGGCGGGTGACTCAGGCGTCGCCCTCGTCGTCCGAGCCGACCCCTGCCTTCGTGAAGCCGGCGGCCTCGGCCGCATCCTCGGTGCGGAACCACACCTCGGCATTGGTCTTGTCGTACCACGGGGACTGCGGCGTGTGGAACTTCTTCGAGTCCTCGTTGCCCTTGATGGCGAAGCCTTCCGGACCCGACCCGTCCTCACGGGGTCCGGCCGAGTCCGCTCCGTACGGGGCCGTGCCGTCGACGGCGTCGGCGGCGGCCTCGTCGGCGAGGTCGGCCGCAGCCTCGGCGTCCACGGCCTCGTCGCTGCCCGGTGCCGCCTGCGACGCGGCCTCGGCGGCGTCCTCGGCGGCGGAAGCCGCGTCGACCGCGCCCTCGGCGTCGTCGGAGGACTTGGCGTCCTCGGCGGCGGCCGCCTGGTCCTCGGCGGTCGCCTCGGCCTCGGCAGCGGCCTTCTTGCCCTTGGGTGCGGTGGATGCAGCCCGCTTGGTCGCGGACTCCGCCTCGCGCACCGTGGCCTTCTTGGCGGAGAGCGGCTCGAGCACGAGCTCGATCACGGCCATCGGGGCATTGTCGCCCTTGCGGTTGCCGACCTTGGTGATCCGGGTGTAGCCGCCGTTGCGCTCGGCCATCGCCGGCGCGATCTCGGTGAAGAGCTCGTGGACGACGCCCTTGTCGCGGACGACCGTCATCACCCGGCGCCGCGACGCCAGATCGCCGCGCTTGGCGAACGTGACGAGCCGCTCGGCGAGGGGGCGCAGTCGCTTGGCCTTGGTCACGGTCGTGGTGATCCGCCGGTGCTCGAACAGCTGGGTGGCCAGGCCGGCCAGCATCAGCCGCTCGTGCGCCGGTCCGCCGCCGAGCCGGGGGCCCTTGGTGGGGGTGGGCATGATCTCTGGATCTCCTCAGGTGGTCCTGGACACCTCGCCACGCGGCCGGTCGCCGCGCGGCGAGGTCGGGGGCGTCAGTACTGCTCGTCCTCGGCGAAGGACATGTCGTCGTCGGCGCCGAACGCCTCGACGGCGGTGCTCGGGTCGAACCCGGGCGGGCTGTCCTTCAGCTGCAGGCCCATGCCGACCAGCTTGGCCTTGACCTCGTCGATCGACTTGGCACCGAAGTTGCGGATGTCGAGAAGGTCGGCCTCGCTGCGGGCCACCAGCTCTCCGACCGTGTGGATGCCCTCGCGCTTGAGGCAGTTGTAGGAGCGGACCGTCAGGTCCAGCTCCTCGATCGGCAGCGCGAGGTCGGCCGCCAGCGCAGCGTCCGTGGGCGACGGGCCCATGTCGATGCCCTCGGCCTCGACGTTGAGCTCGCGGGCGAGCCCGAAGAGCTCGGTCAGCGTCTTGCCTGCGCTGGCCATCGCGTCGCGGGGCTGGGTGGACGGCTTCGTCTCGACGTCGACGACGAGCCGGTCGAAGTCGGTGCGCTGCTCGACGCGGGTGGCCTCGACCTTGTAGGTCACCTTCAGCACCGGCGAGTAGATCGAGTCCACCGGGATGCGACCGATCTCGGCGTCACCGGACTTGTTCTGGTTCGCGGACACGTAGCCGCGGCCGCGCTCGACCGTCAGCTCCATCTCGAGCTTGCCCTTGCCGTTGAGCGTGGCGATGTGCATGTCGGGGTTGTGCACCTCGACACCGGCCGGGGGCGCGATGTCGGCGGCGGTGACGCTGCCCGGGCCCTGCTTGCGCAGGTACATCACCACGGGCTCGTCGTGCTCGCTGGAGACGACCAGGTTCTTGATGTTGAGGATGACCTCGGTGACGTCCTCCTTGACGCCCGGCACGGTGGAGAACTCGTGCAGGACGCCGTCGACGCGGATGCTCGTCACCGCGGCGCCGGGGATGGACGAGAGGAGGGTGCGGCGCATCGAGTTGCCGAGCGTGTAGCCGAAGCCGGGCTCGAGGGGCTCGATGACGAAGCGCGAGCGGTGCTCGGCGACGGTGTCCTCGGTGAGCGAGGGGCGCTGTGCGATCAGCACTGGAGTATTCCTTTCCTCAAGGGCCCGCTATTTGACCCTTGTGTCCCGACGCAGCGTCCGTCTGCTGCGCCCGGTCGTGCTACTTGCTGTAGAGCTCGACGATCAGCTGTTCCTGCACCTGGGTGTCGATGACCTGCCGCGCCGGCAGGGCGTGCACGAGGACGCGCATCCGCTCGGACTGCACCTCGAGCCACGCCGGCACCGTGCGCTCGCCGGCCTCGGCGCGCGCGATCACGAACGGCGTCATCTCGTAGGACTTGGGGCGGATCTCGACGATGTCGTTCTCGCTGACCCGGGCGCTGGGGATGTCGACCTTGTGGCCGTTCACCAGCACGTGGCCGTGGCGGACGACCTGTCGGGCCATGTCCCGCGACTTGGCGAACCCGGCCCGGTACACGACGTTGTCGATCCGGGACTCCAGGATCCGCAACAGGTTCTCGCCGGTCTTGCCCTGCTTGCGGTTGGCCTCCTCGTAGTAGCCGCGGAACTGCTTCTCGAGGACGCCGTAGATGCGGGAGCACTTCTGCTTCTCGCGCATCTGCAGGAGGTACTCGCTCTCCTTGGTGCGCGCGCGGCCGTGCTCGCCGGGCGGGTAGGGCCGGATCTCGATCGGGCACTTCGGCGAGTCGCACTTGGCACCCTTGAGGTACAGCTTGGTCTTCTCGCGGCGGCAGCGCTTGCAGTCAGCGCCGGTGTATCGCGCCATAGGTCTTCGGACTCCTTCGCAGGTTCTTCGGGTCTCGCGGGTCAGACGCGACGGCGCTTGGGCGGGCGGCAGCCGTTGTGAGGCGTCGGGGTGACGTCCTGGATCGAGCCGACCTCCAGGCCGGTGGCCTGCAGGGAGCGGATCGCGGTCTCGCGGCCGGAGCCGGGACCCTTGACGAAGACGTCGACCTTGCGCATGCCGTGCTCCTGAGCCCGGCGGGCGGCGGCCTCGGCGGCCATCTGCGCCGCGTACGGCGTCGACTTGCGGGAGCCCTTGAAGCCGACCTGGCCGGCCGAGGCCCACGAGACCACGGCACCGGCGGGGTCCGTGATCGTCACGATGGTGTTGTTGAACGTGCTCTTGATGTGAGCGTGGCCATGGGAGATGTTCTTCTTCTCCTTGCGACGCTTGGTACGCGCGCCACTGGCCTTTCGAGTCTGGGGGGGCATCGGCTGGTTCTCTCCTGAAGGTTCCGAAGTCTTGAGGTGACCGGTGGTGTTTTTCGGGGGGTCCACGGGGGGCGGAGCCCCCGTGTGACTACTTGCGGGCGACCTTCTTGCGGCCCGCCACGGTGCGCTTGGGGCCCTTGCGGGTGCGCGCGTTGGTCTTGGTCCGCTGGCCGCGCACCGGCAGGCCCCGGCGGTGCCGGATCCCCGCGTAGCACCCGATCTCCACCTTGCGGCGGATGTCCGAGGCGATCTCGCGCCGGAGGTCACCCTCGACCTGGAACGTCGCCTCGATGTAGTCGCGGAGCTTGACCAGCTCGGCGTCGCCCATGTCTCGGACCCGCAGGTCCGGGCTGATGCCGGTGGCCGTGAGCACCTTGTTGGCGCGGGTGCGTCCCACGCCGAAGATGTAGGTGAGCGCAACCTCGAGCCGCTTGTCGCGGGGGAGGTCGACGCCGACGATGCGTGCCATCGTTCGTGGTTCTCCTGGGTGTCTCGACGGAGGTCTGGAGCAGCACCGGTCCCGCCTGTCGGGCGGGTCCCCGGCCTCCGTGCCGGGGGTGGCGTCCCTCGCGGGGCGAGGGGGTCGGGTGCTGCAGGGGAGGAGAGCGGTCAGGTTGTGCTGATCACCCTTGGCGCTGCTTGTGTCGCAGGTTGTCGCAGATCACCATGACCCGCCCGTTGCGGCGGATCACCTTGCACTTGTCGCAGATCTTCTTGACGCTCGGCTTGACCTTCATGACTGTCCCTCGCCCGCGCGCGAGCCCTGGGTGGGCCGGGTGCGGGTGCCCTCTGGCGTTGTTCGGTGGGTCGGGTTACTTGTAGCGGTAGACGATGCGGCCGCGGGTCAGGTCGTACGGGCTCAGCTCCACCACGACCCGGTCCTCGGGGAGGATCCGGATGTAGTGCTGGCGCATCTTGCCCGAGATGTGAGCGAGAACCTTGTGACCGTTCGAGAGCTCCACCCTGAACATCGCGTTCGGGAGAGCCTCGACGACACTGCCCTCGATCTCGATGACCCCGTCCTTCTTGGCCATGTCCTCCGCTTACTCTCGGCCCGCCGTGGCGGGAGGTGGTGACGCAGGGCGCTGCCGACGTCCGGGACTCTGCTGTCGCATTTCATCTGGCACACGCGTGACGGCAGTCCTTGCCGCGCCGAACCAGCCGCGGGGCAACGGGCAGGACTGTGGATGCCGTGAACCGACACACCAGCCTACGCCATCCGGGCGCTGAGCACGAAATCGGGCCGGCGTCAGGCGAGGGGGGTGGGGACGATGCCGTGCGGGGCGAGGCCGGCAGTGCCCCCGTCCGGGGCGGTCAGCACCCAGAGTCCGTCGTCGGTGAGGGCCACACTGTGCTCCCAGTGCGCGGCGCGGGAGTCGTCGCAGGTCACCACGGTCCAGTCGTCGTCGAGCACCCGGGTGTCGGACGACCCGCGCACCAGCATCGGCTCCACGGCCACGCACAGCCCGGCCTTGAGCCGGGGTCCCCGCTCGCGGGTGCGGTAGTTGAGCACCTCGGGCGGCTGGTGCATGGCTGTGCCGATCCCGTGCCCGACGTAGCCCTCGACGATGGCGTAGGCGCCGTCGACGTCGTCCTCGATGGCCGCGCCGACGTCCCCGAGCCAGCCCCCCACCTGCAGGGCCGCGATGCCGGCCCACATCGCCCGCTCGGTGGCCTCGACCAGGCGGTCGTCCTCCCGGTCGCCGTCCACACCGTCGACCACCAGGCTGATCGCCGAGTCCCCGTGCCAGCCGTCGACGATCGCGCCGCAGTCCACCGAGAGCAGGTCACCGGGCTCCAGCGCACGCCGACCCGGGATGCCGTGGACGATCTCGGAGTTGACCGACAGGCACAGGCTGGCCGGGAAGCCGTGGTAGCCGAGGAAGGACGGGGTCGCGCCGTGCCCTCGGATCACGCGCTCGCCGACGGCGTCGAGCTCGGCCGTGGTGACACCGGGCCGGGCCGCGTCGCGCACGGCCTCCAGCGCCTCCGCGACCACCAGCCCTGCACGGCGCATGACCAGGATCTGGTCGAAGGTCTTGTACTCGATCCGGCTGCGGCCGAACACGCCCGCTCAGCCCTGGCCGAGCGCGGCCAGCAGCCGTGCGGTGACGTCGTCCACCTCGCCCATCCCGTCCACCTGGACGAGCAGGCCGCGCGACGCATAGATGTCGGTGAGCGGGGCGGTCTGCTCCGCGTAGATGGCCTGGCGCTCGCGGATGACGTCCTCGGTGTCGTCGCTGCGCCCGTCGGTCTCGGCCCGCCGCAGCAGCCTGGCCACCACCTCGTCGGTGTCGGCGGTCAGCTCGATCACGCGGTCAAGGGAGTGGGAGCCGTCGGCGAGGATCGCGTCGAGCTCGGTGACCTGGGCCTGGGTGCGGGGGTAGCCGTCGAGGAGGAAGCCGGCGCCCGCGTCCGCGGCGCACAGCCGGTCGCGGACGAGGTCGTTGGTCAGCTCGTCGGGCACGTAGCCGCCGGCGTCGAGAATCTCCTTGACCTTGAGCCCCAGCTCGGTACCCTCGGCGATGTTGCGGCGGAAGATGTCGCCGGTCGAGATGGCCGGGATCCTCAGGCTGTCGGCGATGCGGCCGGCCTGCGTGCCCTTGCCCGCACCGGGCGGGCCGAGGATGACCAGCCGCATCAGCGCAGGAACCCTTCGTAGTGCCGCTGCTGCAGCTGCGACTCGATCTGCTTCACCGTGTCGAGGCCGACCCCGACGACGATGAGGATCGACACGCCGCCGAACGGGAAGTTCTGGTTGGCGCCCACGAGGACCAGGGCGACGAGCGGGATCAGCGCGACCAGACCGAGGTACAGCGACCCCGGCAGAGTGATCCGGGTCAGCACGTAGTCGAGGTACTCGGCGGTCGGCCGGCCCGCGCGGATGCCCGGGATGAACCCGCCCACCTTCTTGATGTTCTCCGCGACCTCGTCGGGGTTGAACGTGATCGCCACGTAGAAGTACGTGAAGAAGACGATCAGCGCGAAGTACGAGACGATGTAGATCGGGTGGTCGCCGGCGACGAGCGTGTTCTGGATCCAGATCACCCACTCGGAGTTCGCGTCGTTGAACTGCGCGACCAGCGCCGGCAGGTACAGCAGGGACGACGCGAAGATCACCGGGATCACCCCGGCCATGTTGACCTTCATCGGGATGTAGGTGCTGGTGCCGCCGTACATCCGGCGCCCGACCATCCGCTTGGCGTACTGCACCGGCACGCGGCGCTGCGACTGCTCGACGAAGACCACCAGGGCCACGATGACGAGCCCGATCGCGATCACCAGCCCCATCACCACGAAGCCCTGCTGAACGCCGATGGCCCAGATGGACGTCGGGAAGGTGGCCGCGATCGAGGTGAAGATCAGGATCGACATGCCGTTGCCGACACCGCGCTCGGTGATCATCTCGCCGAGCCACATGATCAGGCCGGTGCCGGCCGTCATCGTCGCCACCATCAGCGTGATCGTGACCAGCGAGTCGTTCGGGATGACCGGGACCGGGCAGCCCTGGAAGAGGTTGCCGGACCGCGCCACCGCGACGTACGTCGTCGACTGCAGCACGGCGAGGGCGATCGTCAGGTACCGCGTGTACTGGGTGAGCTTGGAGGTGCCGGCCTGGCCCTCCTTCTTCAGCGCCTCGAACTTCGGGATCACCACCGTCAGCAGCTGGGTGATGATGCTCGCCGTGATGTACGGCATGATCCCGAGCGCGAAGATCGACAGCTGGAGCAGCGCGCCCCCGCTGAACAGGTTCACCAGCCCGAGCAGGTCGTTCGAGTTCTCTCCCGCGGCCAGGCACTGCTGCACGTTGGAGTAGCTCACACCCGGCGTCGGGACGAACGACCCGAGTCGGAATATGGCCATGATCCCCAGGGTGAACAGCAGCTTGCGTCGCAGGTCGGGCGTCTTGAAGGCCCGCACGAATGCGCTGAGCACTGGTCCTCCTGGTGCGCGGCTGAGCGCCGCCTGGGTCGTGGGGCCCACCCCACCGGGCGCGGCCGGGGCGTGGTGAGAGCCTACAGCGGGCCTGGTTACAGCTCCGTGGTCGAACCCCCTGCGGCGGCGATCTTCTCCTTGGCCGAGGCGGAGAACCGGTGGGCGGTGACGTCGACCGCGACGTCGATCTCGCCGTCCCCGAGGACCTTCACCTTCTCGCCCTTGCGGACGAGCCCACGGGCGACGAGGTCGTCGACGCCGACAGCTCCGCCGTCGGGGAACACCTCATCCAGGCGATCGAGGTTGACGACCTGGTACTCGGTGCGGAACGGGTTGGTGAAGCCACGGAGCTTGGGCAGGCGCATGTGCAGCGGCGTCTGGCCACCCTCGAAGCGCGAGGGGACCTGGTAACGGGCCTTGGTCCCCTTGGTGCCGCGCCCGGCGGTCTTGCCCTTGCTGCCCTCGCCGCGACCCACCCGGGTCTTGGCGGTGCGGGCGCCCGGGGCCGGTCGCAGGTGGTGCACCTTCAGCGCGTGCCCCTCGACGGCGTCGAGGCCGCCCTCGTCGGCGGCGGGCTTCTTCGCCGTCGTGCTCTTCTTCGCAGCCGGGGACTTCTTCGTCGCCGTGCTCTTCTTCGTTCCCATGTCAGTCGACCTCCTCGACGGCGACGAGGTGCGTCACCGTGCTGACCATGCCGCGGATCTCCGGCCGGTCCTCCTTGACGACGATGTCGCCGATGCGCTTGAGCCCGAGCGTCCGCAGGGTGTCCCTCTGGTTCTGCTTCCCACCGATGCCCGAACGGGTCTGAGTCACCTTGAGCCGGCCCATCACGCGCTCGCCCCCGCAGCCCTGGCGCGCAGCAGCGCCGCCGGTGCGACGTCCTCGATCGGCAGGCCGCGCCGGGCGGCGACGGCCTCGGGCCGCTCCAGTCCCCGCAGGCCCGCGACGGTCGCGTGCACGATGTTGATGGCGTTGTCCGAGCCGAGCGACTTGGTCAGGATGTCGTGGATCCCGGCGCACTCCAGCACCGCGCGCACCGGGCCGCCGGCGATCACGCCGGTACCCGGGGACGCCGGCTTAAGCATCACGACACCGGCAGAGGCCTCACCCGTGATCGGGTGGGGGATGGTGCCCTGGATGCGCGGGACCTTGAAGAAGTTCTTCTTGGCCTCCTCCACACCCTTGGCGATCGCCGCGGGCACCTCCTTGGCCTTGCCGTAGCCGACGCCGACCTGGCCGTCGCCGTCGCCGACGACGACGAGGGCGGTGAAGCTGAAGCGGCGACCACCCTTGACGACCTTGGCGACGCGGTTGATGGTCACGACGCGCTCGACGCAGTTGGTGCGGTCTCCGCCCTGGCGGTTGTCGCGGCCGCCCTGGCGGTCACGGCGGTCACCGCCGCTGCGCTGGGGTCCAGGCATGTTTCGTACCTCTCTCTGCAGTCGTGTGCGCCTAGAGGGCGAGCCCGCCGGAGCGGGCGCCCTCTGCGACGGCGGCCACGCGGCCGTGGTAGCGGTTGCCACCGCGGTCGAAGACCACGGCCTCGATCCCCGCGGCCTTGGCGCGCTCGGCGACGAGCTCGCCGACCTTGCGGGCCTTGGTGGTCTTGTCGTCGGTCGACGACCGCAGGTCGCTCTCCATCGTGGACGCCGAGGCCAGCGTGCGGCCAGCCGTGTCGTCGACCACCTGGACGAACAGGTGGCGTGAGGAGCGGTTGATGACCAGCCGCGGACGCGCCTGGTTTCCGGAGACCTTCTTGCGCACGCGCAGGTGCCGGCGTCCGCGGGCCGCGATGTTGTTCTTGCCCGCGCCTCCACCGCTGCGCTTGATGCCGATCGCCATCGTCACTTACCAGCCTTTCCGACCTTGCGGCGGATCTGCTCCCCGGCGTACCGGACACCCTTGCCCTTGTACGGGTCGGGCTTGCGGAGCTTACGGATGTTCGCGGCGACCTCGCCGACCCGCTGCTTGTCGATCCCGGCGACCGACAACTTCGTGGGGCTCTCCACCGCGAACGTGATGCCGTCCGGGGGCGTGATGACGACCGGGTGGCTGAAGCCCAGGGCGAACTCGAGGTTCGACCCCTTCGCGACCACGCGGTACCCGGTGCCGACGATCTCGAGGTTTTTCTCGTAGCCCTGGGTGACACCCGTGACCATGTTGGCCAGCAGGGTGCGGGTCAGCCCGTGCAGCGATCGCGACACTCGCTCGTCGTTCGGGCGGGCGACGTCGATCGCGCCGCCGTCGCCTTCGGCGACGGTGATGGGCTCGGCCACGGTGTGGGTGAGGGTGCCCTTGGGTCCCTTCACCGTCACCAGGCGTCCGTCGATGCTGACCTCGACCCCGGACGGAACCGGGACGGGCAGCCTGCCGATGCGGGACATGCTTCTCCTCTCCCGGTTACCAGACGTAGGCGAGGACTTCCCCGCCTACACCCTGCTTGTTGGCCTGCCGGTCGGTCAGCAGGCCGGTCGACGTCGAGATGATCGCGACGCCGAGGCCTCCCAGCACCCGGGGCAGGTTCGTGGACTTGGCGTAGACGCGCAGACCGGGCTTGCTCACCCGGCGCACGCCGGCGATCGAACGCTCTCGGTTGGGACCGAACTTGAGGTCGATGGTGAGCGTCTTGCCCACCTCGGCGTCCTCGACCTTCCAGCCGGCGATGTAGCCCTCGGCCTGCAGGATCTCGGCGATCCGCGACTTCAGCTTGCTGTACGGCATGGAGACGACGTCGTGATACGCCGAGTTGGCGTTCCGGAGCCGCGTCAGCATGTCCGCGATCGGGTCTGTCATGGTCATTGGGCTCGTCTGCCCTTCCTCACCGTGGTTTCCGCCTTCCCTGTCGAGGGAACGGGACCTGCGGCGCTGTAGTGATCTGGGTCGCGCGTTACCAGGAGCTCTTGGTCACTCCGGGCAGCTCACCGCGGTGTGCCATCTCTCGCAGGCACACCCGGCACAGCCCGAACTTTCGGTACACCGAGTGCGGACGCCCGCACTTCTGGCACCGCGTGTAGGCGCGCACCGAGAACTTCGGCTTGCGCGCTGCCTTGTTGATCAGCCCTGTCTTGGCCATCAGCTCTCCCTCAGTTCTCCTTGAACGGGAAGCCCAGACGGCGCAGCAGCGCCCGGCCCTCGTCGTCCGTCGTCGCGCTGGTCACGATCGTGATGTCCATGCCCCGGACCCGGTCGATCCGGTCCTGGTCGATCTCATGGAACATCGACTGCTCGTTCAGGCCGAACGTGTAGTTGCCCTGGCCGTCGAACTGCTTGGGCGACAGGCCGCGGAAGTCACGGATGCGGGGCAGCGCCAGCGACAGGAGACGGTCCAGGAACTCCCACATCCGGTCGCCGCGCAGCGTCGTGTGCGCACCGATCGGCATGCCCTCGCGCAGCTTGAACTGGGCGATGGACTTGCGGGCCTTGGTCACCGCCGGCTTCTGGCCGGTGATGGTGGCGAGGTCGCGCACGGCGCCGTCGATCATCTTCGAGTCGCGGGCGGCTTCGCCGACGCCCATGTTCACGACGACCTTGACGGGGCCCGGCACCTGCATGACGTTGCCGTAGCCGAACTCCTCGCGCAGGCCGCCGAGGATCTCCTCGCGGTACCTCTGCTTGAGCCTCGGCATCGCGCGAGCGCTCGCCGTCGTGGTCTCTTCGGTCTGGGTGCTCATCAGATGTCCTTACCGGAGCGCTTGGCCACGCGGACGCGCACCGTCCGCTCCCGACCGTCGCGCTGCGTCGTCTCGGTCCGGTACCCGGCCCGGGTCGGCTTCTTGGTCTCCGGGTCCACCAGCATCACGTTGCTGATGTGGATCGGAGCCTCGTGGATCTCGATGCCACCGGTGCGGGCGCCGCGACCGCTGCGACCCGCCTTGATGTGCTTCTTCACCCGGTTGACGCCCTCGACCAGCACGCGCTGACGCTCGGTGTCGACCTCGATCACCTTGCCCTGCTTGCCGCGGTCGCCTCCGCGCGACCCCGTCGCGCCGGAGACGACCTGCACGAGGTCGCCCTTCTTGATCTTCAGCTTCGCCTTGTGGTTCGTCGCCATGTCAGAGCACCTCCGGTGCGAGCGAGATGATCCTCATGAACTTCTTGTCTCGCAGCTCGCGGCCGACGGGACCGAAGATGCGCGTCCCGCGCGGGTCGCCGTCCGGCTTGAGGATCACCGCGGCGTTCTCGTCGAAGCGGATGTACGAGCCGTCGGGCCGGCGCCGCTCCTTGCGTGTGCGCACGACCACGGCCTTGACGACGTCGCCCTTCTTGACGTTGCCACCCGGGATCGCGTCCTTGACGGTCGCGACGATGACGTCACCGATGCCCGCGTAGCGACGCCCGGAACCGCCGAGGACGCGGATGCAGAGGATCTCCTTGGCACCCGTGTTGTCGGCGACCTTCAGTCGCGACTCCTGCTGGATCACTTGGCCTTCTCCAGTACTTCCACGACACGCCAGCGCTTCGTGGCCGACAGCGGCCGGGTCTCCATGATCCGGACGCTGTCACCGACACCGCACGCGTTGGCCTCGTCGTGCGCCTTCACCTTGCTGGTACGGCGCAGGACCTTGCCGTAGAGCGGGTGCTTGACCCGGTCCTCCACAGCGACCACGACGGTCTTGTCCATCTTGTCGCTGACCACGTAGCCGCGACGGGTCTTGCGGTACCCGCGCGTCTGCTCGGCGTCGGTCGTGTCCACTGTCGTCTCTGCCTTGTCCACTTGGTTCTCGGTCACTTGGGGGCCTCCTGTTCCGGCCCGGCGTCGCCGATGCCCAGCTCACGCTCGCGCATGATCGTGTAGATGCGGGCGATGTCGCGGCGTACCGCGCGCAGCCGTCCGTGGCTCTCCAGCTGACCGGTGGCCGACTGGAAACGGAGGTTGAACAACTCCTCCTTGGCCTTGCGCAGCTCGGAGACGAGGCGGTCCTCCTCGAAGGTCCGCAGCTGCTCGGGCACGAGGTCCTTCGAACCCACGGCCATCAGTGGTCACCACCCTCGCGCTGGACGAAACGGCACTTCATCGGGAGCTTGTGCATCGCCAGGCGCATCGCCTCGCGGGCCACCGGCTCCGGGACGCCGGACAGCTCGAACATCACGCGTCCGGGCTTCACGTTCGCGATCCACCACTCGGGCGAGCCCTTGCCCGACCCCATCCGGGTCTCGGCGGGCTTCTTCGTCAGCGGCCGGTCCGGGTAGATGTTGATCCAGACCTTGCCGCCACGCTTGATGTAGCGGGTCATCGCGATCCGGGCCGACTCGATCTGCCGGTTGGTGACGTAGGCAGGCTCGACGGCCTGGATCCCATAGTCACCGAAGGCGATCGTGGTGCCACCCTTGGCAGCCCCGGACCTCTTGGGGTGGTGCTGCTTGCGGTGCTTCAGCCGACGGGGGACGAGCATGGCTCAGCCCTCCTTCTGCGGCGGGGCCGCGTCGGTACCGGCGGGCGCCGCGGCCTGCTCCGCGGGAGCGGACGCCGAGCCCTCCGGTCGCGTACCACGAGCCGGCCGGCTGCCACGGGCGGGCCGCTCGGCCCGGGGTCCGCGGGGAGCCCGGGGGGCAGCCGCCTGCTGCTGGGCGAGCTCGCGGTTCGTGACGTCGCCCTTGTAGATCCACACCTTCACGCCGATCCGGCCGAAGGTGGTCTTGGCCTCGTAGAACCCGTAGTCGATGTTCGCGCGAAGCGTGTGCAGCGGTACGCGGCCCTCGCGGTAGAACTCGCTCCGGCTCATCTCCGCGCCACCGAGGCGACCGGAGCACTGCACCCGGATGCCCTTGGCGCCGGCGCGCTGAGACGTCTGCATCCCCTTGCGCATGGCCCGTCGGAACGAGACGCGGCTGGAGAGCTGCTCGGCGATGCCCTGCGCGACCAGCTGCGCGTCGGTCTCGGGGTTCTTGACCTCGAGGATGTTCAGCTGGACCTGCTTGCCGGTCAGCTTCTCGAGCTCGCTGCGCAGGCGGTCCGCCTCGGCACCACGACGACCGATGACGATGCCCGGGCGCGCCGTGTGGATGTCCACACGAACGCGGTCACGGGTGCGCTCGATCTCGACCTTGGAGATGCCAGCACGCTCCATGCCCGTCGACATCAGGGCGCGGATGGAGACATCCTCCTTGACGTAGTCGCGGTAGCGCTGACCGTCCTTGGTGCTGTCAGCGAACCACCGCGACTTGTGGTCGGTGGTGATGCCCAGGCGGAACCCGTGCGGGTTGACCTTCTGTCCCACTAGGAGTTCCTTCCCTTCGTGCTGGCTGCCTTGGTGGCAGCCTTCTTCGCCGGCGTCTTGGACGCCTTGGACTGGGGGGCAGGCGCGGCCTTCGGGGCCGGCTTCGCCTTCTTGGGTGCCACCTTGACCTCGTCACGGCCCGCGACGACCACGGTGATGTGGCTTGTCCGCTTGCGGACCCGGAAGGCACGCCCCTGAGCGCGCGGACGGAAGCGCTTCATCGTCGCGCCCTCGTCCACGTACGCCGTGTGCACGACCAGGTCGCGCTCATCGAACGCCTCGCTCGCCCGGTCGGCCTTGACCCGGGCGTTGGCGATCGCGCTCTCGACGACCTTCAGCACCGGCTCGCTCGCGGCCTGCGGGGCGAACCGCAGCACCGAGACCGCCTCGCTCGCCTGCCGGCCACGGATGAGGTCGACGACGCGTCGGGCCTTCTGGGGCGTGACGCGGACGTACCGCGCCTGCGCCTTGGCTTCCATCGCTGTCCTGCCTTCTCGTGAAGTCTCTACTGGCAACCGGAGGGTCCTCCGCCTCAGCGGCGGCGGTTCTTCCGGTCGTCCTTCTCGTGGCCGCGGAAGGTCCGCGTGGGGGCGAACTCCCCGAGCTTGTGACCGACCATCGCCTCGGTGACGAACACCGGGACGTGCTTGCGGCCGTCGTGCACCGCGAGCGTGTGGCCCAGCATCTCCGGGACGATCATGGAACGCCGTGACCAGGTCTTGATGACGTTCTTGGTGCCCTTCTCGTTCTGCGTCTCCACCTTCTTGAACAGGTGGTCGTCGACGAAGGGGCCCTTCTTCAGGCTGCGAGGCATGTCGTTTCAGGCTCCTGTCAGCGCTTCTTGCCGGAACGGCGGCGACGAATGATCTGGCGGTCGCTGGACTTGTTCGGCCGGCGGGTCCGGCCTTCCTTCTGGCCCCACGGGCTGACGGGGTGGCGACCGCCCGAGGTCTTGCCCTCTCCACCACCGTGCGGGTGATCGACTGGGTTCATTACGACACCGCGAACGGTCGGGCGCTTGCCCTTCCAGCGCATCCGGCCCGCCTTACCCCAGTTGATGTTGGACTGCTCGGCGTTGCCGACCTCGCCGACGGTGGCCCGGCACCGCACGTCGACGTTGCGGATCTCACCCGACGGCATCCGGAGCTGCGCGTTCACGCCCTCCTTGGCCACCAGCTGCACCGAGGTTCCGGCGGAGCGGGCGATCTTGGCGCCGCCGCCGGGGCGGAGCTCGATCGCGTGCACGACCGTGCCGACGGGGATGTTGCGCAGCGGCACGTTGTTGCCCGGCTTGATGTCGGCCGCCGGCCCGTTCTCGACGGTGTCACCCTGCTTCAGGCGCGTCGGCGCGATGATGTAGCGCTTGGTGCCGTCGAGGTAGTGGAGCAGCGCGATCCGCGCGGTGCGGTTCGGGTCGTACTCGATGTGCGCCACCTTGGCCGGCACGCCGTCCTTGTCATGACGACGAAAGTCGATGATGCGGTAGGCGCGCTTGTGGCCACCACCGTGGTGGCGCGTGGTGATCCGGCCGGAGCTGTTGCGCCCACCCTTCTTCGAGAGGGGCCGAACCAGCGACTTCTCCGGCTCCGACCTGGTGACCTCGACGAAGTCGGCGACGCTGGCGCCACGGCGGCCGGGCGTCGTCGGCTTGTACTTGCGGATTCCCATGGTGAGTCAGTCCTCGTGTCTGGCAGACAGTGTCGAGCAGGCGGTCAGGAGACCGGTCCGCCGAAGATGTCGATGGTTCCTTCTCTGAGTGTGACGATCGCGCGCTTCGTGTCCTTGCGCTTGCCCAGGCCGAACCGCGTGCGGCGGGTCTTGCCCTGACGGTTGAGCGTGTTCACCGACGCCACCTTGACGTCGAACACGCGCTCGACCGCGAGACGGATCTCGGTCTTGTTCGCGCGGGGGTCGACGAGGAACGTGTACTTGCCCTCGTCGAGCAGCCCGTAGCTCTTCTCCGAGACGACCGGCGCGATCAGGACGTCACGGGGGTCCTTGCCGAGCGTGTGCTTCAGCGTGCCGCTCACTTCGAGTCCTCCTCGTCGGCAGAGTCGGTGACCTCGGCCTCCGTGGCCACGGCCTTCGCGCCCTTGCCGCGGCTGGGACCGGCCAGGAACGCCTGCAGGCCAGCCTCGGTGAAGACCACGTCGTCGGCGCAGAGCACGTCGTAGGTGTTCAGCTGGTCCGAGGTCAGCACATGCACGCGATGGGCGTTGCGCAGGCTCTTGACGCCGACGACGTCGTCGCGGTGAAGCACCACGAGGACGTGCTTGCGGCTGCTGAGTCCCTCCAGCGCGGCGACCGCCGTCTTGGTCGAGGGCAGGTCGCCGTCGACGACCGAGCTCAGCACGTGCACCCGTCCGTGGCGGGCCCGGTCCGAGAGGGCGCCGCGCAGGGCGGCGGCCTTCATCTTCTTGGGCGTCCGCTGGCTGTAGTCACGCGGCGTCGGTCCGTGGACGACGCCACCACCGGTGAACTGCGGAGCGCGCAGGGAACCTTGCCGAGCGCGGCCGGTGCCCTTCTGCTTGTACGGCTTAGCGCCGCCGCCTCGCACCTCACCGCGTGTCTTGGTCGAGTGGGTGCCCTGACGCGCGGCGGCGAGCTGCGCCACCACGACCTGGTGGATCAGCGGCACGTTGGTCTGGACGTCGAACACCTCGGCGGGCAGCTCGACGGTGCCCGCCACCGCGCCCTTGGCGTCGACGACGTCGATGCTGCGTGCGCCCTCGGCGGGAGACTCCTTCTTGAGGGAGTTCTTCATGGAGGTGGCCATCGTCAGGCTCCCTTCGCGGCGCTGCGGACGAGGACGACGGCACCGCGGGAGCCGGGGACCGCGCCCTTGACGAGCAGCAGCCCCCGCTCGACGTCCACGGCGTGCACCGTCAGGTTCTGCGTGCTCTGGCGGACCCCGCCCATGCGCCCCGCCATCCGCATGCCCTTGAACACGCGGCCGGGCGTCGCGCACCCGCCGATCGAGCCGGGCTTGCGGTGGTTGCGGTGCGCACCGTGGGAGGCGCCCACGCCGTGGAAGCCGTGACGCTTCATCACGCCGGCGAAGCCCTTGCCCTTGGTGGTGCCGACGACGTCGACACTCTGCCCGGCCTCGAACACCTCGACCGTGAGCTCCTGGCCAAGTGAGTACTCGCCGGCGTCGGCCGTGCGCAGCTCCACCAGGTGCCGGCGGGGCGTGACACCCGCCTTGGCGAAGTGCCCGGACAGGGGCTGGTTGACCTTGCGGGGGTCGATGGCGCCGAAGGCGATCTGGACGGCGGCGTAGCCGTCCGTCTCGACGTCGCGCAGCTGCGTCACGACGCACGGACCCGCCTGCACGACGGTCACGGGGACCAGACGTCCAGCGTCGTCCCAGACCTGCGTCATGCCGAGCTTGGTGCCCAGCAGACCGGAGAGACGGCCAGTGGTTGCAGTAGACATTGGTCTGATATCCCTCAGGTCCTCAGAGCTTGATCTCGATGTTCACGTCGGCCGGCAGGTCGAGTCGCATCAGCGAGTCGACGGCCTTGGGCGTGGGATCGATGATGTCGATGAGCCGCTTGTGGGTGCGCATCTCGAAGTGCTCGCGGCTGTCCTTGTACTTGTGGGGCGACCGGATGACGCAGAACACGTTCTTCTCCGTCGGCAACGGCACAGGCCCCACCACGGTGGCACCGGCACGCTGGACCGTGTCCACGATCTTGCGCGCCGAGGTGTCGATCACCTCGTGGTCGTAGGACTTGAGCCGGATGCGGATCTTCTGTGCAGCCATGGCGTCCTGTGACTCTCTCTCGTCGTCCCGCTGCTGTCTCCCGGTCTCGCCGGTTGCGCCGACCCCCGAGGTCGGGTGTGTCGTGCGCCTCGGCACACGACTCCGCCCGATTGTTCTGCGTTTCGGTGGGTCGTCGGTTCCCGGTGGACCGGGGCGTCGACACGTGGGGCGTGAGTTCCCCCGCACCAGCGCGCATGAATGCGGCCGGCACGTGCGCCGAACAACCTGGCCAGTGTGCCAGAGGGCGAAGCCCTTTGGCCAATCCGGTACGGGGTCGCGGGCTCGGCCCGCGACCCCGTACCGGAGAGTGCTACTTGAGGATCTTCGTGACCCGGCCGGCGCCGACGGTGCGGCCGCCCTCGCGGATCGCGAACTTGAGGCCTTCCTCCATCGCGATCGGCTGGATCAGGTCGACCTTCATCTCGGTGTTGTCGCCGGGCATCACCATCTCCGTGCCCTCGGGCAGCTGGATGACACCGGTGACGTCCGTCGTCCGGAAGTAGAACTGCGGCCGGTAGTTCGAGTAGAAGGGGTTGTGCCGTCCACCCTCGTCCTTGGACAGGATGTAGACGTTCGACTCGAACTCGGTGTGCGGGGTGATCGAACCCGGCTTGCAGATGACCTGGCCGCGCTCGACCTCCTCGCGCTTGGTGCCGCGGAGCAGGAGGCCGACGTTCTCCCCTGCCCTGGCGTCGTCCAAGGTCTTCCGGAACATCTCGATCGCGGTGACGGTCGTCTTGGACGACGTGTCCTTGATCCCGACGATCTCGATCTCCTGGTTCGGGAGGAGCACGCCGCGCTCGACCCGACCGGTCACCACCGTGCCGCGCCCGGTGATGGTGAACACGTCCTCGACGGGCATCAGGAACGGCTTGTCGACGTCGCGCTCGGGCTCCGGCACCGCGGTGTCCACGGCGTCCATGAGCTCCAACAGCTTGGTGCTCCACTCCTCGTCGCCCTCGAGCGCCTTGAGCGCCGAGACACGGATCACGGGGAGGTCGTCACCGGGGAACTCGTAGGAGGACAGCAGCTCGCGGACCTCCATCTCGACGAGCTCGAGGAGCTCCTCGTCCTCGACCATGTCGGACTTGTTCAGCGCCACGACGATGTAGGGGACGCCGACCTGGCGGGCCAGGAGCACGTGCTCCTTGGTCTGCGGCATCGGTCCGTCGGTGGCGGCGACCACCAGGATCGCGCCGTCCATCTGCGCCGCGCCGGTGATCATGTTCTTGATGTAGTCGGCGTGACCCGGGCAGTCGACGTGCGCGTAGTGACGCGCCTCGGTCTGGTACTCGACGTGCGCGATCGAGATCGTGATCCCGCGCTGCTTCTCCTCCGGCGCCTTGTCGATCTGGTCGAACGGCGTGAAGGGGTTGAGCTCGGGGTGCTTGTCGTGCAGCACCTTGGTGATCGCCGCTGTCAGCGTCGTCTTCCCGTGGTCGATGTGACCGATGGTGCCGATGTTGACGTGCGGCTTAGTCCGCTCGAACTTCGCCTTACCCACTGGGGGTCCTCCTCGAGAGCTGGTCGTGTACGCCGTCCGGGGTGCCGGAGCGAACGCGTGAGTCTAGCCGCCGGCCGTGTGGCCGGGGTGTCCTGCTGGCTGGCGCGAGATCACTCGCCCCGGATCTTCTTGATGATCTCCTCGGCCACCGCGCGCGGGACCTCGGCGTAGCTGTCGAACTGCATCGAGTACACCGCGCGCCCCTGGGTCTTGGACCGCAGGTCGCCGACGTAGCCGAACATCTCCGACAACGGAACGAGCGCCCGCACTACCTTGGCGCCGCTCGCGTCCTCCATGGCCTGGATCTGGCCACGGCGGGAGTTGAGGTCGCCGATCACGTCGCCCATGTAGTCCTCGGGCGTACGCACCTCGACGGCCATCATCGGCTCGAGCAGGGCCGGGTCGGCCCTCCGCACGGCCTCCTTGAGCACCTGCGAGCCGGCGATCTTGAAGGCCATCTCGGACGAGTCGACGTCGTGGTAGGCGCCGTCGAGCAGCGTCGCCTTGACACCGACCAACGGGTAGCCGGCGATGACGCCGAGCTCCATCGCGTCCTGGATGCCCTTGTCGACGCTGGGGATGTACTCGCGGGGGATCCGGCCGCCGGTGACCTTGTTGACGAACTCGTACATCTGCCCGTCGGCGGTGTCCATCGGCTCGATGGTCACCTGGACCTTCGCGAACTGACCCGACCCACCGGTCTGCTTCTTGTGGGTGTAGTCGATCTTCACCACCGACTGGCGGATCGTCTCGCGGTAGGCCACCTGCGGCTTGCCGACGTTCGCCTCGACCTTGAACTCGCGCCGCATCCGGTCTACCAGGATGTCGAGGTGGAGCTCGCCCATCCCCTTGATGATGGTCTGGCCGGTCTCCTCGTCGAGCTGGACCTGGAACGTCGGGTCCTCCTCGGCGAGCTTCTGGATCGCGGTGCCGAGCTTCTCCTGGTCACCCTTGGTCTTCGGCTCGATCGCCACCGAGATGACGGGCTCGGGGAACGTCATCGACTCGAGCACGATCTGGTCGCTCGGGTCGCACAGCGTGTCGCCCGTCGTGGTGTCCTTGAGGCCGATCATCGCGTAGATGTGGCCGGCCATCGCCTCGTCGACCGGGTTCTCCTTGTTGGAGTGCATCTGGAACAGCTTGCCGATGCGCTCCTTCCTTCCCTTGGTCGAGTTCACGACACCGGACCCGGCGGCGACCCGGCCCGAGTACACGCGGACGTACGTCAGCTTGCCGAAGAACGGGTGGGTCGCGACCTTGAAGGCCAGCGCCGAGAAGGGCTCGGTCGCGTCGGGCTTGCGAACGATCTCCTTCTCCTCGTCGCGGACGTCGTGGCCCACCATCGGCGGCACGTCCAGCGGAGAGGGCAGGAAGTCGAGGACGGCGTCGAGCATCGGCTGCACGCCCTTGTTCTTGAAGGCCGAGCCGCACATCACCGGGTACAGCTCGCTGGCCACGGTGAGCTTGCGGATCGCGCCCTTGATCTCCTCCGGCGTCAGGTCCTCGCCACCGAGGTACTTCTCCAGCAGGTGCTCGTCCGTCTCGGCGACCGTCTCGACCAGGTGGTGGCGGTACTCGGCAGCCTTCTCGGCGAGGTCGGCCGGGATCTCCTCGATCGTGTACGCCTCACCCTTGTCGGTGTCTCCACGCCACGTCAGCGCGCGCATGTACACGAGGTCGACGATGCCGATGAAGTCGCTCTCGGCGCCGATCGGGAGCTGGATCACCAGCGGCTTGGCGCCCAGACGCTCGGTGATCGTGCGGACCGTGAAGTAGAAGTCGGCCCCGAGCTTGTCCATCTTGTTGACGAAGCAGATGCGCGGGACGTCGTACTTGTCGGCCTGGCGCCAGACGGTCTCGGACTGGGGCTCGACCCCCTCCTTGCCGTCGAACACCGCCACGGCGCCGTCGAGCACCCGCAGGGACCGCTCCACCTCGACCGTGAAGTCGACGTGCCCGGGGGTGTCGATGATGTTGATCTGGGTGCCCTCCCAGAAGCACGTCGTGGCGGCGGAGGTGATGGTGATCCCCCGCTCCTGCTCCTGCTCCATCCAGTCCATCGTGGCGGCGCCGTCGTGGACCTCACCGATCTTGTAGTTGATCCCGGTGTAGAACAGGATCCGCTCGGTGGTGGTGGTCTTGCCGGCGTCGATGTGCGCCATGATGCCGATGTTCCGGACCTTGGTGAGGTCGGTCAGCACGTCCTGTGCCACGGTGTCAGTGCCTCGTCTCGTCGTCTCTCGGTCCAGCAGAAGTGCTGTTACCAGCGGTAGTGCGCGAAGGCCTTGTTCGACTCCGCCATCTTGTGGGTGTCCTCGCGGCGCTTGACCGCCGCGCCGAGGCCGTTGCTCGCGTCGAGGATCTCGTTCATCAACCGCTCGGTCATCGTCTTCTCCCGGCGTGCGCGCGAGTACCCGACCAGCCAGCGCAGGGCCAGCGTGGTGGAACGACCGGGCTTGACCTCGACCGGCACCTGGTAGGTGGCGCCACCGACGCGACGGCTCTTGACCTCGAGAGCCGGCTTGACGTTGTCCAGCGCGCGCTTGAGCGCGATCACCGGGTCGTTGCCGGACTTCTCGCGGGCGCCCTCGAGCGCGCCGTAGACGATCCGCTCGGCGGTCGACTTCTTGCCGGCGGTCAGGATCTTGTTCACGAGCTGGGTGACCAGCGGCGAGTTGTACACCGGGTCGACCACCAGCGGCCTCTTCGGGGCCGGGCCCTTGCGCGGCATCAGCTCTTCTCCTTCTTCGCGCCGTACCGGCTACGAGCCTGCTTGCGGTTCTTCACGGCCTGGGTGTCCAGCGAGCCGCGGACGATCTTGTACCGGACGCCGGGCAGGTCCTTCACGCGGCCGCCGCGGACGAGCACGATCGAGTGCTCCTGCAGGTTGTGGCCGACGCCGGGGATGTACGCGGTCACCTCGATGCCGCTGGAGAGCCGGACGCGCGCGACCTTGCGCAGCGCGGAGTTCGGCTTCTTGGGCGTGGTGGTGTAGACGCGGGTGCAGACGCCACGGCGCTGGGGGCTCCCCTTCAGCGCCGGGGTCTTCTGCTTCCCGACCTTGTCCTGCCGGCCCTTGCGCACCAGCTGCTGGATCGTGGGCACCGATGATCTCCGTCTGCTCGTCAGTTCTCTTGCCGACCCCCGCGCTCGGGTGTGTCGGCCGGGTGTTCCGGTACGCGGTCCTCAGATCTCGGGACACACGCGAAGGCCCGGGCGTACCCAGGCACGGCGCCTGAGCCTACCGTCGGGTCCGCGGGAGCGTCAAAACCGTTCCCCAGCCACCTGTCAGGCCCAGCGCGAGCGTGGCGCCGCGCCGCGCCTGACAGGTCGGCTGCTCAGCGGGGGTATCCGCCGAGGTCGAACTCCTCCAGCGGCACTGCCTGGCCGGAGCCGACGCCGAAGTGGTCGTAGTCGACGTCCTCGTAGCCGGGCATCGCGTACATCGCCGCCTTGGCCTCCTCGGTCGGCTCCACCCGGACGTTGCGGTACCGCGTCAGGCCGGTGCCGGCCGGGATCAGCTTGCCGAGGATCACGTTCTCCTTGAGCCCCAGCAGGGGGTCGCTGCGACCGTGCAGGGCCGCCTCGGTGAGCACCCGGGTCGTCTCCTGGAAGGAGGCGGCCGAGAGCCACGAGTCGGTGGCCAGCGAGGCCTTCGTGATTCCCATCAGCTCGGGGCGGCCGGCGGCGGGGGACCCGCCCTCGGACACGACCCGACGGTTCTCCTCCTCGAAGCGCGAGCGCTCCGCGAGCTCACCGGGCAGCAGGGAGGCGTCCCCGGCGTCGATGATGGTCACCCGGCGCAGCATCTGCCGGACGATCACCTCGATGTGCTTGTCGTGGATCCCGACGCCCTGGCTGCGGTAGACCTCCTGGACCTCGTCGACCAGGTGCTTCTGCACGGCGCGCGGCCCGAGGATCCGGAGCACCTGCTTCGGGTCGATCGCGCCCTGGACCAGCTGCTGGCCGACCTCGACGTGCTCGCCGTCGGCCACCATCAGGCGGGCCCGCTTCGACAGCGGGTGCGCGATCTCCTCCGAGCCGTCGTCCGGCGTGATCACCAGGCGACGGACGCGGTCGGCCTCGTCGATGGTGACGCGACCGGCGACCTCGGAGATCGGGGCGACGCCCTTGGGGGTACGCGCCTCGAAGAGCTCCTGCACACGCGGCAGACCGTGCGTGATGTCGTCGCCCGCCACACCACCGGTGTGGAAGGTCCGCATCGTCAGCTGGGTGCCCGGCTCGCCGATGGACTGCGCCGCGATGATGCCCACCGCCTCGCCGATGTCCACGAGCTTGCCGGTCGCCAGGCTGCGGCCGTAGCACTTCGCGCACGTGCCGACCTTGGACTCGCAGGTGAGCACCGAGCGGATCTTGATCTCGGTGACGCCCTCGGCAACCAGCGCGTCGATCAGCACGTCGCCGACGTCGCTGCCTGCCTCGGCGAGCACCTTCTTACGCATGGTGACGTCGGCGGCGAGCGTCCGCGAGTAGACGCTGGTCTCGACGTCCTCGCCGCGGCGCACGCCCTGCGGCGTCTCCTCGGCGATCTGCAGGGTCAGGCCCCGCTCGGTGCCGCAGTCGTCCTCGCGGACGATGACGTCCTGCGACACGTCGACGAGCCGGCGCGTGAGGTACCCGGAGTCTGCGGTCCGCAGCGCGGTGTCCGCCAGCCCCTTGCGGGCGCCGTGCGTCGCGATGAAGTACTCCAGGACGGTCAGGCCCTCGCGGAAGTTCGACTTGATCGGCCGCGGGATGATCTCGCCCTTGGGGTTGGCCACCAGGCCGCGCATACCGGCGATCTGACGGACCTGCATCCAGTTGCCTCGGGCGCCCGAGCTGACCATCCGGAAGACCGAGTTGGTCTTGGGCAGGCTGCCCTCGAGCTCCTTGGCGACCTCGTTGGTGGCCTGGGTCCAGATCTCGATGAGCTCCTGGCGGCGCTCGTCGTCGGTGATCAGGCCCAGCTCGAACTGCTGCTGCACCTTCTCCGCCTTGGCCTCGTAGGCCTCGAGGATCTCCTGCTTGCGCGGCGGGGTCACCACGTCGGAGATCGAGATCGTCACGCCCGACCGGGTGGCCCAGTGGAACCCGGCCTCCTTGAGCGCGTCGAGCGTCGCCGCCACCTGGACCTTGGGGTAGCGCTCCGCCAGGTCGTTGACGATCGTCGACAGCTTCTTCTTGTCGGCCTCGGTGTTGACGAAGGTGTAGTCCGCCGGGAGCGTCTCGTTGAAGAGCGCGCGGCCCAGGGTCGTGGAGACCAGCAGGGGCTGACCCTGCTCCCAGCCCTCCGGCAGCTCCGTGCCGGCGGGCGGGACGACGCCCTCGAGGCGGATCCTCACCATCGCGTTGACGTCGAGCTCGTGCGCGTCGTAGGCCATGATCGCCTCGGCGATGGAGCCGAAGACGCGACCCTCACCGGGCGCGTCATCCTTCTCCGAGGTCATGTGGAACAGGCCGATGATCATGTCCTGGGTCGGCATGGTCACCGGGCGTCCGTCGGCCGGCTTGAGGATGTTGTTGCTCGAGAGCATCAGGATCCGCGCCTCGGCCTGGGCCTCGGCGGACAGCGGCAGGTGCACCGCCATCTGGTCGCCGTCGAAGTCCGCGTTGAACGCGGTGCAGACGAGCGGGTGGATCTGGATGGCCTTGCCCTCGACGAGCTGCGGCTCGAAGGCCTGGATGCCCAGCCGGTGCAGCGTCGGTGCGCGGTTCAGCAGCACCGGGTGCTCGGTGATGACCTCCTCGAGCACGTCCCACACGACGGGACGCGCGCGCTCGACCATGCGCTTGGCGCTCTTGATGTTCTGCGCGTGGTTGAGGTCGACCAGCCGCTTCATCACGAACGGCTTGAACAGCTCCAGGGCCATCTGCTTCGGCAGGCCGCACTGGTGCAGCTTGAGCTGCGGGCCGACCACGATGACCGAGCGGCCGGAGTAGTCGACGCGCTTGCCGAGCAGGTTCTGACGGAACCGGCCCTGCTTGCCCTTGAGCATGTCCGAGAGCGACTTCAGCGGACGGTTGCCGGGCCCGGTGACGGGGCGGCCGCGCCGGCCGTTGTCGAACAGCGCGTCCACGGCCTCCTGCAGCATCCGCTTCTCGTTGTTCACGATGATCTCGGGCGCGCCGAGGTCGAGCAGCCGCTTGAGCCGGTTGTTCCGGTTGATGACGCGCCGGTACAGGTCGTTCAGGTCGGACGTCGCGAAACGGCCGCCGTCGAGCTGCACCATCGGCCGCAGGTCCGGCGGGATCACCGGCACCGCGTCGAGCACCATGCCGAGCGGTGAGTTCGTCGTGGTGAGGAACGCCGAGACGACCTTGAGGCGCTTGAGGGCACGCGTCTTCTTCTGGCCCTTGCCGGTGGCGATGATCTCGCGCAGCGTCTCGGCCTCGGCGACGAGGTCGAACGACTCGAGGCGCTTCTGGATCGCCGCGGCGCCCATGCTGCCCTCGAAGTACAGGCCGAAGCGGTCCTTCAGCTCGCGGTACAGCATCTCGTCGCCCTCGAGGTCGGCGACCTTGAGCTTGGAGAACCGGTCCCAGACGGCCGCGAGTCGCTCGATCTCGGCGTCCGCGCGCCGGCGGATGCCGTTCATCTCGCGCTCGGCCGACTCGCGCACCTTGCGGCGGGCGTCGGACTTGGCGCCCTCGGCCTCCAGCTCGGCGAGGTCGGCCTCGAGCCGCTGAGCGCGCGACTCGACGTCGGCGTCACGCCGGTCGGCGACCCCCTTGGACTCCAGGTCGATGTTCGCCTGCAGCGACGGCAGGTCGCGGTGACGCGCCTCCTCGTCGACCCACGTGATCATGTAGGCGGCGAAGTAGATGACCTTCTCCAGGTCCTTGGGCGCCAGATCCAGCAGGTAGCCCAGCCGGCTCGGCACACCCTTGAAGTACCAGATGTGCGTGACCGGTGCCGCGAGCTCGATGTGGCCCATCCGCTCACGACGCACCTTGGCCCGGGTCACCTCGACGCCGCAGCGCTCGCAGATGATGCCCTTGAAGCGCACGCGCTTGTACTTGCCGCAGTAGCACTCCCAGTCGCGGGTCGGGCCGAAGATCTTCTCGCAGAAGAGCCCGTCCTTCTCCGGCTTGAGCGTGCGGTAGTTGATCGTCTCGGGCTTCTTGACCTCGCCGTGCGACCACGTACGGATGTCGTCGACCGTCGCGAGACCGATCCGGATCTCGTCGAAGAAGTTCACGTCCAGCAAAACTGTGTCCTTTGCTCGGCTACTGCCGTGGCTGGTCTGTACTTGTGAAGCGTGGTCAGACTTCTTCCACGCTGCTCGGCTCGCGCCGGCTCAGGTCGATGCCCAGCTCCTCCGCCGCCCTGAAGACGTCGTCGTCGCTCTCACGCATCTCGATCTGCATCCCGTCGCTGGACAGCACCTCGACGTTCAGGCACAGCGACTGCATCTCCTTGATCAGCACCTTGAACGACTCCGGGATACCGGGCTCGGGGATGTTCTCGCCCTTGACGATCGCCTCGTAGACCTTGACGCGACCGAGGACGTCGTCCGACTTGATCGTCAGCAGCTCCTGCAGCGCGTAGGCGGCGCCGTAGGCCTCCAGGGCCCAGACCTCCATCTCGCCGAAGCGCTGACCACCGAACTGGGCCTTACCGCCCAGCGGCTGCTGCGTGATCATCGAGTACGGGCCGGTCGACCGCGCGTGGATCTTGTCGTCCACCAGGTGGTGCAGCTTCAGGATGTACATGTAGCCGACCGCCACCGGGTCCGGGAACGGCTCGCCGCTGCGCCCGTCGAACAGGTGGGCCTTGCCGGTGCCGTCCACCAGGCGGACGCCGTCACGCGTCGGCGTGGTCGACCCCAGCAGGCCGGTGATCTCCTCCTCGCGCGCGCCGTCGAAGACCGGCGAGGCCACGTTGGTGCCGGGCGCGCCCTTGAACGCCTGCTCCGGCAGCAGCTTGGTCCACTCCGGCTTGCCCTCGACCTCCCAGCCGCGCGAGGCGACCCAGCCGAGGTGCGTCTCCAGGATCTGGCCGACGTTCATCCGGCCCGGCACACCGAGCGGGTTGAGCACGATGTCGACCGGCGTCCCGTCCTCGAGGAACGGCATGTCCTCGATCGGGAGGATCTTGGAGATCACGCCCTTGTTGCCGTGGCGGCCGGCGAGCTTGTCGCCGTCCGTGATCTTGCGCTTCTGCGCCACGTACACGCGGACCAGCTGGTTGACGCCCGGCGGCAGCTCGTCACCCTCGTCGCGGTCGAAGACCTTCACTCCGATGACCGTGCCCGTCTCGCCGTGCGGGACCTTCAACGACGTGTCGCGCACCTCGCGCGCCTTCTCGCCGAAGATCGCGCGGAGCAGGCGCTCCTCGGGGGTCAGCTCGGTCTCGCCCTTGGGCGTGACCTTTCCGACCAGGATGTCGCCGGGGACGACCTCGGCGCCGATGCGGATGATGCCGCGCTCGTCCAGGTCCGCGAGGACCTCCTCGGCCACGTTCGGGATGTCGCGGGTGATCTCCTCGGCGCCCAGCTTCGTGTCGCGGGCGTCGACCTCGTGCTCCTCGATGTGGATCGAGGACAGGACGTCGTCCTGCACCAGCCGCTGGCTCAGGATGATCGCGTCCTCGAAGTTGTGACCCTCCCAGGACATGAAGGCGACCAGCAGGTTCTTGCCCAGGGCCAGCTCGCCGGTGTCCGTGGACGGGCCGTCGGCGAGCACCCCGCCGACCTCGACGCGGTCTCCCTCGTCGACGACGACGCGCTGGTTGTACGACGTCCCCTGGTTGGACCGGCGGAACTTGGCCAGGCGGTAGGTCGCCTGGGTGCCGTCGTCCGCCGCCACGGTCACGGCGTCGGCCGCCACCTCGGTGACCACGCCCGCCTTGTCGGCGATGAGCACGTCACCGGCGTCGACGGCGGCGTGGCGCTCCATGCCGGTGCCGACGAGCGGCGCCTCGGCGCGGACCAGCGGAACCGCCTGGCGCTGCATGTTCGAACCCATCAGGGCGCGGTTGGCGTCGTCGTGCTCCAGGAAGGGGATCAGCGCGGTCGCGACCGACACCATCTGGCGCGCGGAGACGTCCATGTAGTCGACGTCCTCGGCCGGGACGAACTCGACCTCGTTGCCCTTGCTCCGGACGAGCACGCGCTCCTCGGCGAACGAGCCCTTGTCGGTCAGGGGCGCGTTCGCCTGGGCGATGATGACGTGGTCCTCCTCGTCCGCGGACAGGTAGTCCACGTCGTCGGTGACCTTGCCCTTGACGACCTTGCGGTACGGCGTCTCGACGAACCCGAACGGGTTGATCCGGCCGTACGTCGACAGCGAACCGATCAGACCGATGTTCGGGCCCTCGGGCGTCTCGATCGGGCACATCCGTCCGTAGTGGGACGGGTGCACGTCGCGGACCTCGAAGCCCGCGCGGTCGCGGCTCAGGCCACCCGGGCCCAGCGCGTTCAGTCGACGCTTGTGCGTCAGGCCGGCGATGGGGTTGGTCTGGTCCATGAACTGCGACAGCTGGGACGTCCCGAAGAACTCCTTGATCGACGCCACCACCGGACGGATGTTGATCAGGGTCTGCGGCGTGATCGCCTCGACGTCCTGGGTCGTCATCCGCTCGCGGACGACGCGCTCCATCCGGGACGGGCCCGTGCGGACCTGGTTCTGGATCAGCTCGCCGACGGAGCGCATCCTGCGGTTGCCGAAGTGGTCGATGTCGTCGACCTCGACGCGCACGTCGCCGTTCGCCCCACGCATCGTGTCGTTGCCCGCGTGCAGGTTCACGATCAGCCTGATCGCGGCGACGATGTCGTCGAGCTGCAGCACGCTCGACGACAGCGGCTCGCTGCGGCCCAGCTTCTTGTTGATCTTGTACCGGCCGACCTTCGCGAGGTCGTAACGCTTCGGGTTGAAGTACAGGTTCTCGAGCAGCGTCTGGGCGGCCTCACGCGTCGGCGGCTCGCCCGGGCGCAGCTTGCGGTAGATGTCGAGCAGCGCGTCGTCGGTGCCGGTGGTGTGGTCCTTCTCCAGCGTGGCCCGGATCGACTCGAACTCGCCGAACTCCTCCAGGATCTGCGCCTCGGTCCAGCCCAGGGCCTTGAGGAGCACGGTGACCGACTGCTTGCGCTTGCGGTCGATGCGGACACCGACCATGTCGCGCTTGTCGACCTCGAACTCCAGCCAGGCCCCGCGCGAGGGGATCACCTTCGCGGTGTACACGTCCTTGTCGGACGTCTTGTCCGGCGTCCGCTCGAAGTACACGCCCGGGGAACGGACGAGCTGGGAGACGACGACGCGCTCGGTGCCGTTGACGACGAAGGTGCCGCGCTCGGTCATCAGCGGGAAGTCGCCCATGAACACCGTCTGGCTCTTGATCTCGCCGGTGGTGGAGTTCATGAACTCCGCGGTGACGAACAGCGGGGCGGCGTAGGTCATGTCCCGCTCCTTGCACTCCTCCAGCGGGTACTTGGCGGGCTCGAACCGGTGGTCCCGGAACGACAGCGACATGGAACCGGAGAAGTCCTCGATCGGGGAGATCTCCTCGAAGATCTCCTCCAGACCCGAGGTCGAGGGGACGTCGTCCCGGCCGGCCGCGAGGGCCTGCCCGACACGGTCCTGCCAGCGCTGGTTGCCCAGCAGCCAGTCGAAGCTCTCCGTCTGGAGCGCGAGGAGGTCGGGGACCTCCAGTGGCTCACGGATCTTGGCGAACGAGATGCGGCCGGTGCTGCTGGTCGTGCTCTTCGGGTGGGACTTGGAATGGGACTCGGTGCGCGAGGCGGCCAAGAGGGGTCCTTCCACGGGCCTGCGGACGTGTCAGGCGCATACCGAGCACCCCTCGACCGGGTCAGCCCGATGGAACTGGAGTGCGGTGGGCGGGCACGGGGAGGGACGCAGGCAGCGCAAAGCGCTAGCATAGCCACGCGCGGCGCGGAAGTCCAAGCCGCCCCCGGGCTCCGGGGACGCGGACCCGATGAGGATGACCCCACCGGCGTCCCCCGTCAAGGCCAACGCGTCGCCGGGCGCGGGGGCCAGAGGCCGTCAGAGGGCCTCGACCGCCTCCACGAGCCAGCCCTGCCCGGTGTCCACCAGCGTCATCCGGACCCGGTTGAGGTCGGTCTGGGCCTGGTCGAGCCGGTTCGATGTCGTCGTCTGGTTGACGAACACCAGGACGACGACCCGCTCCGGCTCCGCGCTGACGACGCCGGCCGTCACGGTCTCGGCCTCGACCACGGCCTCGGTCTCGGTCGCGGTGTCCCGGACGACGGACTCGCTCGTCTCGCGGTACTCGTCGGCGAAGCCGCCGGTGCTGACGGCCAGGGCGGCCGCGAAGTCCTCGTCGAGCGTGGTGTGGTCGTAGGACAGGATCGTCTCCGCGTGCCCCCCGGCCGCCGCGACGGCCGCCGTCCGGGCGTCGGAGACCTGCTGGTCCCGGCGGTCGATGACGAACAGGGCCACCGCGGCGGCCACCGCGAGCGCGGTCACGACGGCGAGGGCGGCCAGCAGCCAGGACGACCGCCACCACGCCTGCCGCTCCCCTGCCCTCGCGTCCGCAGAAGTGGCCGCCGGAGCAGCCACTTTCGCGGACGCGGCGGGGGCGGGGCTGACGGCGGGAGGGCCGGACGGCGTCCTGCGCGCGCGCGTCGCCGGCGAGCGGGGACGGCGGCGTCGTTGCGCTGGGTGGGGGTCACGTAGTCCTCATCGAGTGCGGTCAGCCGACGAACTGCAGGTCCGAGGCGAGCCAGGAGTCGGCCACCCGGGTCAGGTCCAGCTGGACACGGTAGTGCCGTGGCGTGGGCTCCGGCGTGGCCGTGTTCGTCACCTCGGTGTCGACCACGAGCAGCACGCGCGCGGAGTCGTCGTCCGCGCTGACCAGGGCGGCCTCGCTCACGGTCCCGGTGGAGACCGCCTCGTTGCTGGTGACGACGTCCTTGGTCTGCTCCACGCCGGCCGCGAACTCGTCGCGGAACGAGCCGGTCGCCCCGTCGAGCACCAGCTGCACGTCCTCGTCGAACGTGCGGTAGTCGAGGGTCGTGAAGTTGGCGGCGATCTGCCGCGCGGCGGACACGACGGCGTCACGACGGGCGTCGTCCGCACGCGCCTCGAGCACCCTGGCCCCGAACAGGCCGGTCGCCACCAGGGCCGCGAGCAGCACCACGACGAGGGCCAGCCGCACGGCGAGGGAGGCGCCGACCCGGGGCAGCGCGATCACCGCGGTACCCCCAGCAGCAGCCGCAGGGCGTCGGCCCCGCTGGTGCCTGCGGGAGCGTGGCCGGTGCGCACCGACGGCACCTGAGCCCCCAGGCGGCCGTCGGCGAGGAGCGGGTAGGACGTCGGGACGCCGGACGCGCTCGACCCGCCGCCGCGGGGAGCGTTCTGCGCGCCTCGGACGTTGCTCGGCGGGCGCTCGGCGCAGCGGGCGTCGGCCATCAGCGGAGGGAGGCCGGTGGTCCGGTTCGGGTCGGTCCGCTGCGTGGGCGGGAGATAGCCCGCCTCGCACGGCGGCGGGCTCGAGTCGGTGGCCAGCCCGAAGTGCGCCGTGCCGTCCCCCGGCACGACGGTGTAGCCGCCGGTGACGACGTCGGGGTAGGTGATGAGGATCTGCTCCAGCCCGTCCACGTTCGCGACGGTCACCTCGCCCACGGTCACCAGGTTCGTCAGCAGCCCGGCGATCGCGGTGCGGTTCTCGGTCAGCAGCTGGTCCAGCTCCGCCGAGGCCACCACCCCGCGGTCCAGCACCGTCCGCAGGTCGCCGTCGGAGGCCACCAGGGTGTCGGAGAGATCAGCCAGGTCAGCCGCAAAGGACTTGATCGCCGGGCCGGTGTCGCGCTGCGTGTCGAGGACGATCTTGCCGTCGTTGATCAGCGTCAGCGTCTCCGGCAGGGCCTCGGTCGCCGCAATGGTCAGGGAGTCACCCGAGTCCAGGATGCGCTGCAGGTCGCGGCCCCCGTCGTAGAACGCCTTGCCCAGCTCGTCGACCACCGTGACCAGGTCGTCCTTGTCCACCGATCGCACCAGCCGGTCGATGTCGACGAGGAGCACCTCGGTCGGCAGCGGCGTCCTGGTGCGGTCCCGCTCGACGGTGTCACCGCCGGCCAGGAACGGTTCGCCCGCCGACGCCGGCTGGAAGTCGATGTACTGCTCCCCGACCGCCGAGCGGTTCTCGACCACGGCGTCGGTGTCGGCGGGGATCTGCGTGCCCTCCTCCAGGCGGACGTCGGCGATCACGCCGTCCTGAGACAGTCGCAGCGCCTCGACGCGGCCCACGGTGACGCCGCGGTAGGTCACCTCCGCGTTCTGGAAGATGCCACCCGAGGAGGCCAGGTCGATCGACACCACGTAGGAGCCGCCGAGGATCTTGTCGCCGAGCCCGACGTACCGGGCACTGACGTAGCTGACGCCGACCAGGGTGATCAGCACGAACGCGATCAGCTGGGCGACGGTGCCGCGGCGGATCATGCGCGCATCCCTCCCAGCAGCAGGCGGGCCAGGTCGGTGTCGTAGGACGCCTGGTCGATGCCAAGCGGGCCGCCTCCGGGCAGGATGCCGCCGCCACCGCTGCCGTCGTTGCCGCCAGTGCATCCCGCGGGGAGACCAGGCACGATGCAGGGAACCGGTTCGGTCGGGTCACCGCCACCGTCGGGGGGAGGCTCGGTCGCGCACAGCGGGCTGTCCGGCAGCGCCTCGCACAGCTGGTCGGGGTTGCATGTGCCCGGGATCGCCCCGTTCACGAGGTCGCACCCGTCCGGCAGCAGCTCGTTCGGGTCGCAGTCGAGGGGCAGCCCGAGCGCCTCGCAGACGTCGGGCAGGTCCGGCACCTCGATCGGGGGAAGCTCCGGATCGGGCAGCGGCGTCTCCGGGAGCTCGCAGTTCGGGGCCCCGAGCTCGAGGCACAGCGCCTGGTAGTTCGCGTCCAGGGTCACGATCAGGTTCGAGTAGTCGCCCTTGATGGCGTTGATCGAGCCGTCCGAGAAGGGGTAGGTGAAGAGCAGCTCGAGCGACTTCGGCAGCGACGCCCCGGCCTCGTTCAGCTTGGTGAGGATCGGCTGCAGCGCCTCGAGGTTGGCGACGGTGTCGGCCTGGGACGCGTCGATGACCCGGGTGGCCACGACACCGAGCTCGGACAGCGCGGTGAGCATCTGCGTCAGCTCCTCCCGCTGGTCCGCGAGCACCTTCAGCCCGCCGGGAATCTGCTCGAGCGCGACGGCGATGTCCTCCTTCTGGTCGGCCAGCGTCCCCGAGAGCCGGTCGATCGCCTCGATCGCCCGGACGATCTCCGACTTCTGCTCCTCCAGCCCGCCGATGAACACGTCCAGCTGCTCGATCACGCCGCGGACGTCGGACTCGCGGCCCTCCAGCGCGTTGTTGAGCTCGCGGTTGATGATCTGCAGCTGCGCGACGCCGCCGCCGTTGAGCAGGAGGGAGAGCGCGCCGAGCACCTCCTCGACCTCGGGATTCCGGCCGGAACGGTCGAGCGGGATCAGGTCGCCGTCCTCCAGCGTCCCGACCGACGCGTCGTCCTCGGGCGCGACCAGGGACACGAACTTCTCCCCGAGCAGGCTGGTCTGGCGCAGCTCGGCGATGGCGTTGTCGGGCAGCTCGACGCTCCGGGGCAGCGTCACGGTCACGACCGCCGTCCAGCCGTCGAGCCGGATCTCCTCCACGGAGCCGACGGTGACGTCGTTGACCTTGACCGCCGACTGCGGCACCAAGTCCAGCACGTCGACGAACTCGATGCTCACCTGGTACGGGTCGTCGCCGGTCGCGGCCCCTCCGGGCAGCGGCAGGTCGTAGACCCCCTGGCAGCCGGACAGGAACACCCCGACGACGAGGGCCGCCACCAGGATCCGGGCGCGGCGGAACGCGGCGATCACGGGGCACCCCCCTCGCGGAGGATCCCGCCGAGCGTGGGGTCGGGCGCCTGCGTGCCGGGCGCGCTCGGCACGCGGCTCAGCTGGCCGAGCGGTAGGCCGGACAGGTTGAGCGACTGCCCCGCCAGCAGCGACGGCAGGTCCCCGACGACCGGCCCCAACGGGCCTTCGTCGGTGCAGAAGTCCGGGTCGCCCAGGGGCTCCGGGGATCCCTCCAGGGCACCGTTGAGCAGGGAGCACACGAAACCGCTCGGGTCGTCGGGCTGCTGCTCGCTGTTGCGGGTGTCGAGCGTGCCGGAGGCCGGGTTGTAGGCCATCTGCAGGTTCCCCAGCGCCGTGGGGGCGGCGGACAGGGTCTCGGCGACGGCGCCCTGCTCAGCCGCGACGACGGCCGTCACCTCTTCCAGTGCCTTGATGTCCTCCCCGAGGACCTGGCGGTTGTCCTGCACGAAGGTCGACACCTCCTGCAGCGCGATCGCCAGGTTCTTCAACGCCAGGGCCAGGTCGTCACGCTCGGCCGCCAGCTGGTCGGAGACGGT
>Ga0075530_1000050_pt1 | contig 45954 bp, 48 predicted proteins | sample NGEPerD_2_FD_75101 | JGI IMG/M metagenome (GOLD analysis project Ga0075530, IMG submission 75101) | Arctic peat soil microbial communities from the Barrow Environmental Observatory site, Barrow, Alaska, USA - NGEE PermafrostL1-D | ecosystem: Environmental > Terrestrial > Soil > Wetlands > Peat ... | reverse complement strand
TTCTTCGGACGGAGGCTGCTGGGTTGAGTCGCTCATGTCACAACCTCGTCTCGGTCACGCCGGGGTCAGGTGGAGTCAGGCGAATCGCCTTTTCCTGACGTTAGGGGTATGGGGTACTCGTTGTCACAGGGTTCGCGCAGGCTTCCTGTCACCTCTCGCCCCAGATCGGGAGATATGACCGGAAATGCCTCACCGTTGTTTCCGAATCTTGACCTCGAAGATCGTCTCCAGCCCGTCGTCCTCGTCCCACTGCTCGCCGGTCCGCTCGAAACCGAACCCCTCGATGGTCGCCAGGGAGGCCACGTTGTCTGGTCTGATCGACGCACGCACGGTGGTTACCCGACTCTCCGCCGTGGCCCAGCTCAACAGCTCGCGCAGCATCGCCTTGGCGTAGCCCTGTCGTCGGAAACGGGGATCCACTGTGTACCCGACCTCCACCATGCCAGCCAGGTCAGGAGGTCCGTGAAACCCCGCGTGGCCGACGACGTGTTGGCCAGCTTCGGACACGACTGCCCGCGCGACCCAGGTTTCGATGTCCGGGTCGGCGGCGATCTGCACCAGTCGGATCTGCCACAACCATGTGCACTCCTCGGAGGCGAGGAACTCTGAGAGTACGACGCCGGCAGCCGCCGACGCGGTTTCCCGATCGCCCGCTACGAGCGCCCTCATCGCCTGGGGTGGCAGCCGGACGAGGCGCACCGGCGGCGGGTACCCGCTCACGTCAGGCGCCCCTGGCCTGGTCGAGCCGCTTCATGGCAGGAGTTGCGCTCACCCCGTGCACGATCACCGACAGCCCGACGGTGAATCCTACGGTGGACCACAGCAGCGGTTGGCTCCCGAAGTCGGCCTGCCCGGTCGCGTATGCCATGTAGTACAACGATCCCACCCCGCGGACACCGAAGAACGCCGTTGCGAGCTGCTCCCGTGGTCCGAGAGTCTTCGTGTTGGCCCGAGGTCTCCCCCGGCCGATTCGCAGCGCCATCCATGCCGTCACCGGGCGGACGAGGAAGATCAGGGCAACGCCGATCGCGGCGCCCTCCCACCTGAGGTCGCGCAACAGGCCGTTCGTCATTGCCACGCCGAGGAGGAGCAGCACCACCAGGGTCAGCAACCGTTCGAGCCGCTCGATGGTTGCGTGCATGTGCACGTGGTAGTCATGTCCCCGCTCGGCCGAGCGCAGTGCCATCGCGCAGGCGAACACGGAGAGGAAGCCGTACCCCCCAGCGACCTCGGCAACCCCGTAGGACATCAGTACGGCGGCCAGGGCCAGCAGCGGGTCACCTGTCTCAGCGGTGCGCAGGGACCGGCGCCGGGACCGGAAAGCGATCCTGGCCAGGCCCCAGCCGAGCGCCGACCCGATGGCGACTCCGATCACGACCTTGCCGACCAACTCCCAGCCGAACCAGCGCAAACCCCAATCGCCGAACCCGCCCAGGGTGGCCATCATGACCGCGAGGTACACGAACGGGAAGGCCAGTCCGTCGTTCAACCCCGCCTCGGAGGTCAGCGCGAACCGCACCTCGTCACGTTCATCGACGTCGTCGGAGAAGTCCTCGTGTCCGGCCGTGGTCGGTCCTTCGACCTGCACGTCGGAAGCGAGAACCGGGTCGGTCGGGGCGAGGACGGCGCCGAGGAGGACTGCGGCCGCCGGTGCGAGCCCGAGCGCCCACCACCCCAGCAAGGCGACGGCGGCGATGCACAGGGGCATCGCGATGCCGAGCAGGCGCCAGGTCACACCCCAGGTCTTCCACGTTCTGGGGGCGCGCAGATCCAACGGCCGGTCCAAGGCGAGTCCGACGCCCATCAGGGAGACCAGCAGGGTGGCTTCGGTGAGGTGCTCGGTGAACTCGCGGTGGTCGATCGGGGCAATATCCATGCCCGAGAACTGGGGGAGCAACCCGATCAGGGCACCCACGAGGAGCAGGACCATAGGCGCGGACACCGCCACACGCTGCAGGAGAAGGGGGAGGACGACTGCGAGGAAGAGCGAAATGCCGACGAGCAGGTAGACCAAGTCAGCGGTCACTGGCTATCGGCCCGCGCCACGAGCTGTCAGAGCACAGTGGATGGTCACGGTGCAGAACAGTACCCGCGTCCACGCGAGGCCCTTGCCGAAGGCGCGTTTGGCCGACCTCCGGAACCGATTGTGAGGACACGCCTATGCTCTATGAGGTGGCACACCGGGTACTTGTCGTCGAGGACGACGACGCGATCGCTGTGCCGCTGGTGCGGACCCTTGGCCGCGAGGGCTATGCGGTCGAGCGGTGTGCGGCTGGCCTTGAAGCGATCGATCGCGTCAAGCGCGGCGGCATCAACCTCGTCGCGCTTGACCTCGGCCTGCCCGACATCGACGGACTCGAAGTGTGTCGTCGACTGCGGGGGGACGGGTACGACGGCGGGATCCTGATTCTCACCGCCCGCAGAGGTGAGCTGGACCGTGTGGTCGGTCTCGACGTCGGCGCGGACGACTACATGGGCAAGCCTTTCGCGCTTGCCGAGCTGCTCGCCCGCACCCGGGCCCTCCTTCGCCGGAGCCATGGTCCGCGCGCCGTGCTCGCCGACACCGACGGATCCTCGGACGGGTTGAGGATCGACACGCAGACTCACCGGGTCTGGGTGGAGCAGACCGAGGTGGCCCTCACCACCAAGGAGTTCGACGTCCTCGCGTTGTTGTGCGAGGACGGGGCAGCGTCGTCACCAGGGGGCGCCTGATGGACCAGGTGTGGGACCGCAACTGGCAGGGCTCCACGAAGACCCTCGATGTCACCGTCGGCCGGCTACGCCAGAAGCTCGAAGAGCACAGTTCCCCTTCGCGCGTCGTCACGGTTCGCGGGGTGGGCTTCCGGTTGGAGGACGGCCCTGAGGCCGTGGTGGGGCCTAGATCACGCCCAGGGCAAGCATCGCGTCGGCCACCTGGATGAAGCTGGAGATGTTCGCACCGACCACGTAGTTCCCGGGGGAGCCGTACTCCTCGGCCGCGGTGGCGCACCGCTCGTGGACGTCTCGGATGATCTCGGCCAGACGTTCTTCGGTGTGCGCGAAGGTCCACGCGCTGGAGCACGGTGTCGAAGACCGACTGCAGCGGGGGATCCAGGCGGGGCATGACGAAAGACTAACGCCCGGCTCACCCGGGCCTGTGCTGCCGCCAAGCAGCAGGCAGGATGGCGATATGGCTCGTTCGCTCCCCCAGCTCGGCGCCCTGCGTTCACTGCCCGCCGTGGATCACCCCGGTCTACTCGGCGCACCCGTCGCCTCGGCACTCGCCGAGTGGGCCCACGCCGACCAGGTCGCGGTCGTCGAGATCGACCCTGAGCTCGCCGACACGGCCGCGATGATCGAGGAGTACTCCCTCCCGATCGCAGCCTCCGCGAACTGTGTGATCGTCGCCGGCAGGCGGAACGGGGAGGAGCGGGTCGCGGCCTGCGTGGTGCGCGCCGACACCAGAGCCGATGTGAACAACCTGGTCAAGCGCACTCTGGATGTCCGCAAGGCGTCTTTCCTGCCGATGGACCGCGCGGTCGAGCAGAGCGGGATGGAGTACGGCGGCATCACACCGGTGGGCCTTCCCGAGGCGTGGCGCCTGCTCGTGGACGCCTCGGTGCTCGAGATCCCGGTCGCGATCATCGGCAGCGGCGTACGACGGTCGAAGCTGCTGCTGCACGGGGACACCCTCGCCGAGCTGCCGGGGGCTGAGGTGGTCGCCGGGCTCGGCAGGTGACTGCTCGTGCTGGTTGGTCGACGGCAAAGGTACTCTTCGGGTCCTGATCTCCCGGCGGAACGGAAAAGCAGCACAATGTCCGAGACACATCGCACGTCCGACATGGTCGTCCTGTCCGAGCTGGCCGAGTCGTTGATCTCGGAGCTGCGGAACCACCCAGCCGGCCGCACCGCGAGGACCATCGTGTCCGGCAGTGCGATGAGGGCGGTGATCATCGCCCTCCGGGAGGGCAGTGAGCTGGCCGAGCACGACTCTCCTACGGCCGCCACCCTGCAGGTGATCCGCGGCAAGGTCACGCTGATGGCTGGCGAGAAGAACTGGACGCTCTACCCGGGCCAGCTCATCCCGATCCCGCCACAGCGGCATTCCGTGCACGCGCACGCCGATTCCGCGTTCCTGCTCACCGTCGCCCTTCGCTGAGCCGCCCAGGGCCACAGCTTCATCTAGGTATGTCGTTCAACCTGCACTTCCCTAGGTGAACTCGCCTAGGGAAGTGCAGGTTCACCGACATACCTTGGGCAAACCACGCGACCTGGAGTAAGACCGGTCACGCGTGGACGGCGGGCTTCTGGCCCACGTCGATCGCACGGTGTGCGGCGCCCAGGGCGGCAGCCCGGTCGACCGGAACGAGCCCGATCCGGGTACGACGGTCGAGGAGATCGTCGACGTCGAGCGCACCCTCGTGCGTCACGCCGAAGACGAGCTCGGCCATCGTGAACGCGATGTCCGGGGCTATCGGGGACATCAGGCTGTCGGGATCGTCGCCGGTCACGGACTGCGCGACTGCCAGAACCTGTGCCGCTTCGGTGCCGTAGCGGCGTACCAGCCTGTCCGGTGCGTCGATGTCCGCGAGAATCTCGCGTGGTGCCGCGCCGACGAGCGGAAGCTGCCTGGTCCGGCAGGGTCCCGCGTGCAGGGCGCGCTGCGTTACCGCAACGTCGACTGCGTCCTGCGCCATCCTGCGGTAGGTCGTGAGCTTGCCGCCGACCACCGTGACGACGCCGCCGGAGGAGCTGAGCACCGCATGCCGACGCGAGAGGTCAGCAGTGGTGCCGTCGGCATCGAGCAGGGGACGCAACCCTGCGAACGCGCCGACCACGTCCTCGCGGCGAATCGGATGGTCGAAAACCGCCCCGACCACGTCGAGCAGGAAACCGATCTCCGACTCGCTCGGTTCCGGAACGTCGGGGATCGCGGCGTCTGCCGGCTCGTGGGTGAGCCCCACGTAGACGAGTCCATCGGGTTGCGGAAGCGCCATCACGTAACGGTTGGACTGTCCGGGCACAGGCGCTGTCACCGCGACCCTCAAACCTGGCATCGAACTGCCCCGAAGAACCAGATGGGTCCCCCGTGACGGGCGTAGCGACACCCCGGGCACCAGCCCACCGGCCCACACCCCGGTGGCGTTGATCACCGCTCGTGCCCGGATCGTGGAGGTTGCTCCCGTGGTGGCCCCAGGGAGCTCGTCGCGGATCGTGGCACCGGTGCCGCTGAGGTCGATGGCCCGGATGCGGGTCAGCACCCGAGCGCCGTGCCCCGCCGCCGTTCGGGCAAGGGCGACGACGAGACGGGCGTCGTCCTCGAGCTGCCCGTCCCAGGAGAGCAGCCCGCCGCGCATCCCGGAGCGCCGCAGGCCGGGTGCCATCGCGGTAACCTCCGCGGGGGAGAGGTGGCGCGGCCGAGGCAGGATTCGGCGCGAGGTGCGCGCCGAGGCCCGCAGGAGGTCTCCAGCGAGCACGCCACCGGTGACGATCGCCGACTGGGATCGCGAGACCATCGGCAGCAGGGGAAGCAGCATCGGTAGCGCGTGTGTCAGATGAGGAGCCGTGGTGGACATCAGGATGCCGCGCTCGACAGCGGACTCGTAGGCGACTCCGACCTGTCCCTTCGCGAGGTAACGGAGCCCTCCGTGCACGAGCTTCGAGCTCCAGCGCGACGTCCCGAACGCGAGGTCGTGCGCATCGATGGCGACGACTTCGAGGCCACGCGAGGCAGCATCGAGCGCCACTCCAGCACCGGTCACGCCGAGCCCGACGACGAGCAGGTCGACCACCCGGCCGTCGGTTGCCTCGGCCAGCTCGCGTTCGCGGCGGCGCCCAGTAAGTCCGGTGTCGAGTCGAGCAGTCATCGCGCCAGGTACCTCTCGGTGAGCGTGCAGAGCTCGGCGTCGAGTGCGGCAATCGGCAGGGTCATGGTTTGGGCCGAGAGTGCGAAGCCGTGCGCGGTGAGCAGGATCGAACGCGCGAGCAGCGCCGGATCGCCGGCACGCACGGCCCCATCGGCCTGCCCGTTGGCGATCGCTGCTTCGAGCAGCCCGAGGAGCGAGTCCTGAGTGCGGCCCCGGCGGTCCAGCAGGTAGGGCAGCAACAGCTCGGGGTCCACCTCGACGATCTTGCGAAACAGCGCGTTCTCGCGCAGCGCGCGCACGGTGTTCGCGACCCCGACGGCCAGCCGGTCCGGTGACGCCGACTCCCCGTGCAGCGCGGCCTGCTCCACCACGCTGGACCACTCGCGGACCATCAGGTCGGACAGCAGCGTGGCCATGTCGGGCCAGCGCCGGTAGATCGTCATTCTCGAAAGACCCGCCCGGCGAGCAACGTCGGTGAGCGTCGTACGTCGCCAGCCGACCGCAAGCAGGCAGTCGCGTGCCGCGTCGAGCAGGAAGTCGTCAGGATCGATATTGTGACGGGTGGACTGCATGTGTCACAGTGTAACTCGTGACTACTCAGATGCACTTCTCCCGGTGGGGTGACCCCGAGCGCGCCGCGCCGCTCGGGGACTCGGATCGCGAGCTGGCGGAGGCGGCCTTCGGCGCGAGGGATCCGGAAACCGGCACCCCGCTGGCAGCCGTCCGGCTGGCGGACTGCGGCCTCACCGCCCCGCTCCTCGCCGAGCTCGAGGGGTTGGTCGGGCGCGACTACGTGTTGACCGACCACGGCAGCCGGGTCCGGCACACCCGCGGCAAGTCCACCCCGGACCTGCTCCGGATGCGATCCGGTGACGCGGCAGACGCCCCCGATGCGGTGGTGCTGCCCCAAGATCACGAGCAGGTAGCAGCCGTCGTCTCCTGGTGCAGTCACCGGTTGGTCGCGCTGGTGCCCTTCGGTGGTGGCACCTCGGTGGTCGGTGGGCTGGTTGCCAGACGTGAGGGGTACGCCGGGGTGGTGGCGCTCGACGTGCAACGGCTGAACCGTCTGCTGTCCGTGGACTCGGAGTCCCGCACAGCGACGTTGGAAGCTGGAGTGCTGGGGCCGGCCGCGGAGGCACTGCTGGGTGAGCACGACCTGACGCTTGGCCACTTCCCGCAGTCGTTCGAGTACGCCAGCATCGGCGGGTTCGCAGCTACCCGTTCCAGCGGCCAGGCATCGACTGGGTACGGTCGCTTCGACTCACTGGTCGTCGGAGTTCGCGTCGCCACTCCGCTGGGGACCCTCGACCTCGGTAGCGCCCCCTCGAGCGCGGCCGGACCGGACCTGCGTGAGCTCGTCCTGGGCTCGGAAGGCGCCTTCGGCGTGATCACCTCGGTCAGGGTCCGCGTGCGAAGGCGGCCCGAGGTCAAGGCGTACTACGCGTGGCGGTTCGCGTCATTCTTCGACGGGGCAGATGCTCTTCGCGGGCTGCAACAGTCCGGCATCGCGCCCACCGTGCTGCGGCTCTCCGACGAAACCGAGACCGCGATCAACGACCCGGACGGCGGTTGCCTGCTGATCGCCGGGTTCGAGGGTGGGCGCACGTCGGTCGACGCCAGCCGTGCGGCCGTGACCGCTCGCCTCCGCGAGGTCGGCGGCCGGCCGCTCGGTGCGGAGACCGGGGCGGCATGGGCCGCGGGTCGCTTCGACGGTCCGTATCTTCGCGACTCCTTCCTGGACGCCGGGGTTCTCGTGGAGACCCTGGAGACCGCCACGTTCTGGTCCGACCTGAGGGCGCTGTACGACGGCGTCCGCACCGCCGTGGAGGTCTCGCTGTCCGAGCAGGGTACGACTCCGATCGTGCTGTGCCACATCTCGCACGTCTACGAGACAGGCGCGTCTCTCTACTTCACCGTCGCCGCCAAGCAGACCGATGATCCCCTTGCACAGTGGGCGAAAGCCAAGTCGGCGGCATCCGAGGCGATAGTCGCGGCGGGAGCCACGATCACCCACCATCACGCGGTCGGCCGGGACCACAAGCCGTGGCTGGAGCAAGAGATCGGTCTGGTTGGCGTGCAGATCCTGCGCGCCGTCAAGGACCGCATCGACCCCGCCGGCGTACTCAACCCCGGCGTCCTGATCCCGTGAGCGCTCCCCGGTCCTTCCACTTCCTGGTCAACCCGGCCTCCGGCGGTGGGACGGCGCCCGCCGCCGTCCTCCCCGTTGCCCGGATCCTTCGGGATGCCGGAGCGAGGGTGGAGGTGACCTACAGCCCGGGAACCCGCCGCTGTCGAACACTCGTCGCCGAGGCGGTGGCCGCTGGACAGGTCGTCGTCGCGGTGGGCGGTGACGGGATGGTGGCCTCACTCGCCGGCAGCGTCGTCGAAGCGGGGGGCGTGCTCGGTATCGTCCCTTGCGGACGAGGCAACGACTTCGCGCGACAGCTGGGCATCGGTGCGATGCCAGACGTTGTCGCTTGCTTTCTTCTCGACGGCGAGCCGCGCTCGGTCGACGTCGTCGATGTGGACGGCAGGATCGTGGTAGGCAGCCTCTACGCGGGGGTCGACTCTCTCGCCTCGGAGCTGGTCGACGGGGCACGCTGGATGCCCCGCGCGGTGCAGTACCCCTACGCCGCAGTGAGGGCTCTGCTCACCTGCGGGTTCCCGACGTACCGCGTTGTCGTCGACGGCGTCGAGCACCGGCACGTTGCGTGCACGGTCGTGGTCGCGAACTCCGGCTACTACGGGTCGGGCATGCACATCGCCCCTGACGCCTCGCTGGACGACGGGTTGCTCGACGTGGTGGTCGTCGGTGCTGCGTCCCGGCTCTCGCTGATCAGGTCGATGCCGAAGTTATACGCCGGAACACACGTGGAGCTCGAGGACGTGACCGTGCTTCGTGGCCGGGAGGTCTCGGTATCGGCAGCGTCGTCGGTGACGGCCTACGGCGACGGGGAGCAGATCGCGCCGCTGCCGCTCACGGTGCGGGTTCGCCCGGGTGCGCTCGCCGTGCTGGCGTGAGGCCGGTGCCCGATCAGTGCGTCGCTCGCGAGGTCACCCGGTGCCACAGGTGGTACGTCGTCACGCTCACCGACGCCGCGAGCACCGTTCCCCATGCCATGTCGATGGGCACGATCGTGGCCGGGAAGTCCTCGATCACCGACAGGTTCGTGAGATCCCACGTCGCATAGGTGACCAGCCCGTAGACCGCTCCGCCGATGACTGCCTTCGTCCACGAGCCGTCCGCGATCGCCGGACCGATCACGAAGTAGACCAGGCCGCCGATGAAGATCGCGTAGAAGAGCACGGCCGCCGGAACGTTGGTGTTCTCGGCGACGAGATCGCCCAGGAGGTCTCGGTACAGCTCTTTGGCGATCAGTCCGAGCCACACCAGGTCGAGCAGGCTGAACACCGCAGCCGCGATGAGGTACTGGCCGACCGAGTCCTTGATGCTCATGGCAGCGCATCCTAGTCAGGCCGCGGCAGATAGCGTGAGGTGACCAGACGGGCACGAGGGAGTCGAGATGACCCAGAGCACAGCGGACGACCAGGCCGCCACGAGGGCATACCGCGCCGCACGCGACCAGCTGCTCTCCCTTCGAGCCGATCACGACCGGGCGGTCGAGGAGTTCAGGTGGCCCGATGTCGGGGGCCGTTTCAACTGGGCCGTCGACTGGTTCGACGCCGTCGCCCGCGGGAACGACAAGCTGGCCCTGGTGATCGTCGAGGAGGACGGCGACAAGACGGAGGTGACCTTCGACGAGATGTCGCGGCGCTCGGACCAGGTGGCCCGATGGCTCTCCGAACAGGGGGTGGCTCGGGGCGACTCGGTCATCGTGATGCTCGGCAACCAGGTCGAGCTGTGGGAGGCGATGCTCGCGATCATGAAGCTGGGCGCGGTGACCATGCCGACGACCACGGCCGTCGCCGCGTCCGACCTGGTCGACCGTATCGAACGCGGGAACGGCAAGCATGTCGTCTGCAACCCGGCCGATGCCGCAAAGTTCCGGGACGTGCCGGGCGACTACACCCGGATCTGCGTGGGTAGTCCGGAAGGCGAGGCGGGCTGGCTCGACCTGCATGCCGCCTATGACCTGGGCGAGGTGACCATTGAGCATCCGGGGACCGGGCCGGACGACCGTCTGCTGCTCTACTTCACGTCGGGCACCACCAGCAGTCCCAAGCTGGTAGAGCACACCCAGGTCTCCTACCCCGTGGGCCATCTGTCCACGATGTACTGGCTCGGCCTGCAGCCGGGCGACGTACATCTCAACATCTCCTCCCCGGGCTGGGCAAAGCACGCGTGGTCCTGCTTCTTCGCACCGTGGATCGCCGAAGCCACGGTGTTCCTCTACAGCTACACGCGGTTCGACGCGCCGGCGCTGCTGGATCAGCTGCGCGAACAGCAGGTCACCTCGTTCTGTGCGCCACCCACGGTGTGGCGGATGCTGATCAACGCCGACCTCTCGGGCGGCCCCGGCTCCCTACGGGAGGTGATCGGTGCGGGTGAGCCGCTCAACCCCGAGGTGATCGCTCAGGTCAGGAAGAAATGGGGTCTGGCGCTTCGCGACGGCTACGGTCAGACCGAGATGACCGCGGTAGTGGGCAACAGTCCCGGCGCCCTGTTGAAGCCGGGATCGATGGGCCGTGCGCTCCCCGGCTGCCCGGTCGCGATCGTCGACCCCGTCACCGGCAACCGTGTGGAGACCGGCGAGGGCGAGATCTGCCTGGACCTCTCGGGTGGTCGGCACAAGCCGCTCCCCCTGATGACCGGCTACCAGGGAGACCAGACCAGGAACACCGACGCGATGGCGGGCGGCTGGTACCACACCGGCGACGTCGCCTCCATCGACGACGAGGGGTACATCACCTACGTCGGACGCACCGACGACGTCTTCAAGGCCTCGGACTACAAGATCAGCCCGTTCGAGCTCGAGAGCGTGCTCATCGAGCACCCGGCGGTTGCCGAAGCGGCCATCGTGCCCGCCCCCGACGAGCTGCGGCTCGCGGTTCCGAAGGCCTACGTCGTCCTCGCTTCCGGCCACGAGCCGAACCGGGCCACCGCCTTCGAGATCCTCAAGTACGCGCGCGAGCACCTGGCGCCCTACCAACGGGTCCGGCGCATCGAGTTCGCGGAGCTGCCGAAAACCATCTCCGGAAAGATTCGTCGTGTCGAGCTGCGCGCCCGAGAGAACGAGCGGTTCGCGGGTGAGGCCGGGACGGCCAACGAGTCGGGAGAGTGGCGCGACGACCAGTTCCCCGAGCTGAAGGGCCGTTGAGCCCTGCTCACGATCGTCCAACAGCAAACTGCGGAGGCACATCATGGCTTGGCTCGTCCTGTCCATCTCCGGCCTGCTCGAGACCGTCTGGGCGGTTGCCCTCGGTGAGAGCAAGGGCTTGTCCCGTCCGGTCCCGTCTGCGGTCTTCGGTGTCGCGCTGCTGCTAAGCATGGCCGGGCTCGCCTACTCGCTGAAGACCATCCCGATTGGAACCGGGTACGCCGTGTGGGTGGGGATCGGCGCGGTCGGGACCGCGCTCTACGGGATTGTGGCCCTCGAGGAATCGGCCTCGCTCGTCCGGATTCTGTGCCTGGTCCTGATCGTGGCAGGGGTGGTCGGACTCAAGGTCCTGCACTGATGCGTTTCGGTGCCACCGATAGCGTGAGGGTATGACGATCCCGAGGACGGCGCTGGTGCTCGGCGGCGGCGGCATCACCGGCATCGCCTGGGAGATCGGGCTGCTGGCCGGTCTCGCCGACTGCGGACTCGACCTCAGTCAGGCGGAGACGGTGGTCGGCACCTCGGCCGGCTCTGTCGTCGGCACGCAGGTGGCCGGTGGTGACGACTTCGAAAAGATGTACGCCAACCAGCTCAGGGACCCGACCGGGGAGATCGCCGCGAAGCTGGGTCTGGGCATCGGACTGCAGTTCGCCACCTACCTGCTGCTGCCGGGCGGCTCGAGAGCCAAGCGCCGACGGATGGGTCGTGCGGCGCTGAGGTCGAAGACGGTTGACGAGTCGGTGCGGGTGCAGGTGATCCGCGAGCGGCTCGGCGAGCGGGAATGGCCGGAGCGACGACTCCTGATCACCGCCGTCGATGCCAGCACCGGTGCGTTCAAGGTGTTCGACAAGGACTCCGGCGCCGACCTGGTTCGTGCGGTCGCCGCGAGTTGCGCCGTGCCGCTCGTGTGGCCTCCGGTGACCGTCGACGGCCACACGTACATCGACGGCGGCGTGCGCTCACCTGCCAATGCCGACCTGGCCAAGGGCGCCGTCCACGTCGTCGTCCTCGCACCCCTGACCAGGACCCTCGACAAGGCCGGCCGGGCGGAGAGCCAGCTCGCAAGGCTCGGTCCCGGCGTGCAGTCGGTGGTGATCAGCCCCGACGCAGCCGCGCTGCGCGCCATCGGCAAGAACGTGCTCGACCCGGCTCGGCGGGCCGCGTCGGCGCGCGCCGGGCGCGACCAGGCGCAGAATGTCCTCGGAGACATCCAGGAGACCTGGCCGACGCCCACGCCCTGACCGGTAGCCGTGCTGTCATCCTGAGCCCATGTCGGCCGTGTTCGCATGCTCCTGCATGGTCGGTGCCGGCCTCGTCCTTGTCAGCACCGATCGGCGTTTCCTCCCGGCGGCCCTGATCCAGCTGTCCGCACCGCTACCGCCGCCGGTTTCAGTCCAGTCCAACGGCACCGTGCGGGCGCCGGACATGGTGCGGTTGGACTGGACCCAGGTGAAGTGAGGCCCGTTCCAGCTGAAGATGGTGGTCCGGTCGCCCGCGACGTCGTGGCTCCTTGGTCCTGTGAGCCGTGACTCAGTCGGGCGCTGGGAGCTGCCCTGGGAGCTGCCCTGGGGGCCGCCCTTCAGTGTCGCCATCGAGCACGAGTTAGCTCGCGCGCAGGTCGCCACCCATCTCCCAGACCAGAACCTCGGTGCCTTCGCCGGATCCGGTCACCCGCTGGCCGCCGCTCGCGGTGAGGCGGACAGCGTCGCCCTCCGCGAGCTGCCCCGCACCTTCAAGATCGGCGCTTCCCCGGGCGACGAAGAGATGCAGGTACGCCGCCTCGGGCAGGAGGACGCTTCGGCCGTGGACCAGCCGTGCTGCGTGCAAGGTGGCGCGCCGGTTGTTGATCGCGATCGCCGCATCGCCGTGTCTGCTCATCCCGGACGCCACAGGGACCAGGCCCCCCCACGTCAGTGATTGACCGATCTCGCGCTGCTGGTAGCCCGGTGTCATCCCCGGCGAGTCAGGCACCACCCACATCTGCACGAAGTGAACCGGATCCCCCGAGTCGTTCTTCTCGGAGTGCGCGATGCCGGTGCCCGCGCTCATCCGCTGAGCGAGCCCGGGGTAGATGACCCCAGAGTTTCCGGTCGAGTCCTGGTGCACGAGGCTTCCCGTCAGCACCCAGGTGACGATCTCCATGTCTCGGTGCGGGTGGCTCGCGAAGCCGGTGCCCGACTGCACGATGTCGTCGTTGTTGACCAGGAGCAGGCCGTGACCGACGTTGGCCGGGTCGTAGTGGGGACCGAACGAGAAGGAGTGCTTCGAGTCCAACCAGTCGTTCCTGGTCGCGAACCGGTCGGCTGCCCGTCGTACGTCCATGTTCGCTGCTGGCACTCCCACAGCATGCCTGACGGTCGGGCGGGGAACCTGTAAGGGTGAGGACATGACTGACCGCAGAGACTTTCCGCACCTGCCCGAGGGATTCCAGTTCGGCGCCAGCACGGCGTCGTACCAGGTCGAGGGTGCCGCCCACGAGGACGGGCGAGGACCGAGCATCTGGGACACGTTCTGCGCGGAGCCCGGCCGGATCATCGACGGCTCCAGCGGCGACGTCGCGTGCGACCACTACCACAGGTACGCCGAGGACGTCGCGCTGATGGAACGGCTCGGCCTGGACGGCTACCGGTTCTCCATCGCTTGGCCGCGCATCCAACCTGAGGGGTCAGGCAGAGCCAACGACAAGGGTCTTGACTTCTACGACCGGCTCATCGACGAGCTGCTCGCCCAAGGCATCGAGCCGATGGCCACGCTCTACCACTGGGATCTCCCCCAGGCGCTGGAGGACAACGGTGGCTGGCTCAACCGGGAGACCGCCCAGCGGTTCGCGGAGTACGCCACCGTGGTCGGGACGCGGTTCGCGGACCGCGTCAAGCACTGGATCCCGGTCAATGAGCCGAACGTGGTCATGATGGACGGCTACGCGCTCGGCACGCACGCCCCGGGGCAGCAGCAGATGCTCGGCGCGCTACCGGTGGCCCACCATCTGCTCCTCGCGCACGGCCAGGCCGTGCACGCGCTGCGGGCTGCCGGCGCGAGCAGCGTCGGCACGGCCAACAACCACTCGCCGGTATGGCCCGCGAGCGGTGGCGATGTGGACAAGAAGGCCGCGAACTCGTATGCGGCCTTGTGGAACCGGCTGTTCGCCGACCCCATCCTGCGCGGTGCCTACCCCGAGGGCTTGGAGACCCACATGCCCGGTCCGGTCGACGACGACCTCGCGGTCATCAGCGCGCCACTCGACTTCTACGGCGTCAACTACTACAACCCGACCCGGGTCGCCGCACCGGACGGCGACGGGCTGCCTTTCAAGGTGGTGTCCGTCACGGGGTACCCCTGCACGGACTTCGGCTGGCCGGTCGTACCGGACGGGCTGCGTGACCTGCTGGTGATGATGAGCCACGAGTACGCCGGACTCCTGCCACCGGTCTACATCACCGAGAGTGGCTGCGCGTACAACAACGAGCCGGACCCGACGAGCCGGGTCGCTGACGAACTCAGGATCGACTACCTCGACCGGCACCTGCGCGCGGTCGGGCAGGCGATCGAGTCGGGGGTCGACGTGCGCGGCTACTACACGTGGTCGCTGATCGACAACTTCGAGTGGGCCGAGGGGTACACCAAGCGCTTCGGGCTCGTGCACGTGGACTTCGCATCACTGCTGCGCACTCCCAAGGACTCCTATCACTGGTTCGCGCAGATGATCGCCGCGAACCGGGCAGGACGATGACTCGCGTGCGTTCAGGCGGCCGTCGTACCGAAAGGAAACGTCTCGAGGGTGCGACTGGCCCGAGGTTCGCGCCAGTACAACGCGGCCTCACGAGCGTGCGCCACGATCGGCAGTCGGGACTCCAGCTCGAACCTGAGGTTGTCGACCGCCTCACCGTCGGGTATCGGCACGGACAGATGCGGGACCACTTCCTCGAACCGGCCACCGTAGGGAGGGAACTCCGGGAAGTGCCTGCACAGCTCGTGGGTCAGCATCCGGAACGGCGCTGCAGGCTCCGGCGACAGGTAGGTCGTGCCACTGGTCGACGAACTGGTCAGCTCGCAGATCGAGGTGAGCCGGAACGTGAAGGGCAGGACGTCGGCGAAGAACCCCCGCAGCTCGAAGATGAGCCCCTCGTCGATGCTGTCCAGGTCCGCGAACGGGTTCAGGATGGTGATGTGAGCGGTGGTCTCGTCGGGATCCGGGGAGAGGTACTCGGGGGAGTGGCGCTCAAGCCTCGGGCGCACCACGGACTCGGCCTCTGGGACCGGGATCAGCAGAAGCGAGTGCGCCATGCCTGTTCATACCCGCGCGGCGAGGTCATCAGCTGACCGCAACGCTGCGATGCGAGATCTCCGCCTCGACTGCGCGCATGTTCGCCAGCTGCCAGGCCCCGAAAGTGATGCAGAAGGGGTAGTCCGGACGGGTGATCTCCTCGTCGCGGAAGCCGTAAACGCGGACGCAGAGCCGGCCGCTCTCCAGTCCCTGCGGCTCCCGGAGACTCACCTCGATGACTCCCTCGAACGGGACTGTGGCCGGGTGGTAGCGAGGGTGGCGTAGCTTGCCCCGACCCCCGCGCACGAAAACGACGCAGTCATCCTCGACGCGTACGTACCCGTTCTTCCCGACCGCCCGAATGCTCACCAGCTCACCACCCTTTTCAGCCCCGCCAAGGAAATCATGCACCTTCGTCGGCGAGAGTGCCCACCCGACGGTCACACAACACAACTGTCTAGCCATCCCGATGCGCGGGGTGAGCTTTGGCCACGTTATTCAACCAATGGGTTGACAACGCGGATCCTGGCGTCGTACGTTTATTCAACGAAGCAGTTGAATAGACGGAGGCAGCACGATGGCAGCCGATCCGCTTTCGAGAGTGTTCTCGGCTCTGGCAGACCCCACGCGGCGCGACATCGTGGCGCGACTGGCGGTGGGGGACGCGAGCGTGAACGAGCTCGCCGAACCGTACGACGTCACCGTCCAGGCGGTGTCCAAGCACCTTAAGGTGCTCCAGGACGCAGGCCTGGTCAGCCGCACGCGCAGCGCGCAAAGGCGACCGTGCCACCTCGAGGCGGGGGTGTTCGACCTGATGACGAAGTGGATCGAGCGTTACCGCCAGGAGGCCGAGGACAGATTCCAGCGGCTCGACGCCATACTCCAGCAGATGGAGCAGACCGACACCAGCAACGACGACCAGGCAGGAGCAGCATCATGAGTGCAGCAACGCGCAACACCAGCAGGAACCAGACCACGATCGAGGCCGACCCGGTGATGCCGACGATCACGATCACTCGCGAGTTCGACGCACCCGTCGCCAGCGTCTTCCGTGCCCACGCTGAGCCCGACCTCGTCGCGCAGTGGCTGGGACCGCGTAGCACCCGCATGCTCATCGAGCACTACGACTGCCAGACCGGCGGTTCCTGGCGCTACCGCACCAGTGTCGAGGACGGCGGCGTGAGCTTCTACGGGTCCTTCCACGAGGTGCGGCTCAACGAGCGGATCGTGCAGACGTTCACGTTCGACGGCTACCCGGACGGCGTCAGCCTCGAGACGATGACCTTCGAGGACCTCGGCGACGGACGGACGCGGATCACCGCGATGTCGCTGGTCGAGTCCCTCGAGTCGCGCGACATGATGCTGGCCAGTGGCATGGAGGTCGGCGTCGTCGAGGGTTACGAGCAGATGGATGAGCTGCTCGACAAGCTGTCCTGAACGGGCCGAGTGACGTGGGGGTCCGCGGTCTACGATCGGCCGATGACCGAGCACGTCGATGTTGCGATCGTGGGTGCCGGACTGTCCGGGATCGGTGCCGCCGCTCATCTGAGTGAGCGATCCCCCGGGACGTCGTACCTCATCCTCGAGGCCCGCGACACGATCGGCGGCACCTGGGACCTGTTCCGCTACCCGGGAGTGAGGTCGGACTCCGACATGTTCACTCTCGGCTACCGGTTCCGGCCGTGGACCGGCGAGAAGGCCATCGCAGACGGCGCGTCGGTCCTGCGCTACGTACGCGAGACCGCGCGGGAGCACGGCGTCGACAAGCGGATCCGCTTCGGCCTCCGCGTCGTCCGGGCATCGTGGTGTTCCACGGACTCGGTCTGGCACGTCGACGCGGTCCGCGCCGACACGGGTGAGACGGTCCGGTTCACCTGCGGGTTCCTGTGGACCTGCAGTGGCTACTACCGCTATGACGAGGCGTACACGCCGGATCTGCCGGGCGGGCAGGCGTTCGCTGGCCGGATCGTGCACCCGCAGCAGTGGCCGGAGGATTTGGACTACGCGGGCAAGAGGGTCGTCGTCGTCGGCAGTGGCGCAACGGCGGTGACCCTGGTGCCCGCGATGGCTCGGGATGCAGCACACGTGACGATGCTCCAACGGTCGCCGACCTACATCATCTCGCTGCCCGAGGTCGACCAGTTCGCCTCCGCCCTGCGAGCCAAGCTGCCGCCTCGGGCGGCGTACGCCGTCACCCGCTGGAAGAACATCCTCATCGCGACAGGCGTCTACCAGCTCAGTCGCCGCCGTCCCGATCTGATGAGGTCCCTGATCCGCAAGGGCGTGGTGGCGCAGCTGCCACCGGGGTACGACGTCGACACGCACTTCAAGCCGGCCTACAACCCGTGGGACCAGCGGCTGTGCCTGGTGCCCGACGGCGACCTGTTCCGCGCCATCTCCGGCGGCACCGTCGATCTGGTCACCGACCGCATCGAGGAGTTCACCGCACACGGCATCCGCCTGACCTCGGGCGACGAGCTCGAGGCCGATGTCGTGGTCACCGCCACGGGGTTGAACCTGCTGGCTTTCGGCGGCATCGCGATCGTCGTCGACGGGGTCGAGGTGCAGCTCCCCGACACGATGACCTACAAGGCGATGATGCTTTCCGGCGTCCCCAACTTCGCCTACGTCGTCGGATACACGAACGCCTCGTGGACACTGAAGGCGGACCTGGTCAGCGAGTACGTCTGCCGGTTGCTCTCGCACATGGCCGACCACGGCTACGACGTGTGCGTGCCGGAGAAGGACCCGACGGTGGAGGAGGAGCCGTTCCTCGACTTCGCCGCCGGCTACGTCCAACGGTCCGTGCAGGACTTCCCCAAGCAGGGTTCACGGCCCCCGTGGAAGCTTCGGATGAACTACCTGCGGGACATGGTCGCCCTGCGGCTCGGGGCTGTCGACGACGGTGTGATCCGCTTCAGGCAATAGCATCAGCACATGGGCATTCACTTCGGCATCACCATGTTGACCGTTCCACTCCTACTCTTGGCCGCTTGCGCGCCCTCCGAGGACGCCACCGAGGACGCCCCCGACGAGGCGGCTCCTTCAGTCGACGCGTCCTCGGACGCATGCGCTGTCGGGTCACTCCCGCTGACGACACAGGGCAAGCTCACCGTCGGCACCGACTCGCCTGCCTTCGAGCCCTGGTTCGTCGACAACGACCCCACCAACGGCAAGGGCTTCGAGTCGGCGGTGGCCTATGCGCTGGCGGAGGAGATGGGCTTCTCCGAGAACCAGGTGACCTGGGTCAAGGTGCCGTTCAACACCTCCTACGCGCCGGGTGAGAAGGACTTCGACTTCGACATCAACCAGATCTCGATCTCGCCTGCCCGTGCGGAGGTCGTCGACTTCTCCGACGGCTACTACGCCGCCGCCCAGGCCGTGATCGCACCCAAGGACGCCGGGGTGGCCGACGCGACCACCCTCGAGGAGCTGAAGGACCTCAAGCTGGGAGCGCAGACGGGCACCACCTCGTTGGCGGCGGTGCGCGACGTGATCGCGCCCACCGACGACCCGGCTGTCTTCGACGACACGAACGCGGCCAAGCAGGCGCTCAGCAACGGTCAGGTCGACGCGATCGTCGCCGACCTGCCGACCGCCTTCTACATCACGGCGGTAGAGATCCCCACCGCGAAGATCGTCGGCCAGTTCCAGGCCGACGCCGGCAGGCAGGAGGAGTTCGGGCTGCTGTTCGAGAAGGGCAACGACCTCGCCCCCTGCGCCAACATCGCGCTCGCTGCACTCCGAGACTCCGGTGAGCTCGACACGATCGAGCAGCGGTGGCTCGCCGAGGCGGCCGAGGCCCCGGTTCTCGACTGACCCGTGGACGCGTGGGCTCCGAGCGAGCGGCAGCGTGAACGGGAGGCCTTGCGTCGGCGAATGACCCTTCGCTCGACGGCCGTGGCCACGGCGGCGACGGTGACTTTGCTTGCGGTTGGGCTGGTCGTGATCATCGGCTCCCCAGGATGGGAGACGGTCAAGGAGACCTTCTTCTCCTGGCACCACGCGAAGGAGTCTTTCCCGGCGATCGCCGAGGGCTTCTGGCTCAACGTCAGGCTGTTCATGATCGCCGAGCCGCTGATTCTGGTCCTCGGTGTCCTGGTTGCGGTGGTGCGCACCACCACGGCGGCAGCGCTGTTCCCGCTGCGAGCGCTCGCGGTGTTCTACACCGACCTATTCCGCGGGATCCCGACTCTGCTGGTGGTGTTCCTGATCTGCTTCGGCCTGCCTGCACTTCGGCTTCAGGGGGTCACCAACGACCTGTTCTGGCTGGCACTGGTCGCCTTGGTGCTGTCTTACGGCGCCTATGTCGCCGAGGTCTTCCGATCCGGGATCGAGTCGATTCACCCGTCGCAGCTGGCCAGTGCCACGTCGTTGGGTCTCTCGCACGGCAAGACGATGCGTTTCGTCGTACTGCCGCAGGCGCTGCGCCGCGTCGTACCACCGCTGCTGAACGACTTCGTCTCTTTGCAGAAGGACACTGCCCTGGTGGCCTCGGTGGCACTGTTCGACGCCTTGTTCAGCGCACGGGACTACGCGAACTTCAACTTCAACTACACGCCGTACCTCGTTGCCGCGGCGTTCTTCGTTGCGCTGACGATCCCGTTGGCGCGGTTCACCGACTGGCTCGGCCGGCGGGTGGCCCGACGGGAAGGGGCGGGGGTCGTGCGATGAGCCCGCTGCTCACGGTGCAGGCACTGAGGAAGGCGTACGGCGACAAGGTGGTGCTGCGCTCCATCGATCTGACCGTCGAACCCGGTGACGTGGTCTGCCTGATCGGTTCTTCGGGCAGCGGCAAGTCGACGCTGCTGCGCTGTCTGAACCTGCTCGAGACCGTCGACGACGGCACGATCTGCTTCGAGGGCGCGGAGGTCACCGATCCCCGGGTCGATGCGCGTGCGGTGCGGCGTCGGATGGGGATGGTCTTCCAAGCCTACAACCTGTTCCCGCACATGACCGTGCTGGAGAACATCACCCTCGCACCGCGCCAGGTGCACGGCGTCTCGCGCCGGGATGCGGAGGCGCGGGCACACGAGCTGCTTGCGCGGTTCGGCCTTGCGGAGAAGGCGTCTGCGCATCCGGACCAGCTCTCCGGTGGTCAGCAACAACGTGCCGCGGTGGTGCGCGCGCTAGCCACCGGACCGTCGTTGGTGCTGCTCGACGAGGTGACCTCGGCGCTGGATCCCGAGCTGGTCGGCGAGGTTCTCGACATCGTGCGCGACATGGCGGCCGCCGGCACCACGCTGGTCCTGGCCACGCACGAGATGGCGTTCGCCCGTGACGTGGCGAGCAAGGTGTGCTTCCTTGACGACGGGGTGATCCTGGAACAGGGGCCGCCCTCGCAGATCCTGAGTGCTCCCGCGCACGATCGGACGCGACGGTTCCTCCGTCGGGTGCTGCCCTCGCGACCCCCGTGAACTGCCACAATGCTGCGCATGGCTACCCCCGTGTACGCGCTGGGTCAGGGGACCGGTCCGCTCCGCGGGGTCCGGGTCGTCGAGATCGCCGGGATCGGCCCGGGTCCGCATGCCGCGATGCACCTTGCCGACCTGGGTGCGGACGTGATCCGGATCGAACGTCCCGGCGGCGCGGCCAGCGCGGGTGCGCGGCAGACCGACCTGCTGACCCGGGGCCGACCTAGCGTGGCGATGGACCTCAAGAACCCCCGGGCGGTGTCGGCGGTGCTCGACCTGGTCGCCACCGCGGACGTGTTCACCGAGGCGATGCGTCCCGGGGCAGCCGAGCGGCTCGGTCTCGGCCCGGCGGAGTGTCTTGCCCGCAACCCGCGACTCGTGTACGGCCGGATGACCGGATGGGGTCAGCACGGTCCGCTGGCGCAGACGGCCGGCCACGACCTGAACTACATCGCTATCTCCGGCATGTTGCACGGCCTCGGCCAGAGCAGCGACCGCCCACACTTCCCGTCGAACCTGGTCGGCGACTTCGGCGGCGGGTCCACCTACCTGGTCATCGGCATCCTCGCCGCGCTCCTCGAGGCTCGTTCGAGCGGGGTGGGCCAGGTGGTCGACGCCGCGATCGTCGACGGGTCGGCACATCTCAACGCGATGCTCGCGAGCATGCTCGCCGGCGGGAACGCACGTGAGGAACGCGCGGCGAACATGCTCGACGGCGGGATGCCGTTCTACGACGTGTACGAGACAGCGGACGGGAAACACATGGCGGTCGGCTCGCTGGAGCCACGCTTCTACGCCGAGCTGCTTGATGGCCTCGGCCTGACCGACACCGCCCCGGACCGGTTCGACCCCGCGCAGCACGCCGCGCTTCGCTCGGCGCTCACCGAGAGGTTCAAGGTGCGGACCCAGGCCGAATGGTCGTCGGTGTTCGCCGGCTCTGACGCGTGCTGCACGCCGGTCCTTCCGCTCACCGAGGCCGCCGAGCATCCGCACATGTCGGCGCGGGGGTCCTACGTGACGCGGGACGGGATCCTGCAGCCCGCGCCGGCCCCCCGCTTCTCCCGGACCGAGGCGACCCTCGGCAGCGGGCCGACCGTTGCCGGGGGACAGTCCCGCGCGGCGCTCGAGGCATGGGGCCTCGCCGGTGTGGACGACCTGATCGAGTCCGGGGCCGTGCTGCAGGTCGATCCGCCCGGCACCGGCTAGCTCGACCAGCGGGGGTCAGCGGGTGCGACGGGCGGCGGTCTCGCGCTTGGTCTCGTCGACTGCGCTCTGGTAGGCCGTCACCAGCGCCGCTACGCTCACCGGCTTGAACCGCTCCACGAGCTTCCCCAGGTGTTCGGGTGACGCCCCGGTCTCCTTGTACGCCGGCCACACCTGGGTGCGGAACACCTCGGTGAGCTCCTTGGCGATCGCCCGTCCGTGTGCAACGAAGATGTCCTGCGCGGCGAGCGCGGCCTCGAACGGCATCCCGAGCTCGAGCAGCGAAACGCCGACCGACAGGTGCCCCACAGCCACCTCGAACTTTCCCTGTTTGGCGGGAAACACGATGCCCAATGCGTTCAACGTGTCCAGGTCGTCGTCGGAGAGCGGGCGCCCCGCCCGTCGTACCAGCTCCCTGCGGGACATCGTCTCCGGAAGCTCGGGCATCCACGGCGCGAGCAGCGTCCGGTGCAGGGCGATCGTCTCGGGTGACGCGCCCGCGGGAATCCGGGCCATGTACCCCTCGATCGCGGAGAGCGTGAAGCCGTGAGCCTGCAGCTCGCGGACGAGCTCGAGCCGCACCACGTGCTCGGCCGCGTAGTAGCCCGATCTGCCTCGTCGCACGGGCGGCGGGACCAGGCCCCGGGTGGTGTAGAAGCGGATGTTGCGCACACTCATGTTCACCCGCCCGGTGAGCTCCTCGAGGGTCAGCAGTTCGGCGACGGCCTCGGGCGGTTCAGGCATACGGCGATCAGTCCTCGGCTGCGCGACGGAGGTCACATAGTGGAGTCGGTTGACGACGTTAACAGTATGAGTGTGACAATCAGGTAGATCCGCCCGGGCGTTGGTGCGGGCGAGCAGCGCCGGTTCTAGTCAACTGCCAACAAGTTTGGACGTCGCAAAATGGCTGATTTGCCACAAGCACTCGTGTACGACGCAATCCGCACGCCTCGCGGAAAGGGGAAGGAGAACGGCTCACTTCACGAGGTGAAGCCGGTCGACCTGGTCGTCGGGCTGCTCGACGAGATCAAGGAGCGCAACCCCGGCTTCGACCCCCACCGTGTCGACGATGTAGTGCTGGGTGTGGTCACCCCGGTCGGCGACCAGGGCGGTGACATCGCCAAGACCGCGGCGTTGGCGGCCGGTTATCCGGAGACCGTTTCGGGTGTCCAGCTCAACCGGTTCTGTGCCTCCGGTCTCGAGGCCGTGAACCAGGCGGCCGCGCGCGTCCGCTCGGGGTTCGAGGACCTGATCCTCGCCGGTGGCGTCGAGTCGATGTCGCGGGTGGCGATGGGGTCCGACGGTGGTTCCTGGGCATCCGACCCGGCTACCGCGTTCGCGACCTCGTTCGTCCCGCAGGGGATCGGTGCCGACCTGATCGCGACCCTGGAAGGTTTCTCCCGCGAGGATGTCGACGCCTTCGCGTCCGAGTCCCAGGCGAGGGCCGCGAAGGCGCAGGCCAACGGCTATTTCGACGGCTCGGTGGTCCCGGTCAAGGACATGAACGGGATCAGTGTCCTCGACAGGGACGAGTTCATTCGCCCCGGCACCACGGTGCAGAGTCTCGCGGGCCTGAAACCCTCCTTCGCAGGCATCGGTGACCAGGGCGGGTTCGACTCCGTGGCGCTGGAGAAGTACCACTGGGTCGAGCAGATCAACCACGTCCACCACGCCGGCAACTCCTCCGGCATCGTCGACGGCGCCTCGCTCGTGGCGATCGGATCCGAGCAGGTAGGCCAGGACCTTGGCCTGACGCCTCGTGCCCGGATCGTCGCGGCCGCGGTCTCCGGTGCGGATCCGACGATCATGCTCACCGGCCCCGCCCCGGCGGCACGCAAGGCGCTCGCCAAGGCGGGACTGACCCCTGAGGACATCGACCTCTACGAGATCAACGAGGCCTTTGCCGCGGTGGCGATGCGCTTCATGAAGGACCTCGGCCTGTCCGCGGACAAGGTCAACGTCAACGGCGGTGCGATCGCGATGGGCCATCCGCTCGGTGCGACCGGCGCAATGATCCTGGGCACCCTGGTCGACGAGCTCGAACGTCGGGACCTGCGCTACGGCCTCGCCACGCTGTGCGTCGGCGGCGGCATGGGGATCGCAACCATCGTCGAACGCACCTGACCAGCGACCCAAGACGTCGAGGAACCAGACCCTAAGGAACAGGATTCATGACTGAGACGAACACAGCCGGCGCGCTGCGATGGGACCAGGACCCGGACGGGATCGTCGTACTCACACTCGACGACCCCACCTCGAGCGCCAACACCATGAACGATCTCTACAAGGAGTCGATGGGCGAGGCGATCGACCGGCTCGAGGCGGAGAAGGACGACATCACCGGGGTCGTGGTCACCAGCGCAAAGACTTCGTTCTTCGCCGGCGGCAACCTGAAGCGAATGCTCGAGGCTGGCCCCGACGACGCCCCGCAGGTGTTCGCTATGGCCGAAGCGATCAAGGCGCAGCTGCGTCGGCTGGAGACGCTCGGGAAGCCCGTCGTCGCGGCTGTCAACGGCACCGCGCTCGGTGGCGGCCTCGAGATCACACTCGCCTGCCACCACCGGATCGTGGTCGACGACCCCACCGTCGATCTCGGTGTTCCCGAGGTCACGCTCGGCCTGCTGCCGGGCGGTGGAGGCGTCACCCGTCTGGTGCGGATGCTCGGCCTCTCGTCCGCGCTGATGGACGTACTCCTGACGGGCAAGAGGTTCAAGCCCGCCGAAGCGAAGGAGAAGGGGCTGGTCGACGAGCTCGTCCCCACCCGCGAGGAGCTGCTCCCGGCCGCCAAGGCCTGGGTGCGTGCCAACACCGGCAACGCAGAGGCGACGACCCAGCCGTGGGACCGCCCGGGCTACAAGATGCCCGGCGGCACCCCGTCCCACCCGAAGCTGGCCGCGATCCTCCCGGCCTTCCCGGCCAACCTGCGCAAACAGAGCAAGGGCGCCGACTACCCAGCGCCGCGGGCGATCATGTCCGCCGCCATCGAAGGGGCGCAGGTCGACTTCGACACCGCCTCGCGGATCGAGTCGCGCTACCTGACCAGGCTGATCGTCGGGCAGAACGCCAAGAACATGATCCAGGCGTTCTTCTTCGACATGGCGACCATCAACTCCGGCGTTCTCCGTCCGGACGGGGTCCCGCAGTTCACCGCCACCAAGCTCGGTGTGCTCGGCGCAGGAATGATGGGCGCAGGCATCGCCTACTCCGCTGCTCGGTCTGGCATCGAGGTAGTCCTCAAGGACGTCGTGCAGGAGAACGCGGAGAAGGGCAAGGGCTATGCCGCCGACATCCTCGACAAGGCGATCTCCCGCGCCAAGATGACCGAGCAGAAGAAGAAGGAGATCCTCGCCCGGATCACCCCCACCGACAACGCGGAGGACCTCAAGGGTTGTGACCTGGTGATCGAAGCCGTTTTCGAGGACCCGTCGCTGAAGCACAAGGTCTTCGGCGAGGTTCAGGACATCGTGAACGGTGACGCACTGCTCGCCTCCAACACCTCCACGCTGCCGATCACCGGGCTCGCTGAGGGTGTACGCCGTCCCGAGGACTTCATCGGCATGCACTTCTTCTCCCCCGTCGACAAGATGCCGCTGGTCGAGATCATCAAGGGGGCGAAGACCTCCTCGGCGACGGTCGCCCGTGCCATCGACGTCGTACAACAGCTGAAGAAGACCCCGATCGTCGTCAACGACAGCCGCGGCTTCTACACCTCGCGGGTCTACGGCACGCTGATCACCGAGGGTGTGGCGCTGCTCGAGGACGGTGTCGACCCGCAGACCATCGAGCGCGCCGCGACGATGGCGGGGTTCCCCGCGCCTCCGCTCGCGATGCTCGACGAGGTATCGCTGACCCTGTCGCAGAGCATCCGCCGGGCCGCTGTCGATGCCGCCGTGCGGGAGAGCAAGGAGCTTCCCGTGCAGCCGGGTGCGGACACGATCGACCGGATGGTCGACGAGTTCGCCCGCCTGGGCAAGGCCGCCGGGTCCGGTTTCTACGACTACCCGGCCGGCGATGCCGGGGGCAAGAAGCACCTCTGGCCCGGCCTGCGTGAGCACTTTTCACGCGATCGCGTGGCGATCCCGATCGAGGACATTGCGGAGCGCTACCTGTTCGCGATGGCACTTGAGACCGCCAAGTGCTTCTCCGAGGGCGTCATCGAGTCGTCGGCGGCCGCCAACATCGGCTCGATCTTCGGCATCGGGTTCCCGCCGCTCCATGGCGGCACCGTGCAGTTCATGGAGGGGTACGACGGTGGGCTGGTCGGCTTCGTAGCGCGGGCTCGTGAGCTCGCGTCGAGGTACGGCGAGCGTTTCCAGCCCCCGGCGTACCTCGTCGAGAAGGCCGCGAAGGGCGAGTCCTTCTAGGGGAAACTCCGCCCCGCCCGGCTCTCCGCCAGATGCGCGAGCCTGTCGAGACCACTCCAGCCACGCTGGTCGAGCCTGTCGAGACCAGGTCGACGGCAGACTCACCCCCCGGGTGACCCGGGTGGCCGTCCCAATCACGCACGGTGCGCTGTTTGGACACCGGTTCACGCTGAAGCATCCCGGGTTTGATCGGCTCCCGGTTGTCTGGTCTCGACGGCCGAGGCGGTGCATTGGGTCGGCGTTTGTACCAGTGCACCAGTTCGCGCTGGCGATCTCGGCGTCGGTGAGTTGCTCCTGCGGTCAGGCGAGCCCCGGGCGTGTAAACTTCGTCCGTACGGACGATTGTGCGCCGACTATGGCCGAAACCCGTGTAAATTTCGTCCGTACGGACGATTGTGCGCCGCGGGGTGGCCGCGGGAGGTGCTGCACCCGTCCTCCGCGTCCGCGAGCCAGGTGAGTGCCGCGCGGGCGTATCGGCTTCGGGTGCCTGAGCTGGCTGAGCTGGCTGAGGAGCATGTCAGCGTGACCGATCCGGGCGACCGTTGTACTCGCCGAGCCCGTCACAACGGGCTGCCCAGCCGGACCCAGCCCCTGATGTCGTGAACGCCTACACCGGCTGAAGACGTCACCGCCCGGAGGTCACCGTCGCGCTGTTCCCGGCAGACCCTGACCCACGGATGAGACAGGAGAGCCCGAGTTCGGCGTGGGAAGTGCAGGTTCATCTAGGTACCTTGGGGAAACTCCCGCCCCGCCCGGTTCTCCGCTAGATACGCGAGCCTGCGCAGGGTCTCGTTGTTGCGAACGCGGAGCAGGAGGTCTTCCGCCGGGGCAGGGATCAGCGCGGCGGGACCTGAGATGGCGGTCTCCTCCATGACGACCTCGGTCTGACCGCCTCTCGCCCTGCACGTGAAGCGCACCCGGCCCTCGCCGGTCGGCCATGCCTTCACACGTAGCTGCATCTCGTGAGGTTCGGAGATCTTCTCGACCTCGGTGTTGTCGCTGATCAGCACCGGCCACAGTCCCACCGAGTGATGGACCTTGGACCCGGTCGCCGGGAAGTCCTTGTCTACCATCCGGATGCGTGCGGCGCCGACCACCCAGCTGGCGTAGCTCCACCCGTTGGTCAGGACGTCGAACACGTCTTGCGGGCTGCAGTCCATGACACGTCTGGTGCGACTCATGACGGTGACATACCCTGTCCTGGTCCAGGCATGCCTAGACGATGTGCTTGAGTGCGGCCGCGCCGAGGCGTTGCGCCAAGGCGTTGCCCGTCCGCGCCGTCGTACCCAACACGGAGCCGCGGAGCCGCTCCTGAGCCGACGTGCCCTTGGCCTGGTCGTCGAACGAGCCATGGCAGCCATGGTCGCCGGGAAGCGGCTCGTACAGGTTGTTCCCCGCCGAGGCGGCCCGATCACCCATCTGACCGGCGTAGCCGACCTCAGCCAGCACCCTGTCCAGCGCCCCGGGGGCGACCTGGTTGCCGAGGATCGTCCGGGTCGTGGTGAACGTGACGCTGACAGAACGCTCACCGGTCCCGGCGACCCGAACAATGGCCGCCGCGGGGATCTCCGGCTGGTAGATCGGCGGGACCGGCTGCGGCGTGCCGTCGAGCAGGTTCTTGCACATGTCGAACTGTGGGGTGTTCACCGCAGGTAGGTTCACCTCGCTGAGCGTGATCTGGATGCCGTCGTGGAGCAGCTCCGAGCGCAGCGAGTCGGAGAGTCCCTGCACGGCGTGCTTGGCCGAGCAGTACGCCGACTGGAGCGGAATGCCACGGTAGGCGAGGGCGGAACCGACCTGGATGACGCGACCCCGGTTGCGCGGCGACATGCAGCGCAGCGCCGTGCGGGTGCCGTTCGCCGTCCCCCGGAACACCACGTCATGCACCCGGTCGAAGTCATCGGCCGTCACGTCCTGGAACGCGCCGAGGACGGTGACCATCGCGCCGTTGACCCAGACCTCGATCGGACCGATTTCCTGCTCGACCCGGTCCGCGGCCGCGTCGACTGCTCCGCGGTTCGTGACATCCACCGAGAGCCCGAGCGCCGGCACCCCTCGCGCGCGTAGCTCTGCCTCGGTGGCGTCGAGCGAGGCCTGGCCGCGGGCGAGCACGGCGACCGGGTGACCTCGGTCCGCGAAGGCGCGCGCGGTGGCCCGCCCCACGCCGGATGTGCCTCCGGTCACGACGACGACTCCTGGGTCAGACACCTGTGATCCTCTCTGGTCAGTTCGGGCTTCCGGGGTTGTTCGTCACGCACGGTGGTCTGGCTGGGCGCGCGTCGGCGAGACTCACCCACACCCGTCGTACCCGGGAGTGCGCGAGCGCTGCACGCGCCGCGTTGGAGCCGCACGCCCCGTGCACGCCCCCGCCCGGATGGGCAGCGGCCGAGCCGAGGTAGAGGCTCTTGATCGGGGTCTCGGCGCGTCCGCGACCGGGGACCGGCCGGAAGACCAGTTGCTGCTGGAGACCGGACGTGCCTCCGTTGAGCGCGCCGTTCACCAGGTTCTCGTCCCGCTCCTGCATCTGTTGCGGGCCGAGCACGCGTCGTGCGACCACCGTCTCGCCGAAGCCGGGAGCGTACCTCTCCATCCGGCGCTGCATCCGGTCCGCCATCTTCTCCACGTCGCCGTGGTCCCACACGCCGCGGATGCCCTGGCCGCCCGCGTCAGCCCTGGTCTCCTGCGGGACGTGGGTGTAGGCCCAGACGGACTCGGCTCCACGGGGAGCCCGCGAGGGGTCGGCAGCGGCCATCTGGCCGACCAGCAGGAACGGCTCGGAGGGCACCACGCCGCTGGTGATCTGGGAACCTGCTAGGGCAACCTCGTTGAGAGACTCGGCGAGGTGAAGGGTTCCCGGAGGTTTGGCCGGCGCGTTCGTCCACGGGACCGGCGCATTCAGCGCCCAGTCGACCTTGACCGTCCCGGGGTCCCACTCGAACCGCTGCATCTTCGCGCGCAGGTGCGTCGGAAGCTCGTCCCAGCCGACGAGCCCGCCGTAGAGGCTCGGCGCCGACACGTCGGCTACAACTGCCCGGCGTACGTCGATCACGTCGCCGTGCTCGGTGCGTACGCCGACCGCGCGACCGTTCTTGACGATGACCCGGGTGGCGCGGGTGCTCGTCCGGATCTCACCCCCACCGGCCTCGAACCGTCGTGCCATCGACTGGGCGAGCATGCCGGCCCCGCCCTTGGGGACCGGAAAGCCGAGGTGTTGGCCGAGCATGATCAGCAGCCACCCCATCACTCCGGATCCCGGCGCGTCCATCGGGATATCGGCGTGCGCCGCGTTCCCGGCAAGGAGCATCTTCGGCGCTCGGCCGCGGAAATGCTGGTCGGCCATGCTGCGGGCCGGGGACAGCATCATCCGCACGAACGACAGTCCACCGACGCCGGGCAGCCTCGCGAGGGCGCCCAACCCGTTCCTGACCGGGGGGAACGGCGAGAGCAGGGCGCCCAGGACCTGGTCGCCGATGGTGGTCCAGCCCGCACACATCTCCAGCCAGGCGTCACCGTCACCCGGCGCCAGCGCGTCCAGGCCGGCCGCGGTCTCCTCGGGGGTGCGGTGCAGCATCGCCCACTCCCCGTTGTCGAACGGGGTACCGACCACTGCGGGCGCATCCAGCCACTCCAGCCCGTGCCTCTCGAGCCCGAGCCGCTGGATCGTCGGGGAGGCGGCGGCCAGGGGGTAGAAGGAGCTGAACGTGTCGTGGACGTAGCCCTCCCGCACCGATGAGTCGCTGCGCACGGCTCCCCCGACCTCTGGTTGTGTCTCGAGGAGTACGACGTCCCAGCCGGCGTCGACCAGCAGGTTGGCGGCAACCAGCCCGTTCGGCCCGCCACCGATCACCACGGCGTCGGTGGCGTTCACGGCGACGGCTCAGCCGCCCATGGACTTGGAGATACACTCCGTCATCGGGCCCATCAGGCCTTCCTGCGCGCCCTCCTCGTCGCCGCTGAACATCGCTGTGAACATTTCCTTGACCAGGTCCTCGGTCAGCACGTCTTCGACGCATTCTTTGACCGCTGGGTCCTGACCGCCCATGCTGCTGGCCATCGCCTCGTCCATCATCGCCATCACGTCCGAACAGTCGAACATCGTGTTGGTCATCGACTCCGCGTCATCGGAGGACATCTCGAGCTCGCTGGGATCCTCGGCCACGGTGCCGTCCTCCTTGAGGAAGCCGTACTCCTTGAGCTCGCCCACGCCGATGTCTTCGACCATGCCGTCGCCGATGCAGTCCGCTTCCTCCTGCTTGACGTTCAGCAGGTCATTGCCACCCTGGTCCATCATGGACTCGGAGATCGCCGTCGACGCGTCGGCGTCCTCGCTACCGCCGCCGCAGCCTGACAGCACCAGGGTGACAGTGACCAGCGCCAGAACGGCCTTCTTCATGGCTCTCCTCGTTTCCGTCGGTGTCCTGGATCCTAACGGAGGGGGGCACTGTTCTGCGCTGGGAGGCGGTTGGCAGCGTTCGGCCGCACGCTAGGTTCGAGGCATGGACTTTGCCCTGTCGCCGCGGGCAACCGAACTCCTACAGCGGGCGAGCCGATGAGCGTCATCCTGCTGGTGCGCCACGGGCAGGCATCGTTCGGCGAGCCCGACTACGACGCGCTCTCCGAGCTCGGCGTGCGGCAGTCCCAGATCCTCGGCCGGGCGCTGGCAGCGCGCGGGGTGGAGCCCGACCTGCTGGTCACGGGCCGGATGAAGCGTCACCTGCAGACCCTCGAGCACGCGGCCGAGTCGGCGCGATGGGACGCCCCGACCGAGGTCGACGAGGGGTGGAACGAGTTCGACCACGAGCAGATGATCGAGGTGCACGAGCCGGCACCGCGCCAGGCCTTCGAGGAGATGTTCGAGGCGGCCACGTCGCGTTGGGCGGCGGGTGAGCACGACCACGAGTACACCGAGTCGTTCACCGCTTTCGGCCAGCGAGTGCAGGAGGCGCTGCGGCGTACCTCCTCCGCGCTCGAGCCGAAGCAGACCGCCGTCGTGTTCACCTCGGGAGGGCCGATCTCGCGTGTGGCCGCATCGATCCTCTCGCCGTCGGGCGCATGCGGCACGGAGCTGTGGGGGCAGATGAACACCACCACGATCAACGCGGCGGTCACCAAGGTCGTCGTCGGTGCGCGCGGCCACACGGTGGTCTCGACGAACGACCACAGTCACCTCGAGGCTGCCGGGCTCGGTCTCATCACCTACCGTTGAGCCTCGGCTCGGGCACCACCGGCCGGGCCCGCATCCGAGAGAAGGAACCGATGTCCAAGACCATCCTGATCACCGGCGCGAGCTCCGGCCTGGGCGCCGAGATGTCGCGGCAGTTCGCGGCTCTGGGCTATGACCTCGCGCTGTGTGCTCGTCGTATCGACCGCCTCACCGAGCTCAAGGACGAGCTCGGTGCCGGGCACCCGGGTCAGCGGGTCGAGGTCAGGGTGCTCGACGTGAACGACGACGACCAGGTGTTCGAGGTCTTTCGCGCCTTCGCCAACGACTTCGGCACCATCGACCGGGTAGTTGTCAACGCCGGCCTTGGCAAGGGTGCGCCGCTCGGAACCGGTGGGTACCACGCGAACAGGCAGACGGCGATGACCAACTTCGTCGCCGCGCTCGCGCAGACCGAGGCCGCGATGGAGATCTTTCGCGAGCAGAACGCCGGCCACCTGGTGATGATCTCGTCGATGTCGGCCATGCGCGGCATGCCGGAGAGCGTGACGACGTACGCCGCAACCAAGGCCGGTGTGGCGCATCTTGCGGAGGGGCTTCGGATGGAGCTGCTGAACGAGCCGATCAACGTCACGGTGATCTATCCGGGCTATATCCGAACCGAACTGAACGAGGAGATCAAGAATGCCCCGTTCATGGTGTCGGCGCAAAGAGGTGTCCGCGCGATGGTCGAGGCCATCGAGAAGGAGAAGTCCAGGGCCTTCGTGCCGCCGTGGCCATGGACCCCGCTGAGCGTGGTGATGAAGTACCTCCCACTTCGCCTGGCCAAGAAGCTGATGTCCTAGTCGGCGGCTGTGCGATTGCCCGTCAGGGCAATCCACCCCGGTGCCGACACCGAACCATCCCACGACAGACAAAACAAGACGATGGGAATGGTTCCACTATGCTTTTCAACTCCAGCAAGTCCAAGACAACCAAGCTGCTCGTCGGCGTCGCGGCAACCACCGCTCTCGCCGTGTCGCTGAGCGCATGCGGCAGCGATGACACCGACACCAGCGAAGGCGCGAGCGAAGGCTCGAGCGAAGGCACGGTTGTCGCAGACATCCCCGAGCTGACCGGTCAGGACACTGCGGTCAAGCTCGACGCGGGATTCGTTGACGCGCTGACGCAGCTGAAGCTCACCCCCGGTGTCGTCGGCGACGCCGAGCTCGAGGCCGGCTCACTGATCTTCCCGATCAGCGGTGGAAACGTCACCTACTACGAGCCCGGCAGCATCGACCCCTACGTGCAGGGCAAGATCAACCACGAGGGCAGCGGTTTCTCGCTGAGCGCCGGTGGCACCAAGGTCGACCTGACCAACTTCGAGATCGACCCGGGCACCTCGCAGCTCTTCGGTGACGTCGCCGTCAACGGCGAGTCGGCCGTGAAGGACGCCTTCCTGTTCCAGCTCGACGGTCGCACCCTCAAGCCGCTCCAGACCGAGGGCGACACCGCCATCCTCGAAGGCACCGAGGTGTCGATCTCCAAGGACGCGGCCCCGCTGTTGAACGACACGTTCAAGACGGACGCCGTGAAGCCTGGCCTGCTCGTGGGCACCGCTGAGATCACCGTCAACACCAAGTAAGCACGGCATCGCAAGGCACGCCGAACTGACGTGCTGCTGATGCAAGAGGCGTGGGATCGGTCCGCTCTCCTTCGGGAGGCGCGACCGGTCCCACGCTGGGTTCTGCGCCCAAGATGGCTCTTCTGACGTATCTGTGGGTGTGTCGAGCGCCCCATAGCAAGCGAACGTCGTTGGCTGGATAGGTTCTGAGTTGGCCATCGCGGGATCGCGCACGGTGCGCTGTTTGACTCGGAGCGGGCTGTAGTCCGCGCAGGATCGTCCGTACGGATGAAATTGACGTGCCCTGGGAGCCGAGAACACATCGGGCCCTACAAAACCGAGGGCGTCGCGAGCGGCTCCCCGAACGCCGTGCTGACCAGGGTCCGCATCGACACCTGGAACGAGACCTACGTCCCTGGCGCGCACCGCACCCAAGCCGCTGTCGGGAAGGGCCCGCCGAACCCAGCCTCCCAGCTCGCGAACGGCGCACACCGGCCGAACACGTCACGACCTCGGACGCCACCGTGCAGCCCTCCCCGGCAGACCCTGACCCACAGATGAGACACGAGCGCCCCAACTACTGGGCCCAACTATTGCACTCAGTTGTTGCACTCAGCGCGAGCGCCAGTGCTCGACGCCGATCACGATCAGGCGGAGCTGCTGCTCCGCTGTGTGGATGACCTCCCGCTCCGCCTCGGGCCGCTCCGGGGGCGCACTGATGATCCCCTCGGCAGTGGAGACCATCGCGTTTACGATCAGGTTGGCGAGCACCCGCAGATCCTCGGACGCCCACATGTCCAGGTCCGGCAGTCGCGCGAGGTCGGTGGCGAGCTCGCGCTCGAACAGCTCGAGCTCGTGGTGGATCGCGTCGCGCACCACACGTACGCCGCCGAACCGCTCGCGGCCGATGAAGCGGAAGTGCGCATGCTGCGAGTGCACGTGCCGGACGAGGATCGCCACCGAGCTGCGGATCACCCCGGCAAGCTCGGGGTTGCCACGTCGTACGTCTCGGATCATCTCGCGCAGGGATGCGAACGACTCGTCTACGAGGGCCAGACCCAGTTCGTCGATCGAGGCGAAATGGCGGTAGAAGGCCGTCGGCACGATCCCGACCTCGCGGGTCACCTGGCGCAGGGACAGCATGGCCAGGCTCTCCTGCTCCACGATCTGCAGTGCCGCGGACAGGATCGCCTCGCGGGTGCGCCTCTTGCGCTCCTGACGGGTCTCCGCGGCGGCCTCCACGGCAGTCACCCTAGTGCCGCCGTCCGCGGGATTTCAGTGCACACACGTACTCGAGTCGCACGCCGTTCAGAAGTACTCGAGCAGGTGCGGAGCCGGGCCTCCGAACGCTGAGTTGAGGAATGCGTCACCGCCCTCAGGTGAGCCACCGCCCAACAGTCCGGCTGTGCGCAGCACGTGCACGGGTGTCCCGGCGTACAACGCAGCCCATCCGTTCGGCCCGAGCCGCACCGGGTCGCGCGCGGCGGTCGCCCCGGTGAGCAACCCGGCGCCGCCCTCGACCTCGAGCAACCAGGTCCCGCTCTGTCCAGGCAGCAGTGGGTCGATCAGCGAGAAGGTGGCCGAACCGGAGACGTCGGCGGGGAAGCCGCGTGCGGCGACTGCGCGGCGTGCGTCCAGAATGCGCAGCATCCATCGTGCGTGCCGCGTCGCCTTGTTCACCTCCTCGGGCAGCAGGAGGTGGATCGGGTCATCGGCGGAGACATAGGCGTGAACCCTCTTGGCGACCGAGGATCCCGACCCGACCACAGACCACAACGCTCGTGCGGAGGCCTCGGTCGAGGCGGCCATGCAGGTGACGAGGAGGTCTTGCTCGTGCCACGTGTAGAACACGAAGCCGCTGTCGGTCAGGTAGCTGAACGACTCCTCGTCGGTGAGCGCCTCCTCGATCTCAGCTGTGCTCAGAAGCTTGGGACCACTGGCGTTCTGCCCTACGTAGTGCTCGGTCAGCAGGTCTCGAACGAGGCTGGCGTCGGCTCGGCTGCCGGGGCGCGGGCGGACGCCGGATCGGTCGAGGCCACGCAACAGGTGGGCGTCGATGCTGATCCTGTTCTGGGCGCCGACGATCTCCCAGCCGGCGCGGCGGTACGGCGCGAGGGTTGCCGGGTAGAGCGCCGACACGGAGTCGCCGAGCTCCACAGAGCGTTCGGCGAGTGCACGCATCATCAGCGAGCCCACGCCGCGGCCGCGGTACTCCGGCAGGACCACCACTCCGGCGATGCCACTCATCGGCACCGGTCGCCCGCCCCAGAACTGTTGGAACGACCGGGCCTTCGCCAGCGCCACCAGCCGTCGGCCGTCGAACACGCCGATTGCCCGGCGCGCGGCGATGAGCTCGTCCTGGAGTGAGTTCCACCACTGCCTCATCGAGGCGTCGAGCTTGCCGAAGGAGGCGGTCCGCACCGCGAAGGCCTGGTCATGGTCGGCGCTGGTGAGGTCGCGGAGCTCCAGGGGGTCGGTCGTCATGAGCTGACTCTAGAGGTCGCCGTGCGCCACATCACGTGCGTTTCCGGTTGACCATACCGGCAGTATGCGGGACACTTTCAGTGTACGACTGTTCACTCAACAAGGAGCGACATGTCTGAACACATCACCTTGACCGATGACCAGCTCGAAGCGTTCGGCGCCGAGATGGACGTGATCCGTCAGCGCATCGTCGGCGAGCTGGGGGAGGATGACGCCAACTACATCCGCGGAATCGTCCGGACACAACGCCAGTTCGAGGTTGCCGGACGCGCGCTGATGTACTTCGGCTTCCTGCCGCCGGCCTGGGTCGCCGGCGTGGGGGCTCTGTCGGTGTCGAAGATCCTCGACAACATGGAGATCGGCCACAACGTCATGCATGGGCAGTACGACTGGATGGGCGACCCCAGCCTGAGCTCCAAGATGTACGAGTGGGACAACGTCTGCCCCAGTGACCAATGGAAGTACTCCCACAACTACATCCACCACACCTACACCAACATCCTCGGCAAGGACCGTGACATCGGCTACGGCGTGCTCCGGATGGACGAGGACCAGAAGTGGAACCCGTACTACCTGGGCAACCCGGTCTACGCATTTCTGCTGATGGTCTTCTTCGAGTGGGGCGTGGCCATGCACGACCTCGAGGTCGAACGGATCGTCGCCGGTGAACGCACCTGGGCCGACACCAAGCACCTGCACAAGGGCCTGATCCGCAAGATCTCGAACACGCTGAAGGACTACCTCCTGTTCCCGGCGCTGACCGGTCCGCTGTTCGTGCCCACGCTGGTCGGGAACACGACCGCAAACCTGGTCCGCAACGTCTGGGCCTTCGGAATCATCTTCTGCGGCCACTTCCCGGCGGGCGTCGCAACATTCTCGGAGGAAGAGACCGAGAACGAAACGCGCGGCCAGTGGTATTTCCGGCAGCTGCTCGGCTCGGCCAACATCACCGGCGGCAAGCTGTTCCACACCATGACCGGAAACCTGAGCTTCCAGATCGAGCACCACCTGTTCCCCGACATCCCGGCGCGTCGCTATCCGCAGATCGCCGGCGAGGTGCGGGAGATCTGTGAGCGTTACGGCTTGGCCTACAACGCCGGCCCACTCCCCCGCCAGCTCGGCAGCGTCGCGAGGAAGATCGTCAGGCTCGCCCTGCCCAGCCGGAAGAAGTCTCAGGATGCGGAGCCGGACGCCGAGCTCCGCGTCGCCGCGTGAGACTAGGCCTCATGGCAGACAGGGACGAGCTGGGCCGAGACTCCTTGAGCAAGGCGGAGATCGGCAAGGACGCGCTGCAGGACGCCGTCGAGGCCACCGCCACCGCGGTGGGCGCGTCCACCACGATCGTGACCACCGCGGTTCGGGACCTGGCACGGGTGGTCGGCGGGTTGGCCACCGAGGTCTTCGAGATCAGGAGTGCGGTACGACGGGCGCGCGCCGAGGACTCAGCTGCCGAAGGTGAGCCGGAAGGCTGACATCCGCAGGCTCAGCACCGCCTGCCGGCCGTGCAACCAGGCCAATGGCCCGTCGATGCCGAAGTCCCACCTGGCCACGCAGGGGAGGCTCCTCGCGCTGCCGGTCACTTTCGTGACGACCGGTCTGCCGTCTCGCTGCTGTGTGGTGCTGAAGGCGAACGGGAGCCGCAGTGCGGGGCGGTGCAGGCCGGTGAACCGTGCAGCCGCGATCGGGGAGCCGGCGTCGTTCGCGCTCCATGAGGTGCTGGCGACCGGACCGCGGCGACGATCATCGACGTGCAGGTCCGCAAGCTCCTTCGGGATCGCCCACAACGAGCGGCCACCGTCTCGTGAGGGCGTGGAGTTCACCCAGATATCGGTGATGCTCACCCGCGGGACGGGGCCGTCTCGAACCAGTCGTGCGACCAGCAGTTCCTGGTAGGTGAGCACGCCGCCCTCCTGGTAGTCGACGAAGGCGACGCCGTACAAACCAGGGGAGCGCAGCGCCGTGCCGACGGAGCGGACAGGGAACAGTGACAGCCACAGGTCACCCCGGAGCGCCCAGGGTGGCGAGGGAAAGGTCACCCGAGCAGTTTAAGCAGTGGGAGTTGTCGGTGGTCCGTCCTAGTCTTGGATCATGAGTGACGTTCCAGCCGTGGAAGCAATTGACCTGGTGAAGAGGTTCGGCGACAACGCCGCCGTGGACGGGGTGAGCTTCTCGGTCCCCCGGGGCTCGGTGCTCGGCATGCTCGGACCCAACGGCGCAGGCAAGACGACCACGGTGCGGATGCTGACCACGCTGAGCAGGCCTACCAGCGGCACCGGTCGGGTGAGCGGTCACGATGTCGTCGCCGAGCCCAACGCGGTGCGTCGCAGCATGGGCCTGACCGGGCAGACCGCCACCGTGGACGAGCTCCTCACCGGGCGGGAGAACATCCGCCTGATCGGGCGGCTCTACGGCCTGCCGATGAAGTACATCAAACAGGTCTCGGACGAACTCTTGGAACGGTTCACCCTCACAGCGGCGGCCGACCGGATCGCCAAGACCTACTCGGGAGGCATGCGCCGGCGGCTCGACCTCGCCGTGAGCCTCGTCGCTCACCCACCGGTGCTGTTCCTCGACGAGCCGACGACGGGGCTGGACCCGCGTAGCCGCTCGGAGCTGTGGGAGGTCTTGCGCGGTCTGGTCCGAGACGGCACGACGCTGCTGCTCACCACGCAGTACCTCGAGGAGGCGGACCAGCTCGCCGACGACATCGTGGTCATCGACAAGGGGAAGGTCATCGCCCGCGGCACGCCGACCCAGCTGAAGGACCAGGCGGGCCGGGCCAGCGTGGTGGTCACCCTGACCCATGAGGCTGACCTGGCTCAGGCCGAGGTGCTCCTGCGGGACTGCGTGTCCGGGGTGCACGTCGAATCATCTGCCAGGCGGCTGGTCGCGCAGGCAAGCGGGCTCGCCGACATGACTCTGATCGCCGGCGTGTTCGCGGACAGCGGCATCGCCATCGATGACCTGGGCCTGAAACGGCCTAGCCTCGATGACGTGTTCCTGCACCTCACCGGTCACCGGGCGGAGCTCGCTGCAGACACCGACGTCGAAGAGTCAGCCGTTGAGGAGGCAGCCCGATGACCGCCACGATCAGCACGGTCAACGCCGACCCGCCGATCGAGGCGCGCAACCTGGCCCAGCAGTCGTTGACCGTGGTGTGGCGCAACCTGCTGCACATCAGGCGGATGCCCGAGATGCTGCTCGACGTCACCATCCAGCCGGTGATGTTCGTGCTGCTCTTCGCCTACGTCTTCGGTGGCTCGATCGCTGTGGAGGGCGCGACGTACCGCGAGTTTCTGCTGCCGGGGATCATGGCCCAGACGATGGTGTTCTCCTCGGCGATCGTGGCGCTGGGGCTCACCAACGACCTCGAGAAAGGGATCGTCGACCGCTTCAAGTCGCTCCCGATCTCGCGCTCCTCGGTGCTGATCGGTCGCAGCGTGTCCAGCCTGATCCACTCCAGCATCGGCATCGTGGTGATGGCGGTGACCGGCCTCCTGATCGGGTGGCGGATCCGCAACGGTGTCGCAGACGCGGCCCTGGCGTTCCTCCTGCTGCTGCTGTTCGGTTTCTCGATGATCTGGCTCGGCATCTGGGTCGGCTCGCTGTTCAAGTCCGTCGAGGCCGTGAACGGCTTCATGTTCACCGTGATGTTCCCGCTGACCTTCGTCGCGAACACCTTCGCACCGACCGAGGACATGCCTTCGTGGCTGCGCTTCATCGCCGAGTGGAACCCGGTTTCGTCGCTGACCGCGAGCCTGCGCGAGCTCTGGGGAAATGCCGGTCCGGCGGTCTCAGATGCGGCGTGGCCGCTGCAACACCCGGTGGTGATGTCAGTGGTCTGGTCGGTCATCTTCACGCTCGTCTTCGCGCCGCTCGCGCTGGCGGCGTTCCGTCGCCGCTCCCGCGACTGAGCATGCCGGCCCCTGACAGTCCCTGACAGTCCCTGACCAGGGGCCGACAGACTGTGTGGCACCCTGGATCCCAGAACCGGGAGGTGGCTGCACATGAACGCACGCGTCTGCATCATCGGCGCCGGTTCGTCCGGGATCGCCGCCGCCCAGGTTCTCAAGGCGCGAGGGGTTTCGTTCGACTGCTTCGAGATCGGCAGCGAGCTCGGGGGCAACTGGCGATACGCCAACGACAACGGCATGTCCTCGGCGTACCGCTCCCTGCACATCAACACCTCGCGGCAGCTGATGGAGTACCACGCCTATCCCATGCCCGAGCATCTACCGGACTACCCGAACCACTGGCAGATCGCTGCGTACTTCGACGACTACGTCGACCACTTCGGGTTCCGTGACCAGATCACCATCCGCACCGAGGTGGTAAAGGTCGAACCCAGAGACTCGAAGGGTCGGCCGGGCAGGCGGGGGACCGCCAGCCCACCGCGGGACCGGTACGCCGTCACCCTGCGCGGACGCAACGAGTACGACGAGCCGACCGAGCCTGAGGTGCGCCACTACGAGCACGTGATCGTCGCGAACGGACACCACTGGGATGCTCGCTGGCCGGAGCCGTCGTACCCGGGGTCCGAGTCATTCCCGGGACTGCAGATCCACGCGCACTACTACAAGACGCCGGACCTCTTGGAGGGCAAGCGGGTGCTGGTCCTCGGGATCGGAAACTCCGCCTGCGACATCGCCGTGGAGTCCTCGCGCGTGGCAGACGAGACCTACCTTGCGATGCGTCGCGGTGCACACATCCTGCCCAAGTACCTGCTCGGGATTCCGACCGACCACCTGACCGACTCGCCCCTCGCGAGGGGGCCGGTGAAGGTCCAGCAGCTGGCTATCGCGGCCATTCTCCGCCTGGCTCAGGGCAAGGTCACCGACTACGGCCTGCCGGAGCCGGACCACGCGGTGCTCCACGCGCACCCCACGATCAGCGACGATATCCTGACCCGGCTGGGGCACGGGGATATCACCGTCAAGCCGAACATCGACCGCTTCGAGGGCGCCAAGGTGTTCTTCCAGGACGGTTCTGCGACCGAGATCGACACGGTCATCTACTGCACCGGGTACAAAGTGACCTTTCCGTTCCTCGACGACAGGGTCGTGCGCGCTACCGACAACCACATCGACCTCTACCGCCGGGTGGTCGACCCTGACCACCCGGGGTTGTACTTCCTCGGCCTCATCCAGCCGCTCGGCGCGATCATGCCGCTGTCCGAACTGCAGGCTGAGTGGGTGGCGGACCTGGTCACCGGTATCGGCACCCTCCCGGGGTACGACGAGATGCGCAACCAGATCCGAAAGTACGACGCCAGCGTGCGCAAGCGCTACGTCGCCTCCAAGCGGCACACGATCCAGGTGGACTTCCACTCCTACTACGCCGAGATCACTCGGGAGCGCAAGGCTGCGAGGGAGCGGGCCGCGGGTCCCACGAAGCCGGCTGTCCTGCGCCCGCTCGCCCGCCGCTGACTACGGGCCGCTGACTGACTACGGGCCGTTGACTACGGGGCGATCGAGCGTTGGAATCTCATCTCGACCGGATGGGGGGGCCACGAGGCCTCCCGTGAGTCCTTGGTGCTGTTCCAACCCAGATACTCGTACAACCTGCGCGCGCGATGGTTCTCCCGCAGGCACCACAGTGATGCTCCGGTGGCGCCCCGCAGGCGAATGCCGCGCACCGCGACCTCGATCGCCATAGCGGCAATCCCTTCTCCCCAGTGATCCGGATGCACCGCGAGGTGGCGCAGGGTGGAGTCGTCGTGGGCGACGTACGCGAGAAGGCCATCGCCCCGGGGACCATCGACCACGAGCACCGCGACCTCCGGGTCGTCCATCACGATTCGCCATCGGGCGAGCACGGCATCGTCCGGGAAGGGATACCGGTCGGGCGCAAAGACGTGGGCCAAGCCGACCAGATTGGCCTCGCGTTCGAGGTCACGCAGGGCAACCAGGTCCTGGTCTAGGGCGTCCCGGAGCACGGGCTCATCCTGGCACGCGCTGCGCGCCCAAATAAAGGCAGGCTTGACTGTTTGTTAGTTGACCGACACGATGTGTTTCGTGACCGCCACGACCGTTCGCGTCTCCCAGGAGGAACGCACGCGGGCGATGCGGCAGCGGTTGCTCGAGGCTACGGTCGAGTGCCTGGTCGAGAGCGGCTGGAGTGGTACGTCGACCACGCTGGTGTCCAAGCGAGCCGGGGTCAGCCGAGGCGCCCAGCTGCATCACTTTCCCACCAAGAACGACCTGGTTCTGGCCGCCGTCGAGCACCTGAGCCGGCTGCGCGGCGCAGAGCTGGCTCGGGCGGCCACGAAGCTGCCACCAGGAAGCCGTCGTACCCGAGCGGTCCTGGAGATGCTGGCCGATCACTTCACCAGCCCGGTGTTCACCGCAGCACTCGAGCTGTGGGTCGCGGCGCGAACCGACCCTGCCCTGCAGGCGGCGGTCGGCCCGCTCGAGCAGCGGATCGGCCGCGAGGTCCACCGGCACACCGTGGAGCTGCTAGGTGTCGACGAGCGGCAGCCGCGAGTGCGTGAGCTGGTTCAGGCGACCCTGGACCTGGCCCGCGGCCTCGGCCTGGCCGACACGATCAGCGACGACGCTGCCCGCCGGGGCAGGATTCTCGACCAGTGGGCGCTCGTCCTGGACGACCAGCTCCGCGCGCACCCTCCGGATGGCTCGCCATGACCGCCGGTGCGCAGACCGGACGGCGGGGCAGGCTCGCCGGCGTGCTGGCCGACCTCGCCGCCGAGGGGGACATCCTGGACGCGACGGTGGCTCGGCTGGACCGGGCGGGATGGCTCGTCGCGACGCCGGCGCAGGGCTGGGACATCGCCCACCAGGTCGCACACCTGGCCTGGACCGACGAGGTCGCGGTGCTGGCGGTGACCGACCCGGCGGCGTGGGAGGCGGTGGTCCTCGCCGCGATCAACGCCCCGGACGGCTTCGTGGACGCGGCGGCGGCCGAGGGTGCGTCCGCTGATCCCCACCAGCTGCTGGAGCGGTGGCGACGCTCGCGCGAGGCAGTCGCCCACACTCTGCTCGAGGTTCCCGACGATCGGCGGATCCCCTGGTTCGGCCCGCCGATGAGCCCCCTCTCGATGGCAACGGCCCGGTTCATGGAGACCTGGGCGCACGCCCTGGACGTGGCCGACGGGCTCGGTCGACCCGGCCGCGCGAGCGCCCGGTTGCGCCATCTGGTGCACCTGGGTGTGCGTACCCGGGACTTCGCCTTCTCGTTGCACGGTCTCGAACCGCCAGTTGAGGAGTTCCGCGTCGAGCTCACCTCCCCCGACGGCGCGGAGCAGTGGAACTACGGCCCCCAGGACGCCGAGCAACAGGTGCGCGGTTCGGCGTACGACTTCGCTCTGCTGGTGACCCAACGGCGACATCGCCGCGACCTCGACCTCGTCTCCGAAGGGCCGGACGCGCACCTGTGGCTCGACATCGCGCAAGCGTTCGCCGGGAGGCCCGGCGCCGGACGCCCGGCAGCCACCGAGCCGGCAACCACCAAGCCGGCAGCCACCGAGAGGGACGCCGGATGAGCGCGGCGATCCTGCGGGTAGGAAACTGCAGCGGCTTCTACGGTGACCGGTTGTCGGCGATGCGCGAGATGCTCGAAGGCGGCGACCTCGACGTGCTCACCGGCGACTACCTCGCCGAGCTGACGATGCTGATCCTCGGCAAGGACCGGATGAAGGATCCCACGCTGGGGTACGCCCGGACCTTCCTCCGCCAGGCCGAGGACTGTATGGGCCTCGCCCTCGAGCAGGGCGTCAGGATCGTGTCCGACGCCGGGGGCCTGAACCCGGCGAGCCTCACCGAGAAGCTGCGGGAGGTCGCAGGCGGGCTCGGGCTGACACCGCGGATCGCCTATGTGCACGGTGACGACCTCGTTGACCGTGTCGACGAGCTCGGCCTGGGCAAGCCACTGACCGCGAACGCGTATCTCGGTGCCTTCGGTATTGCCGCAGCCCTGCGCAACGGCGCCGACATCGTGGTGACCGGGCGGGTCACCGACGCCTCGCTCGTGGTAGGCCCGGCGGTCGCGCACTTCGGCTGGGACCGGGAGGCGTACGACGAGCTCGCGGGGGCCGTCGTCGCGGGTCACGTCCTCGAGTGCGGCGCCCACGCGTCGGGAGGTAACTTCTCCGGCTTTCGCGCGCTTGCGCCCGACAGCACGCCGATCGGTTTCCCGCTCGCGGAGATCGCTGCGGACGGAAGCTCGGTGATCACCAAACATCCCGGCACCGGTGGAGCGGTGACCATCGACACCGTGACCGCGCAGCTGGTCTACGAGGTGCAGTCGCAGACCTACCTCGGTCCCGACGTGTCGGCGCGCCTGGACAGCATCGTGCTGTCGAGCGACGACGAGAACCGGATCCGCATCTGCGGTGTGCGGGGCATCGCCCCACCCGACCAGCTCAAGGTGTGCGTCAACGAGCTCGGCGGCTTCCGCAACACCATCGAGTTCCTGCTCACCGGCATGGAGATCGACGGCAAGGCGGACTGGGTGCGCGCGCAGATGGACCTCGCGCTCGCCAACCGGCCACCGGCCACTGTGGCATGGACACTGGCCCGGACCGACGTGGACGACTCCACCACCCAGGAGGGCGCGAGCTGTCGGCTCCGCTGCACCGTGAAGGACGAGGATCCGGCGGTCGTGGGCAAGGCGTTCACCGCCCCGGCAGTCGAGCTCGGACTGGCGTCGTACCCAGGCTTCACTCTGACAGCGCCGCCCACCCCTGGCACGCCGTACGGCATCTACCGTCCGGCGTACGTCGACCAGGCGACCGTGCAGCACACGGTGGTCCACGGTGACGGCACGACCGAGTCCATCCCGGCGCCGACGCGGACCACGCACTCCGGGCGGACCGGCCGTGCGGCGGGCGAGTCGCCGCCCAGGCGCCCACCGACGTGGTGACCAGGCGCAAGCCGCTCGGCACCTTCGTGCACGCACGAAGCGGTGACAAGGGCGGTGACGCGAACATCGGCCTGTGGGTCGACCAGAGCACGAAGGCGGACGAGCGGATCGCATGGCTGACGAAGTTCATCTCGCCCGACCGGATCAAGGAGCTGATCCCGGAGGCTGCCGAGCTCGATGTCGAGGTGTACCCCCTGCCGAACCTCGGGGCCGTGAACGTGGTCATCCGCGGGCTGCTCGGCGACGGGGTGGCCGCATCGACCCGGTTCGACCCCCAGGCCAAGGCGCTGGCCGAATGGTTGCGTTCACGCCATGTCAGCATCACGGAGAACCTGCTGTGAAGCACAGTTTCTGGAGTGCGGAGCAGCAGGCGCTGCGCGAGGTCGCACGCCACTTCGTCGAGAAGGAGGTGCTGCCTCACCTTCAGGGATGGGAGGACGCAGGCGAGGTCCCACATGGCCTGCACCTGGCCGCGGCCAAGCACGGGTTCCTCGGGCTCGGCTTTCCGGAGGAGAGCGGCGGCAGCGGAGGCGACTTCCTGGACGTGGTCGCCCTGACCGAGGCGATGGCCGAAGCGGGCGCGTCGTCGGGTCTGCTCGCGGCCCTGTTCACCTCCGGGATCGCGCTGCCGCACATCGTCGCCTGCGGCGACGACGATCTGGTCGACCGGTTCGTGCGGCCGACACTCGCCGGTGAGCGGATCGGGGCGCTCGCGGTCACCGAACCGGGCGGCGGGTCGGACGTGGCCGGACTGACGACGCGCGCGTGGCGAGACGGGGACCACTACGTGGTCAATGGCGAGAAGAGCTTCATCACCTCCGGGGTACGCGCGAACTTCGTGACCACGGCGGTCCGCACTGGTGGGGCAGGGCACGCCGGACTGAGCCTGCTGGTGATCGAGAATGGCACCCCGGGTTTCGAGGCCCGGGGCATGCCGAAGATGGGTTGGCACTGTTCGGACACCGCGGAGCTGTCCTTCGTGGACTGCCGTGTCCCGGTCGTCAACCTCGTCGGGGAGGAGAACCAGGGGTTCGCGATGATCGCTGAACAGTTCGTCGCCGAACGGCTCGCGCTCGCCGTCCATGGCTACGGCATCGCGGCGCGCGCGCTGGCGCTCACCGCGGACTACACAAAGACTCGCCACACCTTCGGGAAGCCGCTCGCCTCTCGGCAGGTGGTCCAGCACACACTCGTCGAGATGCACCGTCGGGTGGAGGTGGCCCGGATCTACGCCCGCGAGGTCGCCCGCCGGCACGTCCGCGGAGAGCACCCGATCGCCGAGGCGCTGATGGCCAAGAGCACGGCTGTCGAGGCATGTGCGTTCGTCGTCGACCAGGCCGTGCAGCTGCACGGCGGCACGGGGTACCTGCACGGGACCGAGGTGGAGCGGCACTACCGCGACGCCAGGATCCTCGGAATCGGCGGAGGAGCCACCGAGGTGCTCAATGACCTGTCCGCC
>Ga0075530_1000049_pt1 | contig 45962 bp, 48 predicted proteins | sample NGEPerD_2_FD_75101 | JGI IMG/M metagenome (GOLD analysis project Ga0075530, IMG submission 75101) | Arctic peat soil microbial communities from the Barrow Environmental Observatory site, Barrow, Alaska, USA - NGEE PermafrostL1-D | ecosystem: Environmental > Terrestrial > Soil > Wetlands > Peat ... | reverse complement strand
TCGGCGGCCCGGGCGCGGTCGAGGAGGGGCGTCCAGTCGCCCGGATCCTCCGCCGCAAAGGTGGGCAGCGCAACCGAGAGCCGCGCGGTCATGTCGGCAACGAGAGCGCCAGCATCGCCGGAGGGCTGGCGTTCCCCACGGGGATGACGATCATGTCGCCGGCAACCGACATCCAACCGTTGATGCCTCCTCCGGCCTCGTACGTCCACACCACCCGGCCGTTGTCACGGTCGAGCGCCAACACCGTGCCGTCGACGAGGGCGGTGAAGACGAGGTCGTTGACGACGGTCGTCCCGCCGAGGGGGTTCCCGGGTACCTTCCGGGCCCACCTCACCGCACCGGTCTCGGCGTCCAGTGCGACGATCTCGCCTCGCCCCTTCGCGACATCGGCTCCGAAGTACGCGGTCTCGTCGGGCTTCAACGTGACGGGCGCATTGACCACCGGCAGGTACACGATGCCGGCGGCGGTGGCCGGTGGCGTGAGCACTCCGCCGTAGGTCCCCGGCGCGACGACCGTCGGCCCGGTGAGCGCCTCGAGATCGTCGTTGTGGTGTCGGCCGACCGGCGTGCGCCACACGGTCTTCCCCGTCTCCGGGTCGATGCCGAGGACCACACCCGACTTCCCTGCGCTCACGACGACGTCGGTCCCGTCGGGCAACTGCGCGGTCATCGCGTGCACCTGGTCCCGGTCGAAGATGTCGTGCGGCGTCACCTGTTGGTACCAGCGCAGCGCGCCGGTCTCGAGATCGAGCGCCACGAGCGAGTCCGTGTACAGGTTCTTGCCGGGCCGGCTGGAACCGTTCGGGTACTCGGCCGTTCCGGGGAAGGGCGCCGGGTTCGCGATGCCGACGTACGCCACGCCGCGAGCCGCGTCGACCGCGGGCGGGTACCAGGCGCCGCCACCGGAGTTCACGGAGGGGTTGCCCCAGAGGTCGGCGGAATCGACCGTGTCGAACTCCCAGATCACGTTCCCGGTGCGGGCGTCGAGCGCAGACACGACTCCGTGGTCGCCGCCGACGTAGATGCCGCCGATGCTCACCGGCACGGTCGACACGAGCACCTTGCCGTCGAAGACCTGCGGCTGGATGTCGACACCCGTTGTCGTGTTGGGAGACAACGTGTGCGTCCAGATCTCGTCGCCCGTGCGCGCATCGAGCGCGGTCACCCCGTTGGATCCATGCACCGCGTAGACGCGGCCGTGTCCGACCGCCACGCCGAAGGGACCGATGTTGAACCCCGTGGACTTGCTCTTCCACCGGACGTCTCCGGTCGCCCGATCGAGGGCGAAGACCGAGCCGTTGCCGTCTTCGAAGTACGCGGTGTCGCCGAGCACGAGCGGCGACGTCGTCAACTGCCCCAGCCCTTGCGGCTGGGCCCGCCACGCGACCTGCAAGGTCGCGACGTTGCCCGTGTTGATCCGTGACGTCGTGGTCGCTCTGCTGTTCGCGTAGTCGTGACCGGGCAACGGCCAGTCGTCCGCGGCGCGTGCGACCTCCGGAGGCGCGCCGTCCGGCATCGACGGCGTGTCTCCCTGCGACGAGCCGACGCGGGAAGACGCCGTCGAGCCGGAGCTACCGGACCCCCCGTCGGAGCAGGCCGCGCCGAGCACGCCGGCGCAGACGATCACTGCTGCCCAACCCCACCTCCACCCGCCGTGACGGGCCCGGCCCGGGATGGTTGTGTCGCTGTACCCGCCGTCATGCCCGAGTGTCTCACAGGAGGTGTCGTCCTCTCGGTGGCGCTGCGGGCTCGTTCCGCGGGCGGGCTCGGTCAGGAGGCCGGGGACACCTTCGGCGGCTGGAGGAGCACGACGGCGCGCACCGCGGAATCGAACACCCACAGCCCGATGGCGAGACCGACGACGAGACCGGCGCCGAACACCGCGGCGACCGCTGCGACGTTGGCCGCGACGAGCCCGGGCCACGACCGGGTGGTGCGGAAGCCGGCCGCGAGCCGTTCGTGGCCGCCGCCGCGAAGGACCGGCCCGAGGTACGCGAGCGAACCGAGGAGGATCTGCGCGTAACCGCCGATCACCAGCACGCTCACCACGGTCGGCGTGAACACCGCGCCGCCTCCGCGCGTGAACACCGCGCCGCCTCCGCTCGCCTGCCGTGCGACGGCGAGCGTCGCCGCGATCCACCAGCCGAGCCCGGCGCCGAGTTGCAGCAGCCGGGGCCCGGCCCAGCGAAGCTGCTTCGCGCCGAGGGCGGGAAGCAGCGCGACGACGCCGACGATTCCGCCGGCGTAGGCCACGAGCCCGGCCGCCGCGACTGCGTCGTACCCCGCGAGGAAGCCGACGGTGCTCCCCACGAGCTCGGCCACGAGCCCCGCGAGCACCAGGCTCTGGGCGCGCGGGTCGGCCCGTCGCGACATCTTCACCCTCCCCTGGGTCGCGACGAAGAACGGGAGCGTGCCGACGATCACCAGGCCGATCAGGCCGAGGAGGTTGAGCGAGAGATGCGCGGCGCGGACACGCGCGAGCACCGATCCCCACCCGCCCGTGACCATCACGACGCCCAGGGCGGCGCCGCAGAACCCGGCCGACAACGCCGCGAGGTAGGCGTGGAGCGCGGCGTCGAACCGGCGTTGCACGCCCGCGGTCACGATCCGGTGCAACGACGCGGCGAGCACGAGCAGCGCCGCGATCACGGCGACCCCGCCGATCGCGGCAAACGCAGTCGGCCATTCGAGCTCGCGGGCGGCCGCCAGCAACGCGACACCCCCCGCGAGCAGCCAGCGTTGCGTCGCGGCCACGGCAGTCGGTGGTGGTGGCCCGGCCGCCCAGGTCACCGCGAAGAACTGGGTCGACGCGGAGATCGCGAGCAGCAACACGCCGACGAGGAACAAATGGAGCGGCAACCACGCACCGGTACGGTGCGGGAGGACCAGCGACCCGACCGTCGCGACTGCGTAGACACCCGCGAGCGCGAACGTGCGCCGCGCCTGTCGCTGCGCGATCGCGACGCGCCCCGCCGACCCCTCGGTGGTGGACAACTCACGCCCGTTCGGGCTCGACGAGCGCGCCCTCGGCGGCGGCGACGGCCGGGAACAGCACGTTGTTCTCCTTGTGCACGTGGAGGTGCAGATCGGCTTCGAGCTCGGCCAGCCCTTCGGAGAAGGCGCGGTAGCTCGCACAGCCGTCGGCGGGGGTTACGTACCCACCGCTCAGCGCCCGCAGCCTCGCCAGCAGCTCGCCGGCCTGATCGTGCTCGTCACGCTTCGCCTCGATCGCGCCCCCCACCGGACGTGACGCCCGGATCGCCGGGAACAGGATCTCCTCCTCCTCCGAGATGTGCGGCTCCAGCTCGGCTCGCAGCTGCGCGAGGGTGTCGCGCACGGAGGCGAGCTCCGGATGCCGCGCTCCGTGCGCCGCGGACACCTTGTCGGCGAGTGCCGTCAACCGGGGAAGCTCGCGACGGAGGTACGCGTGATGCGTGGCTTCGAGGTGTTCGGTCAGCTCGGCCGGATCCATCGAGACCCAGGCCGCCGCGTCGGGCTCCTCCGGGCCACGCAACGACGTGTCGAGCTCGGCGAGCACCTGGACACGAAGACCGGCTGCCTCGCATGCCTCGGCCAGTGATCGCCCGCCACCGCAGCAGTAGTCGAGACCGAGCTCGTCGAACGCTCTCGCCAGGGCGGGTCGCTCGGTCACCAGCTCGCCGAGCGTCGCGTCAGGATCGATGTCGGGCAGATCGATGTCGGCCATGGGGCTCCTCGGGTTCATCGGCACTGCCTCACGGCACGAGCTCCACCAGCCGTCGACTCGTACGCTGCTCGTCGACCCGAGCGCGCACCTCCTTGATCGTCCGGCCGAGCGACACGTGGCCGAGGATCTCGACGAGCACGTTCAGATCGACTGCGTCGGGCGGCAACGCGCGGAGCGATGCGCTGAAGTCGGCGACTGCGGGGCCGCCGGCGATCTCGTGGATCGAGAGCGACACCCGGGCACCGTCGGGCACGTCGGCGAGTCCGTCGTCGCCGAAGCACACGAGGCGCTCGCCGTCGACCGCGTACCGCACCGGTCGCGCCCTCCCGCGGGCCGGCTTCACCCAGACGGTGTGGTGGCTCTTCGCGGTTGCGGGTAATGCCATGACCGGCTCCTCCCGGACGTGGATCTGAGCTCCCCTATACTCTAGCTGTTGCTAGAACAATTAGGAAGCCCGCCGAGTGCTCGCCCCGCTGCTCGAACGAGCGTCGGCGTCGTGCGCCATGAGAGTCGCGCCGGAGCGTGGGTAGCGTGGGGCGCGTGAGCGGACCGATCAGCGAAGCCGATGCGTCTCCGGTCGAAGGCCACGGTGCCGCCGGGCCGAAGACGGTCGAGCTGTTCGAAAGCCGGAGGAGCCGGGTCGGTGACCTCACCGTGCGCCGCGCGCTTCCCCGCCGGGCCCACCGCACCGTGGGCGCGTGGTGCTTCGCCGACCACATGGGGCCCACGACCATCACCGAGGAGCACCGGGTCGGCATCGGGCCGCATCCCCACATGGGCCTCCAGACGGTCACGTGGCTGGTGGCCGGCGAGATCCTCCATCGGGACAGCCGCGGCTCCGAGCAGGTGATCCGCGCCGGTCAGCTCAACCTGATGACGGCCGGTGCCGGCGTTGCGCACGCCGAGGAGTCCACCCGGTCCTCCCTCGGCGCGCTGCACGGCATCCAGTTGTGGGTGGCCCAGCCGGCCGCGACCCGCAACGGAGACGCGGCCTTCGAGCATCACGCCGAGCTGCCCGAGGTCGCGCTCGACGGCGCGACCGCCACCGTGTTGGTCGGCGACTTCGCCGGCGTGACCTCGCCATCGCGGCGCGACACCGACCACGTCGGAGTCGATCTGGCCGTCTCGCCCGGTCGCGCCACCGCGCCGCTGCACCAAGCGCACGAGCACGCGCTCGTCGTGCTCAGCGGCGCGGTCACGGTCGAAGGCGTCGTCGTCGAGCCGGGTCAGCTCGCGTACCTCGGCACGGACCGCAGCGAGCTGGTGCTCGAAGCGGGTCGCGACACGCGGGTGATGCTGCTCGGTGGCGAGCCGTTCGCCGAGGACATCCTCATGTGGTGGAACTTCGTCGGGCGCAACCCAGAGGAGATGAACGCGGCGCACGACGCGTGGCAGGCCGACGACGGGCGCTTCGGCCGCGTCGAATCCGCGCTCGATCGCCTCGCCGCGCCGACGACACCGTTTCGCTCGACGTGATCGACGAGAAGCTCGGCTCCGTCTACGCCGAGGTGCTGCGACGTAACCCGGGCGAGGTCGAGTTCCACCAATCCGTCCGTGAAGTGCTCCAAGCCATCGGGCCCGTCATCACGAAGTACCCCGAGCTCGCGCACGACAAGATCATCCAGCGCATCTGCGAGCCGGAGCGTCAGATCATCTTCCGCGTTCCCTGGCAGGACGATCGGGGCGAGGTCCAGATCCACCGGGGGTTCCGGGTCGAGTTCAACAGCGCGCTCGGCCCCTACAAGGGCGGCCTGCGTTTCCACCCGTCGGTCAACCTCGGGATCGTGAAGTTCCTGGGCTTCGAGCAGATCTTCAAGAACGCGCTCACCGGCCTTCCCATCGGTGGTGCGAAGGGCGGCTCCGACTTCGATCCCAAGGGTCGCTCCGACCGCGAGGTCATGCGGTTCTGCCAGAGCTTCATGACCGAGCTGTACCGCCACCTCGGCGAGTACACCGACGTGCCCGCAGGAGACAGCGGGGTCGGAACGCGCGAGATCGGCTACCTCTTCGGCCAGTACAAGCGCATCACCAACCGCTACGAGTCGGGCGTGCTCACTGGCAAGGGAATCGAGTGGGGCGGCGCGCTCGTCCGTCCGGAGGCCACCGGCTACGGGACGGTTTTCTTCCTCGACGAGATGCTGCGCGTTCGCGGCAGTGCGCTCGCCGGTAAGGACTGTGTCGTCTCGGGTTCCGGGAACGTCGCGATCTACGCGATCGAGAAGGTGCAGCAGCTCGGTGGCATCGTCATCGCGTGTTCCGACAGCGACGGGTTCGTGCACGACCCCGAGGGCATCGACCTCGACCTCCTCAAGCAGGTGAAGGAGGTCGAACGCCTCCGCATCCGTGACTACGCGGCACGCCGCGGATCCGACGCGCGCTACCTCCCGGGGACCACGCCGTGGCAGTTGCCGTGCGACGTCGCCATTCCGTGTGCGACCCAGAACGAGATCACCCGACGCGACGCCGAGGTCCTGGTCGGGAACGGGTGCGTTGCGGTCGCCGAAGGCGCCAACATGCCGACGGTCCCGGATGCCATCCGCGTCTTCCACGACGCGGGAGTCGCGTTCGCGCCGGGCAAGGCCGCCAACGCAGGAGGTGTCGCCACGTCGGCGCTGGAGATGCAGCAGAACGCCAGCCGTGACTCGTGGACCTTCGAACACACCGAGCACCGACTCGCCACGATCATGAGCGGAATCCACGAGCTGTGCCACGAAACCGCGGCCGAGTTCGATTCGCCCGACAACTACGTCGTCGGCGCCAACATCGCCGGGTTCCGACGCGTCGCCGGCGCGATGGCGGCCCTCGGGCTCATCTAGCCAGGGTCCGTCGCGCGAGATCCCTGTCCGACTGGTGGGCGTCGTACACCACATGGCCATCGACTCGGCGCGCTCCGGGTATCGGCGCGTGGTCGACGAGGCGACCGTCGTGGAAGAGGTGCTCGACGCGCGTCTGCTCGACGAGCACGAGGTGGTCGGCAAGCAGGCGGCGATGGCACCGCCACCACACCGATTCGGCACACATGACCGCCACCCGGTGGCCCCGCGCCAGCGCGGAGAGCTCCGCGACCCCTCGGGTGAACTCGTCGGAGCTCATGTGGTCGGCGTAGGCGCGAAACTGCTCGTTGCGCAGCCCGACGTTCGGCGAATCCGGCGCCGGCTTGCGGCGGCCACCGAGCGAGGGCATCCAGCGGTAGTCCACCCCGTGCTCGGGGAGCCACACCGCCATGGCCTCGCTCGCGAAGTGGGGACTCCTCCGGCTCCCCGGGAACCGCCGGACGTCGACGACGGATTCCACCCCGGCACCGTGGGCCACCGCGGCGAACTCCTCCGCGGCGAGGGTTCCGTGTCCCAACGTCCGGATCACGTTCACGATCATCACTCTCTCTCGGGAGGCTCCAGGGATGCTGCTCGCCCCACTACGCCGACGCTCGGTCGGCCGGGCCGTCGGCGGCCGAGGGTCGCAGCCGCACACAGCAGCGGTCGGGCGCGGGATCGAGGACGGCTTCGAGATGGGCCGAATCGAGCTGCTCGACGAGCCCGTGCATGAGGTCGAGGTTCATGCCGCAGACGAGGTCGGTGTACTCCTGGGCGAGAGCGTGGAACGGGCAATTGACGAGCACGACTCCATCGCTGTCGTGGCGAGGTTCGTAGCCGCACTCCGTCAACACGTCGTCGGTCGCGGCGCGCATCGAGGAGCTGCTGGGCCGGCGGCCGGCCCGTTCGCCGGCGGCCCGGCCGAGCGAGTGCCCCACCGCGCGGGCCGCGTCGCCGAGCGCATCACCGACGGCTCGCCCGTCGCGCTCGGCGTCGGTGATGGCGCGCGCGAGGAGCCGGCCCGCGAGCTCGTAGTGCCGTTCCGGAAGGCTGACCGTGACCTCGCGCGCCGCGCGCCGGTACCGCTTGGCCGGCCGACCGGCGCCCGGCCCACCGCGCCCGGGCGGACGGCTGTACTCGACCTCGAGCAGCCCCTCGTCGACGAGCTTGTCGAGGTGGAACTTCGCGACGTGGCGCGCGACACCGGCACCCGCCGCCGCGTCGTCGCGGGTCACCGGCTCCGGCTGCGCCACCAACCACAGGTAGAGGGCCCGGCGCACAGGCTCACCGAGCGCGGCGATCTCGGTCACGCGTGCGTCGAAGTCGCCCCTCGGCATCGGATCTGTCGGTGTCGGATCTGTCGTCGGGCGCTCCGGTTCCATGGCATCTCCCATCGCATCGGCCCTTCTAAAAGAGAAATCGGTTGACTCAATCCGGCACCCGCTCTAACGTCTAGGATACTATCCGTTAGAGAGGGAGGCAACCCCATGGCCATCACCCAGGCAACCCCGCCGGCGGTCGCTCATCGGCCATCGACGACCGTGAGCACCCGCGACCAGCTCCGCGACCCCGCCTACCAGGCGTTCTGGCTTCTGCGGGCCGCCTTCACCCTGGCCCCGATCCTGTTCGGCCTCGACAAGTTCTTCCACGTGCTCGTCGACTGGGACCGCTACCTCGCACCGTTCATCGTGCGCCAGACCCCCTGGGATGCCCACGAGATCATGTACGTGGTCGGGGCGATCGAGATCGTCGCCGGCCTCGTCGTCGCGCTGAAGCCCCGCTTCGGTGGCTACCTGGTCGCAGCCTGGCTCGCCGGGATCATCGTCAACCTGCTGATCTTCTCGGGCTTCTACGACATCGCCCTCCGCGACTTCGGCCTCTTCGTCGCTGCGCTCGCGCTGGCCCGGCTCGCCACCGCGTTCGACGGCTCGTCGACGGCCCCGAAGGTCGGGCGCTGAACGTGACGACCGCCTTCGTTCTCTCCGGCGGGGGCAGCCTCGGCGCCGTCCAGGTCGGGATGCTGCAAGCGCTCTCGGAGCGCGACGTGGCTCCCGACCTGGTGATCGGCACGTCGGCCGGCGCCATCAACGCCGCCTACGTGGCGGGGCGCGGTACCGGTCGGCGGGCCCTCGAGGAGCTGGCCGCGTCCTGGCGGGGGCTCCACCGCCACGACGTGTTCCCCCTCGATCCGCTCCACCACCTCCGGGCCCTCGCCGGCTCCCGACCGTCGCTCTGCTCGAACCGGGGTCTCCGCCGCCTCGTCGAGGCCCACCTCACCTACCGCAACCTGGAAGACGCCGCGATCCCCGTGCACCTCGTGACCACCGACCTGCTCAGCGGGGAGGAGGTCCTGCTGTCGACCGGCGATCCGGTGAGCGCGGTGCTGGCCAGCGCCGCCATCCCCGGTGTGTTGCCGTCGATCGAACGCGAGGGCCTCACCCTGGTCGACGGAGGCATCGCCGACAACGCCGCGCTCTCCCAGGCCGTCGAGCTCGGCGCCGACGAGGTCTACGTGCTGCCGGCGGGGTTCGCCTGCGCGTTGGAGCAACCGCCGACCACCGCGCTCGCCACCGCCATGCAGGCCCTGACCCTGCTCATCGAGCAACGGCTCATCATGGAGGTCGCGCACTTCACCGAGCGCGCCCGGATCAAGGTGCTGCCCCCGCTGTGTCCCCTCGCGGTCTCGGCCATCGACTTCAGCCGCGCGGGCGAGCTCATCGAACGGGCCCGCCTGGCCACGGGCGCGTGGATCGACTCGGATGGGCCGGCGCTTCCGGCGCCCGAGCGGTTCCTGTCGCTCCACCACGATCCACCGGGGCCACCGACCGGACGCAGCCCACGCGACTCGGTCACCGCGCCGCTCGAGGAGGTCCGATGAGCATCATCACACCCGAACACGCCGAACCTCGCGTGGTGGCGCGCCAGCACACGCGACTCCGCGTGGTCGGTGGTCGTCAGGCGGTCGATCTGCACGCTGCGGAACGGGCAGTGCGCGATCTGCTCGTCGCCCTCGGCCGTGATCCCGATTCCGAGCACCTCGCCGACACCCCGCGTCGGGTGGCGGGTGCGTACGCCGAGCTCCTCACGCCGGATCCGTTCGATCTCACGACCTTCCCGAACGACGAGGACTACGACGAGCTGGTCCTGGCGCGCGACATCCCGTTCCAGTCCCTCTGCGAGCACCACCTCCTCCCGTTCCGAGGGGTCGCCCACGTCGGCTACGTGCCCGCAGACCGGATCCTGGGGTTGTCGAAGCTCGCCCGCGTCGTCGAGCTCTTCGCCCGCGACCTCCAGGTGCAGGAGCGGCTCACCCAGCGGGTGGCCGACTGGCTCCAGCGCCACTTGGATCCGCGGGGGGTCGGTGTGGTCATCGAGGCCGACCACCTGTGCATGTCGTTGCGGGGGGTACGGGCCAACGGCGCCCGCACCGTGACCTCGGCGGTGCACGGCCTGCTGCGCGACGACGCCCGCTCCCGCCAGGAGTTCTTCGCCCTCACCGGCACCCGCCGGTAACTGACCGAGGAGACGAGATGCCAACACCCCAGACGCCCGAACCCGGGACCTGCGTCATCGTCGGCGCCGGCCTCGCCGGCGCCAAAGCCGCCGAGACGCTGCGCGCCGAGGGCTTCGACGGACGCGTCGTCCTCATCGGCGAGGAGCCGGAGCGACCCTACGAACGCCCCCCGCTGTCCAAGGCCCACCTGTGGGGAGCCGCCGACCGCGAGAAGGCGTTCGTCCACCACGAGAGCTTCTACGCGGAGCAGCGAATCGAGCTGCGCACCGCCACAAAGGTCGTCGCACTCCTCCCCGACGAGCACACCGTGACCCTCGCCGGGGGTGAACGGCTCCGCTACGACCGACTCCTGCTCGCCACCGGCGCGGCGCCCCGGCGGCTCGACCTCGCCGGCGCGGAGCTCGGCGGCGTGCACCACCTGCGCACCCTCGCCGACGCCGACCAGCTCGCCGACGCCATCGGACGGGCGAGCAACGTCGCGGTGATCGGTGCAGGCTGGATCGGCTCCGAGGTCGCCGCGGCGGCTCGCCAACTCGGCCGCACCGTCGCGATGATCGCGCCCGCGACCGTGCCCCTCCAACGCGTCCTCGGCACCGAGGTCGGGGCCGTCTACCGCAACCTGCACGCCGACCACGGTGTCGACCTTCACCTCGAGACGGCCGTCACGGCCCTGCGCGGCAACGGGCACGTCGAGGAGGTCCACCTCACAGGCGGATCACGGGTCGCGGCCGACCTGGTGGTGGTCGCCATCGGCGCCGTGCCGCGGACCGAGCTCGCGGCGGCTGCGGGCCTCGCGGTCGACGACGGGATCGTCGTCGACGCACACCTGCGAACCAGCGCGCCCGACATCTTCGCCGCCGGCGACGTCGCGTCCGCGTTCCATCCCCACCTCGACGCTCGCGTCCGGGTCGAGCACTGGGCCAACGCGCTGCATCAGGGCCCGGCCGCGGCCAGGAACATGCTCGGCATCCCGACGCCCTATGCGCGCATCCCGTACTTCTTCTCCGACCAGTACGACCTCGGCATGGAGTACTCCGGCTACGCGCCGACGTGGGACCGCGTCGTGTTCAGAGGCGACCCGACCGCCGGCGAGTTCATCGCGTTCTGGCTCTCGCAGGACGTGGTCGTCGCCGGCATGAACGCCAACATCTGGGACGTCAGCGACACCATCCAGCGGCTGATCCGAGCGCGGATCGTCGTGGATCCCGACCATCTCGCCGACCTCGACACCCCGCTCGAGGCACTGGCCGAAACGATGCACCCGGCCGTCGGTTGAGCATTGGGTTACCCCCGGGAACTTCCGGGCAATGTTTCGTAACATCGATCGAGCCGCAACCAGCCGGCTCACAGGGAGGCAGTGATGCGAAAGTTCTCGGTGCGACCCACGCTGACGCTTCGGGGTCGGACGTTCAAGGGACTCCGGGGGTGGTCGGGAAAGCCGATCCATCCGCCCCTGACCGATCTTCCGATCGCGGCCTACATCCTCGCCGCGGTCTTCGACATCATCGCGGTACTCGGGCGCCACGAGAGCTGGGCGAACGACTTCTTCCGCGCCGGCACGTTCGTGTTCATCGCAGGCGCCGCGGTCTCGGTGCTCGCCGCGCTCACCGGCTTCTGGGACTGGCTCCGCTCGACTGAGCAGGGCACCCAGGCGCGCCGCACTGCCAACACCCACGCGTGGACGATGATCACCGTGACGGTCCTCGCGCTGGCCGACATCGCGCTGCGGCTCAACGTGTACAACACTCGCACCTATCCCACGGTCCTCATCCTCGTGCTCTCGATCGTGGTCGCAGTGCTCGTCGCGGTCGGCGCGGCGTTCGGCGGCACCCTCGTGTTCGACTACGGGTTCAACGTCGAGACCGCCGGCGACAGCCCCGTGTGGCATCAATCGGAGCGCGATGTCCTGCCCGGCGAGCACGCGCCGGAGAATCCACCCGACAGCTGAGCCCGCAGACCGGCGAAGCGAGGAGCCTTTCCGATGACGAGACTCGAACAACTGTTCACCGAGCACGGCCAGAGTCCCTGGCTCGACAACCTCACGCGCACCTACCTGCGCGACGGCACGCTCGCGCGCATGGTCGCGGGCGGCATCCGGGGTGTCACCGCGAACCCCACCATCTTCGCGAGAGCCATCCAGGGTTCCACCGATTACGACGACCAGTTCCACATCTCGATCAGCGCGGGCCGAACGGTCACCGACGCGTATTGGGAGCTCGTCGTCACCGACGTCGAGGACGCGTGTGCACTCCTGCGCCCCACGTTCGACGCGAGCGCAGGAACGGATGGCTTCGTGTCGATCGAAGTCGCGCCCGAGCTCGCGCGTGACACCGAAGCGACGATCGCCGCCGCCCGCGCACTGCATCGGCGCATCGCGCTCCCGAACCTGTTCGTCAAGATCCCCGCCACCGCCGAGGGCGTCGCCGCGATCCGGACGATGATCTCCGAAGGGCGCAGCATCAACATCACCCTCATCTTCTCCCTCGAGCGCTACGCCGAGGTCATCGACGCGTACCTCGAAGGCCTCGAAGCGTTCGCGGCATCAGGCGGCGACGTCGCGACCATTCACAGTGTCGCGTCGTTCTTCGTCAGCCGGGTCGACTCCGAGGTCGACCACCGCCTCGACGCGGTGGCGACCGGTGCAGCAGGAGACCTGCGCGGTCGTGCGGCGGTCGCGCAGGCCAAACTCGCGTACCAGCTCTTTCGCGAGCGCTTCTCCGGTGACCGTTGGGACCGTCTCGCCGCGCTCGGAGCGCATGTCCAGCGGCCGCTCTGGGCATCGACCTCCACCAAGAACCCTGCCTATCCCGACACGCTGTACGTCGACGGCCTGATCGGCCCCGACACGGTCAACACGCTTCCCGAAGCGACCATCGCCGCGTTCGAGGACCACGGTCGGTTGGCCCGCACCATCGACACCGCCGTTGAGGACGCGAGCGACGTGATGCGCCGACTCGCGGCCGCGGGCATCGACCTGAGCGACGTCGGCCTCACCCTCGAAGACGAGGGCGTCGCGAGCTTCCACCAGTCGTTCCAGGATGTGCTCGGCGCGCTCGACGTCAAAGCGCAACAGCTGTCGACCGGCTAGCGATGGACTGGGCCGGCTGGGCACTGTTCGGTCTCCTCGCGACCGCGATGCTCACCTCCGTGATGATCACCGCCCAGCTGATCGGCTGGACGCGTCTCGATCTGCCCCTCATCCTCGGCACGATCGTGACCGAGAGCCCCGACCGCGCGCGGGTCGTGGGGTTCTTCCTCCACCTCGCGATCGGCGAAGGCTTCGCGCTCGGCTACGCGATTGGGTTCGCGTTGCTCGACACCGCGACCTGGTGGCTCGGCGCGTTGTTCGGGCTCGTCCACGTGGGCATCGTGCTCACGATCCTCGTTCCCCTGCTCGCCGGTGTCCATCCTCGGATTGCGTCCGAGCGCGCCGGACCGGCATCGGTGGCAGTGCTCGAGCCGCCCGGCCTCTTCGGCCTCAACTACGGCGTGCAGACACCCGCGGTCGCAATCGGCGCGCACCTCGTGTTCGGGATCACGCTCGGGCTGCTGCTCGGTGCGCGCTGAGATGGACGACGCCCCGCCGACTCCGATCGGTGACTACGGGCTCGTGGGCGACACCCGCACCGCGGCGCTCATCTCCTCCGCCGGCGCGATCGATTGGATGTGCGCGCCGCACTTCGACAGCGGTCCGCTCTTCGGTCGCCTCGTCGGCGGGCCGCAGGCCGGTACGTTCCGGGTCGGTCCGGTCGTTCCGACACCGCCGGTCGCGCGCCGGTACCGACCCGGCACCGCGACGCTCGAGACGACGTGGGAGGTCGACGGTGCCCGGCTCACGCTCACCGAGGGGATGGTCGCCGAGCTGACCGGTCGCTTCCTGCCCGCGACGCTCCTCGTGCGGCGCCTGACGGCGCGTGGCGGTCCGGTCGACGCGTCGATCGAGTTCGATCCGCGCCTCGGCGAGGCGCACCACGCCATCCGAACTGAGAGGCGCACGCACGCGCTCGTCTGCAGCCGCGGTTCGCTCGCGATCGCGCTGGGCACGAGCCCGCGAGTCGAGATCGACCCCGGCCACCCGGTTTCGGTGACGGTGGAGCCCGAACGGCCACTCACGTTCGTCCTCGCGGTCGCCCACCGCGAGCCGTTGGTCCATGTCGATCCGCACGCCGCATGGGCCGCGCTCGAAGCCGACGAGCGGCGCTGGCGTGCCTGGACCGAAGACATCGACGAGAACATCCCGTTCCGCGATGTGGTCGTCCGCAGCATGCTCACCCTGCGGCTGCTCACCTACTCGCCGTCGGGCGCGCCGGTGGCGGCGCCGACGACCTCGCTGCCCGAAGCGCTCGGCGGCAGCCGCAACTGGGACTACCGGTTCGCCTGGCCGAGAGACGCGAGCATCGGCATCGGCGCGTTCCTCGGCGTCGGCAAGGAGCAGGAGGCCCGCATGTTCCTCGCCTGGCTCCGCCACGCCAGCCGCCTCGACCGGCCTCGCCTCCCGGTGCTCCTCACGCTCCACGGCAAGCACCCCCGACCGGAACGCACCCTCGACGGCTGGCCGGGCTACGCGGCCAGCCGCCCCGTACGCGTCGGCAACGGTGCGGCCGACCAGCACCAGCTCGACACCTACGGCTGGGTCCTCGACGCGGCCTGGCTGCTCACCCGCGCCGGCCACCACCTCGATTCCGAGACGTGGAGGGCAATGACCGGCTTCGCGGATCACGTCGCCGAACGATGGCGCGAGCCGGATGCCGGCATCTGGGAGATCCGCGGCGACGCACAGCACCACGTTCACTCGAAGCTCATGGCCTGGCTCGCACTCGACCGGGCGCTGCGCATCGCCGACACCCACCGGCTCGCGGCCCGTCGGCACCGGCTCTGGTGCCGCGAACGCGACGCGATCGCGCTGGAGGTGCAAGCCGACGGCTTCGACGTCGATCGAGGCAGCTACACCCGCAGCTACGGCTCGGACGAGCTCGACGCCGCGTTGCTCGTCCTCCCCCTGCTCAGCATCGAACCGACCGACTCCCCACGGGTACGCGGCACCATCGACGCGGTCCGCACCGAGCTCGCGGCCGGCGGCCCCCTCCTGTACCGCTACCCGCCCGGCCGTGACGGATTGACCGGCACCGAGGGCGCGTTCCTCCCCTGCGCGTTCTGGCTCGTGCAGGCGCTGGCCAAGGTGGGCTGCATCGACGAGGCCACCGAGCGATTCACCGCGCTCGTGGAACTCGCGACGCCGCTCGGTCTGTACGCGGAGGAGATGGATCCCGCGTCGGGCGAGCACCTCGGCAACTATCCCCAGGCCCTCACCCATGCTGCACTCGTCCAGGCCGCCCTCGCGCTCCGAGACGCCCGAGCCGGGCCCTCCTAGCCGCGAGCTACCCGAGGAGCTTCGCCTCGAGGCTGATCTCGGTCGCCGCGAGCGCCTTCGACACCGGACAGTTGGCCTTCGCTCCCTCAGCCAGCTCGTTGAAGGCTCCGGCGTCGATCCCGGGGACCTCGGCCTCGGTGCGCAACTCGATGTGGGGGATGTGGAACCCGCTCGGTCCCTTCTCGATCGCCACTCGGGCCGTCGTGTCGATGCGCGCCGGCGGATGGCCCGCCTCGGTGAGCCCGAGCGCGAGCGCCATCGTGAAGCACCCCGCGTGGGCGGCACCGAGCAACTCCTCCGGGTTCGTCCCGGCTTCGCTCTCGAACCGGGCGCCGAATGAGTAATCCGCCGAGAACGCGCCGCTCTCGACGGCGATCGTCCCGCGTCCCTCCTTGACCGGTCCTTCCCAGTGTGCCTGTGCTGTCCGTTCCGGCATGGCTCTCTCCTTCTTCGTGAGCGTCAAGGCTCGTGAGTGGTCACAAGGAATCGTCTAGTGGTCGGTCGGGGTGGTCGTGCTCGCTGCCGTCAGGGCGTCCGTCACTCGGACCCGGCGGGACCATCACGACAGCGGCGCCGGTGTGGTGCACCAGATGGATCGGGACACGGCCGAGCCGCAACCCGCTGAACCCGCCCAGACCTCGGGTGCCGACAACCGCGAGCGTGTGCGCTTCGGCTTCGACGGCACGGCTCAAGGCGTCGACGGGATGGCGATCACGATCCACGTTCACCTCGACCGCAACCCCGGCCGCCGCGATCGGGACGACCCACTCGTGGACCTTCGTCGCCGCGGCTTCACGCCAGCTCCGCGGGTTGGTCCCGGTCGCCCACTCCGCGTTCGGCTCGTGCGTGTGCAGCGCGACCACCGTGGCGCCGAGCGTCGGCGCGAGCGCCGCGCAGAACGCGACCGCGGCCGCGCTTCCCGGCGAGCCGTCGACACCGATCACGATGCGGGCCACCCGGTCGCCGGCCGCGCTGGTCGGGACGATCGCCAGCGGTACCGACGTGTGGTGCGCGAGGTGGTGGGCGACACTGCCGAGGTGCAGGTGTGCGAAACCGCCTGCGCCGCGCGTCCCGACGACGAGAAGGTCGGCGTCCTGGCCGGCGGCGGTCAGGAGTACCGAGGGATCGCCGCCGATGACCAGTGAGTTGACCGGCCGCCGGCTGGCACTGTCGGCGCTCCAGCCGATCAACCGTTGCTCGGCCTGGGCGCGAAGCACCTCGTACTGGTCGAGAGACACCTCGGCGTAGCTCGGGGTGAAGGCGTAGACCGCGGTGAAGTCGGCGGCGGCGGCGTCTGCCAACGCGACGGTCCAGCGCAGCGCGTCGAGCGACGCGGCTGACCCGTCCAAGCCGACGAGAATGCGCTTCACGGCGTGACCGTGAGGGCTGCGAGGCCGCGACGCTCCGCCTCGGCCTGCAGGCCCAGCTCGGCGATGAGCTGCTGGGCGAGGCCGTCGCATCGGCACTGCCCGCGGGCGTGGGCGCCGTCGGCGACCTCGACGGTCAAGTTGACCAGCCGTTGCTGGCCCCGTGCGAGTACGGCGCCTTCCTCGGGTGGGAGTCGTGCCAGCCCGGGCTGCTCAGCGCGGAGGTGGTCGATCAGATCCTCCAGCAGACGTCGCGCGGCGGTCTCCACACGCTCGGGCTCCTCATCGGCCGCGGCCGCTTCGAGCTTCCGGGCCAGCGTCAAGAGGGCTTCGTGGGCGAGCGGAGACGAGATGTGCATGCGGGTCCTCCCGCGTCATTCACATTTCCTCTAGCATGTGCTAGATATTATACGCCTCGAGCGCAACCGTTGCGAGTCGGACAGACTTCCGATACCGAGCTCCCGCGACGACCATCGGCAACACCATTCGGCGGCGAGGCATGCATCATCGTGATACGGGGCACTACGTCCTCCACCGATTGGTCGCCAGCTCGCCAGAGCTCCCGTGCTCCCTGAGGAGGGTCACATGGTCCACCGTTCCGACACCTTCGGCAGCCGCGCCGATCTCGTGGTGGGCGGGCACACCTACGACTACTACGCGCTCTCGGCGCTCGATCGGTTCGACGTCGCCCGACTGCCCTACTCGTTGAAGGTGCTCCTGGAGAACCTGCTGCGCCACGAAGACGGCGTCTCGGTCGGAGCCGCCGACATCGAGGCGCTCGCGGCGTGGGACCCGTCGGCCGCACCGAATCGGGAGATCGTGTTCTCTCCCGCGCGGATCCTCATGCAGGACTTCACCGGTGTCCCCGCGGTGGTGGACCTCGCGGCCATGCGCGACGGCGTGGAGGCGCTGGGCGGCGATCCGGCCCGCATCGAGCCTCACGTGCCCGCCGAGCTGGTGATCGACCACTCGGTGATCGTCGACCGTTTCGGCACCTCCGATGCGTTCGACTTCAACGCGGCGCGGGAGTTCGACCGGAACAGTGAGCGCTACCAGTTCCTGCGGTGGGGCCAGCAGGCCTTCGACGGGCTGCTCGTGGTTCCACCCGACACCGGGATCTGTCACCAGGTGAACCTGGAGTACCTGGCGCGCGTCGTCTTCAGCACCGACGACGGGATGGCCTACCCCGACACCCTCGTGGGCACCGACTCGCACACCCCGATGGTGAACGGGCTGGGCGTCGTCGGCTGGGGCGTGGGGGGCATCGAGGCGGAGGCCGCCATGCTCGGCCAGCCGATCACCATGCTCGTGCCCCGCGTGGTGGGCTTCAAGCTCCACGGCGAGCTCCCCGACGGTGTCACCGCGACCGACCTGGTGCTGACGATCGCGGAGCAACTCCGCGGGCACGGAGTCGTCGGCAAGTTCGTCGAGTTCTACGGGCCGGGCGTGGCCGCGGTGCCGCTCGAGAACCGGGCCACGATCGGCAACATGTCACCCGAGTACGGGTCGACGATCACCATCTTCCCGATCGACGACGAGACGCTGCGGTACCTGCGCTTCACCGGGCGCTCCGACGACCGGGTCGCGCTCGTCGAGGCCTACGCGAAGACGCAGGGCCTCTGGCACGAACCCACCGTCGAACCGGTGTTCTCCGAGCACCTCGAGCTGGATCTCGGCACCATCGAGCCGAGCATCGCGGGGCCGACCCGACCGCACGACCGCGTGGCGCTGCGAGACGCAGGCCGCGCGTACCGGGCCGCGCTCCCCGCGCTGCTCCCCGACCCGGTCGGCGCACCTCCCGTCCAGAAGTTCACCGGGTTCATCGACCGCGCCTCGGCCGACTCGTTCCCGGCCAGCGACCCCCCCGAGCTCGACCCCGCGACCCCGTTCATCGAGCCGACTCCGGCTGCCGATCCGACCCACGACGGCGCGCGGATCTCGAACCCGGTGGCGGTGACGCTCGCCGACGGCACCGCGTGCGAGATCGACAACGGCCACGTGGTGATCGCCGCCATCACGAGCTGCACGAACACCTCCAACCCGGCAGTGATGCTCGCCGCCGCGCTGCTGGCCCGCAACGCCGTCGCGCGCGGGCTCGACGTCAAGCCGTGGGTGAAGACGTCGCTCGCGCCGGGTTCGCGCGTGGTGATGGATTACTACGAACGATCCGGGCTGCTCCCCTCGCTGGAAGCGCTCGGGTTCCACCTCGTCGGGTTCGGCTGCACCACCTGCATCGGCAACTCCGGTCCGGTCGAACCGGCGATCTCCGCCGCGGCCGAGGGCCTCGCGTTGGCGGCGGTGCTGTCGGGCAACCGCAACTTCGAAGGCCGGATCAACCCCGATGTGCGCATGAACTACCTCGCGTCACCACCCCTCGTCGTGGCCTACGCACTTGCCGGAACGATGGACATCGACCTCACCCGCGACCCGATCGGCGTCGACCCCGGCGGCAAGCCCGTGCATCTCACCGACCTCTGGCCCCCGCCCGACGAGGTGCAACAGACCATCCGCGACGCGCTGCGGTCGGAGATGTTCACCGACGCCTACAGCGCGGTGTACGCGGGAGACGACCGGTGGAACAGCCTCGAGGTGGTGACCGGGGACCGCTACCAGTGGGACGACACCTCGACCTACGTGCACCGTCCGCCGTTCTTCGACGGGATGGCCGCGGCGCCGGAGCCGCTCACCGACATCACCGACGCCCGTTGCCTCGCGAAGCTGGGAAGCTCGATCACCACCGATCACATCTCGCCGGCGGGTTCGATCGCGCCGGACTCCCCGGCCGGGCGCTGGCTCGTCGACCAGGGTGTGGAGCCGAAGGACTTCAACTCCTATGGCTCGCGTCGCGGCAACCACGAGGTCATGATCCGGGGAACGTTCGCCAACGTCCGCCTCCGCAACCAGCTCGCACCTGGAACCGAAGGTGGATGGACCCGCTTCCAACCGGGCGGCGAGGAGATGACCATCCACGAGGCCTCGACCCGCTACATCGCCGACGGTGTCCCGCTGGTCATCCTCGCCGGATCCGACTACGGCTCGGGGTCGTCGCGCGATTGGGCCGCCAAGGGCACGTTGCTGCTCGGCGTCCGCGCCGTGATCGCCGAGAGCTTCGAACGCATCCACCGATCGAACCTGATCGGCATGGGCGTGCTGCCCTTAGAGCTCCGCGACGGTGAAACCGCCGAGACGCTCGGGCTCACCGGCGCCGAGCGCTACACGATCTCGGGCCTGGCCGGTCTCGGCGACGACGAGCCTCTGCCCAGCGAGCTCGCGGTCCGAGCCGAACCCGACGACGGCCGCGTCGTCGATCTCGTCGTCACGGTGCGCATCGACACGCCCAAGGAAGCCGACTACTACCGCCACGGCGGGATCTTGCAGTACGTGCTGCGTGACCTCGCGCGACCTCGGGCGGGATGAGAATCGCATCGCGATACGTTCCAACCAGTGCCATCCGCCTCGTGACGAGGCGAACAGTACGGACAAGTTCATGCCGGCGCTGAGCCAGCACCGATCGAGGAGGTCACACCGTGCGTGTCGACTACCAGCGCGCCTATCCCGCCGCCGTCCACGCCATGCTCGGTCTCGAGCAGGCCGTGCACGCGAGCTCACTCGAGCCGGAGCTGGTGGAGTTGGTGAAGCTTCGGGCTTCGCAGATCAACGGCTGCGGCTACTGCGTCGACATGCACACCAAGGACGCCGAGGCGATCGGAGTGACCGCGCAGCGCCTCCATCTGGTGATCACCTGGAAGGAAGCGCCGGTCTACTCGCCTCGGGAACGTGCCGCGCTCGCCTGGTGCGAGGCGCTGACCCTGTTGCCGCAGACCGCGGCGCCGGACGACGTCTACGAGGAGGTCGCCCGCGAGTTCGCCCCCGACGAGGTCGTGGCGCTCACGCTCGCGATCGTCGCGATCAACGGTTGGAACCGCTTCGCGGTCGGGCTGCGCTCCCCGGTGGGCAGCTACGTCCGCCCCGAACAGCCGCAGGTCTGACCGCGCGACGCCGCGCCCAGAAGATCTGACGAGCCAGAAGATCTGACGAGAAGGAGAGCTGACCAATGAGCGATGTCTACGTCCACACCACGCGCGAGCTCGCCGCCCAGCGCAAGGAGCTCGCCCCCGGTATCAACGAGGCGTTCGAGGGCTTCAGCCGCGCCGTGTTCGCCGACGGCGCGCTGCCGGAGAAGACGAAGCAGCTGATCGCGTTGGCGGTCGCGCACGTCACCCAGTGCCCGTACTGCATCAAGGGGCATACCCGCCTCGCCCATCGGAAGGGGGCCAGCGCCGAGGAGATCATGGAAGCGATCTGGGTGGCCGCCGAGATGCGCGCGGGCGGCGCGTACGCGCACTCCGTCCTGGCACTGCACGAGCTGAACGAACTGACGTCGGCCGACAAGAGCTGAGTTCCGCCGCTCGGTACCCGAGATCGACCCCACCGAACGAGGAGCTCCTTGACCGTGCCCGACGGACCGACCCCGCCCGAGACCGTCGAGCCGCGTGGCTGGCAGCTCTACCGCGCGGGTCGGTACGCCGAGGCGCTGACGGTGTTCGACTCGGCGCTCGCCACCGAGCAAGAGGACTACTCGGCCCTCCTCGGCCGGGGCCGCTGCCACCGGCTCCTCGGCGCCCACGACGAGGCGATCGCCGACTTCACCCGCGCCCACGACGTTCGGCCCGAAGCCGCTCGACCGTTGTTCGAACGCGGCGCGATCTGGATCCTGCTGGGTTGCTACGAGCGATCACGCGCCGACTACGAGGCCGGGGCCGCGCTCGACCCCACCTATCCAGGATCGGCGTCCTACTTCGCCGAGCTCCACCTCTACGCCGGCCGCGCCGACGAAGCGCTCGCCATCAGCGAGCGAGCCGCCTGCGACGAGCCGACGAACCTGGTCCACCGCGTCAACATCGCACACGCTCACCTCCTCCTCGGCGACACGGGCCGTGCGGCCGACGCCTACGACGCGATCGCCGACCAACTGGACCCCGGGAAGGGCATCACCGGCGCCGCGCTCGCGCTCGAAGATCTCGCCCTCATGCGTTCGGCGGGAATCGATCCTCCGGGGATGCGCAGCGTCGAACGACGGCTCAGGAAGCCGACACGGATGTGATGCTGACGGCTACCCGCGTTGGCGCTGCGGTGGCACCGCCCGCGGGACGTAGAGCGTCTCGGTGTTCGCCCGGCCTCGCAAGCGACGGGCTCTCGGAGGCGGATCCACGCGGGTGAGGACGATCACCACGACGAACGACACCACGGAGAACCCGGCGAGGAGCCACGCCTTGGCGTCGTGATCGAGCAGCGACTCCTCGAGCCCCACGGTGAGAGCGAAGAGCTGGCCGAGCACGGCCGTGGCCACGATGACGATCCGGGTGACCAGACCCGTCTCGGCGCCGGGCTCACGGTCGAGCGCCGGTGAGCTCGGAAGGGGCCGCACCGCCCGCGGTGTGGTCGCCATCAGTCTCTGCGCTCCTTCTCGATGCGACCCTCGCCGACCGCGACGATCGTGTTCCCCCTCCGGCGGAGCACGATCTCGGGGAGTGGGCGTTGCGGCGGCCCCGCGGTGGGCGCGCCGTCGCGCGGGTCGAAATGACCGTCGTGACAGGGACAGAAGAGGTCGCGGTCGCCCGGCTGCCACAGCACCTCGCACGCGAGATGCGTGCAGACCGCCGAGTACGCGACGAACAGGTCCTCTTCGAGGCGGAGGAGCACGGCCGGGTCGTTGCCGGTGGGGTACGTGAAGCGGACGTCGCTGCCGACAGGAATCGCGTCGACGTCGTCGGCGATGACGACCTCCTCGTGGGCGCCCTCGGTGCGCCGATCGAACGCGCCGAGGGCGACGGCGACGCTGCCGGCCGCGAGGCCGCCCGACAGCACCCCGAGGATCTTGAGGTAGCCGCGGCGGGTGACCAGCGAGTCGGTGGTGAGCCGACGGATGCGCTCGTCGACGAGGCCAGGATCGGGTGGATCGATGCGGGACGTCATGGGCTCACCAGGGGGAAGGCGGACAGAGAGAAGTCGTTGGCCACCACCATCCAGTTGCCGCTCTGGAGCTCCTGGGCGCCGAAGTCGAACACATCGACCACCTTCCGCGCGGGGCGCGCCGCAAGGACTTCGTCGGCGGTGCCGTAGTAGAGCGCATCGGAGGGGCACACCGTCGCGCACATCGGTCCGAGCCCCACAGACGTGCGGTCATAGCAGAGGTTGCACTTGTACGCGAGCTGCTCCTCGGCGTCGAACTTCGGAACGCCCCACGGGCAGCCGTGCACGCAGTTCTGGCAACCGATGCAACGCGAGGTGTCAGGTGAGTGCACGACGCCGTCGTCGCTCACGAGGATCGCGTCGACCGGGCAGACCTGCGCACACGGCGCAACCGGGTCGGAGCAGTGCATGCACACGGTCGGCAGCGCGAGCGTCGAGTGGTGCCGGTCGAGGAAGTCGAGGTTCATCATCGACTTTCCCCGGTGCGTGTCGCACTCGCGGCACGCGGCGACACAGGCACCGCATGCGATGCAGCGGGACGGGTCGACGAAGATCGACCGTTCGAGGCTCACCGGACGGTGTCCCCCCACACGGGCGGCGGGGTCACCGACCACGCCGGCTCCCCCGCGGGCTCGATGCGGACCGCCGCGGTCTTGAACGCGGGGATCCAGCTCATGGGGTCGAACGCCGCCTTGGTGAGCTGGTTCGCCGCGACGGGCGCGGCCCAGTGGTAGGGAACGAAGACGGTGTCGCGCCGGATGGTCTCGACGACGAGGGCGGGCAGCACGGTCGCTCCTCGGCGACTCGTGACCCGGACCGGCGCGCCGTCGACGATGCCGTGCTCCGCGGCGGTCGCCGGATGGATCTCGACCCACGGGGCCGGAGTCTGGTCCGTGAGGTAGCCGAGGCGTCGCGTCTGGTTGCCCGAGAGGTACTGCGCGACGTTGCGGCCCGTGGTCAGCCGCAGCGGGTAGCCGTCGTCTGGTTCCTCGGCCGGCGGTTCGACCTCCACCGCGTTGAAGCGGGCCCGGCCGTCGTCGGTGCAGAAGTGCAGGTCCTCGAACAGTCGCGGCGTGCCGGGGTGGTCTTCGGTGGGGCAGGGCCAGGCGATCGGCCCTTCCGCCTCGAGGCGCTCGTAGGTGATGCCGGCGTAGTCGGCGCGCCCGCCCGCCGATGCTCGACGGAGCTCCTCGAACACCTCGCGGGCCGAGTCGTGCCGGAAGTACTCGCCGCGGCCCAGCCGCCGGGCCAGCTCGCAGAGGATCCAGATGTCGCCGCGCGCCTCGCCGGGAGGGTCGACCGCCTTGTTGATCTTGCACACGAGCGCGTCGCTGTTGGCGACGACCCCCTCGGTCTCGGCCCAGGCCGAGCCGGGCAGCACGACGTCGGCGAGCAGCGCGGACTCCGACAAGAAGATGTCGATCACGACGTACAGCTCGAGGCCCTCGAGGATCCGGCGGGTCCGCGCCTCGTCGGGCCACGACACGACCGGGTTCGAGCAGACGTTGAGGAGCCCGCGGATCTCACCGGCCTCCATCCGTTCGAGCTGAGCGAAGATCGGCTCGCCCGGCCCCGGCATCTCCGCGGGGTCGATGCCCCAGACCGCAGCGACGTGCTCGACCGCTCCCGGGTCGGTGAAGTGACGTTGGCCGGGGAGCTGGTCGCACTTCTGGCCGTGCTCGCGACCACCCTGGCCGTTGCCCTGGCCGGTGATCGTCCCGTAGCCGGCACCCGGACGGCCGATGTTCCCGGTGGCCAGGCAGAGGTTGATGGCCGCCATGGCGTTGCGCGACCCCATCACCTGGTGCTCCAGGCCGCGTGCATGGCTCAGCATCGCTCGCGACGCGTTGCCGTACAGCTCGGCGGCTCGCACGATGTCGCCGGCCGGTACCCCGCACGTCTCCGCCGCAGCTTCGGGCGACCAACGCTCCACTGCGGCCGCGGCTTCGTCGAAGCCGGTGGTGTGATCGGCGACGAACGCGTCGTCGACGAGACCTTCTCGGATCACGACGTGCAGCATCGCGTTGAGGAGCGCGCCGTCGGTCCCGGGCCGGATCGGCAGGTGGAGCTGCGCGACCCGGGCCAGGCTGGTCTCGCGGGGATCGACGCAGATCAGCGTCGCTCCCCGATCCATCGCCTCCCAGAACCAGCGGATGTAGATCGGGAACGTCTCGCCCACGTTCGCACCGAGCACCAGGAGGACGTCGGCGAGCGCGACATCGGTGATCGGGTTGGCGGTGCGGTCGATTCCGAAGGAGCGGTAGTTCGCGACGCCCGCGGACACCATGCACATGCGGCCGTTGTAATCGGTGAAGCGCGTACCGAGGCCGACACGGGCGAACTTGCCGACCACGTAGGTCTTCTCGTTCACCATCGAGGCCCCGCCGTACACCGCCATCGCGTCGGCTCCCCCGGCAGCCTGGATCCGGCGGACTCCGTCGACGACACGATCGAGCGCCTCGTCCCACGTCGCACGCCGGAGACCGTCGCTGTCGCGCACGAGTGGATGGGTGAGTCGGTCGGGGTGACTGATCTGCTGGTAGGCGGCGACCCCCTTCGGGCACAGCTTCCCCTGGTTCTGGGTGTCCATCCGCGGTTCCACGCCGATGACCCGGTTGCCCGCGACGCGCAGGTGCATCCCGCACTGCACGCCGCAGAACGCACAGTGGGTGGGCACCCAGCGCTCGTCGGCCGCGTCGGTCTCCCAGTCGCCCGCCGAATCGGCACCCGCCGAATGGAAGTCGGCGACTCCGGGCGGCGTCTCGAGCCGGAACTGCGAGCGTCGACGGTGCGGGGTCACGGCGCGAAGCTCGATCCCTCGACCGCGAAGTACCCGTCGGCTCGCGCAACGCGCTTGCACCGCGGGCACAGGTCGGTGAGGTGCGGCGCCGCGTGCACCGCCGGGTCCAACCGGTAGTCCTGACCCAGCTCGGTCAGGGTGGCCTGCAGGTCGGCGACGAAGGCCTCCGAGGCGAGCGGCTCGCCGCAGCGGACGCACGGCCGCCGGCCCTCACGGCCGTTGACCTCGGCGTACATCTGGATGCCGACCGACGCCGGCCGCTGCACCACGTGGAAGAACTTGCCGAAGGGGATGAACACGAGCGACAGCACCACCGCCGCCATGTGGATGATCACGAGGAAGTCGTAGTACGCGCCTTCGAACAGGCTGGCCGATGCGGTCAGCAGCAGGCCCGTGACCGCGATCACGACGAGCATCAGCAGGGGGACCATGTCGTAGCCGAGCCGCTGGCCGGCGATCACCGCCCGGTCGCGGAACCGGCGCCACAGGAAGATGGCGCAGCCGGCGATGACGAGCACCGCGGTGTAGTCGAGCGCATGGAACATGGACCAGCCCAGGAACGACGTCGGGTCGAACGTCACCGTCGGCACGTTGAAGACGAACATCTGATACGTGTCCACGGTGCCCGGCTCGATCCTGAAGGCCAGCCACCCGAACACCAGCGGGAACGTGATGAGGGTGGCGCCGATCACCCCCCAGAAGAGGCACTGGTGCGCCACCCAGCGCACCACGCCCCGGCGGCGGATGAAGCCCTGCCCGACGAGCTGGCCGGCGAGGGCCCGCGGGAGCAGACCGGGCAGCGCCCGGAACGACCGCCACGAGCCGAGGAGCTGCCAGCCTCGGCGCCAGTACCGGGCGGTCGACGGCATCCGCAGCCATCGCACGTACCGGGCAACGATGGCGTAGGTCAGCGCCACGATGCCGACGGCGTATCCGATCAGCGCCGAGTCGAAGTTCGCCAGCCGGTTGGAACCGGCGTAGACGAGGGCCAGGAGCACCAACGCGGCGGCCCCACCGATGACCCCCTCACGGACTCGCCTTCCGGTCCGCTCGAGGCCGTGAGGCCGGTGGGAGCGCGTCGCCGTTGCCGGAACAGACATGCGAGGCCACCCTACTCTCGAAGTACGACGGACACACGGGCCGATGCGCGCGAGCGATGGACCTGCGAAAGGCCTCGCGCACGCCTCCCTGTAGCGTGACGAACCGGAGGTACGGAGTGGCGCGATCCGAGAACCTCGACCGGCGCGGTGTGATGCACGGCTTCGTCGCGAGCTGACGTGGACGCCGATCCGAGCCGTCGCGAACCCGAACGGCCCACGCGCCCCGGCCCGATCGGCGGCGACATGGCCGCCATCGTCTACGGGCTCGCGTCGCGGGTGCGCCTGCCCACGCTGCTCCGGCGCCACGATCGAGTCACGGTCCTCGGGCTCTTCGCGCTGGTCAACGGAGTGGTCTCGATCGGGCTGATGGCACTCGCTGCGCTCGTCACCGGCGCGCCGTTCATCTTCCCGTCGCTCGGCCCGACCGCGTTCCTCCTCTTCTACACGCCGATGGTCGCCACCGCGTGCCCCCGCAACACGCTCGGCGGCCATGCGATCGGTGCTGCCGCGGGCTACTTCGCGCTCGTGGTCTTCGGGCTCCAGCACGCCGGCCCCGCGCTCTCCACCGGTGTCACCGCGTCGCGCGTCGGCGCCGCGGCGTTGTCGTTGGGCCTCACCAGCGGACTCATGGTGTGGGCCCGCGTCCCGCACCCACCGGCCGGCGCGACCACGCTCATCGTGTCACTCGGCATCCTCTACGAGCCCTGGCAGCTCGTGGTGTTGATGCTCGCCGTCTTCCTCCTCGTGCTCCAGGGCTTCGTGATCAACCGGATCGCCGGGATCCCCTATCCCGTCTGGAGCCCGCACGACGAGACGCCGCGGCCCCCGACCGAGGGGGGGCGATGATCGCCCACGCGAGCAGCTCGCGCGTCCGCGTCGGGGCCGGTGCTCTTGACCGGGCGGGCGGGCGAGCGGGTGGTCAACGACCCGGAGTCGGATCGGTCGGGGGCCTCGGGTCCACGATCGTGACCGTTCCCTGCGCAACCGCGACGGCTCGGTCTCCGTTGCGCACGTCGATGCGCACGACCGCGCTCCGGCGGGTCAGGTTCACGATCGTCGCTTCCGCGACGAGCGTGCCGCTCGACACCGGGTTCAGGTAGTTCAGCTTGAACTCCGTGGTGGCGGCCCATTGGCCCCTGGCCATGTGTGGGTACAGCACACAGCCCAACGCGTGGTCGACCAGCGCCGCCATCGCGCCGCCGTGCAGGTTGCCGAACGGAGTCAGCAACTCTGGCCGCACGTCGAGCGAGGCCCAGAGGCTACCGGGTTCGAAGCGGTCGAGACGCATGCCGAGCAGCGACGACAGGCCGACCGGCAGGTCGTTGGTCGCGAGCATCCCGTCGGCGATCCGCCGGTCGAACGTCGCGTCGAGGTCCTGGCCCGCCATCATCGTCCCCTACCCCGGCCGGGCGCTCGCCGGGCCGGTTCCTCGTGCGCAAGGTTACGTCGCATGACCGTCGCCGCGATGGTGCTCACCGCACCTCGAACGCTCGAGGCGCGCCGGTTCGACCTGCCCGGAGTGGGCCCCGACGACGCGCGCCTCCGCGTCGAGGCGTGCGGGCTCTGCGGCACCGACCACGAGCAGTTCACCGGTGAGCTGTTCGGCGGCTTCGCGTTCGTTCCTGGTCACGAGAGCGTCGGAGTGATCGACGCGATCGGCCCGGTTGCTTCGGCTCGGTGGGGGGTGACGTGCGGCGACCGGGTCGCCGTCGAGGTGTTCCAGTCGTGCCGGGAGTGCCCTGCGTGCCTGGACGGCGCGTACCGTCGCTGCCGGCGCCACGGCCTGGGCGACATGTACGGCTTCATCCCCGCCGACCGCGCCCCCGGCTTGTGGGGCGGCTACGCGCAGTTCCAGTACCTCGCACCCGACAGCATGGTCATCCCGGTTCCCGACGGTCTCGATCCGGTCGTGGCCACGCTGTTCAACCCGCTCGGCGCCGGGATCCGCTGGGGTGTGACCATCCCCGGCACCGGACCGGGCGACATTGTGGCGGTGCTCGGACCCGGCATCCGCGGTCTCGCCGCGACGGTGGCAGCCAAGGAAGCCGGAGCCGCGTTCGTGATGGTCACCGGCCTCGGCGAGCGTGACCGGCCGCGCCTCGACGTGGCCCGCGAGTTCGGCGCGGATCTCGTGGTCGACGTCGCGGACACCGACCCCGCCGACGCCCTGTGGCGCGCGACCGCGCGGGGCGCCGACGTCGTCGTCGACGTCACCGCCAAGGCTCCGAACGCGCTCGCACAGGCGGTCGCGATCGCCCGCGCCGGAGGGACGATCGTGGTGGCCGGCACGCGCGGTTCGAACGCGACCCCCGGATTCGTGCCCGACCTGATCGTGTACAAGGAGCTGCGGCTCGTCGGTGCGCTCGGCGTCGACCTGCCCGCCTCCCGCGCCGCGATCGAGCTGCTCGCCTCACGCCGGTACCCGTTCGCCGACCTCCCCCGTCGGGTCGCGGGGTTCGGCGAGATCGAGGGCCTCCTGCGGACCATGGCGGGCGAGACGCCCGACCCACCACCCGTACACGGCGTGTTCGCCCCCTGAGCGGAGCGACGCGCGCGTGCGTGCACCTCGGGCCGCATCCTCAGGCCCGGTGCTGCACGGGTTCAGCTCCGAGCGCCGCGAGTCTCTCGGGATCGCTGGCCCCCTCGCCGATGTTTCGGAGGCGGCCCGCTCGCCGGCTGACTCGTGCCAAGAGTCGTGGTCGCACGCGGGGAACTCGGCGCGACCGGATGCACTGGACGTGGAGCACTTCCCGCCCCAGGACGTGGCTCACGTCCTCGACAGCGCTCGACGGATGCTCGAAACCGGAGGGCTTGTCGGCCTCGTCTCACTCACCCCCGGGACCCATGGCCTTCCCAGGGCCATCTCCGACACGTGGACTCGAATCTGGAAGACTGCCCCCGCACTCGTGGGCGGATGCCATCCCATCAACCTTGCTCCGTGTCTCGAAGCGGCCGGATTCCGAATCATGGACCACGACGTTGTGACGTCATGGGGAGTCACCTCCGAGGTCGCAACAGCCCAGCCCGACTGACCAGGTCCGGGTCGGGGCCGTGATCCATGCTCGTGCGACCCGACCTTATGATGCGCACCTTCGCCTCCCAGAAAAGGGTTCTGTGATGACCCGACCGAAAGCCAATGCCGAACAAGCTGAGTACTGGAACGCCGACGAGGCACGGCACTGGGTCTCCGAGCAAGACCGCTACGACGAGATGCTCGCGCCGTTCGCCGCCCGACTGCTGCACGTCGCCGCGCTCGACGGGGATGCACACGTGGTCGACATCGGGTGTGGAACCGGCTCGACGACGTGTGACGCGGCACGCGTCGCACCCGACGGCCGAGCGTTGGGCCTCGACATCTCCCGATCCATGATCGAGGCGGCCCGAGCGCGGACGACTCGGGCCGGACTGGCCAACGCGGCATTCGAGGTCGGCGACGCGCAGACGCATCGCTTCGCGCCAGGATCGGCCGACGTCGCGATCAGTCGATTCGGAGTCATGTTCTTCGACGATCCCGTCGCCGCGTTCAGAAACATCCGCGCCGTGCTCCGCAGCGAGGGGCAGCTCGTGTTCGTGTGCTGGCAGGATCTGTTCGCGAACGAGTGGATGGCGGTTCCCGCACTGGCCGCCACCCAGCACGTTCCGTTGCCCGACGTCGGGCCTCCTGGTGCACCGGGACCGTTCTCGCTCGGCGACGCCGACCACGTACGAACAGTGCTCGAGAGTGCCGGCTTCCGCGACGTTGCGGTCGATCCGCTCGAGGAGTCCATCCTGCTCGGTGGGGGCGGTTCGCTCGACGATGCGGCCACGTTCCTGCGTGGCACCGGCATGGCGCTCACGCTGTTCGCCGACGCTCCGAGCGAAGCGATCGAACGGGCGATCGAGGCCGTGGTCGCCGCGCTCGAGCCATACGCGACGCCGGATGGTGTCCGTCTCGGTGCCGCCGGCTGGGTCGTCACCGCATCCCGCTGAAGCGCGATCGATCGTCGGCAATACTGCCCCGTACGGGATCCCGAACGAGGAGGGCGACATGGCCGGGCGGATGGGACTGGTGTTGGACTGCGCGGACCCGGACACGCTCGCGGTGTTCTGGTCCGCCGCGCTCGGGTACACGAACGTGGGGAGCGCGGGCAGCTACGCGATGCTCCTGCCCACCGAAGGTGACGGTCCTCAGCTCCTGCTCCAGCGGGTGCCCGAGGTGAAGTCGGCGAAGAATCGAATGCATCTCGACATCCATGTCGCGGACATCGAGGCAGAGGCGAAGCGTCTCGCGGCGCTTGGCGCGCAACGCCTCCGGGCCGAAGTCGTGGAAGAGCACGAGACGCACTGGTTCCTCATGACCGATCCGGAAGGCAACGAGTTCTGCATCTGCGACGGGGGAGCCTCACCCGACTGACGGAACTCCGGTCCCAGCGCGGCACGCGGCGGATCGCCACAAGGCCGGGACCTTCGGCACTTGAGGTATCGGGTGCTCTCGCGGATACTCGCAACCAGATCTGCTCGGTGGAGCCCCGGCAAGAGGAGGCGTTTCCCATGATGTGGGGCGACGGTGGTGGTTGGGGTTGGGGTTGGATGCTCATCGGCATGACGATGATGATCGGCTTCTGGGCGATCGTCGCGTGGGCGATCGTCGCCGTGGTGCGCCGTCCCGACGTGGGACGATCTCCGTCGCGCGACGCGCAGCAGATCCTCGACGAGCGATTCGCCCGGGGTGAGCTCGACGCTGACGAGTACCGACAGCGCAGCGATGTGCTCCGGGCCCGATAGACCCGGGGGTCGGTGACGATGGCCGTCGGGAGCGCGGCGACCGCGACGGGTTTCGTCGTGTCGATGGTCGTGCTCGTCGCCGGGATCGTGTTCGGGGTACGGAGTCTGATTCGGGCCGTCCAGATGCCCGCCGGCCCGTCGGCTCGGGGAATCCTCGATGAGCGTCTGGCACGGGGTTCGATCTCGCTCGGGGAATACCGACAGCGCCGTGTGGTGCTCACCGAGCAGTCCCCGTCGCGTGAGGGCAGGCGTGGGCCAGGGGCCGGCGTCTTCGTGGCGGTCGTGCTCATCGTCGTCGGGCTGACCGGTTCGGTGGCATTCGCGGCGGCTGGGACGCGTGGAGCCTGGGGCCCGATCATGGGTCCCTGGATGATGGGTGGGGACAGTGCTCGCAATGGCGAGGCGGCCCCGCCAGTGCCGGATGCCCGCGAGATCACCGTGGTCGGCGACGAGTTCTCCTTCAGACCGAAGGTCCTGCGCGCGCGCCCGGACGAGACCGTGAACCTTCGGTTCGAGAACCGCGGTGGCCAGTTCCATACGCTGACGATCTCGTCGCTCGGGTTCGAGCTGCGCGCCGACGGCGGCGAGACCGTGACGGGATCGCTGCGGGTACCCGCGTCGGGGAGCTCCTCGATCGTGTGTGCCGTCCCGGGCCACACCGAAGCTGGGATGCGCGCGCAGCTCGTCGTCAGGTCTGGTTCGTGAACGGCCCTGTTGCTCGATCCACATAGCGGGACACTCGCGAGCCGAGATGAGCGCCAGGACAGCGAGGTGACTCGCCGGGCACGGGCCGAGGGACCGCGAGACCGGGCAGCGCCACCGGGGTGGCACCGGGAACGGCGGCGCAGATCCCGATGCGCAGCGCGTGCTCGAGGTCGCGCCAGAGGTCCTCGACGTCTTCGCACCCGACGCTGAGGCGTAGGAGCGCGCCCGGGGTCGACTCCTCGCCGGGCCAACGGGCTCGGCGCTCCATGGTGGTCTCGATGCCGCCGAGGCTGGTGGCGTGCACGATGAGCCGGGCCGATCGAGCGACAGCCTCGGCGACGGCAGCGCCGCCGTGCACCTCGAACGCAACCATGAACCCAGGCCCGGTCATCTGCGCGTCGGCACGCCGGTGCCAGGGATCCGAGATGAGCCCCGGGTAGCGGACCCGCTCGACCGACGGGTGATCCCGGAGCCGGCGCGCGAGCTCCTGCGCGTTCGCCTGGGCGCGCTCGTATCGCAGGCCGAGAGTCCGCAACCCGCGCAGCGCGAGGAACGCTTCCATCGGACCGGGAATGGCGCCATGACGGCTGCGACGCTGACGGAGCCGATCGCGTCGTTCACAGTCGTTCGTGACCGTCGCGCCCAGGATCACATCAGAGTGGCCGGCCAAGAACTTGGTGACGCTGTGCACTACGACGTCGGCGCCATGGTCGAGGGGTCGCTGTCCGAGTGGTGTCGCGAAGGTGTTGTCGACCGCGACGAGCACGCCGCGCGCGTGCGCGCCGACACACAGCGCGGGGACATCGGCGACATCGAGCAGGGGATTGGTGGGCGTCTCGACAAATAGCAGGTGCGCACCCTCGCAGGCGGCCAGGGTCGCGTCGGTGTCGGAGATGTCGACGAAGCGGACGGTGAAGCGCCCTTCGGGAGCCGCGGTGAGGAGGTTTCGGGTGCCGTAGTAGGCGTGGTCGGGAACGACGACGACTCCACCGACGGGGACCTCGTCGAGCACGGCCATGGTCGCGGCCATGCCCGACGCAAACATGAGCGCGGTACCACCCTCGAGCGCACCGAGCGCGTCTTCGAGTGCCGTCCAGGTCGGGTTCCCGTCGCGGCCGTAGGCGACCGGACCCCCAGCATGGTACGTGGAGGCGAACACCACCGGCGTGTTGAGCGGACCGTCGGGCCGGCGCTTCGGGCGCCCCGCCGTGATCGCCAGCGTAACCGGCGCGAGGTCGCCACGAGCCTGCGGCCTCGATGATCGGGACTCGTCACTGGCCATCACACACGGCTCCTGAGCGGTGAGGGTCGCCTCGGTACGGCGTCAAGGCATACATCAGCCGTGGGTTCGACGCGGCGCGAGGAGTCACGATGTCTCCCTAGAACGTGACGGTCTTGTCGGCCCAGAGCACCCAGTCCGTGACTTCCTCGAGCGAGGAGCGGCGGGCCTGTGGGATCAACATCCCCTCGGTGATGCCCCGGGCGTCCATGCACGTGCCACACAGGCCGATCTCCGCTCCGTGATGCACCGCGGAGACGAGCATGCGGTCGAGGTGGTAGTAGCCGTTCGGGACGGTCTGGTCCTTTATCGCAGTGCCGGCCGCGTCGCCGAAGCAGAACACCCGCACCGCGACGTCGTCGCGCTTCCCCAGCGCTCCGGCGAGACGCAGCCCGTTGAACGCGCGCTCGTCACCGTACGCGGGCCCCTGGAGGATCACCAACACGTTCATGATCCCGCCTCTCCGACGGCGACTGGGAGCCCGGCCTGGCGCCATTCGGGCAGACCGTCCGCCAGCCGGCGCGCGCGCCGCCCGGCACGGCGCAGCACCGTGACCGCCTCGGGCGCCAGGACGCAGTAGGGGCCGCGGCAGTACGCGACGATCTCGGCATCAACCGGGATCTCGGCGAGCCGCAGCGCGAGCTGGTCAAGGGGGATGGAGACGGCGCCCGGGATGTGCCCGGCGTCATACTCGGTGTCGGGCCGCACGTCGAGGATCACCACATCGCCGTCGCGGGCGCGTTGCACCAGGTCCGCACGACCGACCGGCTCGAGCTCGTCGCGCGCCGCGAAGTAGTCGCGCATGATCTGGTCCACCTCGCTGAGCCGACCCCGGGCGAGCTCGCGGAACGCGCCCAGGAACCGGGCCACGGTCTCATCGGCGAGGCGGTAGTAGACCCGCGTGCCTTCCTCGCGAGTCTCCACGAGGCGGCTCCGGCGCAACACCTGGAGCTGGGCCGAGGTGTTGGTGACGCTCAAACCGGTCGCGACCGCCAGGGCGTCGACGCCCCGCTCTCCCTGCGCGAGGAGGTCGAGGAGCTCCAGTCGCCGGGGATGGGCAAGAGCCTTGCCCAGCCGCGCGAACTGCTCGTTGAGCACCCGCTTCGCCTCACCGCCGGTCATCGCCACGGCCAACCCCTCCTCCGGCGCTCTCTGGTCCATCGTTCCTTCACGTATTCTCGCGGACACGTATTCTCTCGAACTCTTGAGAATAATGGTATACCATGTCAGCGTGAGCCCCAAGCGCCCGGAAGGCGGCAGTGTGGAGATCGTGGACTTCGTGGACGAGGGGCTCGGACACTCGTCCTATCTCGTGGATCTCGGAGACGGGCGGGCGCTCGTCATCGACCCGCCCCGCATCCCCGCGGCGCACCTCGAGGCCGCGGCCGCACACGGGCTCGAGATCGCCTACACCGCGGATACCCATTCCCACGCGGACTACGTGTCGGGCAGCCCCGAGCTCGGTGCACTCGGCGCCACCTTCCTCGCCTCCAAGGGCGCCGCGTTGGAGGTCGCCCACCGAGGCGTCGAGCCCGGCGACGAGATCGAGCTCACCGACGGGCTGACGCTTCGGGCGATCCCGACGCCCGGCCACACACCTGACCATCTGGCGTACCTGCTCTGCGCGCGTGGTGAGCCGATCGCGCTGTTCAGCGGCGGCTCGCTCATGGTCGGCACCGTCGGTCGCACCGACCTCCTCGGTCCCGAACCGCGCGAGGACCTGGCCCGAGCGCTCTATCGCGCGCTGCGCGACGAGATCCTCACCCTGCCCGACGACCTGGCCGTCTATCCCACCCATGGTGCCGGGTCGTTCTGCTCGGCGCCCGGCGCGTCCGAGCGCACCACCACCATAGGACGCGAACGCGCCACCAACCCGCTGCTGTCTTCGCCGGACGAGGACACGTTCGTGACCCAGCTCCTAGCCGGGTTCGGGACGTTCCCCACCTACTTCTCGCGCCTCCCCGAGGTGAATCGGCGCGGCGCGCGCCTGTACGGCACGGTCCCCGAGCTCGAGCGGCTTCCCACCGACGAGGTGCACGCGCTCGTCGAACGCGGCGGGCTCATCGTCGACGCGCGTCCCATCACCGCGTTCTCCGCCGTGCACGTCGCCGGGTCACTCTCCATCGAGCTGCGACCCGTCTTCGCGAGCTGGCTCGGCTGGCTCGCCGAGAGCGACCGGCCGCTCGTCTTCCTCCTCGGAGACGATCAGGACCGGACCGAGCTGGTACGCCAGTGCCTCACCGTCGGCTACGAACGGCTGGCCGGTGAGCTCGACGGCGGCATCGAAGCCTGGCGCGGCGCGCGCCTGCCGATCGCCCACACGCACCTCGTCGGCATGTCCGACATCGAAGCCACCCTCGTGGACGTGCGCCAGGCCGGCGAGTACGAGGCCGGCCACGTCCCCGGCGCGATCCACATCGAGCTCGGTGCACTCCGCGTCGCACCCGTTCCCGACGGACCGTTGACCGTCATGTGTGGCCACGGCGAGCGGGCCATGACCGGGGCGAGCGTGCTCGAACAGCGCGGCCGGGAGGATCTCTCCGTACTGGTCGGCGGGCCACGCGACTGGAGCGAGCTCACCGGCGAGCCGCTGGCCACCGGGGCGTGACCGACACGCCCGGCGCGCCCGCGATTCGCCTGGGGTTGCGCCAGAATCTCGGACAGTTCGCGCTGCTCGTCGGCGTGAATGCGCTCGTCGGAGGCATGATCGGTCAGGAGCGCACGGTCCTGCCACTCCTCGCGGACCGGGTGTTCGGCATCACCGCGTTCAGCGCCACGCTCACCTTCATCGTCGCGTTCGGAGCGGTGAAGGCGGTCACGAACTTCTTCGCCGGCACGCTGTCGGATCGCTTCGGCCGCAAGCCCGTGCTCATCGCCGGCTGGATCGTCGCCCTCCCGGTGCCGTTCATCCTCATCTTTGGGCCGAGCTGGGGCTGGATCGTGTTCGCCAACGTCCTGCTGGGCGTCAATCAGGGGCTCACCTGGTCGACCACGGTCATCATGAAGATCGATCTGGTGGGACCGGCACGACGTGGCCTCGCCATGGGGCTCAACGAGGCCGCCGGCTACGGCGCGGTCGCGATCACCGCGCTCGCCACCGGCTTCATCGCCGAGCAATACGGGCTGCGCCCGGCGCCGTTCTTCCTCGGCATCGCGTTCGCGGGCCTCGGCCTCGGGATCTCCACCCTCTTCGTGCGTGAAACCCGCGATCACGCCCGCCTCGAAGCCGCCAACCACGTCACCACCAATGACGCCCTGCACCACGGCCTGTCCACCGGCGAGGTCTTCATCGTCACGAGCTTCAAGGAGCGCGCGCTGTCGTCGTGCAGCCAGGCGGGACTCGTCAACAATCTCAACGACGGTCTCGCCTGGGGGCTGTTCCCCCTGTTCTTCGCCGCCGCGGGCCTTTCCGTCGCCCGCATCGGGGTGCTCGCCGCGATCTACCCCGCGATCTGGGGCGTCGGCCAGCTCGTGACCGGCGGTCTGTCCGATCGAATCGGCCGCAAGCGACTCATCGTCGGCGGCATGCTCACCCAAGCCGTTGCCATCGCCTGGATCGCCGCCACCACCGGCTTCGCACCCTGGGCGGCCGGCGCGGCGCTGCTCGGCGTCGGCACCGCCATGGTCTACCCAACCCTCCTCGCCGCGATCGGCGACGTCGCCCACCCCAATTGGCGGGCCCGTTCCGTCGGGGTCTATCGGCTCTGGCGCGACAGCGGCTTCGCGGTCGGCGCGATCCTCGCCGGCGTGATCGCGGACGCCGCCGGCATCGCCGCTGCGATCTGGGCCGTCGCCGCGCTCACCGCCGCCTCAGGGGTCGTCGTGGCCCTCCGCATGTACGAGACGCACCCCCGGCCCGTCGCTCCCGCCGCGCCCGGCACACCACTCGCCGAGCCCATCGACCTCGAGTCCTGACCCACCGGCACCACCGGCCGCTCGGGCAAGACCACCGATCCCGCATGACCTGACCGCCGCGGAGCGCTCGCAGCATTCGGCCTCCGTTGCGTGATACGCCTCTGGCATGGCATTCACCATCGCGACGAGGAGACTCGCATGACCAATCGTCCTGACGAGCCGCGCAACTTCGTGGGCGGGGAGTGGCGACTCGCCACCGGCGCGCAAGAAACCGACGTGTGGGATCCGGCTACGGGTGCGGTGATCGCCCGCGTCCGGCACAGCTCCGTCGACGATGTGGCGAGCGCCGTCGCCGCGGCGGCGAATGCCGCGCCGGGGTGGCGCCGGACGACGCCCAACGATCGCGTGCAGCGGCTGTTCCGGGCCAAGATGCTCCTCGAACAGCAGATCGAAGCGCTCGCTCGCTGCATCACCGAAGAGCACGGCAAGTTGCTGAGCGAAGCTCGCGGTGAGGTCCGCCGAGCGATCGACAACATCGAGATGGCCTGCGGCATGCCGACGCAGCTGCAAGGACGCTTCGCCGAGGACATCGCCGGTGGCGTCGACGAGGCCATGATCCGCCAGCCCGTCGGGGTCTGCGCCGGGATCGTGCCCTTCAACTTCCCGCTGATGATCCCGTGCTGGTTCCTGCCGTATGCGATCGCGTGCGGCAATCCGTTCATCCTGAAGGCTCCGGAACGGACACCACGGACGGCGACGATGCTGTTCGAGCTCCTCGAGTCCCTCGAGTTTCCGCCTGGTGTCGTCAGCCTCGTCCACGGTGGCCAAGAGACTGCGGAGGCGTTGATCGACCATCCGGACGTCCGCGCGGTGAGCTTTGTCGGATCGACCCCCGCGGCGCGCGCCGTCTACGCGCGCGCGGCCACGGCGGGAAAGCGGGCGCAGGCCCAGGGCGGCGCCAAGAACTCCCTCGTGCTGCTACCGGATGCTCCTCTCGACGTCGTCGCATCGGTTGCGGCCGAGAGCGCGTTCGGCAACGCCGGCCAACGCTGCCTTGCGGGAGGAACGACAATCGCGGTGGCCGACGCCGGTGACCGATTCGCCGAGGTGATCGCCGACCTCGCCGCGAAGCGTCGTCTCGGCAGCGGGTTGGTCGACGGCGTCGACCTGGGTCCGGTCATCACCGCGGCGAGTCGACAGCGGGTCGAGGAGCTGATCGAGGTCGGGGCCGACGAGGGCGCGAAGGTTCTCGTCGACGGGCGGAAGGCCACGGTCGACGGCCACGACGGGGGTTTCTTCGTAGGCGCGACGGTGCTCGACCATGTACCGGCCGCCGGCACGTTGACAACCACCGAGATCTTTGGTCCGGTCCTGAGCATCCAGCGGGCGACTGACCTCGATGAGGCGATCGCTCTGATCAACGGGGGCCGCTACGGCAACATGGCGTGCCTGTTCACGACCAGTGGCGGCGCCGCACGGCGGTTCCGGTACGAGACCAAGGTCGGCAACGTGGGCATCAACGTGGGCGTCGCCCAGCCCATGGCATCGTTCCCGTTCAGCGGGTGGGGGGACAGCTTCTTCGGTGACCTCCACGCCCACGGGCATCACGCGGTGGAGTTCTTCACCCAGACCAAGGTCGTGGTCGAACGGTGGTGATGAACGCGTCGCCGAGATCGTGCCCGGACGAGAACCGTCACCCTCTCGCGCGGGGACAGCTCATCACGCCCGCGCGGCACGGACAGCGCGCGTAGCGAGCTTGGCGACCTCGCTCAGCATGATCAACATTGCCGCGCCGCCGGCGCCGAGGGCCCACTGCGTCGCCGTCAGCGGCGAGGTGTCGAACAGGTCACGGAAGATACCGAGCTCTGTGACCATGATCGGCATGGCCAGGACGACACCGAACGCGAGCCAGAGATAGCGCGATTCGTGAACGTCATCCGGCTGAACAGGGTCTCGCCGGGGTACCGGAGGTCGAAGGCCAGCGCGATGTGGCCGTAGGCGAACGTTGTGAGCGCGATGGATCGCGCCACGCCCGTGGAGCCGTACTCCCCTTGCGCCCAGTGCTCGATGGCGAGCGTGACCCCCGCGAGGAACGCCGCGCTGATGACGATGTGTATGCCGACCGGGACCGAGATCACCGGCGCGCCGGCCTTGCGCGGCGGCCGCTGCATGAGGTCGGGAGCGGGCGTATCGAAGCCCAGCGCGGCACCGATGGTCGCCACCACCACGAAGTGGATGAGCAACACCTGACCCGGCAGGAAGAGCGCAGAGCCGTTGATGAACGCCGCGAGCAGAAAGCCGAGGATGAACGCGACGAGGTTGGCCATCTGCACCCTGATGTACTTCACCAGGTTGTCGTAGATGGCACGGCCTTCGGCGACCGCGGCCACGATCGTCGCGAAGTTGTCGTCGGCCAGGATCATCCTCCCGGCGTCCTTGGCGACGTCGGTTCCGGTGCCCATCGCAACGCCGATGTCGGCTGCCTTGAGGGCGGGGGCGTCGTTCACGCCGTCGCCGGTCATGGAGACGACGTTGTGTCCGCTCTGGAGGGCCTCGACCAGCCGCACCTTGTCCTCGGGCGCGACGCGCGCGACGACGCCGATGTCGTCGAGTCTGGCGTGCAGCTCGTCGTCGGAGAGGCTCGAGAACTCCTTGCCGGTCAGCGCCTCACCGGCGATGCCCAGCTCCTGTGCCGTCGCCTCCGCGGTCACGAGCTGGTCACCGGTGATCATGCGCACGTGGATGCCGGCCCTGGCGCATTGCTCGATGGCGACCTTCGCCTCGGCGCGAGGTGGGTCCATGATGCCGATCAACGCCAGGAAGGTGAGGTCCTGGACCTGCGCCAGGTGGTCGGCGTCGTCATCGAACGTCGCGGGATCGAAGTCACGTCGCGCTACCGCCATCACCCGCAGGCCGGCGGATCCCATGCGCTCGAGCTCGACGGCGATCCGGTTTCGACCGTCGTCGTCGAGGGGGATCTCCGCGGTGCCTGACTGTTCGAGGCGCGACGAGCGGTCCAACAGCACGTCGGGCGCGCCCTTGACGTAGCCGCGCACCACCGGATCGCCGTCGCCGGACTGCACGTCGTGGAACGTGGCCATCAGCATGTACGTCGAGTCGAACGGAAGCTCGGCCCTGCGGGGGAACTTCTGGCGGGTGGCCTCGATGTCGATGCCACCCTTGTCGGCCAGGGTGACGAGTGCGCCCTCGTTGGGATCGCCGGACAGCTCACCGTCGGTCACCACGGCGTCCGAGCACAACGCCATCGGCACCAGGATCGAGTCGAGCGCCTCGCTCGTGCCGGCGACCCGCTTGATCCGACCCTCGGTGCCGTAGCCTTCGCCGCTCACCGTGTACCGATTGCCGTCGGCCAGGACCAGCTCGCGAACGGTCATCTGGCCGACCGTGAGCGTGCCCGTCTTGTCGGTGCAGATCGCGGACACCGAGCCCAGGGCCTCGGCCGACGGGAGCGTCTTCACGATCGCGTTGAGCTTGGCCATGTGCTCGGTCCCGAGGGCCAGCACCGCGGTCACGACGGCGGGCAGGGCATCGGGGGATGGCGCCGATCGCGAGCGCCACGCCGACGTTGAAGAGGTCGGGCCACGAGTCTCCTTCGCGGACCCGCAGGATGATGACGATGCCCGCGAACGCGAGACCGGCCAACACGAGGATCAGTCGGGTCAACTGGTTGATCTGACGGACGAGCGGCGTCTTCTGCTCGCGAGTGGCGCGGAGCATCCCCGCGACGTGGCCGACCTGGGTGGACATGCCGGTAGCGGTGACGACGAAGCTGCCGCTGCCGCGCGTGACCGTCGTGTTGGCGAAGACCATGTCAATGCGATCCGCGAGGGCCGCGTCGGCATCGACCGCTTCCACGTGTTTGAGCACGGGCGTGCTCTCCCCCGTCAAGGAGGCTTCGTCGGTCTCGAGGCTCACGACGTCGAGCAGCCAGCCGTCGGCTGGAACCCGGTCGCCGTGGTCGACGAGCACGACGTTGCCGGGCACAAGCTCCTCCGCGGGCAAAGTCTTCTGCCCGCCGGCCCTCCGCACCATGGCCTCCGGCCGCAGCATGTCGCGGAGGGCGGCGAGCCCTCGCTCCGCCTTGCTCTCCTGGCTGAGCGCCAAGAACGCGTTGAACAACGTGATGGCGAACACGACGGCGGCGGTCGACAGCTCACCGATGAGCAGGGCCACGATCGAGGCGCCGAGCAGCACGAGCTGCAACAAGTCCCTGTACTGGCGCAGGAACGCGCGCCAGCAAGGCTCGTGCTGCTCCTGGTCGAGTTCGTTGGACCCGTACTGCTCTCGGCGGCGCGTCACCTCGCCGTCGACGAGGCCGGACGCCAATGCCCACCACTGCGTGGATGGGGCAGCAGTGTCAGTTGTTCGGCCCGAGGCGTTGGTGGCGGAGGACATGGTGTGCGATCGGACCCGGGCCGTCAGCCTGGCCATCTCCAGTCAGTGATCACGGGGCGCGGCGTGAAGGTGGAGATGGTTTCGGCCAAGGCTGCGAGCGGCTGCCGGGCTCGGGGCTACCGCACCCAGGCCATCGACGGGAACCGCCGTTGGAACCAGCCCTGGATGCTGAACGCACCCGGACCGACGGTGGCGATGCCGAGGAACGCCACCATCTCGATGATGTGGCTGCTGTTGACCGGGTTGTTCGGGGGCCACACATCGCCGGCCAGGAACAGGAACGCCATGAGGAACGCGGCGCCGATCGCGGCGATCCGCGTCCCGATGCCGAGCATCAGCGCGACGCCGCCGAGGAGCAGGGCCGCCATGAACGCGACGTCCGCGACGTTGATCGAAGTGGGCGCCGACGGTGCCATCCACTCGAATAGGAAGCCGGTGTGGCTGGCCTCGGTCCCGAACTTGAGGAACCCGTAGGTCGGCGAGCCGCCCTTGATCATTGCCGCGCTGCAGACGAAGTCGACCGAGGAGCTGTCCTCGGCCCGACAGGTGGAGAAACCCAGCCCGAAGAGCTTGTCGAGAAACGCCCACAGGAACGACCACCCCAAGAGCAGGCGCAGGGCCGTCCACGCCCACATGCCCTTGACCGGCTCCCCGTCGACGTCGACCGAGATGCGGTCCATCACGCCCTGTGCCATAGCTGCGCCCTCTCTGTCGTCTTGCTCCGACGAGCCGTGAACACCAAGGTCAACTCTACCCCGGGTTCCGCAGTTGATGGGCACATGAGTGGGGTTGACGACGCGAACATGCTGGTCGGGGGCTTGCGGGTGTCCTGAGGTGCTCGGAAACGTGGGCACACGACTCGTGTCATGATGCTTGCTATTGCCGGTGGGGTGCGTGAGTGTGTGGGCATGTATTTGCGGTCCACGCAGCGCCGGAACCGGGACGGGTCGGCGGTCCGCTACGTGCAGGTGGCGCATAACCGCCGGGTCGAGGGCGTGACCCAGGCCGAGGTGTTGTTGAACCTGGGCCGCGAGGACCGCCTCGATGCCGAGGGGCTGCGCCGCCTCGTCGGGTCGATCAACCGCTACCTCGGCGAAGCTGACGGCGGCGATGTGGTCGAGATCGCCGGCGACGCGCTCACGGTGACCGAGTCCCGACCGGTGGGGGTTGCGTGGCTGCTCGATGGGTTGTGGCGCCAGCTCGGTGTCGACACGGCGTTGGCGAAGGTGCTCGGCAGTCGGCGCTTCACCACCGACGTGGAGCGGGTGCTGTTCGCGATGGTCGCCAACCGTGCGATCGACCCGATGAGCAAGCTGGCGACCGCCGAGTGGGCGACCTGCGACGTCGCGGTGCCAGGCCTGGAGTCGATGGACGAAGACCAGGCCTACCGGGCGATGGACCTGCTCGTCGCCGCCGATGCGCAGGCCGAGGTGCAAGAAGCGGTGTTCTTCGCGGGCGCCGACCTGTTGAACCTCGAAGTCGACTTGTTGTTCTTCGACACGACCTCGGCCTACTTCGAGCGCGACACCGAAGACGACGGCGACGGGGCGTTCCGCCGTTACGGGCACTCCAAGGACCACCGGCCCGACCTGCCCCAGATCGTGATCGGTCTCGCGGTGACCCGTGAGGGGATCCCAGTGCGGGTTTGGTGCTGGCCGGGCAACACCAACGACCAGACCGTGCTGCCCGAAGTGAAAGACGGCCTGCGGGGCTGGCGGCTCGGCCGGGTCGTCACTGTCGTCGACCGAGGGTTCTCGAGCGACGCGAACCTCGACTACCTGCGCCGCGCCGGCGGGCACTGGATCGCCGGTGAACGCATGCGCGACGGCTCGCCCGACGCGCTCGAAGCGCTCGCCCGCCAGGGCCGCTACCAGACCGTGCGCGACAACCTGCGCGTCAAAGAAGTCCGGGTCGAAGAGACCCCGGACCGGCGTTGGATCGTGTGCCACAACCCGGTTGAAGCCGAACGCGACAAGGCCCTACGAGACGCGGCGGTCGCTCGTCTCGAAGCCGAGCTCGACGCCATCGCCGCGGCCCGCGCCCGCGCCCGTGACGCGGCCAAGGCCAAGAAGGCCAAGACGAAGCGCAAGCCGTCCGATGACGCGCACCGCAAGGCCGAGTGCGCGCTGCGCGACCACCGCACCCTCGGCCGCTACCTCCGCCAGACCGCCACCGGACGACTCCAGATCGACCGGGCCGCCATCCGCGCCGAACAACGCCTCGACGGCAAGTACCTGCTCTCCACCTCGGACCCGGACCTGACCGCCGAAGACGTGGCGCTGGGCTACAAGAACCTCCTCGAAGCCGAACGCGGATTCCGGGACCTCAAGTCCACCCTCGAGCTGCGCCCCGTCTTCCACCGCCTCGAGGGTCGCATCCGCGCCCACGTCCTGCTGTGCTGGCTCGCCTTGCTGCTCACCCGCGTCGCGGAACGACGCTGTGACACCACCTGGCGGCGCATCGCCACCGAGCTCGGCCGCGTGCACGCCGTCACCCTCCAAGGCAGCGCCGGGACCGTCGTCCAGACCACCCCGCCCAGCGCCACCGCTGCAGGCTTTCTTGCTGCCTGCCAGGTCGACCCGCCACCCCGGATCACCGCCATGAACCCCACCTGAACAGCCCAAACGCGCCTGCCGGGCCCTCCCCACCGCGTGGACACACGCGGCACAAACGCACAAGCCGCGTTCCCCCAGGTCAACCCCTACTTCTGGGCCCTCGTGTCACCACGAGCTGCGGAACCCGGGTCTACGCGACCCGTCCGACGACACGGTGGATCAGGGTTGCGCGGCCGACCCGCGGAGGGGACGGCCAGACGCGATGAGGCCGCAGGAAGTCTCGACGAGGCGTCAGTGCATGCCGGCGGAGGCAACAGTTCGCTGAGAGACTTCGTCCAGGTCGCGGCCTCGCACGACGAACGACACCACCTTGTCGACCGAGTGCTGGCCGGCCCGAGACTTGCCGCTGACGACGTCCAGCTCCATGCCACCGAGCAGCGGAACCAGGGCGAGGCGCGAAAGCCGTCGTGCGCTCCCGGAGTCGATCGCTTGTCCTCTCGGATGAGCTCGGCGGACTCCCAGATCCAGGTGTTGTTCACGCTCACGAAGCGGCAACGGTGGCTCGCCCGCGACTTCGCGATCAAGCCCCCGGGACACACGACGACGTTGCCCTCGACCCACGGCATCACGGCGATCCCGTCCCGACCGAAGCCGGTCTCGAAGGCGCTCGTGATGATGGCGTCGAGGTTGCCGCCGGCGACGGCTCGCTCGCGTTGGAGTTGATGAACGAGCGCGCCGAGGTTGGAGAGCTGGTCGTCGTCCAGGCGGTCGACCACACGGACGACGTCGGCCGGGTCCTCGCAGAGCAGTCGGGCGGCGCCGTTGATTCGTCGGGTCGACACCGGCGCGGGACTCGTCACGTCGCACAGGATGCCAGGGTGGCGTGACACTCGGGCCGACCGGCCGCGAATCCTGCGGTGGTCCCCCGCGGTGGCGGACCGCGAGCCACGGTAGCTTGCAGCCGTGGCCGAGGTAACGGGAGCCGACGGGACCGTGCTCTACTGGGACGAGGCCGGGGCGGGTGCATCTGATGCCTCGCCCGCCGTTCTGCTCGTGCACGGCATCACCGAGTCGCACGAGACCTGGCAGCCGGTGATCGACCGTCTGCGCAACACTCACCGGGTTGTCTGGCTGGATCTGCGTGGTCACGGGCGCTCCTCCCCCGCCGATCGCTACGACCTCGAGGCGATGGCCGGCGACGTCATCGCCGTCTCGGCCGCGGCAGGCTTGGACCGACCTCACCTCGTCGGTCACTCCCTCGGAGGCGCGGTGGTCTCCGCGGTCGGCGCGGCCCTTCCGGTTCGGTCGGTCACCAACGTCGACCAGTCCCTGCAGCTGGGCGCATTCAAGGATCTGTTGGCCGCCGTCGAGGACGATCTGAGGAACCCGGACACGTCCCCCCTCGTCATCGACGGGTTCTTCGGCCAGATGTTCGGAGACAGATTGGCCGCGCCCGAGCGCGAACGGCTGACGAGACTCCGACGCCCCGACCAGGACGTCGTGCTGGGTGCGTGGGAGATGATCTTCGCGCTGTCCGCCGACGAGATCGACGCCGCCGTGGATGCCGCACTCGCGGGATACGCCGAGCGCGACGTGCGCTACCTCTCGCTCTTCGGTATCGACCCGGGGCCCGACTATGCCGACTGGCTGATGTCACCCATCGCCGGCGCGGTCGTCGAGGTCTGGGCCGAGCACGGCCACTACCCCCACCTCGTCGATCCCGACCGGTTCGTCGCCCGCCTGA